>Ga0163162_10001067_pt1 | contig 25476 bp, 26 predicted proteins | sample S55metaG_FD_115310 | JGI IMG/M metagenome (GOLD analysis project Ga0163162, IMG submission 115310) | Switchgrass rhizosphere microbial communities from Kellogg Biological Station, Michigan, USA - S5-5 metaG | ecosystem: Host-associated > Plants > Roots > Rhizosphere > Soil | place: USA... | reverse complement strand
GAGCTGCTTCGACACACTCCTCCTTGTTCGTAACCTTCGCTTCGCTCGGTTATCTCTTCTGTCAGCATCAATTCTACTTGGACCGACACACTATTTAACAAATGCAAAAATCTCTCCCATCGAAATTAAGGCGCCTCCGAGGCTGGGCTGACCCTGGCAGATACTTTGTGAAAGTGCGCGCCTTTTGCCTGGTAGATTGCAGCTTGCATATGTGCAGGCACTACCAGGGGTGACATTCACAGTGCGTTCCTTTCTTCGGTCAGCCGTACATGGTATCCTAATGTTGCGCTGCTGTATTTACCCGGGCAATTGTCAAATGTTTTACACCGAGCAAGCCCTTTATCTTGCCCTTATCGTATCCTGCGTTCGGGTAAATAAGGCATCGCAGAAAAAATAGCCAGGGCCGATTGATATGCGTCTTTCCTTTGGGCCGAAAAAAGAGAAAACGTCTTTGCCGCCTCCGTGAAAACACAAATGTCGTCGACTTTATATTTTACACATCTTTGTAATTCGTGTGATATAGTCTGGGCAGTCTTCGCCTCTTTTATGGTGCCTACGGTCGAACGATTTCGGTACTGACGGCGACCGGGGCCATCTTGACTCTAAAAGCCTCGATCCGAACTTTAGTGACAAAATGAGATCAGGCTCGTTTTGTTGTCGAGACAATGTATAATGTTTTCTTTGATTTGCCTGATGCTGTCGTAAGCCATTTCTTTCTCATCATCTTCTTCGGCGAGCCGCCGTAGTTCATCATCGGCAATCGTAATGGGTGCAAATCGTTTGCGTAGCTCAAGCAGTTGTTCCGAAAGCCACAATCCGCACAAAGGCCAGTCGCTGACCTTGGGTAGGCCAAAGAACCCATCTTCGCCTCTTAACATTAATTCTTCTATTTGCACGTCAATGCCGAAGTCGGACTTGAGATATCCATTGATCAAATCCGTTTCATAGCTCAATTTAATATCGTGAGTGGATGTTAGTTTCCCGCCGAGGTGGGCACATATGGAAATAAACGCATACCAGTATGCATGTGCGGAGGATTTATTGTATTTACTGAACAAGCTGAATCGTTTTCCGAGGATCAAATGTTCAAGAGCCTGTCTTGTCTTGGTGTGACCATCGAAATCCTGATCAGCGTAACATTGGAATTCCTCCGTTTGCACAACCGCGTCAAAGAGCGCCCGGTCGACCGACCCAATTGTTCGTTTAACCTGTTCTGCGTCGATAGAGTAGGAGAATATATGATAGCCCATGATATGATTTATAACCGATAAATATAGCATTTCCGTTCCAACTACGTGTTTCGGACTCAATCGGCAAGCACCCCGATGATTATACGAATTTGATGTTCAATCATATATATACCGACGAAACTCTATTTCAGCGATACTTGGTGAACTTAAAGCTAGAAGCTATCGAATGGTCTTTTCCGGCCCCGCATATGCAATTCATTTTTTTAGGAGTATACGTATGTGTCATGGCAAAAAAACAAACCCCTCCTTTTGCTGTGCGAGGGGATTTATTTTTTACCATAAAACCAACTATATGTTACACTTTCTAATAAAAAAAGGGAACGAATTGCATGTCATGCGGGTCCATCCGAAAGACGAAGTCCTTTTCCGTCTGTTTTATGACCAGCAGATCCTGATTGAAGGAAGTTCAGTGCAGGATGTATTGAGGCAGTTCGATGAACTGCCGTTGGTAATAGATGATGGGTGGTAACCCGTCATTTTTTGATAGTGCCTTTGCTATTGCTGGTCATTGGGAGGGCAGCTCACACTGTTAATTTTCTCGCCGTGCCATCCGAGAAAATTAGAGATCGAGGTTACCTTAATGTACAAAATGATCCCAAGGCTTGATCGAAGATCTCATCAAAATGCATAGGTAACCTGGTATCCGCCGACACTTGCCGGGTCATCTTCCAAGCAATCCGTGCGCCGCCCCTGTTTTTTAACAATTGTATCACTTTTACAGTAAAAAATAAACATTTATATCAATTTTACAGTAACTTGTATCAGATTTACAGTAATTGACATGGGTTGTATCTTAGGTAGGCCAGATCAATTTTACAGTAAAAACCTGCATTTTGTATCAGATTTACAGTAGACTTTATCAGCCCTAGGGCAAAAAATGGTATATCGTATCAAAATCTATCATCATGGAACCAAGACCTGTCGGGGGGCAATGGCTTAAAGAGCGGTATAACCTGGTTAATTATACCATGACTCACAGTTCCTATATAGCAGACAACCCGGATATGCGGGTAACTTCAAAGGGAAACATAGAACAGGACTATGGCCCGAAATACGCCGTAAATGCCGAAAATGATTCTTTACACCATATTGAATTTTACCTGAAATATGATTACCTGAATTTAGATTTTTTGCAGGCTGTTTTTAAATATATTCCTTCTGCCGACGCAGCAGCTTTTATCAGTGAAAGCCCCGCAAGTAAGCATTCGCGCAGGATCGGATTTTTCTATGAATTTCTCACAGGTAACCAGCTTACCCTTAGCCGCCCGGTCTCCGGAAACTATATCGACCTGCTTGATGCCGACAAGTATGTTACAGGGCGGAAGGAAACAAGCACACGTTGGCGGCTCAACAATAACCTGCTCGGTACAGCCGAATATTGCCCGGTTGTCCGAAAAACTAAAGAACTGGAAGGCATGCTGGCACTGGATATTACTGAAAAAATAGAAAGCCTCAAATCAGATTACCCTGAAGATATTTTCCGGCGCGCTACTAACTACCTGTACACAAAAGAAACCAGGTCTTCCTATGAAATAGAAAAGGAAAAACCATCTGCAGACCGTACCCAAAAGTTCGTAGCCATATTGCAGATGGCGGGTACCGAGACCAACGCAGAAATGCTTGAAAAAAAGCGACTCGTTGCCTTGCAAAACGCCATCGTTGATAACAGGTTTGCCAACACTGACTTCCGAAATGATCAAAACTATGTAGGTGCATCTTTAGGGAACGGGCATGAAAATTTTCATTATATCTGCCCGCCACCACAAATAGCACCATCTCTAATGAAAGGGTTACAGGCACTCGCGATTAAAACCTCAGATACCGCCGCAGAGATAAGGGCGGGATTAATTGCCTTCGGGTTTGTTTTTATACATCCCTTCGACGATGGCAACGGACGTCTGCACCGTTTTTTAATACATGATGTACTAGCCCATGATAAAAAAGTCCCGCAGGGTATCATCATACCGGTATCCGCGCATATGCTCAACAACATAAAAGAATACGATACCATTCTTGAAAAATATTCAAGGCCTTTAATGCAAAGGATAAAGTTCACATCTTCGGACATCGGAAAAGTGGAGATTACCAATCCAAAGGAAGTAGAAGGCTATTTCAGGTATCCGGAACTTACCGACCACTGTGTATATTTGTTGCACACCATCCATGAAACAGTAAAGGTTGATATGCCCAAAGAATTAACTTTTGTACAGAGGTTCGATGAAGCGAAAAAATCCATCCAGCAAATAGTGGACATGCCGGATAAACAGATCACACTCATGCTTACTTTCCTTCATCAGAATAAAGGGGTACTTCCCAAAAGAAGAAGGGAAGAATTTGCCAAGCTGACGGATGATGAAATATCACGGATGGAGCAGGCATATAGGCTGATATACGAACTTGATTAAATGCAAAGCTGTGCTATCTGGTTGTTTGAACAGATCCTGTTGAAGGAAGTTCTGTCCAAGAGGTATTGAGGCAGTTCGATGAACTGCCATTGGTAATAGATGATCTATACAGGAGAAATAACCCTATCCTTCAACGGAAACCCTGCAAATGCTTCACGTATTCCTTTGCAATCCCTGCAATTCGACGGCCAAGTGGATCTTCACTTCTTTTTCCACAATATTTATCCTTCTAATAATAGCCTTGAGCCCGGCCATAAAATGCTCCAGGTCCTGCTCATTGGTGAGTCCGGAAACGTTTATTTGTAACTTGGCAGTATAGACATCGTTGTCCTTAAAGTCTATTTCCGTGCGCAGGTTCTCCCCGCCGATGAGCTCGGTGATCTCCAGGAAATAGTCTTCGATGAGTTCTTTGCGCAGGTCTTCTTCGGGATTGTCGTTCATAGTTGTAGAGTTCGTACACCTTAAAACAACCAAATACTGCAAAAGTACTATGAGGTCCCCGATAAGACACCGTGAAAATCACCTTTTTCCAGCAAGTGCAAACACTTAGCCCGGTGAAAAATAGAAAAAAAGGCCTGTTGAAGACCTAAACAAAAATCACAAAAAAGTTGGAGGAATTAGCAAAGACACAGTTCGATGGACACAAGTACGAATGATAGCTGTTCTGAAAGGTTACTGATGCGCGCCTTAAAAATGTCTTTTTAAAGGCCTATAACAAAACTACAAAAATTTCTGATTTATCATTAAACTATTTTAAGATTCCTAAAATCTTAATTTTGCACATGAAATCGAACATGATGAAGATCGATATTCTCACCGTCCTTCCCGAGCTGCTGGAGAGCCCTTTTCAGCATTCCATTCTCAAAAGAGCTAAGGATAAGGGCCTCCTGGAGATCCGGGTGCATCATCTCCGGCAATGGGCGGTGAATGAATATGGGCAGGTGGACGACTACCAGTATGGAGGGGGCGCCGGTATGGTCATGATGCCGGAACCCCTGGCCAATGCCATCGAAGCATTATCCAAAGAGGCGCCTTATGACGAAGTGATCTTTATGACCCCCGACGGGGTCCGGCTGAACCAACGATTATCCAACCAGCTGTCTTTAAAAGAAAATCTCCTGATCATCTGCGGGCACTATAAAGGCATTGACCAGCGTATCCGGGAACAGTATGTCACCCGGGAGATCTCCATCGGGGACTATGTCCTCAGCGGAGGCGAACTGGCTGCAGCGGTACTGGTGGACAGCATCGGCCGGCTGATCCCCGGGGTGCTGAATGATGAAACCTCGGCCCTCTTCGACTCCTTCCAGGACGACCTGCTCGCCCCGCCCGTGTATACCCGGCCGGCTGATTTCCGGGGCGCGAAAGTACCGGAGATCCTCCTCAGCGGTGATCCCAAGAAGATCGAGGACTGGCGGCATGAGCAGTCGGTGCAAAGAACCCAGGAGAGAAGACCGGATCTGCTGGAACCATAAACACCTTAAATGTTAGCAATCAGCGCTTTATATATCTATCCCATCAAATCCCTGGGCGGCATCCCATTAGATACCGCCACCCTCACCGACCGTGGCTTCACGCACGACCGCCGTTGGATGCTGGTAGACAAGGACAACTGCTTCCTCACCCAGCGGGAATTGCCTACAATGTCCCTCCTGCAAGTACAGCTCCAGGAAGATGGCCTGCTCATCCAGCACCGGCATACGGGAGATTCGGTAAAAATCCCTTTCACGCCCACCGGCGCCCCCTGCACCGTCACCGTCTGGGACGACAGCTGCGAAGCCCAATATGTGGATAAAAATGCCGATGAATGGTTTTCCCGCATGCTGTCCCTACCCTGCCGGCTGGTGTATATGCCAGAAAGCAGCCTGAGAAAAGTAGATCCTAATTATGCCAATGGCGAAGAGATCACCAGTTTTTCCGATGGCTATCCGCTCCTCCTGATTGGCCAGTCGTCCCTGGATGACCTGAACGATCGCCTGTCGCAAAAGATACCCATGGAACGCTTCCGCCCCAATATCGTTTTCACCGGAGGCGCCCCTTACCAGGAAGATGAAATGTCGGCATTTAATATTGCAGGGATCACATTTTATGGGGTAAAACCATGTGCCCGATGTGTCATACCGACCATCGACCTCAACACTGGAGAGAAAGGTAAAGAGCCGCTGAAAACACTCAGCGGCTACCGGCAGCGTAATAACAAGATCTATTTCGGACAGAATCTCTTGTTCCGGAATGCAGGGCCAGCCCACATCTCCGTGGGCGATGCCATCACCCTCTTATAAAGGCAGCTACCAACAATTGTAAGAACAGGTAATAAGCCAGGATAAGCAGCAGGTTGATAAGTATGGTTTTCTTCATAGCGACGGATTTTTGCGCGTGTAACAGGATTCGGATTATTGGCTCTATAGCAATACTAAAATAATACCAAAACGCCGTTCTCCACATAGGATTTATACTCTTCCAGCCATGAAAAAATGCTCGTGAAAACAGCAGGGCAAATTTGATCATACATTTTACGTTGATCCGGTCAATTCACCGGTAAGATTCAGCCATTTACCTGCTTTAATCTCCTCTTAATTTGGGTCAAACAACCGTGCATAACTTTTGCATGTATAACGGGTAATTAACAAACTGACCTAAAAAATTGGACAATGACTATCAGCGGATTTACCATGGTGCGCAATGGCACCAAATACTATTACCCCATCAAGCAGGCAATTGCCTCCATTCTCCCCCTTGTCGATGAATTTGTTGTGGCGCTGGGCGCCAGCGACCCGGACGATCGCACTTTTGAAGAGATCCAAAGCATCGGCAGCGACAAGATAAAGATCATCCACACCGTGTGGGACCTGGAAAAATATCCCCGGGGCATGGAGCACGCGCATCAAACGGATATCGCCAAGCATGCCTGCAAGGGCGATTGGCTCTTTTATGTGCAGAGTGATGAGGTCGTGCATGAGGACGACCTCCCGAAGATCCGTCAACGCTGTGAAGAGCTCCTCCACGACACCTCCATCGAAGGGCTCCTGTTCAAATACAGGCATTTCTGGGGCGACTACGACCATTACATCACGAGTCATGCCTGGTATGCCAACGAGATCCGCATCGTCCGCAATGACCCGGATATTCACTCCTGGGAGTCGGCTCAATCCTTCCGGCGGATCCCGCATTTCGACGGCATCCATTACAGGCAGCAGGAAGGCACCTATAAACTAAAAGTCGCCCGTGTCGACGCCTATATCTACCACTATGGCTGGGTGCGTCCCCCGCAATACATGCAGAACAAACGCAAGGCGATGGAGGTGATTCATCAAGGAAAGGACGTGGCGGAAGCCCAGTTCAGGGAGGAAAAACAGGAATTCAACTTTGGCGACATCAGCTTGTTGACCCTATTCACGGGCACCCACCCCGCTGTCATGCAGGAGCGCATCCAGCTATTCAACTGGAGCGACCAGCTGGAACGGCAGCAAAAATTGCTACAGGAAGCACGTAAGGCGGGTAAGCCGGTGTATAAGCATAAGCATGAAAAGATGAAATACCGGGTACTGACCTTTATCGAGCAGCATTTGCTGGGGGGCAGGCAGTTGTTTAGTTTTAAGAATTACAGGTTGAAGTAACGCAGTAAACGGCATAGCTTCGGTATTGGAGGCGAACATCCAACGGCTGCGAGAGGATAGGCTTATTGAGTAATTGAATTTTTGGCAGCGAAATCCTCGCCCAGGTCACCGATCCGGTTCGGAGCGGAAACAGAAGGATTTTCTTCCTCCTGGCCGTCATGGGTATATAAGAACTTCGGACGATGATTATACCAATCTGCCGCATGCACAGCTTCATGGATCAATGTATTAACAATAGAGTTCCTGTTTTTGACAGGATCCTGATCCCTCTCGAGATTTTTGTAATTAATGCCGATCTGATCGGAAGTACTAGCATTGGCCTTTGAATGCAGACCAAAAAAACGTTGTTTGACGGGACGCCACCGGACAACCTCGATCACACCCCTTGATCTCATTTCGCCAGATATCTGCCTGGCAGTGAACGTCGTATTGGAAATATTGGTCATTGTATCGATAGCCTGGTAAAAGGCGGGATCGGCCAAAATTCTGTTCGCTTCGGCCACTGCCTCGATGATCTTTGCGTTTGTACCACTGTAATGGAGTTGGGGATACTGAGCTAAGATACTGGTTGAACTGAGTATTAGTAAGACCAGCAATGTATATTTCATATGGATAAAATTAGGTTCTATACTACGCGCAAAATAATCTTTTAGAATTCACAGAGCGTGACTTAGCCAAAATTGGGTGTTTTCACCTGTCCATACCCCCTGAAAAACGAGTATTTTTAAGGATATATTCCACCAATATGAATACTCGCTTCCCCTCCATCGCCCTATGTCTCCCGCTGATCTTCGCCTGCAACAAATCATCGACCATCAACTCCGAAGGTCTTCTCCTCTCCCGGACGAAATGGAACCTCACGGATATCAAATCCTCTCCTTCCATTCCCAAGACGGTGAATGGAACGACCGTATATTTCAGCGACGTGCTGGATTACTATCAGGGCTCCCCCAATAGCTGCTTTTTCTCGCAGGATCTTACATTCGGCATAGAAGAGGACCCAAACTATATCCATGGCGCCTATACGTTCCGGCAAGGCGCCGCCTCCTGTGCCATAAGGCCGGACACCACCGTATCGGGCAGCTGGTTCCTCGACTTCAACACGGGTGAGCAGCAGCTGTACCTCAGGTCCAGAGAAGACAGCAGTGTTTACAACGCCATTTATAAGGTGACGGAGATCACGAGGGATACACTCATTCTCAGTCAGAAAGCCCAGTTCTCCGGCAGTTCCGCCATCTACAATTTCAGCTACATCTTCACCCCCGCAAAGGCTATCTGAACATCGTCCGGTAATCATTCCGCCATTGGTTCCACAGGCGGATGGACAGGTCCGCCCCCAGGGTAATAAAGCCTTTGGGCATATCCCTCAAAGGCTGGATAGTCTGCCCGCCAAGGGCGATCTGGTAATCATTGGGGAAACTTTTATTGATCTGATAGCTGAGGTAAACAGAAAAGCGGACCCTGTTCGCATCCCAGCCAACTTCCGCCAGGATCTTTTGCGTATACTTGGGAGGGTTCAGCACTTCTTCCCGTTGCGGCGCGTTGTCGCCGCTGACAGTATAATCAAAGCTCATGGATTGTTGCTTGCCGACACTGAACCCCAGTCCAAAGTACGCGTCGCCTGTCTCTTTGCGATTCAGCACCAATTCCAGTACGGCGGGCACTTCATAGGTTTTCACCCGCACGGTGTTCAGCTTGTAGCCGGATGCCGTCACACCATAGGTATAGCTGGGACCTGCGGACAATTCATATACGACATACCTGGGCTTGAAGGTCAGCCGCACGTGTCCATGGTCCGGCATAAAATGAAGGTTGGCGCAAAATCCATAGCTGCCACGGGCAGTTGCGGTGTGTTTCGTAAATCCGCTGTCGGCGGGCACTTGCATAGAGGTATAGTTGATCATCCCTGTGCCGCCCACGCTGATAGCAAAAGGCCGGTCGATATTCCTGCGGTGGATCCGTTTTACGGTGTGTTCCCGGTTGCCTTCCGCATACAGCCGGTCGATAGTCTTCTTTTCCGTCTGTTTCAGCTGCTCGACACGCCTGTCTTCTTCGATCTTTCGCATCTTTTCATCTTCTTTCCGCTGACGGGTGCTTTGTTCGCAGGGGGTTTCTCCGTTGGGTGCGCCGCGTGCAATGAGGTTAAACCAGCGGCAGGCATCGCCTTCCTTTTGGGCCATTTTGGCGCCCGCATCAAGCAAGCGTTTGCTGATGGCGTAAATATCCAGGACATAGAAGGTGGAACTATATTTAAAATCAGGTTTCGACTCGGCGATAAGGCCGCATAGATCGCCGTCGGCATCTACCACCGGCATGCCGCCCAATACAAAGTTGTCCCTTCTTTGGGAGGAGAAGGTCACAGGATCGTCCATATACCTGCTCCTGTCGTCCTGCCGGCTGAGGGCCAGCTGGAAGTTGAGGGAGGCATCCATCATCGCATGGACCTTACCTGTGCCTGTCAACGCCGCATCCCTGAAAGTGTAATAATAGACCTGGCGTCCCGGACCGAAGGGCTCCGTGTGCTTGTAAAAATGTGTTTCTATATGGCCGGAGAAGGAGGTCCTGTATATGGCGACATAGAACTTACCGACCCGTAGCAGCACGTCTTCCCGATAAGCCTCTCTTCCCTTGTCTTTGTTGAACGACACGGTCAGCTTATCATCGAACTTGTCCTTATCCCTGATCACCACAAAATAGCAATTCCCACCATGCGGGTCGTGCCCCGTTACAAATCCGTATTCGCCCCAATTGGGCAGCATGACGAGGTTGTCGATAAACCGGTTTCTGCTGCTTTCCTGGGCCCCGGCATGCAGGGATCCAAGGCCGGCAGCAACCAGGATGATAAGGTATCCAATTTTCATTCCGCCACGTTTGAAGGTTATATAATGCTATTTCCCGTCGGGCGGCGCCCCGTCGACAGCGCACAGCTGCCAGTAGTTACCTCCCCATTTTTCTACCACCTGTTTTACATAATTGATGTTCAGCACCCTTGCATAGACGTCCGCTGTGTTGATCACCATCCCCGCAATGCCTTCCCGGGTGAACAGCGCGCTGCCCGAATCGCCTTCCTTTATTTCCGGGAGATAAATGGAATACAGCTGATGGTCGTCATCTTCCCAGCGTTCGATCGATCCGGGCTCGTCTGCAGGTGTTTTGATCCTCTCCTCACCTTTTAAGAAATAGACGTCGAAGCCGGGCGCGGGATTGTTGATGGAGCAATACGCGGGCTTGCCGTATCCTGCATAGGCTACACCCAGCAAGGCTATATCCGTCTCCTGCGATCTTTCCGTAAAAGTATGCAGCACCCTCGCGGGAAATTTTTCTCCACCGGCCAGTTGAACCTCGATCTTTTCAGCGACATGGGTATTTGCTATCCTGACGACATGGTGCGCCGTGACGATGTAGAGGGAGTCCCTGGTGACGCCCACGACAAAACCACAGCCCGCCTGCTTCCCGCCATTGATAATAACGCCGGCTACAGCGGTCCTGTATAAGCCGCTGCTACCCTTGTCCTGGGCCCTTCCGCAAAGCGTGGACAGGCATAAGAGAAAAAGCCATCCGTATTTCATGCTTTTACTTTTTTTATAAGCCAGTCAAGGCTGAACACCCCTAAAAAACTAGCCACCAGCGAACAGATGGTGAAAATATACGGCGCTTTGTCGTTCATGGTCTGTATACGGGTGGGCATCCTGTCATTCTCGTCTTCCATGATGCGCGGGCCGGCCAGGATGGATGACACCTCACCTTCAAAGCGGACGGTGATGCCGGTGGAGTCTCCCTGGAGGAATACTTCTGCCGGCCGGATGAGGGCCAGCTTCAGCACATCCCTTTCAAAAAGCACATGGGCCGAGTCGTTGGTTTGTAATAAATTGATCTTCCCTGACAAAATGGAAGAGACGGGGACAGCCCTTGTGCTATTGTTGTCGCTGAAGCTCAGCGACCGCACATATAAGGTGGGTGGCCATTTCCAGGGAAGTGTACCGTAAAAGGTGGTGTTGAAGATCCTGCCGGAATCCAGGGTCCTGCTCAGCTGAAAATTATTGGGCGCATCGTGTCCTTCGCCACAGGTATCCCTTTTTTTGGTGAGCCGGTTGTCTATCCCCCAGTTTTGCAAATGGACGTCAAAGGTGCAACGGCCGGACCTGCCTGGCAGTGTCTGGGAGACTGCCAGCTGCAGTGAATGAGGATCTTCCTTCACCAGCCTGACGGCCATACCCTGCTCAAAATGCAGCCGATTCATGGTCAATGTGCTGGCCCTGTCAAGGGGATAACAATTCAAAGGCATGTAGGCATCTTTGTTCCAGGCGCTGTTCCTGAAGGCTGCGTCCTGCACCACAAATACCTGGCTGTCCGCCGAGGGAAGATAAAAATTGAACTTGTCCTGGTAGACACTCATTCCTTCGATGACCATTTCAAGCCCCGTGACTTTTACTTCGACGCGGATCTTGGTTTTCCGCATGGGGGTAAATAACCACCACCAGAGGATCCCCGTGATGACGATCGCTGCCGCCAAAAAACTGAGGAATTCCCAGTGCTTCCGTAAGATCTTTTTCAGGGGACTAGTATTTTTATCGTTAGGGGCATCCAGTCCTTCTCTCCTGCCGTCAATGTTTCAACGACCACGCACCATTCCGAGCCGCTGGTCATTCCTTCCATAGGTGTGAACGGTATGACAATGGGGTCGCTGCTGAGATAATAGGGACCTTCTTTCACTGGTGGGGGTCCGGTGGTAAATTTTGCTGCAATGCCATTGCCGGATGCCGCGTACTTCCAGCGCAGTCCCGTGAGATCCTTATTGCTGACCAGGACCATTTTTATCTGGTCGGAGGGCGCCGACGTTGAAGAGGAGACTTTCAGGGGAATATAGACAGTTGGCGCCTCAGGGTTCCCGACATATCCATACATCCCCAGATGGTCCGACATAATAAAATTCCGGCTGATGACCTCTCCCAGGGGTATGCTCTTTTTTTTCGCCGGCTCCAGCACCATGTCCAAATGATAGTGCTTGTTGAGATGAAAGCTGGTCCCCGTAACGCCTATCATTTTATAGGCGGGCAGTGCCGGGCAGCTAACCACTATCTTATCTTTTGGATCGAGCGCATAGCGGATGTCGCCGAAAGTCAGCGATACTACTTCCAGCAATTCTCCCGCCACATTTTGCGTGTATAAGCCCTCATAGCGGAGATCCTTTGTTCTTTCCCTATACCCATCGTCTGACGGAAGCCGCTGATTCAGAATATCTTCATTCCGGGCGGCCTGCCCGTTTACTGCAGATACGGATACGACACAGCACAACATCAGGTACACATTTCTCATGATAAGGTGTTTTAGCCAGTTGTTAGAACACTTAGGCGGGGGAAAAGTATTATAGCGGTCGCTATTCTTAACAGAAAAATAGTTTATCAGCCCGGCTTCTTCTTCCCCAGAAAATATTTGATCAGCCAGCCTATAAAGCCCAGGAACGATACGAGGATCGGGACAGACACAGCCGGGTGGTCCGTAAGGTAGTTGAAGAATCCTCGTATGATATAGGGCTTGATCTTTACCTGAATGGGAATGACGCGAGCCTCCAGACTTTCCGAAGCTCCTTCCGAAGAAATACCTTCTGCCTTCAATAATAAGGTCGCTGTTGTCTTGTCTGTCTGGGTGACAATAGACCATTGCCATCGATTGCCTCTTGCGTTTTGGATCACCTGTGTGTCTGAAGCGTGAATGGGCGTAATTTGAAAGTCCCCCGAAGGATCCGACAGGGAAAGATGGATGGAGCGATAAAACGAAATATCGCGTGGATAAATGACGATCGTATCTTCCACCGCCTTTGCTCCTTCTTCGTCCGTGACGGTGGCCTTCAGATCTTCGTGCAAAAGCGCCGCATCGTCGCGGATCGTTACATGGGCATAGAAGATGCGGGCTTCGCTCCGCACCAGCTTAGGAGGATAGGCGTAGCCCAGGTAAGCAGGCCGGAGCCGCACGGGAGTGGTCAGACTGTCCCGCTTGTCGATAGCCGAATCTCCGGGATGAGGCCTATTGATACCGCTATGGGTCTGTTCGACAGCGGAATCCATGCGCATCTCCAGCGCACTCTTTTTGCGCATTTGACTGCTGCAACTGAACAGGAAGGACAGCAGACCCAGGACTACCAGGACCAGGGGGCCGGTGGTTCTGCCGCGAAGCTCGCAACTATCAATACTCATAGCAGAAGGTTTAAGTTCAGCCTAAGGTCTCGTTTTTTTGCAACCCCGGCAACGGTAAAAACACCCCTTTTTTCGTCTTCATTCTCCCGTTCAGTCCCTGCCCGAGATCAATAAGCTGCCATCAAGTAAATGCAATGACAGATCGACTGCATAAGTGCTTACCTGTATGGCATTGTTTTAGACATATGTAAAAAATCTAATTCAAAAAACTTGTAATACATTCGAAACTTCCGCCCGTCCTATTAACCGAACTTAAACCTTATCCAATGCGAATTGCCTGCCTGTTGCTTATGGGGTCTCTGTCCCTGTTCATCTCCTGCCAACCAGGCACACGGGGCCTTACATCCAAAAGCTATTTATACGACACACTGGAAAAATACAGCTATTTAATCATCGGCATGAATAGCGAAGAGATCACTAATTCCACGGGTTTTTTTATCAGGGACACCAGCAACAAACTTTTTCTTGTCAGCGCTTACCATGTCTTTACGGGATGCGACCTGTTTCCAGACACCCTTCAGGCCCTGCGTGCAGACACTTTGAAGGTCTGGTATACGGATACATTGGGCAGGTATACATTTGCAAAGCTCCCATTGACAGCGCATAAAAATAAGCCGTGCAAGTCTGCGGCTTTATTGCCGGACGTGGATACCATGGAGGTAACAGCATGGTTCAGGGATGGGAAGATCTATTCCATTGAACATATGGCGCCCCATTACTGGAAGGAATTCACGGGCGTCAGTGCAAAGGATCTCGTCGCTTGTTATGGATTCTTCCAGGATGACCCTGCAAAGTTCCCTCCCAAAGCAGGAGATCCCCGGGTGAGGCCGGGTGGCTATGCCAGTCATGTTGTTGAAGTGCCGGACAGCATTCGCGACCTGCTCGGGCAGACCTATATAGCCGTCCGTCCCGCCTACAAAGAGGGATTTTCCGGTGCTCCGCTGTTCATGATCAGGTCAGACAGCACCCATAAAAGAACGATAGAATTCGCAGGCATCCAGTCGGGCAACAGCGGGGATGGCAGTCTCAGCCTGATCGTCAAAGGTGTAGAGCTGGGGAAGCTGATTCAATGGAAATAGAATCGTTCCACATGGTAGACCCTGCGCAGGGCTTCGTCGAAGAAGATCTGTACGGTGGAGGCGTTGTCCGTATAGAATCCGTGGCGGATATAGACCATTTTAAATCCTTTTCGCAAAGCCATACTTCCGGATACCATGTAGGTACAGGCCACCGTATCATAGTTTTTCAGACTGCCGATGGAGGAATAGATATGACCAGGGCTCTCAGGCAGCCTTAACGTATCGCCCGCCGCATGCCAGTTTTGTGAAAAAGCGGGCCTGCCTGCGGCAAGTATAAGGATGATGACTGTCCAAAATTTCATGCAACATTGTTTAGCCGACCTAAATTTGCAACAATTTCCGGCCTTATACAAAGAAACGTAACAGCTTTTGTTTTATTTATTTGTGTTTGCAAGTAGTACTATTTTATGGCTGGAGTGTTGTCTTTCTACAAAGGCGATTGGCTTTTATATGTCCGCGACACATCCATCCAAGGCCTCCTGTTCAAATACCGACATTTCTGGGGCGATTACGACCATTACATCACGAGTCACACCTAGTATGCCACGAAAGGTTGAAGTTCTCTTTTCTCTCAATTATTAATTTATGTATATCGTCAGCGTCATAATAGAAAGGGCGTCCAATAATGGTATAAGTGTGAGTGAAGGCTACATTGGCATTGCAGATCCAGAAATAAATTTAAGATGGCATGTTTGCAGTTTGCCTCGAATATGCAAGATAGTTGAATGAGACAATGAATTTTCATTAAGATAATAATAAACTCCTGGAATTTTATAATATATGGCTACGGGAAAGCAACTTTTTAGAGTGTAATCCGTGACACGGAAAGATTTTTTCTACCCCATTGAAAAAGATAAATTTGTACCTGAACAGAAAACAGGCTATGAACCTACAATCGAAATGTAAAGAAGATTATTTACTTCTTACTAAGCCCGGGAATATAGGCTTTTACAATAGATGCTCTGCTAGGGAGTTTTTACTAATAAAATCATTGACAGAAATTCCTATTCATTTTTATACAGTTCTAACTTTTGAAGAGCCAATTTCCAAACTTTCAATGTAACAATCCCTCTTATGGACAATTTAACCTTCCTTCTTATTGACAAATTTTCACCAAACTTTCTTATCAGTAGCGACACCTTAATACATAAGTACGAAACCGATGGAGAACTCAGGAACTATAGCAAGAAACAGGTCATATATAGATTCAACGAAATGGTTGAAGACAGGACATATATTCCAATAAGTGAAACTTCAAACTTTCAACTTTCAGAGAACACCAAACAAGCATATGACCTAGCAAAAAAGATTAGAGCAGAAGAAAAAGAGAGAGTGGCACAACAAGCGCTAGTTAACAGTTCAGTTATTCAAACAAACAAGTCAGTATATGAGACCAATAGTTGGATGGTTAAGAATGCAAGAAGGCAGAATTGGTTGACAGGGCTAAATATTCTAGTTGCTGCAACTGCTCTATTTATATCTTATCTCTCTTTCCAACATAGTGAAAATGATTCTGTATATAGGACTAAGCAGAGTTTACAACAAGAACAGCAAGAGTTAAGGCGACAGCAGCTATACCTTACTGTAGATTCATTAGCTGCTTTAAAAGATTCACCATTTTCTTCCAAGATTAACAAACTTCGAGACTCCCTAGGGGCGAGGATGCTCAGGCTCAGATAACACTGGGAATATTTTAATATTTCATCTCTGCAGTAAAACTAATGTTATAAATGATCACGATTTTCTTATAATGAAGAAATCGAGAAATATTTAACTCTGCCCTCGCTTTTCCTTCTTACGCTCCACGGACATATTATACCGATGGCGGCAACCTCGTTTTCACTAATGTCCCCCTTTTTCAGCCCGGGGGCTGGTAATAGTACTGCACTCGGACGTCGGGGGATAAAAAAGGAGCAAAATCTTTCAGTTTCCTGGTCAGGTCCCTGGCTATCATGGTATCTCTTGTGTAAAACGTAAAGGTCTTTTCAGGAGAAAGATCACTGGCCGGCATTTTCCAGCTGGCGGTCCTCACCAACTCTTCCGGAATAACATGTGTGTACCGGTCGCTGACGATAGTGAATAAAATACCATCCTCTGCGATTAGTTGCCCCGCCACCGCCGGGGTATAGAAATGATCACTTTTACTTCTTGCAATCTTATTACTTGCCCGGCCCGACAGATCAAGAAATCTTCCTTCTACGAAATAGGACATTACTCCGACGTCATCAGATGCAAAAGTAGAGGTATTATAACATCGCCGTAGAAATCGTGCCACCGGGTATTCCTGCCGGGAGATCCGGATACTGGCCCTGTCCGTGTCCCGATAAGCGTATAGGTTCCGCGCCAGCAGGATAAAAGCAAGGGACAGCATCACCGTCATTGCAGTCCATCCGGCTGTCCGGGTATATGGCTTATTAATCAAAGGTTGGAGCAGCGGCGCTGCCACGGCTATTCCGCAGCCTATCAGCCAATCGTAGGTGAACTGGGATCCAACGGGCTCCAGCAGGAATACGTTGGGTACAAAATAACCGCCTTTGGCAAGCGCAATGAATCCGAAGACCAGTATGGGAAGAAGGCTCCATAATGCCAATTCATAAGCCACCATCCATCTCCGACGGTAGATTAGCAATAAGGATATGGCTGCGACCAGGATGATGCTGTCATATTGCGTAGCCACCATCAGCGCGCCATATATGAGCGTGCGGCGGGAAAATTCGGACATGGTCCACTCATCGGACAGCCGGCTGATGAATAAAAAGGACAACAGCAAAAGTAAGGTGCGCTCCATGCCATAGATGACCATCACAGGTAGCGGAGTCAGTGCAACAAAGGCCAGCAAAATGAATAGCTGGGTCACCGACCTGATGGCCCTTTTTGCCAACCATTGTTGTATGTATAACAGCAGCATAATGGCGATTACTATATTTACCAACGGGATAACGATCAGGTGGATACCAGATATGAAAAAGACCACCGACAGCACCGCGGGATATAGGAGGGATGGAGATGCTGCTGCAAAGTCATACTGTGCGATGCCCCATATACGGTGAAAGGCAAGCGTCTTAGCCGTGGATAATTGCAGAAAGGCTTCGTCCCGGGGAAGGGAGAAGGCGCCGCCTGTTTTTTCCAGGAGGTGGTAGCCGAGGAGGAGAGTGAGTAGGAGGGACACAATAATGGCCGTGAATAACCCTATGCGGGCCGGAAAGTACCGATGAAATATGCGCATATAGGTAAGTTTAATAAAGGAGCAGTTTTAATTATCAAAAATTTAAGGAGTTAGTGAAGTCTCCGATCACATAGAATTCCCATACACGACCCTACTTCCTACCCTGACTGGTGCAACCGCCTCCTTTCGCACATACTCCAAAACCACCAACCCAAAAGCTACATTTAAAAACATACTGGTAAACCCATACCGCATCATCACAGGCGCAGAAACTAATACAAATAAGATATTCACCAGCCAGAAGCCTGCACTTAGCAAAACTGCCCTGTTAACCACAGAAGGCTGGACCTTATAGCAACGACAAAAATAATAGCCGACAGATCCAAACAGAAATACCAGGTTGCCCATAAACATTACTATCAGGTACGGCTGCATGGAAAACAGCCGATTAGGCCTATAAGCCAGTACATCAGACTTGTACCCAAACCATTTCCTGATGACTTCTCCCTCCGAAGAATAATACCCATTGTACATCGCATCTTCCAGTTCTATCGGAGGATTGACAAACCAAGCTGCGTTCTGGCCCATGTAGTAGCGGATAAATTCAATCGGATGCCGTCGGATTAGAAAATTTGCATACGCCTTATATTCCCGCCCCATGGAACAAAACTTCTTAAAAGGGCTTGTCACCGAATCGTTCTTATATCGCACCCCCATATACCTTCTCAGCGGCCCCCGCTCCCACCACATATAATAAGTACACAAAGGCGAGTCAGGCATTTTTGGCTTTTTCTGCATCTCCTGCAGCTGTGCCGTAACAAATCGGTGTAAAGGCATCAATGAGCTGTCGGGTCTATCCTCTGAGAAATTGTGGAGCTTGCGATACATGATCACGGCATTTTCGGCCAGCAGCCAGCCCCAGAAAGGAGAAAAGGAAGCATACCCGATCAATTTCTTATACTGGCTGCTCGTGTACCAGATAAACCCAGCAAACAACAGGCATCCGAATCCCAGACCACCCAGTTTGGCCCGCCAGTCGAGCTTTGAAAATACAACAACAACCAAGGTAAACACGGGATAAAAAATGGCGTAGTAACGGATAGCAAATAAGCCGAAAAGCAGCACCACCATGGCATAGATCAATAGGACCCGGGGTCTGTAGATATACCATAAAGTAACGGTGAACCACCAGATCGTCAGCGCCATGAAGATGCTGTCGCTGAGCACATAGTTGCTGATACTGATAATAATGGGATTCACCGTAAAGAAAAGGAACATCAATCGCGACACCCATCTTCCCGGGCGTATCAAATAGAGCAAAGTAAAGTATAAATAGAGCAGCGAGGTCTGCAGCAGCACATACTGAAAACCAAACACCAGCCAGTCGGCATGGGTGAACCAATGCAGCAGCCTTAATATCATGGAATAGCCGATGGGCCAGAAATAGATCCCCAACTTTCCGGCGGCGGCATCTATATAATGCGATGCATCATAGTTGACGATGGTATGGGGATAATAGAACTTATAAAGGATCACCTGGGGCAGCACTAACAGGACTGCCAGCAATAAAGATCTCCTGTGTTGCCTGAAAACAAAGGACCGGAATAAAATGGTCGGGGAAGTATGCATACTGTTAAAGCTTATACGGTTAGACCCCTTTAAAAATAGTTTTTTCCCCTGCAGTCAACCGGCAGTGTCATGCGCAGGTGCTTTTTCCCGTTCAGACCACTGTTCATCCCGATCGGAGTGTTTATTTATAGGAACTTCCTTTTTCATTCCACCCTTCACCATTATTTATTATTTATTCTATGTCAGAGATCCTGATTCGCCCTGACCAGTATGGGTCAGTATTATTTATCCCACGGAAAGACGAACCGCTTGACCGCGAGGTACGGACTTTGTCTATCGTCATTCCGGCATACAATGAAGAAAATACCATTGTCGCTATTCTTAACCGGATCTCCCAGGTGCACCTGATCAACGATATTGGCAAGGAGATCATCATCGTCAATGACTGTTCACGGGATCATACAGACGAATGCATCAGGGAATACCTGGCCGCACATCCCGAATTGAAGATCAGGTACCTGCAGCATGAGGTCAACCAGGGGAAGGGGGCAGCCATCCACACGGGAATAAGGATGGCCACCGGAGACTGCCTGATCGTGCAGGATGCAGACCTTGAATACGATCCCAGAGAGTACAACATCCTGCTGAAACCGATGGTCGAAGGGCATGCAGATGTGGTTTTCGGCACCAGGTTCTTCGGAGGCAAGCCACATAGGATATTGTTTTTCTGGCATAGCGTAGGCAATAAATTACTGACCTTTTTCTCCAATGTATTCACAGGGCTGAACCTGACGGACATGGAGACCTGCTATAAGCTCTTCCATATGGATGTGCTGCGAGACCTGCCATTGACGGAGAAAAGGTTTGGGTTCGAGCCGGAGATCACGGCAAGGATAGCCAAAATACCGGGGATCCGGATCTATGAGGTAGGCATCAGCTACTATGGACGGACCTTCCAGGATGGAAAAAAGATAGGCATGAAAGATGGTTTTCGTGCCCTCTACTGTATTCTCAAGTATAAATTCATTAAAAATGGACCAAAATCCGATGTTCGCCTCACAGGAAGAAGCAGTAGGGCTCACCACCTTACAGCATCTCAGCGAAACGAAACAATTGAACCAATGGATGTTTGACACCATCCTTCCTTATACTAAAGGCAGAGTAATGGAAATAGGCAGCGGCATTGGGAATATCTCCTCCCAGTTCGTCAATGCAGGTATTTACATCACGCTGAGTGATCTCGATAGTGGCTATTGCGGGATGCTGCATGAAAAGTTCGACAGGGAGCCTCGTGTCAGAGGCATTCACCAGGTGGACCTTGCTCACCCTTCTTTTGAAAGTACCTACAACGGGCTGGTGGGCAAGTTTGATACGGTGTTTGCCCTGAATGTGGTGGAGCATATCGCCGATGACAAAAGGGCTATCAGGAATGCCAGGTCCTTACTGGCCCCGGGCGGCCGTTTGATCATCCTGGTTCCTGCCTATGCCGCCCTGTATAATGGGTTGGATCGGTGCCTGGAGCACTACCGGCGATATGATCGAAATACGATCAGAAGGCTGCTGGCGGATAATTTCAAGGTAATGCGTGTCTGGTATTTCAATCTGGCAGGTATCTTCGGATGGTTCTTTTCAGGGTATGTTATGGGAAAGACCACCTTGCCTGCGGGACAACTGAGCTTGTACAATAAATTCGTACCATTATTCCGCATGGCCGATGCCATGACCTTTCACCAGGCGGGTCTTTCAGTGATCGCGGTTGCTGAAAGACGCTGAGATAAAGCGTTTGCGATATTGCAGGGGCGTGGTCTTTTTGATCCTTTGGAACTGCTTATGGAAATTGGCCATCGTATTGTAGCCGCTGTTATAGCAAATATCCAGGACAGGCGTATCCGTCTCCAACAACTGGGTACAGGCATAGCCAATGCGTATCTCATTCAGAAAGTCGATATAGGTTTTTTTGGTGCTCTTTTTAAAGTAATTGCAGAAAGCCGGTATGCTCATGCAGGCCATCGCAGCCACCCGGGCCAGGGAAACAGGTCCTTTGAATGAATCGATGGTGAACTGGAATACCCGGTCGATGACGGCGGCGTCCCTGGCGTTGTATACCTTTGACTCCTGGGTGGATAAGCTGGTAAATGCGTCCTGCTCCGCCATCAGGTGAAGGCATTCCTCCAGTAACAGAACCCTTTTAAATCCGGCGGTATGCTCCAGCTCCCGGATCAGCGGCGTCAGCTGTTGCTTCAGCGGGTTCTTCATCTTCAGTCCCAGGCTTGCTTTTCCAAATAAAGCCCTGATGTTACGGCTTTCAGGGATCTGTATAAAATCCTTGCCGGGGAAATCTTCTTTGAACTGTATGACCAAGGCGCTGGCAATAAGGTCCGGGGTATGCTTTTGAAAAGTATGCGGCAGGTTGCTTCCCAGAAAATAAATGTCTCCGGTATCAAACTCCCCCACATGATTGCCGGCAAAGCTCAGGCCGGAGCCTTCTGTGAAAAGGATCAGCTCGTATTCGATGTGCTGATGCCAGCCCACTTCAAAATTGGGCGTGCGGTAGGTCCTCGCTACGAAGGAGCTATCTTCATTCAATGGCAATTTCTGAACAATCGGCTTCATACTGCACGATATTTACAACCATAGCAAGTTAAGGAGCCATTTTGGATTAAAATAGTTTAGTTTTTAAATAAGATTGAAGAATGACGGCACAGGGGAAGCTGCTACCTTAGTTCTGATCAGCAAACGCCATTTGAATACCATCTTTTATGACACCCTCCTCTCCCGAACTACTGGATATCCCCAGGCAAACATTGACTGTTGAGCAGCCCCGCAACACCGCATTTATCGTTGGCGTCAGTGGAGTGGCTGCGTTGGGCGGCCTGCTCTTCGGCTTCGATACGGCCGTGATCTCCGGCGCCATTCCTGCTATTACAACTTATTTCCAACTGGATGGATATTGGTTAGGATGGACAGTAGGTGCAGTGCTGATCGGATGTGCGCTGGGAGCCGTGTTCGCCGGCAGGCTGGCGGATAAGTTAGGCAGGCGCACCGTCCTGCTGATCTGTGCATTTCTTTTTGCCCTGTCAGGTGCGGGGGCGGGGTTGTCCCATCAGCTCACGGCATTCATCCTTTTCCGGATGGCCGGCGGGCTGGGCGTTGGCGCGGCCGCCATGATCTCGCCCATGTACATTGCGGAGACCGTGCCTGCGGCATGGCGGGGCCGGCTGGTATCCCTGTACCAGCTCGCCATTGTGCTGGGGATCCTGGGGGCCTATTTTTCGAACTATCTGCTGCAGGGACTGGGTGACAACAGCTGGCGCTGGATGTTTGCCTCCCAGGCAGCGCCTTCCGTATTGTTCGGCGTGCTGTTGTTATTCCTGCCTGAATCGCCCCGCTGGCTGATAGGACAGGGCCGGCGTGCAGCAGCAGCCGTCATCCTTGAAAAAATGAATGGCAGGATGGCGGCGCAAAAGGCCATGATGGAAATAGAACAAAGCTTTTCCGGTGATAAAGCCTCGGTCAAAGAGGCGCTGGCGCCGGGATACAGACCCGTGCTTTTCATGGGTATATTGATCGCCGTATTTCAACAGGTGACGGGCATCAATGCCATCCTGTACTATGCCCCGGTGATCTTTAAGCAGACAGGCATGGACACCTCTTCATCCCTGTTACAAACCATCAGCATCGGCGCCGTGAATGTCCTCTCCGCCTGCGTCGCAATAGGCCTGGTAGACAGGCTGGGGCGTAAGAAGTTCATGGTCATCGGCAGCGCGGTGATGGGTCTGTCCCTGATCGCAGTAGGCGGGTGCTTTTATTTCGGTTATTTTCAGCATTACTGGGTGCTGATCTTCACGCTGCTGTATGTTGCTGCTTTCGGTTGCACGTTGGGCGCCGTAACCTGGGTGTATCTTTCGGAGATCTTTCCTAACCGGATCCGGGGTATAGCCATGTCCATCGCTACCCTCGCCCTCTGGCTGGCGGATTTCATCGTCACCTGGACATTTCCCCTGATGACTGAGCAGATGGGCACTTCATGGACATTATTTTGTTATGCCGTCCTGTGTGTAATAGCCTGTATCTATTTCATCATTAAAATGCCTGAAACCAAAGGCCGAAGCCTGGAAGAAATCGAATCCTTATTCATAAATAAATTGCCATGAACCTGGAAAATGCAACGGTGAAGCGCGGCTTGCTGACACCGGAAAATATCGCCTTTTACAATGAGCAGGGTTTCCTGGTGGCGCCGGATCTCCTGGATCCTGCCAGCATAGCTGCCCTGAAAAAAGAGGCTGTGGAGATCTTCCGGGGTCACCGGGGACATGTCGATGGCCTGCTGGAAACCGGTGGAGTCCCGGACACGGAGGTCCTGAAACAATATGTCGCCATTCATTTTCCTCACAAGATCTCCCCCCTGATCAAAGCATCGCTGTCCAATCCCGCAATTATTGGTATCCTGACAGGGATCGTCAGCCCCAACCTGAAATGCATGCAATCCATGCTCTTTGTAAAACCGCCCGGTAAGGCGGGACAGTCCTGGCACCAGGATGAATACTATATACCTACGCGGGACAGATCCCTGGTAGGGGCTTGGATAGCGATCGATGACGCCACCGTTGGAAATGGCTGCTTATGGATCATACCCGGCTCGCATAAACCAGGATATATGATGAAAAGGGTACCCAGTGCCAGCGATGAATATGCGGACGTGGATACCGTGGATGTGTCGGGATATGACAGCACGGATACGATCCCGGTGGAAGTCAACAGCGGCGCCGTGGTGTTCTTCAATGGTTATACCCTGCATAGCTCCTTACGGAACAAAACATCCGACGATTTTCGCATGGCCCTGGTGAACCATTACATGAGCGCCGAGTCCATGCTGCCCTGGGACCAGGATGGCAAGCTCCCGCCGACCGAAGACCTGAGAGATATTGTAATGGTAGCAGGAGCAGATCCCTATGCATGGAAGGGGACCATCAATGTCAACAAACCTTATTTACGGCCTGAAGTGCTGAAGATAAAATCAACGCTATAACCCATCTCATGCAAGTACAATTCTTTTGTCCCCGCTGGGGAAGTGAGCAATATGGCTGGGATGAATTTTTTGCTAAGATAAAGGAGGAAGGATATGACGGGGTGGAATACGCCATAGCCGGCAGCGTCAGCCGGCAGGAGATGGACACCGTCTGGAACAGCGCTGAAAGGAAGAACATGCGGATCCTCGTCCAGCATTATGACACCTGTGATGCGGACTTCCACCGGCATTTCGATGCCTATTCGGGCTGGTTGCAGCAAATAAAGGATTACCCGATGGTGAAGCTCAACTCACAGACAGGCAGGGACTTTTTCAATTTTCAACAGAACAGCGCCCTGATAGAAGCTGCGGCGCAGTCCATGGCTGGGACAGGCACCGGGGTTGTGCATGAGTCTCACCGGGGTAAGTTCTCTTTTGCAGCACATGTGACAAAGGAATACCTGGAAAAGATCCCCACCCTGCACCTCACGCTGGATGCCTCTCACTGGGTAAATGTGTCCGAAACTTTCCTGGAAGATCAAGCGGCAACGATGGACCTGGCTATTCAAAGGGCCAGGCATATCCATGCCCGTGTGGGATATCCCGAGGGGCCGCAGATCTCCGACCCCAGGCTTCCCGAATGGCAGGATGCCCTGGATCATCATCTCGCATGGTGGGATGCAGTGGCGGAGCGTTTCCGGCAGGACAGCTCGTTGGGAACGCTTACCATCACGCCGGAGTTCGGGCCCTATCCTTACATGGTGGAGCTGCCTTTCACGCGCCAGCCCATCACCAGTCAATGGGAGGTCAACGCGTGGATGATGCGCCTGCTAAAAGGCAGGTACATGACCCTTTGTTGCTGGCTGTTGCTGTTCATCTCAGTCCCCGCATTCGCCCATGAATATCATGTTGCCGTCAATGGCATGGACGAAAATCCCGGCACCACGGAACACCCATTCCGGACCATCTCCCGGGCGGCGCAGATTGCGCAGCCGGGTGACACCGTTACGGTCCATGCCGGCACTTACCGGGAGCAGGTCAGCCCTGCCCGGGGCGGTACCTCGGACATGGAACGGATCCTTTATCGTGCCGCCCCGGATGAAAAGGTGGAGATCAAAGGCTCTGAGATCGTGAAAGACTGGCAGCCCGTACAAAATGGGGTATGGAAAGCGATCCTTCCTGACAGCG
>Ga0163162_10001066_pt1 | contig 25485 bp, 25 predicted proteins | sample S55metaG_FD_115310 | JGI IMG/M metagenome (GOLD analysis project Ga0163162, IMG submission 115310) | Switchgrass rhizosphere microbial communities from Kellogg Biological Station, Michigan, USA - S5-5 metaG | ecosystem: Host-associated > Plants > Roots > Rhizosphere > Soil | place: USA... | reverse complement strand
AGCAGGATGATGAACGGGATGTACTCTTCGAGCATCGCGTGCACGAACGCGCCGAAGGCCGTGCCCGCGCCGAAGCGGATGGCGAACGGCACGAGAAACACGATGGCCCACGCCGCCGAGACCTTGCCGAAATGGTGGTGCCAGAACGCCGGTGCGACGAGCGGAAACACGGCGATCGACAGCAGAATGCCGATGAACGGAACGCTCCACCAGGCCGAGAGCGTGGCGCCGTCGAGCGTCGCCGCCGACGCGGCGAACGGCAGCGCGGCAAGCATGCCGCCGATAGCGAGACGGCGCATCACGTCACGCCCCGCGCACGATGATCACATGCACCCGGTACGGCCCATGTGCGCCGAGCACGATGGTCTGTTCGATGTCGCCGGTACGCGACGGCCCCGACACGAAGTTGACCGCGCGCGGCAGTTCGCCCCGCTCGGCGCGCATCAGCGCGAAAGCGTCCTCGTGCGCCGCGACGATGCGCGACGCCGGCACGATCGCGATGTGCGTCTGCGGCAGCAGCGCGCCGGAGGCAGGCGTGTCCGGTCCCGACAGCAAGACGAGGGAACCGGTTTCGGCTGTCGCGCAAAAACATCCGGTGATGCCGACGAGATCGGCGTCGACGGGCTTGCGAAACGCCACGACGATGCCCGCCTCTGCCCACGGAAGGCCGGCAAGCGCCGGCCAGGCGACGGCATCGGTGCCGAGATCGAGCGACTGGAGATAGCGCGCGGTTTCGCCGGGGGCGTCGGTCAGAGACTCGACTTCGGCGAGCGTCGTGGAAAGGCGCTCGGCTTCGAGGCTGAAGCGCGCGACCAGTTCGGCCATGCCCGACGGCAGTTCGGGCCGCGGGCCCGCGGGATGGCGCGCGAGATAGTCGTCGACTGCCGCGCGTTCGGCGCCGCCCGGCGCCGCGGGCCGGCCCTGCGCGCTGCGAATCCGCGCCAGAATGTTCCGGCGGGCAGCCGATGTGTCCATGTTCATGTCCTCGTTGGCCTTCGTCGATATCGACACGATTATAGCGAGCGGTCCCTGCACGCGGCCCTCGGCCGGTCGGCCAGCGAAGCGCTCCCGGAGAACGGCGCCCTGAACGCCGCTTTTGCCGGTCAGAGCTCGTCTGCCGGCTGCTCTATGCCGAACACCTGCCGCAGATACGCGAGATACGCCCTGTCGTCGCACATGTTCTTGCCGGGCGAGTCGGAGAGCTTGGCGACCGGCTGGCCGTTGCACCGGACCATCTTGATGACGATTTGCAGCGGCTGGTAGCCGAGGTCGTTGGTGAGGTTCGTGCCGACGCCGAACGCGAGTTGGCAGCGTCCGCGAAAGCGTTCATACAGTTGCAGGACCTTCGGGATATCCAGCGCATCCGAGAACACGAGCACCTTGGTGCGCGGGTCGCACCGGTTCTGCTCGTAGTGCTTGATGAGGCGCTCGCCCCAGTCGAACGGATCGCCGGAATCGTGACGCGCGCCGTCGAAGAGCTTGCAGAAATACATGTCGAAGTCGCGCAGGAACGCCTTCATGCCGTAGACGTCGGACAGCGCGATACCGAGGTCGCCGCGATACTCCTTCGCCCACATTTCGAAGCCGAAGGTCTGCGAATCGCGCAGGCGCGGCCCGAGCGCCTGGCACGCCTGCAGGTACTCGTGCGCCATCGTGCCGAGCGGACGCAGGCCGTGCTTCATCGCGTAGAGCACGTTGCTCGTGCCGGCGAACTGCTCGCCCAGGCCTTCCTTCAGCGTGAGCGCGACCTCCTCGTGCCACTGCTTCGAAAAGCGCCGGCGCGTGCCGTAGTCGGCGATCTTGCAGTCGGAGAACTCGGGCGGCACGGCGAGCAGCTGGATCTTCTCGCGCAGCCGCTCGCGGCCGATCTCGTAATCCGGGTTCTGCTGCGTGTTGCGGAAATACACCTCGTTGACGATCGCGAGCACGGGGATCTCGAAAAGGATCGTATGCAGCCACGGCCCGACGATCTCGATATCGATCTCGCCGTTGTTCTTCGGCGACGGCGCGATCGTGATGGACTTTTCGCTCAGGTGAAAGAGCGCGAGGAAATCGATGAAGTCGCTCTTGATGAAGCGCATGCGCCGCAGATAGTCGAGCTCCTCTTCCGTGAAGCGCAGATTGCAGAGCTGGCGGACCTCGTCACGGATCTCGTCGATGTACGGCACGAGATCGACCTGCGGCGTGCGGCACCTGAAGCGGTATTCGACATGCGCGGCGGGAAAGTGATGCAGGACCACCTGCATCATCGTGAACTTGTAGAGATCGGTATCGAGCAGCGAATTGATGATCATGGTTCCAACCGGGACATCGATGAAAAGAGCCGGGGCATCCGACGGGACCCGCGCCATATGGCCCCTTCTGCCTCATGTTACCCGAATGCAGGCACCGTCACGGGGCACTCCGCGGCAACCCGCAACCAAATAAACAAATCACGAAACGATCTAAAGCCCCGTGCGCGGGGCTCGCGCTGAAATTTACCGGTACGCTACAATATCGGTCTTTGGCGCGCGAAATGTGTCCGGCCCACGTAGCCGCACCGGCAAGCCGAGCGCGAGCCCGAGCGCCCCCACGAATTCCGCATGCAGGAGCCTGAATGACTCACGTTGTGACCGAAAGCTGCATCAAGTGCCGCTATACCGATTGCGTCGACGTGTGCCCGGTGGATTGCTTCCGTGAAGGTCCCAACTTTCTCGCGATCGATCCGGACGAGTGCATCGACTGCGCCGTGTGCGTGGCCGAGTGCCCGGTAAATGCGATCTACGCCGAAGAAGACGTTCCGGGCGACCAGCAGCACTTCACCGAACTGAACGCCGAACTGGCGCGCAACTGGCCGAGTATCACGAAGACGAAGGCGCCCTTGCCCGAGGCGGACGAATTCAAGGACGTGAAGGACAAGCTCAATCTGCTCGAGCGTTGATCGGCCATTGAGCGTGTTTGCATCCCGTGTTTGCATCCCTTACGCGCGTTGAAAAAAGTTGTTTTGAGATGAACGCCGGGTGTTGACAGAGTAAGTAACGCCCCATATAATTTCATTTCTCTGCTGCAGATGTTCCCCGATAGCTCAGTCGGTAGAGCGCCGGACTGTTAATCCGTAGGTCCCTGGTTCGAGCCCAGGTCGGGGAGCCAAAAGTTTCGAAGCAAAAAGCCCAATCGCGAGATTGGGCTTTTTGCTTTTCAGCGTCGGCATTTTATTCAGCACAGCGATTCCCGTTACTGAAACCCTGTCCCTTGGTTCAAGCAGACTTCGCGCATCCGTTCGTATAATTTTCCGAACATCAGACGTCGCTACCAACGGGCGAATAATGCGTTGGGTCGTCTTGATGCTATTCGTGGGCTGCGCTGTTCACACGCATTGGCGTGGCGACGTTCGTCACGGGTTTTTCAGACAGCTTTCCGATCATTCGACATTTATGTCGCCGCTGAACGGCTTTGTCTATCTGTTGTCTCGTGTGCCGTCCACGCCCTTTCTTCACCCGTCCTTATTTCCCGAACTCGCGCCCATCAAGGAGCAATGGGAAATTATCAGACGGGAAGCCGTTGAACTTCGCGAAGCCAGTAAAATCCGGGCAGCCGGCCGATATAATGATATCGGATTCAATTCGTTTTTCCGCAATGGCTGGCGGCGCTTCCATTTGAAGTGGTACGACAATCCGCATCCGTCTGCGGCAACGCTATGTCCCGACACGCTCGCCATTCTGGAAAAAATCCCCACGGTAAAAGCCGCCATGTTCGCAATGCCGCCGCCGGGCGGAACACTCGGTTTGCATCGCGATCCGTATTCGGCCTCTTTGCGCTATCACCTCGGACTCGTCACGCCAAATCACGACGACTTCGCGATTATCGTGGATGGCGAACATCATTCATGGCGCGACGGCGAAGAAGTGATATTCGACGAAACCTATCTTCATTGGGCCTCGAACAAGACGGATCAGGATCGCATTATTCTCTTTTGCGATATCGAAAGACCGATGAAATACCGGTCGTCTCAGGCAATCAACCGGATAATCGGCAGATTTCTGATGCGCGCGGCGGCGTCGCCGAATGAAATCGGCGACCGCACCGGCGGACTGAATCGCGCATTCAGGTATCTCTATTCAATACGGCTCGTCGGCAAACGGCTGAAGGCGTGGAACCGGACCGCTTATTACATCGTGAAGTGGGTGCTATTCGGGTCGATTGCCGTCGCGCTTTTCTGGCGTTACTGATCGCCCCGCGGCATCCAGACCACGGTCAGCGAACGCACGCCCTGCGCACCGCGAATCAGCACACCTTCGATATCAGCGGTGGCGGACGGCCCGGTCACGAGCACCGCATAGCGGGCCGCCTGGAAATCGGGCCTCCGATAGACCTCCTGCAGGCCGTCGACGAGTTGCGCCGGATCGAGCAGCACCACCAGATGCTGCACCAGATAGCCGATCGAATTGACGACATATTCGGCTTCGCTAAACCAGACCGAGCCCGTTTCAGCGACGCCGAATCGCGCGCGCACCACGCCGACGTCGACGTCGTGCATCGACACGGGCGGCGTGTCCGGCGCGATCGGCCGGTTGCCGTCGATGCCCGCCACCGCCGACGCCACCACGGCATCCGGCCCGAAGCGCCCGCAGATCAGCGCGCGCACGTCGTCGAGGGAATTCGCGTCGACGCAGGTGCCGCCCATCAGTGCCAGCGCGGCGGTGAAGCGCTCACGCCTGTCGCCCTCGGGCACCGGAAACAGCGGGACTTCGGGGCGTGGCCGCGGCGCGGGCTGCGCCGCGCGGATCTTCGCCAGAAAGGCGTCGCGAGTCGTCATTTGGGTCGCTTCCGGTTTTTCCTGTACCACTCGTGGAAGGTTTCTGCGGGCGCGTCGGGCAGATCGCGCTGACGGCCCCAGATGTTGAGCGGGTTGTAGAGCACGAAGTTAGGCAAGCGCTTGAGCGCGCCGCCGAGCGACGCCACGGTCGCGCGATAGAGCGTCGGGCTCGCGAGCAGCCGCCCCGCCATTTTCAGCACTTCCTTCTTGACGAAGGGCACTTCGTGGCGCTCCGCAATCACCTCGCGCCACTTGTAGATCTGCTCGTGGATGTTCACGCGCACGGGGCAGACGCTCGTGCAGCTGCCGTTCATCGTCGAGGCGAACGGCAGGCTGCTGTAGCGCTTGAGATCGAAGGTCGGGTTGATGATCGCGCCGATCGGCCCGGAATAGGTGCCGCCATACGACAGCCCGCCGCTTCTCCGGTACACGGGGCACGTATTCATGCACGCGCCGCAGCGGATGCACTTGAGCGAGTACCAGAAGTCGTCCATCGCGAGCCGCTCGGAGCGGCCGTGATCGACGAGGATGTAATGCATCTCCGTGCCCGGCCGCGGCGCGCGAAAATGCGACGTGTACTGCGTGATCGGCGAGCCGAGCGCGCTCCGGGAGAGCATCCGCACGAACACGCCGAGGTCGGCAATCCCCGGAATCAGCTTCTCGATGCCGATCGACGCGATGTGCAGCGGCGGCACGTTCGCCGAGAGGTCGGCGTTGCCCTCGTTCGTGCAGACGACGACCGTCCCCGTCTCCGCCACCGCGAAGTTGCAGCCGGTCATGCCCGCCGTGTTCTCGCGCACGAAGTACGGCCGCGTGTGCATGCGCTGGCTTTCGGCGAGATAGTGGATGTCGCTGTTGGCGGGATCGGTGCCGATCGTGCGGCCGAAGAGCTCGGCCACGTCCGCGCGCAGCTTGTGCACGGCGGGCACGACCATGTGGCTCGGGTCCTGGTGGTCGAGCTGCTGGATGCGCTCGCCGAGATCGGTTTCCATGACCGTGATGCCGCGCGGCTCCAGATACTCGCGCATCTTGCATTCGTCGGTAAGCATCGACTTGCTCTTCACGAGCGTCGTCATGCCGCGCCCGCTCATCAGCTCGTGGACGATCGCGTTGTGCTCCTCGGCGTTCTCCGCGAAATGCACGACCACGCCGTTCTTCTCGGCCTGCGTCACGAACTGCTCGACATAGTCGGCGAGATGCGAAAGCGTGTGCTCCTTGATCCCCGACGCGAGATCGCGCAGCGTCTCCCACTCCGCGATGCCGTGCGCCTGCGCATCCCGCTTGGTCCGCAGGTCCCACAGGCGCCTGTCGTGAAACGCGACGTGGTCCGTCTTCTGCAGGAACGCGCCTGCCGCCTTCGCGTGATCGATCCGGACGGTCTTGGTCATCCGCGTGCTCCGTTGAGGACCTGCGCGATGTGGATGAAGCGCGCGTCGAGCTTCATGCGCTCGGCGCAGCCCTGCTGGTGCATGAGGCACGACATGTCCCCGGAGACGATGTACTGCGCACCCGCGCCGACGTGATCGCGCACCTTGTCCTGCCCCATCCTCACCGACACCGCTTCCTCGGTCACGGAAAAGGTGCCGCCGAAGCCGCAGCATTCGTCGGGGCGCTCGGGCGTGACGAATTCGATGCCCTTCACGCGCTCGAGCAACGCGCGCGGCTTGGAAAACGGCGTCCCGGCGATCTCGGAGGCCGACGCCTCGCGCAGATGCCGCAGCGCGCTGCAACTGTTGTGCAGCCCCACGCGATGCGGAAACTCGGCCCACGGGAAGTCGCGGACCTTCAGCACGTCGTGCAGGAATTCGGTCAGGTCGAACGCGTTCGCCCGCACCTTGCGCACGTCGGCGCTCTGGTCGATTGCGCTCAGATGATCGCGCACATGGTTGATGCAACTCGCCGACGGGCCCACCACGCAGTCGTAGTCGGCGAAGTTGCGCACGAACACGCGCTCGGCGCCGGCCGCTTCCTTCTGCGCGCCGCTGTTGGCCATCGGCTGGCCGCAGCACGTCTGCTCCTCGGGATAATCGACCTCGACGCCCAGCCGTTCGAGCAGTTCGAGCGTGGCGATGCCGACTTCGGGATAGAAGGCATCGATGAAACACGGAACGAATAGGGCAACTTTCATGGAGTGGGAACTCGCTTTCTACGCCGCGCCGGGGGTTTGGTCAGCTTGGTCTGACCAAGACTTTAAGGTTTGTCTCTTTTCGTGTCAAACTAGGGCAATCCGCCGGATTCCCTTCTATATCGCCACGAAATGACTGACCGATGACCTTTCAGCCCGTCCATTCGTACTCGCGCGTGCGTCTGTCCGACGTCGTCTCCGGACAGATCAGGTCGCTCATTTCCAGCGGCACACTTCTGCCCGGCCAGCGGTTGCCCGCGGAACGCGAGCTGGCCGAGCAGTTGAACGTGTCGCGCCCGTCGCTTCGCGAGGCGCTGATCCGGCTCGAGTCCGACGGCTTCATCCGGGCGGTCGCGCGCGGCGGGTTCGTCGTGTCGGATGTGACCGCGCCGCTCGTCTCCGTTCCGCTCGCCACGCTGCTGGAACACCATCCGGGCGCGAGCGCCGATGTGCTCGAACTGCGCCACGGGCTCGAGACGCTTTCGACCGCCTACGCCGCCGAGCGCGCCACCGATGCCGATCTCGAACGCATCGCCGCCGCCTTCGACGCGCTGCAGGCGGCCGCCGCCGAACCCAAGCGCACGCGCATCGCGGAAAAGGACGCGGCGTTTCATCTGGCGATCGCCGACGCCACGCACAACGTCGCCCTCGCGCACGTGATGCACGGGCTGCACGAACTGGTGCGCGAGTCGATGCTCACGTCGCACCGTCTGGTCGATTACGACGACGAAGTCGAAGCGAACCTGCTCGCGCAGCATCAGGCGATCTTCGACGCGATCACCGCGCGCGATCCGGCGCGCGCACGAGAGGCCTCCGGCGCGCATCTCGACTACGTGCAGACGCTTTACCGCGGCGCGCCGCTGAAAAAAGCCGATCGCGTCTGACGAATGAAAGGGTCTGACGCATCGCGCGGCGTGCTGCAAGCATTCAGCAAGCTCGACATAGGACGCCGCCTACACCCGATTCGGACGGCCTCGTCTATCTGCAAGACTCCTCTGCCTCGATACTGGAATCGTCGGAAACCAGAATATGAATGGAGGAAACAAAAATGCCTTATCTGCTCGGCTGGCTCCTTGGCGTACCGGTGGTCGTCCTGGTCATCCTGTATCTGATTTTTCATTGAAACAGCCGCGAGAAGCGGCAAAAAGCGCGGTATCGTCAAAGGCGTCGTTACAATACGGCGCCTTTTTCTTTTTCCGAAGGATTCCGATGAAACGCGCTCTTTTCGCCGCCTCCGTGCTCGGTGTGCTCTGGGCGCCGCTCGCGCGCGCCGAGGAGATCGCGAGCGTCAACACCAATTTCCGCTTCACGGGCTCGGACCGCGTGAGCGTCGAAGCCTACGACGATCCGCTCGTGACGGGCGTCACGTGCTACGTGTCGCGGGCGCGCACGGGCGGCGTGAAGGGCACGCTCGGCATCGCCGAGGATCCGACGGAAGCGTCGATCGCGTGCCGCCAGGTCGGGCCGATCAAGATCGCCGAGCCGCTCAAGCAGAAGCAGGACGTGTTCACCGACCGCATGTCGCTCATTTTCAAGACGCTGCACGTGGTGCGGGTCGTCGATGCCAAGCGCAACACGCTCGTCTATCTGACCTACAGCGACCGGATCGCCACCGGCAGCGCGAAGAACAGCGTGACGGCCGTGCCGATGCCCGAAGGCACGACGATCCCGCTGAAATGACGGCACGCCCGGTCACGTCGCGTTTGCAGGCAGCCGCTGAAAAGCGCGCGGCGTGTAAGATCATTGGCTGACCCTGGAAGAACCGCCGCCATGACCGCCCACCGATTCAGCGATTCCGCGCGCTACTGGCGCTCGCCGCTCGCGCCCGGCGCGGACATGCTCACCGCCGAATATCACGATCACTCGTTCACGCCGCACTGGCACGACGCCTACACGGTGCCCGTGATCGAGGCGGGCGCGGAATGCTACGACTACCAGGGCTCGCACTACGTGGCCGAGGCCGGCTCGGTGCCCGTCATCAACCCCGGCGAGCTGCATACGGGCGCGCGGGCGGTCGACGCGGGCTGGCGCTATCGCGTGTTCTATCTGCCGGTGGAGTTCGTGCAGCAGCTTGCCGGCGAGATTTCCGCACGCAGCGAGCCGCTGCCGTGGTTCCCGACCGACATCATCCGCGACGGCGACCTCGCCCGCCGGCTCGCGCTCGCGCACCGGGCGCTCGAAGCCGGCGCCGACCCGCTCGCCGCCGAAACCGCGCTGCTCGACGCGCTGTCCACGCTGCTCGCGCGGCACGCGGGCGCGCGCCCCGCCGTCGCGAAGCTCACGAGCGATGCGGTGCGCGTCGAGGCAATGAAAGCGCGTCTCACCGACGATCTCACCGCGCCCGTCACGCTGGCGGAACTCGCCGCGAGCGTCGGGTTGTCGGCGTTTCACGCCGCGCGGCTCTTCACGCGCGGCACCGGGCTCGCGCCGCACGCGTGGCGCAACCAGATGCGGCTCGCGCGCGCGCTCGGCGCGTTGCGCGCGGGGGTATCGGTGACGGAGGTCGCGGCCGCGAGCGGCTTCACCGACCAGAGCCATTTCACGCGGCATTTCAGGCGCGCGTACGGCGTGCCGCCGGGACGCTGGCGCTAGGCGCGTTCCAGATTTCCGGCCGGACGCGAGATACCGCAAGAACGTACAAGCGCCCGCGGCCCGTGCGCCCTATCCTCGCTAGCCTAGGAGGAAATCTTGAAAGCATCGTCTGGCAACACTCTCAGCGAATTCGCCGCCGGCGCCCGCGACACGATCCCGATGATGGTCGGCGCGGCGCCCTTCGGCGTCATTTTCGGCACGCTCGTGACCGCGAGCCCGCTCAACCTGTGGCATGGCCAGCTGATGTCGCTCGCCGTCTTCGCGGGCTCGGCCCAGTTCATCGCGGTCGGGCTGATCGCCGGCCACGCGAGCTTCGCCGTCATCTGGGCGACGACGTTCATCGTCAACCTGCGCCACATCCTCTATTCCGCGACGCTCGGGCCCTACGTCGCGCATCTGCCCGCGCGCTGGCGCTGGACGCTCGGCGCGCTGATGACCGACGAGGTGTTCGCCGTCGTCTACGCGCACTACCAGAAGCGCCCCGCCGGTCAGACCGGGCCGTACTATTTCCTGGGCTCCGGCGTCGCGATGTACCTGAACTGGCAGCTCTGGACGCTTGCCGGCCTGCTCTTCGGCGCCGCGTTTCCCGGCTTGCAGTCGCTCGGGCTCGACTTCGCGATGGTCGCCACGTTCATCGCGATCGTCGTGCCGCAACTGGTCGCCATGCGGTTCGTGGCCGCGTCGCTGGCGGCGGGCGTGCTCTCGTTCGCCTGGCAGGGCTGGCCATACAAGCTCGGGCTGCTGGCGGCGGTGCTCGCGGGCGTCGCGGTCGGCATGATTCTGACGATGATCGAAACCCGCCCCCGCACCCAGGAGCGCCCGCAATGAACGCACTAACCCAGACGCTTTCCGCGAACTACGTGTTCCTGATCCTCGGCATGGCGCTCGTGACCTATGCGATTCGCGCCGCCGTGTTCGTGCTGGGCGAGAGGCTGGCGTTCCCGCCGCTCGTGCGAACCGCGCTCTCCTTCGTGCCGGTGACGGTCCTCACGGCGATCATCGTGCCGATGACCGTCTCGCCCCACGGCGGCGGCGCCGAGCTGACGTGGCGCAATTCGCAGCTCGTGGCGGCGGTGGTCGCGGTGGCGGTCTGCATCGCGACGCGCCGGCCGCTCCTGACGATCGCGGTGTCGCTGGCGGTATTTTTCTTCTGGCAACTGGTCGTCGTCGCCTAGCGGCGGATGAAAACCCTCTCGAAAACCCTCAAGTTCCCGGCGAACGCGCCGTTATAAGAGACGAATGGCCTCCGCCCGCGGGGCGGCGCCGACTGTACTCCCGCCATCAGCTTCGCTCTGAGCGCGGAACCGGGAACCATCATGCGTCAAATCACCCTTTCGCTTCGCGACGAGACGATTGCTTCGCTGCATCGTGACTTCGAGGCGTTCGTTCGTCTTTCGCTCAAGATCGATCCGCAATTCGTCACGCCGTCGTTCGAGGACTTCCTGCGCGCGAAACTCCTGGACAACCCCACGCCGCTCACCGAGCAGGCCGTCCAGCGCATGCTGCAGCACGGCCAGTACGCCTGGGCAAAGCGCGCGCTCGACAAGGAATTTCCGGATGTCGTCGAAATCCTGATCCGTCAGGCGGCCGAACACGGCTTCAGTTTCGCGATCCGCTCCGACTGGACGGCCGAGGACCTGGTCAAGGCGTCGCGTGCGTGGGCGACGGCGATCGTCACCGAGGCGAAGGGCGACATGTCCCAGATCGACGTGCTCGCCTCGCAGATCAAGTCCGCGGCCATGGATATCACCGAGGTCGAGGAGAGGATGCAGACGCCCGCCTGGCGGCTGGCCGACTCGCTGCGTCAGCGCGTCTACGAGACGAAGATCGCCGTGGAACACAGCGTGGGGTCGAATGCGCGCGAAAAGCTGGGCGAATTGCGGTGCCTGCTGCGGCTCGGCATTTTCCACGGCTCGATTCAGAAGCAGGAGGCGCAGCAGGTGCTGGAATACCTGCGCTCGGTGAGGCCCGAGCTTTTTGTCGAAGAGCCCTACGACGGCTTCACGCGATTCGCCGGATGGCTGCGCAGCATCTTCGTGCCGCCGCCGAAGGCGCCGAAGACGTCGCGCGCGCCGCGGTGAGGGGTTTGGCCGCGCCGCAAGCAGACGGCGACGCGATTGCCGCCGGGGTTCAGGACAAGTCGGGCTCCGGCACGCCATTACGTCGTCGAGCCTGACTGGGCGCGGGCAACCGCGCCTGCACGCTCCTGCACGCGTCTGCAACCGGAGGGGAGCAAGCCCTACTCCCACATCCCCTTGAGCCGCGCCGCGATATCGATCTTCGCCCGCGCGGCCGCCGCCAGCCCCGCCGCGGTGGGGGCCGCGGCCACCGGCACCGGCGGCCAGGCGCACGCCTCGAACGCGTCCATCAGCTGAGCCGGAATGAACCGCGTGCGCGACGCCCACACGTGCCTGTCGCCCAGATGCGTCTGGTTGTGCACGTAGAACCGCTGCGGCGTAACGATGTGCAGGTCCTCCTTCGCCCGCGTCATCGCGACATACAGCAGCCGCCGCTCCTCGTCGATCTCCTCGTCGCTGCCCGTGCCGAGGTCGGACGGAATGCACCCGTCGACGCCATTGAGCACGAACACGTTGCGCCACTCCTGGCCCTTCGCCGAATGAATCGTGGAAAGAATCAGATAGTCCTCGTCGATCAGCGGCACGCCGGACTCGTCGCTCGTCGCGTCGGGCGGATCGAGCGTGAGCTCGGTGAGAAAGCGCTCGCGCGTCGGATACGTGGACGCGATGCTCTCCATCTGCAGCACGTCGCCGTGGCGGATGGCGGCATCTTCGTGATTGCGCTCCAGATGCGGCTCGTACCAGCGCCGGATCATCTCGAATTCGGCGGGCCAGCCGGTCTCGCGCCCGCAGACCTTCGCCATCAGCGCGACGAACCGGGGCCAGTCCTCGCTCGCCCGCGCGGGCGCGGCGAAGGCCGCGAGCGCCTGCGGCGCATCGCCCGTCGAGCCGCCCTGCTCCGCCACCCTGTCCAGCACGCGCCCCGCGATGGCGGGCCCGATGCCCGGCAGCAGCTGCACGACCCGAAACCCGGCCACGCGGTCACGCGGATTCTCCGCCCAGCGCAGCACGGCGAGCACGTCCTTCACGTGCACCGAATCCAGAAACTTCAGCCCGCCGAACTTCACGAACGGGATATTGCGGCGCGTGAGCTCGATCTCGAGCGCCGCGCTGTGATGCGCGGCGCGAAACAGCACGGCCTGCGACTTGAGCGTCATGCCGGCCTCGCGCGCTTCCAACACCTTCTCGACGACATAGCGCGCCTGATCGGCCTCGTCGGCCACTGAAACGATGCGCGGCTTCTGCGCCGACGCCTTGTCCGTCCACAGGTTCTTCGTGTAGCGCTCGGACGCGAGCCCGATCACCGCATTCGATGCCTCGAGAATCGGCTGCGTCGAGCGGTAGTTGCGCTCGAGCGTCACGCATTTCGCGGGCGGATCGAAGTGATTCGGGAAATCGAGGATGTTGCGCACGGTCGCGCCGCGAAACGAATAGATGGACTGCGCATCGTCGCCGACGACCGTCAGGCCGCGCCCGTCCGGTTTCATCGAGAGAAGGATGGACGCCTGGAGCTTGTTGGTGTCCTGATACTCGTCGACGAGCACGTGATCGAAGCGGCTCGACAGATCGGCCGCGACGGACGGCTCGGCGGCAAGGTGCGACCAGTAGAGCAGCAGGTCGTCGTAGTCGAGCACGCTTTGCAACTGCTTGGCGTTCACGTACGCGGCGAAGAGCCGGCGCAGGTCGGGCTCCCATTCGCGGCACCACGGATACGCCTGATCGAGCACGGTGGCGAGTGTCGCGCCCGTGTTCACCACGCGCGAATAGATCGCGAAACACGTCGATTTGGCGGGAAAGCGCTTCTCCTTCGCCGACAGCCCGAGTTCATGCCGCACGAGATTCATGAGATCGGCGGAATCTTCACGGTCGTTGATGGTGAACGACGGCGACAGCCCGACGAGATCCGCGTAATCACGCAGAAGGCGCGCGCCGACGCTGTGAAACGTGCCGGACCACGTGAGCCCCTGCGCGATCGCGCTTCTGCTGCCGAGCGCGTTGATGGCGATGCGCGACACGCGCCGTGTCATTTCGACCGCGGCGCGGCGGGAAAACGTCAGGAGCAGGATGCGGTGCGGATCGGCGCCCTTCACCAGCAGATGCGCGACCCGGTGCGCGAGCGTATTGGTCTTGCCGGAACCCGCACCCGCGATCACGAGCAGGGGCCCGGCGGCAGCGCCCGCTTCCTGCGTGCCGAATTCGACGGCTTCGCGCTGCGCGTCGTTGAGTTTCGCGAGGTACGCGGCAACCTGGGTCGCGACGGAATCGGCGGTGGGAGTCGGGTCGGTGAGCGTGAGCACGGGGATGGGCCGGGGCGAGGAGCGTCGTTCGTGGGTCGAAGTGACGCACACTGTATATCCATACAACCCGCGCACGCAAGTGCATGTCACGTCACGCTTTTGGCCCTAAAACATCTCTCCGGGAACGAAAAAGCCCGGTCTTCGACAGACCGGGCTCCGGAGAAGCAACAGCGCCTGCCTACTGCGCCTTCTTCGCGTTTTTCAGATTCGCATCGGCGGCGGCTTCGTTCGCTTCCGATTGCGCTTCCGTCTTCTTCTTGTCGGCCTTCGCCTGCGCGACGGCCGCGTCCTTGTCGGCTTCGGCCTGCTTCTTGGCCGCCTTCTTGTCGGCGTGCGTCATCGGCGTGTCGGCGCTGGTCTGGGCAAACGATGCCGTCGCCGCCGTGGCGAACACGCCGGCCATGAGTGCGGCGCACAGCTTTTTCGTCTTCGTGCTCATCGGAACCTCCCTCTGATTCGATACGGCACGGCCGCCGGGCTGCGGCCGTCATGTCTCGCTACGCTTCAGTGCCTGAGGCTCAGTGCTGCAGGCCCGTGTCCTTCGGCGTGCGCGGTTCGGCCGCGTTCAGCTCGGCCGTGGCGGCGGCCTTGTCTGCCTTGCGGTTGATCTTCGCGTTGCGCACCTGTTCCTTGTATTGCGCCTTCGCGTCCTTGTTGGCTGCGCGCAGCTCCTCCTTCGACGCCTTCTTCGACGCGCGATACTCCGCGTTTGCCTGCGCATTCGCGTTGCGCTTCTGGACGAGCGGATCATTCGACGCCGGCGCGACGAGTTCCTGCGGCGCCGGACGTTCCGGCTGCACGCCCGGCACGCCCGGGGCGGCCTGCATCTGCGTCGACATCTGGGCGGAGACGTCCGCGCCTGGGGCCGTCGGCTGCGCGGGCTGCGTCTGCGCGAAAGCGGTTGTCGTGATGGCGGCAAAGGCGGTGCCAAGCAGCAGATTTCGAACGTGAGTCATGAGCTGTTCCTCTCTTGTATGTTCCGCCGGGTTAGGCGCGCTGAACGCCTCGCGCCTGCCCGGCTTTTTCGATTGATCAAACGACCGGAACTGCAACGGTCATTCATACTGACCCGGCCCGCGGCGATCGGGTTCGTCGAAAACAGTCATTGTTACCGACCGTTTCACTTGGCTACATTTGCCTTTCCCGGCCGCATTTCCCGCCGCGGGGCCTGCCGAGCTTTCAGCACGCTGCGTGCCCGCGCTGGTTTATCATTGGCGTCCTTTCACGCTCCGGGCGCCGCCCACCATGCCGCCACTCGAATTCACACTCACGGGCGAGTTCATCGAACTGCACAACCTGCTCAAGCTGATGGGTCTCGCCGACAGCGGCGGTTCCGCGAAAGCGCGCGTCGCGATGGGCGACGTGAAGGTCGACGGCAAGGTCGAACTGCGCAAGACGTGCAAGATCCGCGCGGGCCAGTCGGTGTCGCTCGACGGCTCGACGATCCGGGTCCGCAAAGCCGTTTGAGCACGGCGTGCGCGCGCCTGTCGCCCGTCTGCAATTCCGGCCATTCGAGCGCTCCCATCGACATGTCGACGCTCAAGCAATAAGCTAGTCAGTCTTTCGTTCCGTTTTCACGAGCGCGAACGGGCGGGCGGTGCATGACCGGCGACGGCTCCTCGCCCCGCCCGCTGCCGTTTGCGCGCCCGGCGGCGCACCGTGCGCGGCCGTCTTTCCATTGATCCGACATGCAACCCGGCTTCACCCGCGCGGCTAGCCCGCCGCCCACGCTCTCCCGCCATGCCGTCGATACCGCGCGGCTCGCCGCGCCGCTCGCGATCGCGCAGCTGTCGCAGATGGCGATGGGCGTCACCGACACGATCCTGCTCGGCTCGCTCGGCCCCGACGCGCTCGCGGCCGGCGGCCTCGGGGCGAACCTGTTCTTCGTCGTCGTCACGCTGCTGCAGGGCGTGCTGACGTCGGTGAGCGTCTCGGTGTCGCATGCGCGCGGCGCGAACGCGGAGCACCGCGTGCCGCATATCTACTGGACGGGGCTCCTGCTCTCGGTGCTGCTCTCGGTCCCCGCGTTCGTGCTGCTGAGCTACGCCGAACCGATCCTGCTCGCGTTCAACGAGCCCGCGACGCTCGCGAAGAACGTCGGCGAATATTGCGCGGTGCTGCGCTGGGGCACGCCCGGCAGCCTGATCGGCATCGGCATGATGCGCGCGTTCCTGCCCGCGATCGGCGCGGCGCGGCGGCTCCTGTGGGTATCGATCGGCGGGGTGTTCATCAACGGCTTCCTGAACTACGGGCTCATTCACGGCGCCTACGGCCTGCCGAAGTACGGCTTTCTGGGCTCGGCGGCGGCCACCACGATCACGGTCTGGCTCACCGCGTTCGCGCTCGTCGCGTTTCTGCACCTGCGCCCGCGTTACCGGCATTTCGTCGTCGCGGCGCGGCCCCGTCTGCCGCTGATGGGCGAGCTCTTCGGCATCGGCTGGCCGGTGGCGATTACCTACGGCGTCGAGTCGACGCTCTTTCTCGCGACCGGCATGATGGTCGGCCTGCTCGGCGAAGCGCCGCTCGCCGCGCACCAGATCGCGCTCAACGTGGCCTCCGTCGCGTTCATGGTGCCGCTCGCGATCGGCCAGGCGGCCAACGTGCGCGTCGGCTACTGGATCGGCGCGGGCGTGCCGGTCGCCGCGCGCCACGCAGGGTTCGTCGCGATCGCGCTGGGCGTCGCGTTCATGATGCTCTCCGGGCTCGTGCTGATCGTGGCGCCGCATGCGATCGTCGGCCTCTATCTGCACCTGGACGATCCCGCCAACGCGCAGACCATCGCGCTCGCGACCTCGCTGCTGGGCGTGGCGGCCGTGTTCCAGATCGTCGACGGCATGCAGACGGTCGGCTCCGGGTGCCTGCGCGGCCTGAAGGACACGCGCGTGCCGATGCTCGCCGCCGCGTTCGGCTACTGGGGCATCGGCTTTCCGACGGGCTACGTGCTCGCGTTCCACTTCGAGGCGGGCACCAAGGGGCTGTGGTGGGGGCTCGCCGCGGGCCTCGCGAGCGTCGCGGCGCTGATGACATTGCGGTTCCACCGGATGAGCGCGCGCATCGTAGAACGCGGGATCGAGGCGGACGAGGCTGCACCCGCGGGCGCGCGCAACACGCCGCACCATCACGCGTGACGGCATGAGCGTCCTACCCGCGCGCCAATAAGCAAAGCAGACATCGTTGGTTGGAGCGGCGCGCGGCGGTTGCTACGATCATGGCGTCTCCTTGAGACTCCAGTGACAGGGGTTGAGCCCGCTTCCGAAGCGGGCTTTTTTTCGTCCGTACGCCTGGCGCTGCCGTCCGGCAGCCCATCAGCAATCCGCCTGCATCCCGCCGTCCGTTTTCCGCTTTTCCCCTCGAATTCCAATAGAATATTTCCGTGATGGCGCTTTGCGCGCACGATCCTTGCTACATCGCGGGACTTGCGCGGCGCCTTGCGCACCTTCGAGCTTCACGCACGCCATGCTTCGAGCCAGGCCAACCAGAGGACCCGACGTGTCGGAACGCAGGCAACCTTCAGCAGCAGCACCGGCAACACACGCGGCAGAGCGTGATTTCGCACGGTTCACCCGACGTCTCGATCGCTACCGCAAGCTGGGGGCGACGGTTGCCGCCGCGCTCATGCTCGCCGCCTGCGCGAGCCGCCCGCCCGCGAGTTCGTTCGAGCGCCCCGTCTCCCACGCGCTGCCCGCGACGGCGGAAACGCCGCTCTACACGGCCCTCGCCCCGCTCGAGGCCGCGCACCCGGACCAGTCGGCGGTGCGCCTCCTGCCGAGCGGCACCGATGCCCTTCAGGCCCGCATCGCGCTCGCCCGCGCGGCGACCAAAACGCTCGACATGCAGTACTACATCGCCGAGGAGGACAACACCGGCAAGCTGCTGCTCGGCGCCGCGCTCTATGCGGCGGATCGCGGCGTGCGGGTGCGCATGCTGGTCGACGACCTGAATTTCAAGGACATCGACCGCATCATGGCGGCGCTCAATTCCCACGACAAGATCGAGATCCGCGTCTTCAACCCGTTCGGCAGCGCGCAAGAGAGCTTCGCGAAGCGCACGCAGAACCTCTTCACGAAGATCGGCCAGTTCACGCGCCGGATGCACAACAAGTCGATGATTGCGGACAATCAGATCGCGATCGTCGGCGGGCGCAATCTCGGCGACGAATACTTCAGCGCGAGCGCGACGCTGCAGTTCCGCGACCTCGACGTGTTCGCCGCCGGTCCGGTCACGCACCGGATTTCGGACAGCTTCGACGACTACTGGAACAGCTCGCTCGCGTATCCGCTGCGCGCGCTGAACAAGCAGAAGTTCGATCCCGCCGACCTCGACACGACCCGCGACGATCTGCGCGCGCACTGGCGCAAGAACGCCGATCCGCTCAACGCGAAACCGCTGAACAAGACGCCGCTCGCGCAGCAGATCGCGCAAGGCGAAATGGGGCTCGTGTGGGCGCGCACGGAATTCGAGGCGGATTCGCCGTCGAAGATCGAGCATCCGAGCGACGACTACAAGAGCCCGCCGATGGAGCGCCTGGGCGAACTCATCAAGGACGCCCACAGCGAATTCCAGATCCTGTCGCCCTATTTCGTGCCGCACGATGTCGGCGTGAAGGCGCTCGCCGCGCTCACCGGCCGCGGCGTGCGCGTCGCGGTGCTGACCAATTCGCTTGCCGCAACCGACGCCGTCGCCGTGCAGGCGGGCTACGCGCCGTATCGCGTGCCGCTCCTGAAAAACGGGGTCGAACTGTACGAATTCAAGCCGATCCAGGCCGAAGGAGAGGGACGGCCGCGCGCCGGGCTGTTCGGCTCGGAGTCGCGTGCGAGCCTCCATGCGAAGGCGTACGTCATCGATCGGAGTATTCTCGTGATCGGCTCGATGAATCTCGATCCGCGCTCGGCGCTTCTGAACACCGAGCTCGCGCTCGTGATCTACAGCAAGCCGGTTGCCGGGGAAGCCGCCAGCCTCTTCGATCATGGCATCCGGCCGCAGGCGAGCTACCGGGTCGAACTGGCGTCGCAGGAAGTGCTCGCGCAACTGCGCTCGACCGGTTCGCCGCTGTCGCCGCTCGTCTGGACGACGGAGGAGAACGGCGGCATTGTCACGTACAACTTCGATCCGCAAGCGGGCCTCTACCGGAACGCGCTGACGGGTCTTTTCACGTTGCTGCCCGTCGACGAGCAGCTTTGAAGGAGCGTTGAAGCCATGACAGACGATGTGAAGGGCGATGTGCGGATGGAAAAGGACACGTTCGGCGAGATCGCCGTGCCGAACGCAAAGCTGTGGGGCGCGCAGACGCAACGCTCCCTGCAGAATTTCAAGATCTCCAGCGAGAAGCAGTCGTCGGAACTGATCACGTCGCTCGCCGTCGTGAAGCGCGCGGCCGCCGAGGTGAACCTGGAGCTGAAGGTGCTCGACGCCACGAAGGCGCGCGCGATCATCCAGGCCGCCGACGAGATCATCGACGGCAAGCATCCGGACGAATTCCCGCTCGCCGTCTGGCAGACGGGCTCCGGCACGCAGACCAACATGAACCTGAACGAGGTGATCGCCAACCGCGCGAGCGAGCTGATGGGCGGCAAGCGCGGCGAGGAGCGCCTCGTGCACCCGAACGACGACGTGAACCGCGGGCAGTCGTCGAACGACGTGTTCCCGACCGCGATGCACATCGCCGCGGCATACGGAATCGTCAAGCACCTCGTGCCGTCGCTGCGCACCCTGCGCGATACCCTGGACAAGAAGTCGAAGGCGTTCGACGGCATCGTGAAGATCGGCCGCACGCACCTGCAGGACGCGACGCCGCTCACGCTCGGACAGGAATTTTCGGGCTATGTCGCGCAGCTCGACCAGGGCGTGCGCCACGCCGAGGCGGCGCTGCCGCACCTGTACCAGTTGGCGCTCGGCGGCACGGCGGTCGGCACGGGGCTCAATGCGCATCCGGAGTTCGCGGTGAAAGTGGCGGCCGCGATCGGCAAGCTCACCGGCCTGCCCTTCGAAACCGCGCCGAACAAGTTCGAAGTGATGGCCGCCGCCGATGCGCTCGTCGCCGCGCACGGCGCGCTGAAAACCGTCGCGGCCAGCATGATGAAGATCGCCAACGATATCCGCTGGCTGGCAAGCGGCCCGCGCTGCGGCCTCGGTGAACTGTCGATTCCGGAAAACGAGCCGGGCAGCTCGATCATGCCGGGCAAGGTCAATCCGACCCAGTCGGAAGCCGTCACGATGCTCTGCTGCCAGGTCTTCGGCAACGACGTCGCGGTGAATTTCGGCGGCGCGAGCGGCAACTTCGAGCTGAACGTGTTCCGTCCGATGATCGCGCACAACGTCTTGCAGTCGATCCGGCTGCTGGCCGACGGCGCGCACAGCTTCAACGACAACTGCGCGGTCGGCATCGAGCCGAACGAGAAGCGTATCGATAGCCTGCTGAACGAATCGCTGATGCTGGTGACGGCGCTCAATCCGCATATCGGCTACGACAAGGCCGCAAAGATCGCGAAGAAGGCGCACAAGGAAGGCACGACGCTGAAGGCTTCGGCGCTTGCGCTCGGCTTCGTGACCGAGCAGCAGTTCGACGAATGGGTGAAGCCCGCGGAGATGGTGGGCAAGCGCTAGAAGCAAAAAGCGCAGCGGCGTGCGCGCCGCTGCGCTCCGGTCGACTCAGGAACGCTTCGCCGGCCAGAAGTCGTTCGTATCGCACAGCGCGATCAGCGCGTCGCCCGAATTGGCGATGATCTTCCTGAGCGCATCGGGGATCTGCTCGCGCGGCGTCGGCTCGGAACCGATGTTCAGGTTGAGCCCCGAATTGGCGAGCGGTCGCTCCACATGCGCGACGAGTTCGTCGATCTCGCCCGTGATCGCGCGCTTCGCATCGCGCTTGCTCCTGAGCGGCGCGATCAGCAACTGGTCGAGCAGTCCCACCGGCACGCCGCCGGCAAACCGCGGCGACGCGAGCGCGTCCCACTTGTCGCCGCGTTCCGCGCGATCCAGCAGCACGCTGTTCAGGCGATCGGACGCGGCGCGCGGCTGGACGTCGCCGTAAGGATGTGCGTCTCGCCGACCGCAAGCGAAAGACGCACGATCTGCATGATCCCGTCGATTCCGTGCACTGCCAGTTCCGGCGCATCCAAGAGCCGGTCGAGCGTCATTTCCGAGCGGCGCAGCATGTCGAAGAACGGCTTGTGCGCGGCTTCGTTGCGCGTCACCGTCGCATGTTCGAGCTTGATCGCCGGCTGGTATTCGGCCTTCGGATTGGCCCACAGATGCACGTGCTTCGCGTGCTCGCGCAGGCGCACGTCGTTCAACGCCACCTTGCCGCGCACGAAAATGTCCGACCGGAACGAGCGGTTGCAGAAATAATCGCGGACCTCTTCGGCGAAAAGCGGATCGGTGATCGAGTTCATCACTTCGTTCTGCTCGTTCGTGAGCCACGCCACCGGCGACATGAACACATAGCGCGCGCTGCCGGCGAACACGAGCTTGGCGTCGGAGAGTTCCTTCGCGATGTCCGTGAAGTGGAACGGCGTCCACTGCTCGTGCATGTACTCGTGCACGAGATAGCGCGGATCGGCGCTCGCGAACGAATTGACGCGGGCGGCCGCATCCGGGTTGCGCAGGAAATGCTGCGCACCGTGCTCGACGAGTTGCTGCGCGAACGCGGCGGCACCCGCCCAGTTCTCGCCGCGATTTTTCGCGTGCGTGGTGAGCAGGCGCTGCAGCGGCTGCACCTGGGCGCACGCGGCCATCGCGTTGTAGCTGATCTGCACCACGCCGCCGGGTTTCAGATAGCGCGCGAGAAAGCGCACGATCTGCGCACGCGTTTCATCGGACACCCACGAGACGATGCCGTGCATCGTCACGAAATCGAACATCGGCAGGTCGGCTTCGCCGTCGGCCAGCTGGCCGAAGCTGTTTTCGAGCAGCGTGAGGTTGGAAAGCTTCGCGTCGTCGCGAATGGATGACGCCGCGACCACGTGCACCGGATTGAAGTCGCATGCGTAGAACTCGCCTTCCGGGTGCGTCGCCGCGAGGATCAGCGAAGTCAGCCCCTGGCCGAAGCCGAGCTCGCAGTACGTGAACTTGCCGTCGGCGGGCGGCGCGATGCGCTGCATCACGAGCGCGGCCTTCAGCCACGTCGGGCTCTGTTCCTGGTAAAAGCCGGTGGTGTATGCAACCGAATTGTTGTAGCCCGCAGCCCAGCTCATGCTCTCTCCTTCATCGATATTCAAGTGGCGTCTGCCGCGCCGTCCGGCCAGTGGCCGAACCCGCGCGAACGACGGCCACTATGCCCGTCGAGCGTTCGTCGATGAATGAGAGGCGTCTTATTTTTGCGACGGCATTGAGCGAAACAATGCGTTTTTTGTTTGGAAACTGAACGTTCCTGCGCGTTTCAGACCTTGCCGGCCGCAACTTCTTCCGGCTTCAGTTCGACGATGGCGTCGAGCGCGTCCTTTACGTCCATCGCGTATTTGGCGAGGCGCTTCTGCTCGTCGGTGACGGGCACGAACGCCGGCACCGGCACCGGCTGCCCCTTTTCGTCGACGGCGACGAACACGACCAGGCAATCGGTCGTCTGCTGGAGATCGCCGCCCTTCGGATCGCCCGCATGAACCGAGATGTGCAGGTGCATGCTGGTGCGGCCCGTCGCGACCACACGCGCGCGCAGCTCGACCAGATTGCCGACCAGGATCGGCCGCCTGAAGCGGATGTTGCCGACGCTCACCGTCACGCAATAGCGGCCCGACCACATCGCCGCGCACGCGTAGCCGGTTTCGTCGATCCACTTCATGAGCGCGCCGCCGTGCACCTTGCCGCCGAAGTTCACCGAGGTCGGTTCGGCGAGAAAGCGGAACGTCGTTTCGGAGCGTTCCTGGGTAGCGGGGGGCGTATTGGAAGAGGCGATCGGCGTGTTCATGGATGGCTCGCGGACCGGGCGCGGCCCGGCGGTTGGAAAGCGGATGAAAGCTGCGGAAAGCAGAATTATAGAAGCGGCAAAAAGACCCGCGTCACGCGACGCGCGCCGCCGCAACGCTTAGCGCAGGTGCCGTTACTTGCGCACCGTGATGCCCTCGTCGATCGTGCCGTACATCGTGATTCCGCTCGTGCCGCCGGAAGACGACGACGATGACGAACCCGCCATGCCCGTGCATCCCGCTGCGAGCACGAGGAGACCGAGGGCGGCCGCCAGAATGATCTTGACCATGCGTTTCTTCCTTGCAACAAACCGGATGTCGAATCGCCCATTCTAGCGCGGCGGCGCGGGCATGCCCGGCGCGTACATCGACTATTCGGCCGATGGTGAAACATCGGATGCGCGAAACGTCTAAAGTGGATCGTATCGACACGACCCGATTCCGAGGAAACACCATGACGGCACCTCACGACGCGTCAGACGCCCGCGCACGCCATTTTCCGGGGCTGTCGCGCATCGGCGCCCTGCTCGCGGACCCCGGCCGCGCCGCGATGCTCTGGTCGCTGATGGACGGCACCGCCCGCCCGGCCGGTGAACTGACGATGATCGCCGGATTGTCGCCGTCGGCGGCGAGCGGCCATCTGGCGCGGCTGACCGAGGGCGGTCTGCTCGCGCTGGAGGTGAGCGGCCGCCACCGCTATTACCGCATCGCGACGCCCGACGTCGCCGCGGCGATCGAGGCGCTCGCGAACCTGGCGCATGCGAGCGCCCCGCTGCGCTCGCCGGAGCGCGCGCCGAGCGCGGTGCCGCTCGACATGCGCTATGCCCGCACCTGCTACGACCATCTGGCGGGAGAACTGGCCGTGCGGATCTTCGATCGCATGCTGGGGCGCAACTGGCTTTCGGCCGGGCCGCGGCAGGAAGAGGGTCCGGCCGCGCTCGACGCCACGCCCGAAGGCGCGGAGGCGTTCGCCCTGCTGGGCATCGACCTGAAGGCGCAGCGCGCGCGGCGGCGGCGCTTCGCGTGCACCTGCATCGACTGGAGCGAGCGGCGCGCGCATCTGGGCGGCGCGCTCGGCGCCGCGTTTCTCGATGCCTGCGCGTCGCACGGATGGATCGAAAACACGGCGAAGCGCCGCGTCCTGCGGGTCACGCCCGCCGGTCACAGTCACTTCGAGCGCTTCCTGTCGGACCGGTAGCCGACGGTGGGCCGATTCACGCTCGCGCCCCCTAAAAAAAAAGCGCGCGGCCCGGGCCGCGCGCTTTGCGCAATGATCGGAACAAACGCTACACGGCCATCGGCGCCGTGAGCGGCTCGTGATGCCGGTAGCCTTCGAGCGCGAAATCCGCCGGCTCGATCTTCTCCAGCCATTGCGGCTCGTAGCGGCCGGTTTGCGCGTAGTCGGGCACGCGATCGGACAGGATCAGCTGCGGGCTCGCGAACGGCTCGCGCGTGAGTTGCTCCTTGAGCATGTCGAGTTGGTTCTCGTAGATGTGCGCGTCGCCGATGAAATACGTGAACCAGCGCGGCGCATAGCCCGTCAGGCGCCCGACGAGATGCAGCAGCGCCGCGCCCTCGGTCAGGTTGAACGGCGTGCCGAGCCCGACGTCGTTGCTGCGGATGTACAGGCACAGCGAAATCTCGCGCTTCGCCACGTTCGGGATGAACTGGTACAGCAGGTGACACGCGGGCAGCGCGATTTCGTCGAGCTTCGCGGGATTCCACGCGTGAAACAGAATGCGCCGGTCGGTGGGATTCTCGATGATCGTGTCGAGGCACTGGCGCAGCTGATCGATCGCCTTGTAGAGCAGCACCTGCTCGCGCCCGCCCTCGACGAAGCTCGTCACGACCTGATAGCCGTGATTGGTGGCATCGGCGATCTGGTCGCCCGCGGACGCGTCCACGACCTTGTACGCGGGCCACTTGCGCCATTGCACGCCGTAGACGTCGCCGAGGTCGTCAGGGCCCTGCCGGTACGGATTCGCGAGCCACTGGGGGTTTTCATTGGCGTTGGCGTCCCAGACCTTGCAGCCGAGCGCGCGGAAATCCGCCGCATTCCTCGAAGCGCGCAAAAAGCCCACCATCTCGCCGATCGCCGACTTGAACGCGAGCTTCTTCGTGGTGACGGCCGGGAAACCCTGCTGAAGATCGAAACGCAGCATCGCGCCGGGCATGCTGATCGTGCGGATTCCCGTGCGGTTTTCCTGCCACGTGCCGGTGTCGAGAATCGTGCGGACGAGCTCGAGATACTGTTTCATTCAATTTCCTTCGACGCGCCTTCACGGCTCGCTCAATGTGGGCAGAAAGTCGTGATTTTACCAAGCGCGGGAAGGTGGCGCTGCTTGCGGACAGCGCGAGAGGACGGGCACGGGAGCCGTACCCGGATGCAGGGCGGTCAGCCGCGCGTCACGTGTTCGGTGGGCGCGTCGACTTCGATGTGGCGCATGCCGTGCGCGCTCAGCAGCCGGTACAGCGTCACGCGCGAGATGCCGAGTTCGTGGGCCGCGTCGCCCAGGCGCCCGCGATGGCGCAACAGCGCCAGTTCGATCGCCTGCCGCTCCGCCGCCTCGCGCGCCTGCGCAAGCGACACCGGCGCCACTTCCACGTATTCGCCCAGTTCCAGATCGCGTGCGGTGATCTGCCGGCCTTCCGACATCACGATCGCCCGCCGCACCCGGTTGATCAGCTCGCGCACGTT
>Ga0163162_10001063_pt1 | contig 25504 bp, 16 predicted proteins | sample S55metaG_FD_115310 | JGI IMG/M metagenome (GOLD analysis project Ga0163162, IMG submission 115310) | Switchgrass rhizosphere microbial communities from Kellogg Biological Station, Michigan, USA - S5-5 metaG | ecosystem: Host-associated > Plants > Roots > Rhizosphere > Soil | place: USA... | reverse complement strand
GGCCATGGGACAGGGACCTTCGACTTCGACCTTCGGTTTTCGAGGTGAAAGTGTTCAGAAGAGTGAAGCGGTCGAATCCGGCCCCGCCTCTGTTCAAGGAGCGGCTAATGGTGGCGACCAAGCGGAGTTGGCGAAGAAACTATCTAATCCCGTTGCCTCGTTGATCAGTTTTCCAATGCAAAGCAATTTCGACTTTAAAATGGGTACAGGCTCGGGATGGCGCTACACGCTTAATGTTCAGCCAGTAATTCCGATCAAACTCAGTGATCAATGGAATCTCATTTCTCGCACGATTGTTCCGATTATTCATCAGGGTAATCTAACTGGCCCAGGCTCGAGTCAGACTGGCCTCGGAGATACTGTCCAGAGTTTCTTCTTCTCGCCTAGTAAGACAGAGCCACTGATTTGGGCAGTCGGCCCGGTTGTGTTGATTCCAACTGCGACGAATGATGCACTTGGTACGAAGAAGTTAGGGCTTGGTCCCACTGCGCTGGCCCTGAAACAGATGAATGGATGGACCTACGGAGTACTCGCTAATCACATCTGGTCAGTAGCAGGGAAGTCGAGTCGTTCGGAAGTGAACTCAACCTTTCTTCAACCATTCTTGTCCTACAACACCAGGGATGCGTGGACCTACAGCATAAACACCGAATCCACATACGACTGGGCGAGTAACAGTTGGGCCGTACCAATCCATCTCTCCATTTCCAAGCTCGTCAGATTCGGCAAACAGCCGGTGAGCTTTGGTGGTGGATTGAGATGTTGGGCCACCGCGCCGGTTGGCGGACCTCACGGGTGTGGACTGCGAATTGTAGTTACCGCACTTTTCCCCAAGTGAGATGATCCGCGCATGTTTTGCTCCGGTCCTTTTGAATCCGACTGAATGACGACCCCCTTCGACAAAACTTCCCTAAGAGCAGTGATGGTGATTCTTTTCTGGTGCCTGGTGGCAGTTGCTCAGGCAGGTTCACCCACAATTGCGCCACCGCCTACTGCGGGTGATGATTCCGATCCTACAAGGCCCGTGATCTGGAGTTTACGAGAAGAGTATTACAACCTTCCCGGCCAAGCTTGGAACAACGCTTTTCTGTTTCGGGTGGATCGCGCTGTTTTTAAGGAACGTCCACGACCGCTTGGGAAAAGTGGAGTTCTTACTCGCTTAGATATTCCATTCGTCGTAGCGCATCGTCGAGATGGAACGAGTGCAGGCTTAGGGGACATCTATGCGCAAGCGTTCGTGCTGCCCTACCGCAGGGGAAAATTTGTTTGGGCGGCAGGTTCCGGCGTCTTCTTACCAACCGCTACGAGCCCGAGACTCGGAACAGGGAAGTTAACAATCGCTCCCGTAATCGCTCCTGTCCGGTTTATTCCAAAACGCGGATTCTTCTTGATCAAGGTGCAAGATTATTTTTCGGTTGCAGGCGCTGGCGCCCGACCAGATCTGCATTACATGACCATCACGCCTTTGCTGGTGTGGCGATTAAAGAACAAGCCCTACTGGATACAAATGGATGCGGAGACGCAAACAAATTGGAACGCCGATGCGCACACCGGGCTTAAAACCGGCTTCCTGTTAGGTCGCATAACTAAAAGGCGTGGTGTGTGGATCAAATTTGAGGTTGGTGTGGGCCCGTACCGCACGCAGAGTTTTGCGATCAAGACGAGCATTTTCAGGGTGCGGTGAGCCGACTATTTCGATATTTGTCAGGTAAGGGAAGAGAACCCTGTTACTGAGGGCAGCGTGTAAGGTGTAGCTGTGCGAGGACAGATCTCCTTCCTGATCTGAAACTTTTCTAACGGATATTTCAAGGGAGAGATCGCAGCATCAGCTGTAAAACCCAAAAGCCTCTAACACATTCTCATCCTGTTACTTTTGACAGGTACTAGGATCTTACTATCTAAGCCAAAATGCACGCCAACCAGTTCTAAAGCCGCAATATTTTTCAGCAGCACAATTAACTACTAACTAAGGAGACTAAATGTCGTCCAGAAATGCTACTCAGGTCGCAGTGTTGGTCCTTATCGCCATGACAGTGTTTGCCTTCGCCTGTACACAACAGGGTAACGAAGGAACAACGTCATCGAATACTGCATCCGACGCATTAGACCGTACGTCTCTACCGATCAAGGAACCGGCTCGACAGATTTACAAAGAGCTCGATGCTCGCAATGCAAAAGCACCGCCTCGCTGGGAGGTAAAAGCACCTCAGGGAGCTCCGAATGTAGTGGTTGTTTTGATCGACGACATTGGTTTCGGTGCGTCTAGTACCTTTGGCGGACCGATCAACATGCCTAATTTAGAAAAGATCGCTGCGACCGGACTCAAATACAACCGCTTTCATACAACATCGTTATGTTCACCGACGCGCGTCGCATTGCTGACGGGTTACAACCATCACAGCAATAACGCTGGATCGATCATGGAAACCGCGACTGCATTTCCCGGCAACAACGGGATAAGACCCCAGTCGATAACACCGATGGCTGAAGTCCTGAGACAGAACGGTTTCAGCACGGCAGCATTCGGCAAGTACCACGAGACACAGCCCTGGGAAATCTCTTCCGCCGGACCATACGATCGCTGGCCCACACATTCGGGTTTTGAAAACTTCTACGGATTTATTGGTGGAGAGACGAACCAGTACGCGCCGTTAGTCTACGACGGAACCGCGCAGGTCGAACTGCCTGAAGACCCGAATTATCACTTCACCACTGACATGACTAACCATGCTATTTCGTGGATGAAGTTTCAAAAAGCATTGAGTCCGGATAAGCCTTTCTTTATGTACTACGCGCCCGGAGGCACTCACGCCCCGCATCACGTGCCGGCTGTTTGGCGCGACAAATACAAAGGCAAGTTCGATCAAGGGTGGGACAAGATCAGAGAGGAAACGCTCGAACGTCAAAAGAAACTTGGCATTGTTCCAGCGGACACAAAACTCGCTCCAAAACCCAAAGACATCAAGGACTGGGACGCACTCTCGGCTGATGAGAAGAAGTTGTTTGCTCGTCAGATGGAAACCTATGCGGGTTTTGCAGAGCATACTGACAATGAAATTGGCAGGCTGTATCAGGCCGTCCAAGACGTAGGGCAGCTAGACAATACGTTGTTCATCTACATCGTCGGCGACAACGGTGCGAGCGCCGAAGGACAAATGAACGGGTGTTTCAATGAAATGTCCTTTTTCAATGGTGCCGCCGAAGGTGTCCCAGAGATGCTGAAGCACTACGACGAATGGGGCGGCCCAAGCACATATCCGCATTATGCTGCCGGCTGGGCCGTGGCGATGGATACTCCATTCTCTTACACCAAGCAGGTTGCCTCAGACTTCGGTGGTACACGCAACGGCATGGTCATCTCCTGGCCGAAGGTAATTAAAGCCAAGGGTGAGCAGCGTTCGCAGTTTGGGCACGTTATTGATATTGCTCCGACCGTATTCGAGGCATCCAGTGTTCCGGCTCCGAAGACCGTCAATGGCATTCAGCAGGATCCGATCGAAGGCAAGAGTCTTGTTTACACGTTTGCGGATCCCAATGCCAAGGAAACACACACGGTGCAGTACTTCGAGATGTTTGGTAACCGCGCGGTCTATAGCGACGGTTGGTATGCACGAACAATCCATAGGCCAGCCTGGCAGCCAAAACCGTCACAAAGCCTTCAGGATGATCCATGGGATCTCTACAACTCAGCGAACGATTTCAGTTTGTCGACAAATGTCGCGGCCCAAAACCCGGACAAACTGAAAGAACTCCAGGCGCTTTTCATGTCAGAGGCAGAGAAATACCACGTACTACCGATCGACGACCGCTTACTGGAAAGGCTCAACGCAGAACTCGTCGGAAGACCAACGGTAATGGAAGGCAGAAACAGTGTGACGCTCGGTCCGGGAATGAAAGGAATGGGAGTCGATATCTTCATTGCCATCCCCGGCAAGTCTTACACGATGACCGCTGACGTCGAAGTCGGCGCAGACGGAAACGGTGTCATCGTTTGTCAGGGGGGTAGATTTGGCGGCTTCACCTTCTTCATCAATAAAGGGAGGCCAACGTTCACGTACAACTATCTCGGCCTGGAAAAATTTGAAGTGGCTGCGTCGAGCGGCCTATCTCCAGGCAAACACACCGTCGTTTATAACTTTAAATCCGATGGTGGTTTAGGAGCGGGAGGAACGGGGACGATGAGTGTTGATGGAAACAAGGTTGGAGAAGGCCGGATCGGGAGAACGCAACCCGGAATATTCTCGGTAGATGACCTTGCTGATGTTGGCACAGATGAAGGAACGCCAGTAACAGACTACGGTGGTTCACCGAAGTTCAAAGGCACGCTCAATAAAGTAACTATCGAAGTAACTAAATAGCGCCGCATGGCTCGTCTGAACTCACAGAGGCGGCTGTAACTTTTGACAGTTCCAGCCGCTTGATCTCCACGTATAAATTCGACGACCCGTCAATTCAAATCAGGAGAGCAAAAATGAAAATCCTTAAGATCATGATGTTTTGTCTGGTTGCACTGACAGCAGCGCCCATATTCGCCCAAGACCAGGCGACAGATACCAACATGCAGATCCTGTTGGACAAAGTGAAGGCCGATAAAAAACTTGTCGTCGCTGCAAATATGGATCTGACAGAACCCGAGGCCAAAGCCTTCTGGCCAATGTACGACGACTATCAAAAGGAGCTTCAAGGTCTTAACGATCGTCTGGGCAAAACGATTCTTGCGTACGCAGATGCTTACAACAAAAAGACACTGACAGATGAGCAGGCAATACAGTTGACCCGTGAGGCTCTTGCTATTGACCAGGACGAAATCACGCTGCGGAAGTCATACGCTGCCAAACTCGGAAACGTAATGCCGGCTAAGAAAGTCGCGCGCTATCTCCAAATCGAGAACAAGATTCGTGCGGCAATTCGCTATGACCTTGCGAAGGGAATCCCGTTGGTTCCATAGTCGGATGATTTTGCTTGGTTCAACTCGTACGGGCTGTTAGACGTGGCCGGCATTGTTAGGCCGTGAACCAGGGATTGGTGCCGAACTCACTAGTATCAAACCCTTACAGCACTGCGTTGCCAGGGGGGCAACATTTCATTGCCGCAAACCTTGCCAACTCCAGCTTCGTTCGGAGGAGCGGACACTCTGTCGTACCCAGCTCAAGAATTCGTCCGTTCCCCCAAAAGAAGCAGTGGCCCGGGTGAAATTCTGACCCTATAAACATGTCTCTTCTGAGTGACGATTCGCACGTCCAAAGTTCCTCATCTTGTCAGCAGTCGCCACAAGTAGAGATGCTAGCGGTATGGGCGTCGGCCCATCTCAAGTTTCGCTGAGAATAAGACAAACGAGTCCGGAAAAACCTGAAAGTTAGCTCTGACGATCTTCAGACGCCTGTTAATACTGACAGTTACGCACATCATCACCCCTACCTAGAATCGGGGATGCTCTTATCAGGAACGGTGCCATATTGATGGTAGTAAGCCGTTCAGCACTCAACGATCGAATTGATCAGAAAGAAGACTGTTTTATGAACCTACCCCGATATATCGGAATTCTAACTCTGGCCTTCAGTTTCACAACGATTGGAGAAGCTCAGCAAAGTGCCGCAACCAGCGACACCGCAGTTACGTTGGCTCCGGCATTAAAGTTAGAAAAACTGAGCGACACTCCAAAATCCGGTGACGTGCTCGATAAGAACTCGAGCACACTCCTGGAATCAGACGAAACACAGGTTGCGATTGAAAGTTCCAACAGCCACAATCGTGTGAATACTGACCGCCTCTTTGCCAATGTTCATAACCCATTTGAAAACGCTTCGTCGACCGATGAATCAACCGCCGCGGATCCAGCGCCGCAAACTGTCAGCTCCGATGGATGGCAGTTTCGCTTCACTCCTTACTTATGGATCGCGGGTATTTCCGGCAACGCCGGGATCGGAAACCTGAGCGTCAATGTAAACTCAGGGATCACTGACTCAAACGTTCATCTTAGCTTTGGATTCATGGGAACACTCGAGGCTCGCAAAAACAGATTCATCATTATCACTGATTTGCAGTACTCAAATCTCGGAACCGACCACCCAACTCCAGGTCCGCTCTTCACAAGCGCGGAAGCCTCATTCAAGACGTTTATCCTTGACCCTGAAGTTGGCTACCGCATCGCCGAGAATACGGATAAAGGTACTTCCGTTGATGTGGTTGGTGGCTTTCGCTACTGGCATCTGAATACGGATCTGACTTTCACTGCGGGAGCACTACCCGCGATTACCGCTTCACGTAGTCGCGGCTGGGTAGACGCCGTAGGAGGTATTCGTGGCAGAGCAAGGCTATCGAAGCGCTTGTTCGTCATAGGGAAAGCGGATCTGGGTGGGGGCGGTTCGAAGTTTACTTATCAGCTGTTTGGCGGTGTGGGCTTGTTGATGGGTAAGCGCTTCGCTTTGATTGGCGGTTATCGCGATCTCAGCGTCGACTATAACAAGGATAACTTTCTTTTTGACGTAGCTCTACATGGCCCAGTTTTTGGGCTGTCAATCAGGTTCTGAGCTGTTCAGGTTCAGTGCTGATGTCCGTCAATTTATAGCTCCTTTCATGTCTCCCGGAGGCAAGAGTGGAAAACTAAATGAATAGCACCATCTGAAACTCTGTTAACCCCCGAGCCGATGAGATTCCTTAGCGTCCTTTCAATTGTCACATTTCTCTTACTCTCATCGGCTCTTGTCTGTGCTCAATCCCCGTCAGCTCAAACCTCTCAAAGCGAATCGACTGCTCCGGAACCAACAGGTGAACCAGCGCCGCTCATTTTTTGGAATCGAGAGATTACGGTCCTTCGTTCCAACTACGAACACTTGAGTCCTGCAGAGCGAGCGAGCAAGGCGACCGAACGTCTCGCCGCGTTACCGCAAGTTGCTTCGTGGAACGTCACGTCGCATCCAGCCACTAGCGGACGGTACTCAGGAACACTCATTTCAGTAAACGGTCAATTAGCATTTGCGATCTTATCTACAGATGTTGATTCGGAGTCAGGACAAACCCTACAAGCCGCATCTGATCAGGCAGCAGCTAATTTGCGAAGTGCTCTTGAAGCTCGATCGACACAGGCCCTTTGGCCGGTGCGTCTCAAAGGTATCGGACTATCTTTAGTTGCGACATTGTTTCTTATTCTTGGCTTGTGGTTGATCAACCGCCTCGGCTCTTTGATAATCCGACATATGAATCAGAAGGTTGATTCAGGTTTATTAGGGCTGAAATTTGGTGGACTGGATCTAAGAGCGATTGCACGGGGAATCGAAAACGGTGTAACCAAACTCACAATGTGGGCCGGGTCAGCGGTCCTGATCTATTTATGGCTTGCGTTTGTTCTACTCCGCTTTCCGTACAGCCAACCGTGGGGTCAGCAACTTGGACGATTCCTAACGAACCTATTCGCTAAACTTGGCATCGGCATGTTGAAGGCGATGCCCGGGATATTTACCGTAGCAGTGATCTTTCTTTTGACTCGTCTTATTGCCCGCATCACCAGCGTCATCTTTAGCGAGATCGAGAACGGAGACGTAAAGGTTTCATGGATGCACGCCGATACTGCGCGGGCCACTCGCCGTTTGGTGATCGTACTCATCTGGATCTTTGCGATAACGGTTGCATATCCGTACATTCCTGGATCAAGCACTGACGCTTTCAAGGGAGTCAGTGTCTTTGTGGGACTGATGGTTTCGCTAGGCTCAGCGGGCCTGATAAATCAGGTAATGAGCGGACTGGTGGTTGTCTATTCCCGTGCTCTGCAAATCGGAGAATATGTACGGGTTGGCGAGGATGTAGGCATCGTTACTGAGATTGGAATGTTATCCACCAAGATCCTCACACGTAAGCGAGAAGAAGTCACAATTCCCAACGCCGTCATGGTCGGAACAAAGACAATAAACTATTCGCGTCATGCCGGTGGCGACGGAGGAGGAGTCGGAACTACTGTCACAATTGGGTACGATGCTCCATGGCGACTGGTGCACGAAATGTTGTTACACGCTGCGGAGCAAACAACAGGTGTTCGCAAGAACCCACCCCCTAGAGTGTGGCAAAAATCACTATCAGATTTTTATGTTGAGTATGAGTTAGTGGTGTCTCTGACAGAGCCCCACGAGCGTGTTCCAATTCTGTCTGAGTTACATATGCACATTCAGGACGCGTTCAACGAAAACGGAATACAGATCATGTCTCCCCACTTTGAGACGCAGCCAAGAGAGAAAGTCTTTGTTCCGAGATCACAATGGTTTTCTACTGCTGCTTCTGGTCAACAACAAGCGGACGGCATTGACGCCTCCGACACTCCGTCAATTCAAGAACAATTCAAAGCCGCTGAGTAGAAACCTTTCAGATCTAAGATTTTAGATTTGCGATTATTGAGGTTTCAACGCGACTGAGGCTAAGGCCATTGAATGACTTTGCCTTTGAGCGTGGAGCTGTTTGAGGGTGTGATCAACTGGGTAGTCTGTGGCGCAGGCTTACTCGGTTCGGGATTAACAGCAGCAACTGCTTTCGGTTTTGCCACTGGGGTCGGCGCCGCAGGAAGGTCACGCGCTTGTAGATCTACCGAGTCCTGATTGGCAAACGCTAAGCCTTCCCGCTTGGGCCTGGTTTGTTTCACAGCCGGGGTAGAAATGCGACTGGAAGTATTAATGCGTTCGCTTTTGGGTGAGCTGACCGAATTCTCGACGTTGGAATGATTGTCAGTGCCAATGATCGTCACTGGCTCTACAGGTTGCGCTTCTGAAGGTTTTTCTGTATCGGCTCCGAGCGTTTCAGAGAAGACTTGGGCTTTGGCATCGTTTGCTGTTGCCACAGTACTGATTGGCAGAGTTCCTTCACTTGGTTGTTGTCGATGCCTAAACATCGTGCCCGCAAACACAGCAGCGATCAGAACCACACCCACCGATGCGTAGAGCATCACATTCCGATTTGAGGGTTGAACCTGCCTCGTTAATTCAGCCAGGACAAGATCTCGAAGTTCCGGACGATGCACTGAAGGTTCATGTAAAGTTTGAATTGCTGTAGAGGCGGATCCAGGTTCGCCTTTGTCGGTGCCAGTCTTATCGACTCCGTTGTCTTTGACGACCACCGGAGCAGGCTCTACTTGACTTATTTGCTGAACACTCGTGGTGAGTATTGGATGCTTCTCAAGTTCGTGAACCGAAGGATTATTCGTAAGAACTTGAACTACAGCATGGCAGGTGCGAGCAGCTGCCCACATTTGTGCGGATGTACCAAAACGCGTTGCGGCATCTACACGCGCTCCGGCTTCAACAAGAATCCTCACTACCTCTGCATGACCAAAAAACGCAGCGAGATGCAATGGGGTAAATCCATCATTTCTCGATTTGTTGGGATCGGCTCCATGACTAAGCAGCGAATGCACCATACGAATCCGGCCATTTGTAGCCGCACGCATCAGTGCGGTCGTGCCGTGAACGTTGCCTAAATTGATATCGACGCCGCTAGCCAGAAGAGCCTCAAAATGATCAGTGTTATCGGTTTCGGCAATCTCCCATAACGTCTGAGTCGGTGTGCTCGCGGTTTCGTGCTGTTGTAATTTCATTTAGCACAACCCAGCTTTAACGAAAAATCGTAATTCGATCCCCAGGTTTGAGTATTGGATCACTCGTCTTACCTGATCCGATTTCTTTCAAGCCGAACCGCTCGCCGGCCAGAAAACCTCGACCATCATCACGCGCAATCTCTGCGACTTTGCCTTTGGGCGTGGCTCCTCCCGCTGTCAGGATCGCCTGGGTCAGCGTTATGCCGCGACGAAATGTTTTCTCGCCTGGAATCTTTACTTCACCCCCAATGTAAAAGAACTGGGTTACGTTTGGATGAAGAGTGATGACGTCGCCTGGCCGCACCAGCAAATTCATGTCTGCCGCCTGGGTCAGATCGATTTCAAACATCTGATTCAACTCATTCCGCACCACAGTAACTTTCGCCGCTTCGGGCAGGGGTTGGGCGTCGGCCACAACCACGTAAAGCGGGATAGCCTCACGTCGCAAGAATTTCGTGCCCGGATCTTTGACAAGGCCACTTACCAAGATAGTGTGGCTTGCATAATCGCGAACCCCAACCAACACTTTTGGGTCTTCGACCAACGCACGCCTTTTCAAGTCGTCTCCGATTTTCGCGCCAATCTCATCCGCAGTAAGTCCCGTCACAGCCAACGGTGCGTCGAGTGAGGGATGCTCAAGTAATCCGGACGGCGTGACAGTGAACAGCGTTGATGCGGGCGATGACGAATCATTCAAACGAACATCCAAAACATCGCCCGGACCGACGCGATAGATCTTCGTGAGGGAAACTTGATCGGCAGACGGTGTAATCGAAACCGGCGGCACGCTATTGGACTTTAGCGCAGGTACCGGTGGAATACTGATCGACAGTGCGACGAATTGTTCAGCGAGTGATGGGAAGTACGGCTGTAGAATTCGCTGTTCGTTCGACGAGAATGCTTGTCCATTGAGTACGAGGAGCATCGCAGGTGGAAATGCCTGCGGTACCCGAGCGAGACTGGGTTGTGGATGACTCAGGTTGGGCGGCGGTACAGATCCAGTTTGCTTCACTTTTGGATCGACATTGGAAGCAGGAACTGTCGTTGTGAATGGAGAAGCAGGAGGATTAGCAACCACATTGGCTGCATTCGTGTCTGGGGTTTTGTTTGAAGTAACGGATGGGATCTTTGCCGTTGAGTTAGCGTTTCGAGTTGGTGCAGGCTGTCGCGGTGTTTCTGGTCCTGACCTCAAAGTCTTTGGAGCTTCGCTCGATACCGCTGATGGGTGTGATGTCAGCGGTGAATTGACCGCGACATCGGTCGCAGGCTTCTTTGAGTTTTCTTGTTTTTGGAGAATGAGGTTTTTGTGAAGCGTATCTTGTGCGTCGCGTTGTTTTGAATTCAGTTCACTCGCCCGTCGAAGATTATCGATTGCGAGTTGCCACTGCCGCATCTTGAAATAAGTTCGCCCGAGTGCGGCGTAAGCATCTGCATACTTGTCATCGAGTTTTATAGCCTGCTGAAAAGTTTCGACAGCTTGTGGGAATTGGCCCGAGTCAGTGAGTTTCATTCCTTCTTCATATAGTCTTTTTGCCTCGGCCTTAGGTTCCGCCGAGTTGGATAGTACTAAGGGGGCGGAGCCAGGCGGGTTCTCGGGATCCTTTAGCTTTGACTGCTGCTGATCCTTAGCGATCGGAGTTTGTGCAGAAATTCGCACCGAAAGAGAGAGCGACTGAATCAGTATCAAGAGAAGCAGAATTGGTTTGCGCATCGAACCCCCTGGGTGTGTCGGGAAATTTCCAACCGGGTCAAAACGTCGAGGCGTTTTGGGCTGACAATCGAGGGATTTTGTTTGGACTCTTATAACATTTTTGCCGTTCCAGTTCTAGCTTTTGCCGCCGGCAGCTCTTCAGAGAGACGCTCGATTTCGGCCCGAATAGTCTGAATTTGGCGCTTTTAGAAAGCCCTCGCACAAGATTCAAACTGTCCCGTCAGCAGTCAGCACCACCCCTCGATAACGGCTGGTCAAGGCCGGCATTTGAGTGCAACCTCAATCAAACGTTATATTGCCCACCCGCTCCCAGCACATGTTATTGCCTGCAGGGTGCATGAATCGTTGTAAAGGCGCTGAACTTTTTCCTGCGGCAACCCGTAAGTTAAGGGCGACATCGTAACCAGCCGCGCATTTTAGGTGTCTACATTAGTGATGGAGGACTGCTGTTTGGTCGTGAAAAGTATTTTTGGTGGTTTTCTAAGAGCCGTGCTTTTGCTCGGCTTTGTTGTGATTGGGACAATGTTTGCCAGTCCCGTTCAGGCCCAGGAGACTCCTGCAAACAATCCCAAAGCCGATTACAAAGCCAGCCTTAACTCGCTGTCGACCCTGTACCAGAGCGAGGTCGAAAAGCTCGTGCAGAAACAGCAACAGTCAAAACAGCTCTACGACGATGGTCTCATTTCACGAATAGAGTTCGAAAATGGCGAGAAAGCGCTGGCTGATGCACGCGCAAAGGTTGAACAAGTTGCGAGCGAGATTGCGACTGCTAATCAACCCGCACCGTTGATGACCCCAGGCGACATCTTAGGGTCGAGCTTATCAAGTGAGAACTGGTCGACGGGCAACAGCAGGATCGACGGTCTTATTCGTACCTACGGAAAACAGTACGGCGTCGATCCGTTCCTGATTTACTGCACTATGTCGCAAGAGTCGAAATTCAGTACAAACGCGACGAGTTACAAAGGCGCGATGGGTTTAATGCAACTCATGCCTGACACGGCCGCGCGATACGGAGTGACGAATCCTTACGACGTCGCGCAGAGCATAATGGGTGGCACGCGTTACCTGAAAGACCTTCTGAAGATGTTCAACGGCAGAATTGATTTGGCGTTGGCCGGGTACAACGCTGGTGAGGGTGCGGTGATGAAATTCGGTAACACGATTCCACCTTACAGCGAGACACGTAATTACGTGCGCCTGATCCTCGCGCGCTACACGAAAAAGCAAATATCCTAGTCAGGCAAGTTACTGCGAACACTTTTCAATTGGGGCTTTACTTCCTTTCAGGATGTAAAGCCTTTTCTATTACTTCCTGCTGACGTTTGGACGATTGCTCAATAGCCTGCGAAGCAAGCTTCGTAGCCACGTTTGTGAGTAGCTGTTCTTCACCCTTCGGCGCACGCGGCTCGCGATAGTACATCGCAAATGACCCAAGCACTTTCCCCTTGCTCGACATTATCGGTGTAGACCAGCAAGCTGCGACGCCAATAGCCCACGCGAAATTGCGATACTCATCCCAGAGTGGGTCCGTGGCGATGTCGGTAACGATCACAGGCTTACCGCGGAACATAGCAGTACCGCATGACCCATTCTTTGGACCAATCGGACTACCGTCAATCACTTTTACATAATTCGCCGGCAGACTTGGCGCCACGGCGTGTCGCACATGGTTACCGTCGTTGCTCAGCAGCAAGATGGAGCAAAGCATTTCTGGCGACTGCGCTTCAATCATCAAGACAAGGTTGGAAAGGATTTCGCTGAGCGGGACGCCAGCCGCAATCATGTCTTCAATACGCTTCTGCTCAGCTCTGAATCGTTCGTTATCGTGACGCGAAGTTGAGTCAAAGGCTGGCAACTGCTGCGTGTCTGCGAGTTCACTTTCTTTTGGATCGGCCATGTTGTTGCGCTCCTCTGGGCGGCGATTTTACGCTCGGTGCAGAAAGAAAAGCGAATCAGGGGAGCGATTATCTACGCAGACCTTTCTCCTTAGTATCTATTTTGTGATTTGTCTACCGAGGGTTTCGTTGCGCACATCCAGGCTTTATCCTAACGCGTGCTTTCGCAGGCTAACATTATTTCAATTTCAGACCTGGAGGTCTTATGAAACGAATCTACATCTTGTCAGTCTTCTTGTTGGTGATCTGTTTTGTTCGAGGTGATGCATCCATTACGAATCCGCAGGACGTGCTCACCGCCAACCCTAAAACGATTTTATTGAAACTTGAAAACTCTCGCGTACGTGTTCTCGAGGCGACTCTAAAACCTGGCGCAAAGGAAGCGATACACTCGCATCCCGCGTACGTTATCTATGTGATCGAAGGAGGCAAGGTTCGAACTCATGGCGCGGATGGTACGGTTACGGAAGCAGAGTTCCGGTCCGGCGACGTTATTTATCGCGATCCCGTAACGCACTGGGCTGAGAATATCGGCACCACGTTAGTTCGCCTCGAACTGGTTGAACTTAAGAACTAAAATTGCTATGGGAAAAGAGGTGATTATGGACACAAAGTTTCTTCCAGCAGTAGAAGCAGTTCGATCCGGTGACTTGGGGAAGTTCAAACAACTTGTCGCTCTCGACCCATCACTCGCAACTTCACGCTCATCGACGAGCCATCCGACGTTACTGCAATGCGTGGCGCTGGACGGTAAGGACAAACCCAAGAACGTCGAGATGGCCGCCGCCCTTGTTGATGCCGGAGCCGAGTTAAATGAACCGCTTGTTGCGGCCAGTGGCATCAACAATAGAGCTGTCGCTGAATTGTTGCTCGACCGTGGTGCAGCTATTGACGGTACTGGTGGCTGGACACCTCTGGAGGAAGCTTTGTACTGGAATAGTCAGAACGTAATTGCGTTGCTGCTTGAACGTGGCGCCGCAATTCAGAATCTCCGAGTCGCAGCCGGACTAGGTCGTACCGATCTGATCGAAAACTACTTCAACGACGATGGAAGTCTAAAACCTGAGGCGGGCAAGATTAACTGGCCCTGGGGCGACCTCGGAACAATCGCCCATTCCAATCACGACGCGAACGGCAAGCGGACACTCACGGATCGCGTCAATGAGTGGACACAGGATCAGCAGGGAATCGTCAACAATGCTTTTGTTTATGCATGCATGCACGGCCACATCAATGCGGCCAAACTTCTCTTAGAAAAGGGTGCGCAGATGAATGTGGTACCTGGAGGATTTGATTACGCAGGAACAGGTTTGCACTACGCTGCATTCAATAGCCATCGCCCGATGGTCGAGTTTCTGCTCGACAACGGTGCTGATCGAAATGTGAAGGACACGAAGGTTAATGCGACGGCTGCAGGTTGGGCGGATTACGCGGGTCATACGGAACTCCGTGATCTACTGCAGTGAATGCTGGGGCCGCAATCGTCCTCGCCTGCTGACTACGATTTAGTAAAGTAAATTGTCACAAAACAGGCGGGGCTGACGTTACTGAATCAGTAACGTGAGTGGCCACGAGCAAGAATCTGAATCAAGCGTACAATTGCCCGGCGTCGAGCGTGATGAGGATTGATTGTCAGAATTCCGCAATGGAGATGGTAATGTCGCGTGACACGAATCCGGTGTCTTGCAGAGACTCATGAGGAAAAGACTTTTATACGTACTTCTATTAGTGGTCACAGCAACTGCGGTGGTTTCGGGTGTCGTTCGATATCGGAGACAGCGACATCAGCTCTCAATAGCGAACACCGCATCAAGTACTCCTACACCTCTCGGCTTCGAGGCTTATGAGGCAGCGGTTGAAAGAGTGAAAGCAGATCGCGGTGCGTCGGGGGCTGGTGCCATCGAGATTCCTACCGAACTTCAGCACTACAGTGAGCGCCACTGGTTTCTCGCTGCACAAGTTGCTGAGATCATGAAATACAACGTCCAGACCTGTCAGGACTACATCGATCTTGCAGCGATGATTCAACGAGGAGAACTCGTCGGAGTGCCATCAGTCACGAATACTTATGTCTTGTTTGGGGTGGGTGCTAAGGCTGACGATTCGGTCTTCACAAAGTATGAAGACCACACCATAGGGCTTTCGAGTGAAGGACAGGTAAAAGACGAGTATCGACAGCTTGATGAACAGCGTTCGAAACTTCAGTCTGAAATCGCGTCCCTAAGATCTCAGGCGAGCAAGCTAAAGAAACGCGACAATACCAGGAAAAAGGAACTGCAAAAGCAAATAGTTGCTCGAGAGCAGGAACTCGAGTCGAACGAGAAGGACAAGGCGCTCATCGATCAATCCTACGGAACGGCAGAGAGCAGGCAGCGATTACAGCGGGAGTTCGAGTCATTGCAGGCACTCGCGAAAAACTTCAATGGCCGGTCGTTCAATCTCGAAGTGCCAGATGATCGACAGGCACTGAAGATCAACATGCTCAGTTCGCTAAGACCGGAAGCGTTGAAGATCCTGGAAGAAGTTGCGTCGAGCTATCACAGCCAATTTGATCGTCCGCTGCCGGTGAGTTCACTGGTAAGACCCGAACAGTATCAGCATGTATTGAGAAGGGTGAACAGGAATGCAGTGACGATCGACACGCCGCCGCATTCGACCGGATTGGCGTTTGATATTGATTACCGTTACATGAGTGCAGCGGAGCAAACGTTTCTGATGGCCGACCTGGCGCGGATTAAGCGTGAAGGGCGCATTGAAGTGATTCGTGAGCGTAACGCCAACTATCATGTGTTTGCCTTTGTGAATGGCACCCGCCCGAGTGACGATTTGATCACCGCCTCTTTGGACAAAGCGACCGAAGACGTAAAGGAAACGCATCATTCGCAAGAGAAGGCAACAGCTGTGGTGAAGAATAAGAAGAGCAGGGGCAGAGTTCGCTCAGGTAAAGCCTTAGTGCGTAAATCGAATACCCACCGCAAACGACGTTAGAAGCGTCCGCAGATTTACGCCGACTAGGCAGAATAATGTCAGGTCAGGAAGGGGACCCGGTCCCCGCAAGCTCAGCATCACTAACTCTCAGCTGACAAAGCATAGGGAAGCACTAATATTCATCTTAGGCATCATGGAAGCTAGGGCCAGCTGGGACAGGCCCCTTCCCGACCTGAAAATTCTGCGTAATCTGCGGATGAGTATTAAGATTCCGTCGAACCGTATTTAAAGTTTGTGCATCCGACAACTCTACCCGACAATATCCTCGCAAACTGCTAAGTTTAGGAATGTTTATGAAGAGTGCCAGAGTTCATGTTGTCGTGATTACGGCCGTGATGGCCATTGTAGTTGGAGCAGTATCTTTAAATGCTCGCGGTAGTCGCGTTCAGACTACCCAATCGAAACCCGAGTCGATTGTTAAGCCTGTTGTCAGCATTAGTGACACCAAGCCTGCCACTAACACCGCCTTCGTCGCGGCAGCCGAACAGAACGCTAGTCTCAGAAATGATCTGACCTGGACTTTCGGCGGAAAACAACAGCACGGTTGGTATCTATACGATTCATTGATTGGTCAAACCTTGAAAACAAACGACCAGCCCATCACAAATGATTTTGCCGCTGCGCTCGCGCTGTGGCAGAGAAGGACAGGTGTTAGTTCGAACGGCGTGCTTGATGAAGATACGCTCATGGCACTGGTCTCGCTGTGGCAGGGCAATCGTTTGAAGGATCGCACTCCGGCCAACCCCGATCAGTTGCTTACCGCGCCGGTATCAGATTTCTACGATCCAGAGCGCTTAATCGAGCTTCGTCAGGTAGAACGCAAAACTTACGCGGCTTACAAAGAGATGGTAACTGCTGCGATTGCTGATCCAACTTTAGAACTTGACCACGTCGGAAAGGACGAGTTGGCGGCGTCAGAGCAGTACTTCAAGATAATCTCCGCCTTTCGTTCCAGGGAATATCAGGAGGAGTTGCGGCGTAAGCAGCCTAATGCCGGTAGCGCCGGGCTCGCGGTCAATAGTCCTCACTTCACCGGTCGGGCCCTCGACCTTTATGTGGGTGGAGATCCGGTTGATACGCGAGACTCAAATCGTGCGATTCAAGTAAAGACACCAGCGTACCAGTGGCTCGTACGAAACGCTGAGAGGTTCGGCTTTCGTCCATACTTTTACGAACCTTGGCACTGGGAATACGTGAGGTAGTTTTAAACAGAAGTCTGGATAAGCACCTACATAGTCAAACCGGATCACTTAGACCGTAAATCCTTCATAGATCTTTCTTAAGTACCCTCCTGTTTCACTGCTGTATCGCGCAGTGAAACTCTGTACAATGGGCTCGTACCACCTCAAGCTTTTGCGATCGTCGCCGTCATACCTGTAGGCAAATGGAAACCTTCAATGTGTTGGTGTCCTAACTAAGACGACAATGGTCCGAACTATGAATCCCCAGTTAGAGCCAAACGGACAGGGGCAGCAATTCCTTCCCGTCAAAAAGACAATAACTCCTTCGAACGACTCCTTACATTACCGAAGTTCGTTGGTACTGATTGCGCAAATTGCAGCAATTGCCATCGCATATTTTGCACTTGCCAAAGTCGGACTTTCGCTGGCGATTATTCACACCAACGTTTCGCCGGTGTGGCCGCCTACAGGTCTCGCGATTGCAGCGGTGGTGATACTTGGTTACCGGATCTGGCCCGGAATTCTTCTGGGCGCACTTGTTGCAAACGTGTTCTTAACGCCAGCACCCTTCGTGACTGACCTCGCGATCTCCTTGGGTAATACGCTTGAAGCAGTGGCGGCCGCGATGCTCCTCGAGCGGGCGGGCTTTCATAGAACCCTGGACCGCGCGAACGACGTTTTCAAATTTGTAGTTGTTGCGCTCTTTTGCACAATGCTGAGCGCAACCATCGGTAGCCTGGGTCTTTGTCTTGGCGGAGATGCGAACTGGGCAGACTTCGGTTACTTGTGGTCAACGTGGTGGTTAGGGGATTCCGTCGGAGGCCTCGTCGTCGCTCCACTACTCCTCACGTGGTTTGCTCCTCTACCAAAACGCAGGCGCCTTGAAGCAACATTTGTCATTACTCTTTTGACAATGTCAGCTCTCGCGAACTTTGGTGGAACTAATCCGATTTCCATTCGCTACTATCCTCTGGCGCGATTGATGATCCCAATCTTTCTTTGGATAGCATTTCGCCTGGGCACAAGAGGTGTCTCACTTTCTAATCTCATGCTGTCCATAGCCGCCGTATGGGGAACCTCGAAGGGCCTCGGTCCCTTCAGTGGTCGATCTCCAAACGACTCGCTCGTGGTGTTGCAAGTGTTTCTCGGGACAAACGCCGTGATGTTCCTGTTTCTGGTCGCCACGGTCGAAGAGCGCACCTATGCGTTCAGGACTCTTAGTCAAAGCCAACGCCAAATGGCGACAAGTCTGGAGATTACTCGAATTCTCTCTAACTCTCCTGACCTTAGTGCGGCGACGTCGCGGATACTGGAGACGATTTGTACGAGTCTTGGGTGGGAAGTTGGCGGTATGTGGATTCCGGATGACGAAGGCAAAGTGCTTCGGTGCATAACTGTCTGGTCCGCTTCCCCCGCAAAATATGATCAGTTTATGTCTGTGACTCATGCACTCGCTTTGGCGGAAGGCGTTGGTTTGCCCGGACGTGTTTGGTCAACACTCAAACCGGCATGGATAAAGGACGTAACTACAGACGACAACTTTCCTCGTGCTCCAGTGGCCGCCGAACACGGTTTGCACGCGGCATTAGCCTTCCCAATTGTTACCGGGCAGAAGCTGTTGGGTGTCATGGAGTTCTTTAGCCACAAAATCAGGCAGCCTGATCGTGACATGATTGCGCGCTTTACTGGCATTGGTAGTCAAATCGGCCAGTTTGTGGAAAGGAAGAGAGCGGAAGATGAGCGGGAAAGACTACTAAAGTTGGAATATGCCGCTCGGACGGAAGCGGAAATCGCCAATCGCGCAAAAGATGAGTTTCTGGCAGTCGTTTCTCACGAGTTGCGAACTCCACTGAATGCCATTGTCGGTTGGTCCAGTATGTTGAAGCGCGGCCAACTCGGCGAAGACAAATTTACCCAGGCGATCGAAATCATCGATCGCAACGCAAAAGCACAGACGCAGCTAATCGAAGATATTCTTGATGTCTCTCGTATTATCTCTGGAAAGTTTCAGCTCGATCCTCGTCCAGTGCAATTGGCACAGGTTGTTCAAGCCGCGGTAGAAGCGATACGTCCTGCGGCTGATGCCCGGCAGATCCGGATTGCTACAAGCATCGAGTCAGACATTGGTCCGGTTGCAGGAGATGCTGTTCGCCTGCAGCAAGTCGTATGGAATCTGATTTCGAACGCAGTAAAGTTCAGTTCTGTGGGCGGGGAAATATTGATCGATGTCACGAGCGACCACTCGGAGGTTAAGATAATTGTTGCTGACGTAGGAGAAGGAATACCGCCGGAGTTCCTGCCCTTGATCTTCGAAAGGTTTCGACAAGTCGATAGTTCAAATTCGAGAAGACACGGCGGGCTTGGATTGGGCCTCGCAATAGTGCGCCATCTGGTGGAACTGCACGGTGGAACGATCACCGCATACAGCGAAGGAGTTGGTAAAGGCAGCGTCTTTACGGTAACGCTTCCTTGCGCAGGCATCAGTCACGAGGTTGCTTTGCGGTTAAGATCCAACCCTGAGCCTCCAGTTCATGTAACGAACCAGCTGAGCAATGTTCGGATATTGAGTGTGGAAGATGATCCTGATGCGCGAGCAATGCTGGACACCGTTCTTAAGGACCAGGGCGCTGAGGTGATCTCAGTCAGTTCTGTATCGGAAGCTCTCGAGGTTCTGAGTAACAAAGAGTTGTTACCGAGAGTGTTGATTTCTGATTTGGGGATGCCAGTTAATGATGGCTACGATTTAATAAGGGAAGTGAGATCCAGAACCCCTGATTTGGGCGGTGACGTCCCGGCAATTGCCGTCAGCGGCTACGCGGCAAACGAAGACATCCAACGTGCTCTCAGCGCAGGGTATCAGGTGCACCTCAAGAAGCCAGTCAATTCGGAGGAATTGATTGAAGCGATCAGAAAGCTAGGCAAGCAGGAGTGATTGTGAATGTCCGATATGCTTTAGAGCGGTTTGCAAAATATAAGCTCTCATTCTCCCCAAGCTTCAGCTTGGGGATCTGAGTTCGCATGAACCTGGGAACCGTTTTAACGGTTTTCGAGATTCCGGTGGTTCTTCATAAACCGTTGAAACGGTTAACTAGTTTTCCGAGCCGCCCCTAACCCCAAGCTAAAGCTTGGGGAGAATGAGAGGTTGAGTTTTGCAGGAGGCTCTTTAGCTTGTCGGAAAAGATATTCATCTTATGCAGAGCCCAACAGACAAGCTAAAGCATATCGGACACGCCGTTTATTTCCTCAGTCTCCTCCTACTTGCATTGTCAGTTCAATCACTAGTTGTTCACGCGCAAACGCGCTCCGTTTTGTTTGATGATAACTGGCGCTTTCATCTAGGTGGTGCACAGGGCGCAGAGTCGGCCGAGTTCGACGATTCTCAATGGCGCATACTCGATCTTCCCCACGACTGGAGCATCGAAGATCTACCGGGAACCAACTCGCCATTCAGTCGCAATGCCATCAGTCAGGTAAACGGTGGATTTACAACAGGTGGCACTGGTTGGTATCGCAAAGCCTTCACCCTGCTCAGCGAACAAAAAAGTAAACGATTGCTGATTCAGTTCGATGGCGTTTACATGAACGCCGAAGTCTGGCTCAACGGTCGAGCGCTGGGAATCCATCCATACGGCTATACAAGTTTCTGGTTTGATATCACTGACAAGGTGCGATTCGAGTCAGCGAATGTCCTGGCGGTGAAGGTAAGGAACGAAGGTGAGAACAGTCGTTGGTACTCCGGTTCAGGAATCTATCGACACGTTTGGTTGAAGACTTTTGCACCGGTTCATGTCGCTCAATGGGGAACCTACGTTTCGACTCCTGAAGTTAGTAGTGCCTCAGCTAGAGTCAGTATCAAAACACGAGTGCTGAACGAGAGTGAGAACTCGGGCCCGGCGATTCTAGTGACGAGAGTCCTGGACGTACGGGGAATGGAAGTAGGTAAGGTCGAGTCGAATCAGACAATTCAGACGAAGGGCGCTTATGACTTTACCCAGACCATAGACGTAAAAGCGCCGGAATTATGGTCGCCGGAAACTCCCGCACTCTACACGGCTATTTCAGAGGTTTCAGTGGACGGACGAGCCGTAGATCACACCGAGACCAAGTTTGGTATCCGCACGCTGACTTTTGATGTGGCGCAAGGCTTCTTGCTTAACGGCAAGCCGCTAAAACTAAAGGGTGGCTGTCTTCATCACGACAACGGTCCACTTGGAGCGCGTGCATTCGATCGCGCAGAAGAGCGGCGCGTCGAACTCTTAAAGGCGAGTGGCTTTAATGCTCTGCGGCTAGCTCACAATCCGCCGTCGCCGGCATTTCTAGAGGCCTGCGATAGATTGGGAATGATGGTAATTGATGAAGCCTTTGACATGTGGCGTGAAGGAAAGAACCCACACGACTACCACTTGTTTTTCGAAGACTGGTGGCAAAGGGACGTTGAAAGCATGATTGATCGAGACCGCAATCACCCGTCCGTCATCATGTGGAGTATCGGGAACGAGATACCTAACAGGCAAAGACCTGATGTTGTGAAGTTAGCCCAGGAAATCAGTGACTATGTTCGTAAACTCGAACCGACACGTCCTGTAACGTCTGCGGTAAATGACCTGCGTGAAGACAAAGATCCTTATTTCGCGACGCTCGACCTTGGTGGTTACAACTACGCGGCGAATGGTGATCGCTCGAAGAGTCTTTACGCGTTCGATCATGATCGTTTGCCAAAACGGATCATGTTTGGTTCGGAATCATACCCACTCGAGGCTTTCGATAGCTGGATGAACGTTATCGATCACCCGTACGTCATAGGCGACTTTGTTTGGACTGCGTTTGATTACCTGGGCGAGGCAAGCATCGGTTGGCGAGGCTATTTTCAGGAACAGAATTTCTATCCATGGAATCTTGCGTACTGTGGTGACATCGATGTGTGTGGCTGGAAGCGCCCGCAGTCTTTTTATCGCGATGCGCTTTGGAAGCAGAACCAACTCTCGGTCTTTGTGAAACCACCAAAACCCTCGTTTGAGCCAAATCCAAAGAGACAGCCATGGTCGAAGTGGCATTGGTTCGATGCGGTCGCAAACTGGAACTGGCCAGGTTATGAGAACAAGCCACTGGAAGTGAACGTCTATTCGTCATGCGCGGAAGTGGAATTGTTTTTGAACGGCCAATCGTTGGGCAGAAAGAAAACCAATCGTGACACTGCGTACCTCGCCACCTGGAACGTTCCTTATCAAACCGGTGTGCTCAAGGCAATTGGTTACAGTGAAGGAAAGGAAGTAAGTTCCACTGAGTTGCGCTCGGCTGGTCCTGTAGCTCGCTTTAAGTTAATGGCGGATCGAACCACACTGTCTGCGAATGGTCAGGATTTGAGTTACGTCACAGTGGAGTTGGTAGATGCGAAAGGAGTTCGCGACCCGAATGCGGAGAACCTCGTGAAGTTTGCGGTCACAGGACCGGGTGACATTATTGCGGTGGCTAATGCGAACCCTGTGAGTACCGAGAGTTATCAACAGCCGCAAAGAAAAGCGTGGCAGGGAAGATGTTTGGTCATAATAAAAGCACGCAAAGAACCCGGTACGATAAACCTTGCTGTCTCTAGCGCGGGGTTGAGCCCGGCGAAGGTTGTCATAACTGCGAGCACATCAGGGAGCCTTAAACCTTGAGAGCCAAAAAGGACCGCAAGCGAACTAGTTCCAACTCCAGTTCGCGTTTGTAAGCCGCCCCACGCGGTACCGGAACAACATAGCCTAAGTCCGTCACTAGCTTGCCGTCGTTGATTGATAGGTTGGCCCAGCCAATCACTCTGTCACGCCACAACAGCGGCATCGCGTAGTAGCCGAGTTTGCGTTTGGCTGCCGGCGTGTAGGCCTCGAAGCGATAGTCCCATCCCCACAGCTTTTCAAAACGCGCACGGTCGTGCACGAGCGGATCAAATGGAGCAACGATGCGCACTGTCTCCTGCGATTCCTTGTCACGAACAGTTTCATCCTGAGGCCAGTACCAATCAACGCCGTCGACTCGTGAGTGGGAGAGTCGTTCCCGCGCACGATCCAACGCAGGCGGCAGATCACCTTTCCATTGAGGAGCAGCATAGCGAAGCCGCCTCAAATAGAATGACAGGCTGGGACCAGGTAGCGGTGCGTAGATACGAACGACGACATCGGCCATTGCATCGAGACGCGCTTGTTGCTCAGGTTCGCCCATTTCGAGAGCCCCGAATTCCTGGGTGGCATAGATGCGGATACCTTTTTCACGCCTCGCAACGCGAAGCATGCCGAGGTAGTGCATCGCATCCAGAAGGTGTGTGGTTGCATTCGAGGATCCGCCCCAGTAATTCGTTACTCTTCCATGAGAGAAATACTGATCGACCTCACGTGGATGTACAGTCCCGCGCTTATTAACAAACTCGAGCAACAGTTGTGCGCGTTTTCTTTGTTCGAGGGGCCACGGCTTTCCAACATCGTCTGCCGGAACACGTGAATCAGAGCGCGGATGCATCAAGGCCTGCAAAGCTCGAGTGACGTAACCGTAGTTGACAAAGAAGTCTTCTTCGACGCCAAGCCCCACGTAACGTTGCTCAAGGTCGCCGACCCGGTAGTTGTTTACACGGTGGCGCAAGATCAGATCCTGCGCTCGCGCTGGTGCGCGGATCGGATCGGCCTGAACAAACCCCATTCGCTGCAGTGCTCGTTTTAGCGTTGTCGGCTTGAAAAACATCCGCGCGACGGTAAAGCGCCTAAGGTCATTGAGTGTCATCGTCATGTTTTTTGGAGTGCGGCGGCCCTCCGCCGCTTTTGCTATCGCAACTCATCGCTAACACTGCTGATTACCAAAGCGGTGCCGGGGCACCGCACTCCAAGGAGGTTTTTGTATTGCGGCGGCCCTCCGCCGCTTTGCTATGGCGATTCACCTTCACTTTACCAAAGCGGTGCAGGGGCACCGCACTACAAGGATGCCCTCATGCTAATATCTTCCAGATCTCATGAGCGTCGATTCACAGCTGCGATCATTCGACAACATAAAAGAGTGGCTCAATCTTGCGACTTCAAAAGCGCCGCTCACGCAAGGTCGAGCCACGCTCGTTCATTTCTGGTCAATCAGTTCTGAAATCTCTAAAAACAATTTGAGTCAGATTGCGGAACTGCGCGACGAGCGCAAGCGCGAAGGCCTGCGTGTAATCGCAGTCCACGCTCCACACTCGGAAAAAGAGAAAAACAAACAGGTTCTGCTCGGCGCAATGCAGGCATTGAATATGACCGAGCCTTGCGCGTTAGACAATGATCACACTCTTCGTGAGGCATTCTTCAGCGACGGTGAAACTGAACCCGCTTACTATCTCTTCGACAATGAAGGCAACTTTCGATGCTCTTCGACAGGCGACAATGGCCTGGAAACAATCGAGGACGAGCTGGATGAAATGTTCAGGGAGTTGCGCACACGTCACCCGTTTTGTCCGGCCTGCGAGTTATTCCTGAATGAAGAAGCAATGTTTTGCTCAGAATGTGGACTACCGCTGACGCTGCCACAATCTCGAGGAGTACATCCATATTACGAGATTCATCGCTCTGCCGCGTTGCCAACGATTCGACTGGTAAATCCAGATCCGCTCATTGGACATAAAATTGACGGCAAGTATGAATTGCTTGCCCGCCTTGGCGAAGGCGGCATGAGCGTCGTCTACCGTGCACGTCGTGTTCACATCGGCGATGAAGTTGCGGTGAAGGTCTTGCTTTCGAAGTTCGCAAAGGAAGAAGCGGCGCTTGCCCGATTTCGACGAGAAGCGAGTGCTGCTGCCATGTTGCATCACCCGAACGTAATCAGTATTCACGATTTCGGTGAACCGCGCGAAGGTGAAGCGCCGGCGTTTATAGTGATGGAGTTTGTAAAGGGCACGCCGCTTCGCGAACTTTTGAGGGGCGAGGGCCACTTCCTGGTTGAGCGGGCACTGAGATTGATGCGGGGGATATGCGCGGGAATTGGTGCAGCGCATCGGCAGCGCATGGTTCATCGCGATCTTAAGCCTGACAACGTTCTCGTAGTGGCGCCCGATGTTGACTACGAGTTCGAAGGCGTTAAGGTCGTCGACTTCGGCTTTGCCAAATTGATCACGGAAACCTCTACGACGAGCGGCGCTGTTGTCGGAACGCCGTATTACATG
>Ga0163162_10001062_pt1 | contig 25506 bp, 13 predicted proteins | sample S55metaG_FD_115310 | JGI IMG/M metagenome (GOLD analysis project Ga0163162, IMG submission 115310) | Switchgrass rhizosphere microbial communities from Kellogg Biological Station, Michigan, USA - S5-5 metaG | ecosystem: Host-associated > Plants > Roots > Rhizosphere > Soil | place: USA... | reverse complement strand
CAAATCTCTCAACCTCTCTAACGATCACCTCAACTACTTATCCCAACCCTGTGCATAAACTCGCGTAAAAACCGAAATTGAAAAAGGGTGCCTCAATTTACTTTTGAGACACCCTCTTTTTTATTTATTTAAGATGTCTTATTTCGCATAAGAGGCTTTGCTGTCTGTCGAGACGATATTACCAAACCGGCTGCTGGTATTCAGACTATAGCCGAAGGTCGCCGTCGACACGATCTTGACCTTTGCTGTGACTGAGGGCACCGGGAAGCCGATGGTTGACTGCCAGCGGAACAGGCTGCTTTTGGCCATACCTACCGTATCAAAGGTCACGCCGGAAAGTTTGGGAATATACAATACGCTGTAGGTGGTCTTGTTGACGGAGTCGACGGCTTTCAGATTAGCAATGATGCTATAGGTCCTGGAAGTATCATTGATACCGCCTGATACGGAAAGCCAGATAGTGTCAACTTTGCTGCTGATAGTGTCTTTCGCATGCGACATCTTGGTGGCCGCCGAGAAGATGGTCACGGTCGGGACCGGAGACAGAATTGTCTGCTTATTACAAGCCAGAACAACCAGGCTTGCTGCAACCGCTGAGAACAGGATAAATTTCTTCATAACAAATATTTTCGATTATGCGATGTTTATAATTAATTGAACAGGTAACGGATGCCGAACTGCATCTGCCAGCGGCTGCCGGTGAAGGTCTGGCCCTGGGCAAAATTCGTCAGGCTCGTATTGTTGGCAAAGCTGTTCGTGATAGGCACCTGGTTGCCGGCATCAAGGTAAGGCATTGAGAACAGCGGTGTTTTGCCGTCAGCAGCCATTCCTTCGAATTTAAGGAAGTTAGCGGCGGTGGGTAACTTTATCAATCCCCAGTTCCTGTTGATCAGGTTGCCTACATTGACGATGTCCACGCTGAGACGCAGCGTGTGCTTGTCCTTCGTTCCGTTGTTCTTCGTATAGAAGTAGATGTCCTGGGTGACGTTGAGGTCAAGGTGCTTGTACCAGGGATACATCACCGAGTTAGCCTGTGCGTATTTTCCACGGCGTCTGGACATGTAGTGGTCCTGGTTGATGAAGTTGTTCAGCTGTGTCCAGATCTGCGCTGCGCTGCGGGTATCGCTATGATCCAATGTAGCATTGGTAGCATTGGAACCAACGCTGTTCACTTGCACCAGGTTGATCTCGCTGGCATTACGGGGGATATAGATCAGGTCATTGCTCACGTTGCCATCGCCGTTGAGGTCTCCATTATACACATAGGAAGTGGATCCGGCAGTGGTAGCTTCGTATACTGCGCCGATGGAAGTAGAGGTATGGCTGCCTTCCTCAATGCGATAGTTTGCGTAGGCGATGATACGATGCGGCTGGTACCATCCCGGGTGGGAAAGGGTAGCCGCATTGGGATCCGTGTTGGCGACGGCGCGGGCTGACCAAAGCGAGCTGGCCGTGCTGCCATTCTCGATGGCGGATTTGGTTTCTGTATATGTATAAGCTAAGCTGGCAACCAGGTTGTGCCAGGTTTTCTGTACGCGGGCAGTTGCAACATAGGCGAAGCCTTTGTTGGTGTTGGCCAGCAGGATGGCATTGCCGATGCTGGGGTTCTGCAGGCTGGTGCCGGCGGAATAATATTTGTTGGTGTTGGAGACGGAAGTGAGAAACCTCGTCCTGTTGTCGGGACCGTTGGCGATAGCGAACCCGTTAGTCTCATTCAGGTTCACATTGGACATATAGGGAGCGTTGATGTCCTTGGAGTAAGTGAACTCACCGGTGACCAACCAGTCGTTCGGGAGCTTCTTATCCAGACCGACGCTGGTCCGCAGCTTCGTGGGATATTTGAATTTTTTGTCAATGATGTTCACCGAATAGCTTTTAGGCGTATTGGTTTGCGGAGTGGTGCCCAGCTGGGTGGCCAGCTGCTTAGCGGGGTCGGCGTTGAAATAGACACCAGAGTTGGTAGTGGTGGAGCCTTTGGCGAAAGAGCCGAATTGTACGCCGTTGTTAGCCGCCTGGTTCTCGATCCAAACGAAGGGCGGTGCGCCTTCGAAGATCCCTGCGCCGCCACGCAGCTGCCAGGTCCTGTCACCCGTGATATCCCAGTTGAAACCTACCCGGGGAGAGACGACCAGGAAGCCGTTGGGCGCCGAGCCGACGTCATATTTTGCACCATTGAGGAAGGTCAGCGCGGCAAAGCTGTCATTCCTGGTGAATTTATTCTGGTAGCTGGTGTAATCAAATCTTACACCATAGGTGAACGTAAAATTGGGGGTCGCACGCCATTTATCCTGGGCAAAAAAGCTGAGGTTGGTAGCGCCTGCATAGGCAAAGGGAAATGCGCCGCCCTTTAAAGAGGAGTATTGCTGGTAGAAATATTGGGCCGGAGCGATGTTGAAAAAGTCATTCAGGCTGGCGAACTGGTATACGCTGTTGAAGCCGGGTGCAAACGCATTCGTATATTTCTTATAGCTGTCCTGTGTACCAAACGTGATCTCATGCGCGCCTTTGTACATGCTGAAAATATCCGTCAACTGATAGCTATCCATGTTGAGGACATTGTTATACGTGTACATTTCATAGCCAAAGGTGGTGTAGATATTGCCGTTGTTCAGGATATCCACCAGCGGGAAGGTGGGAGAGGAGCTTTGAGGTGAGCGGAAATCCCTTTCACGGGTGTAGCCCACCTGCAGCTTGTTGGACGATTTGTTGCCAAATCGTGTGTTCAGTTCGGCAATATATATGTTCAGGTTGTTGTTGATGCGGTAGCCGCTGCCGTAGAACGGCAAAGGGTTCCCGGATGAAGTGGGTATCCCGCCTGTGACCATACTGCCATTAGGCCGGCTGGTGCTGGGAAACTGGTCGGCATAGGATTTCAGGTAATTATATTTCAGGGTCAGCGTATTGGAGGCATTGACGTTGATGTCGATACGGGCATTGATCTTGTAGCTGTTGGTCTTGAAGTTATAGCCTGTAAAAGCCCCGGGATCATATCCGTACCTGTTCTTCAGGGTATCGGAGATCTGTTGCAGTACCTGTGCATTCGACACAGAGTAGGCGCCCGTTTGGGGAGCATGACTGGCATCCGAAGGCAGGACATTGGTAGCCGGCGCGCTCTGTTTGCTTTGCTCGGCAGAGATAAAATAAAACACTTTGCTGGGGATGATCGCACCACCGATGCTGAAGCCTGCTACATTGTAAGTAAATGGAGTACGGAGAACCTTCGTGTTCTCCACGTTGTAACCGATGGTGCCGGGTCCTTTGATATAAGTATATACGGAACCCCTGACCTGGTTAGTTCCGCTACGGGTGACGGAATTAACGCCTGCGCCTGTGAAACCGCCCTGTCTTACGTCATAAGGGGCGACATTCACCTGGATCTGGTCGATGGCATCCAGGGAAATAGGCTGGGCATTCGCCTGGCCACCCAGGGTACCGGAAAGGCCAAAAGAGTTGTTGAAGTCGGCGCCATCCACGGTGATATTGTTCATGGCCCCGCTGGTGCCGCCGAAGCTAAGACCGTTGGAGGTGGGCTCCAGACGTGCAAAGTCCTGTATGGAGCGTTGGATGGTCGGCAGCCTTTCTATCTGGCTGCGGACAACGATCTCCTGGCTGCCTGTACGGCTGTTGTTGAAGATCTTGTTCTGCTGCCTGGAACCGGCCACAACCACTTCGGTCAGCTGCTTTGATTCAGCTGTCATTTTGAAGTCGGCGGTGAAATCCTGACCGACCACCAGGTTGATGTTGTCCTGCTTTTCTTCCTTGAAGCCTACAAAAGAGATAGTGAGCACATAAGGACCTCCAACGCGTACGTTAGGCAGGTTGAACCGACCGTCCTTACGGGTCGTGGTAGTGTAACGGGTACCAGTAGGGGTATGAAGCGCCGTGACAGTGGCTCCTGCCATCGGCCCCTGGTCACCGGTGACCGTCCCAAGGATCTGGGAAGTAGTCTCCTGACCAAATGTAAAAAACACACAAAGAACTGTGAACGCTGATAATAGCAGTCGTTTTATCATAAATAGTCGTTTTTAGTATTTTTTTTTCAGCCTGCAAAGAAATGATCTTGTCTTGGCATCAGGGTTACGATCGACGTTAAGGAATTATTACTTAACGCTAGCAGGCGGCAATCGGGGTTTTTCTCAGGAAGGAGGGCTATCGGACGACAGTGTTAAAGAAAAGCAAAACTATAAAAAGGCTGCATCTCAGTCCTAATTAATTTTAACAAGTTATAAACAGTTGACCATCAGGAGCCCTTTTTTGTCTTATTTCTTTCATATTCTAAATATCGGCCATGCGTTGGCAGGATTTGGAAAGACATCCGCTCAGGCATCCTTTTCAACTAAACAGTCGTTTTATTGTTAACTTTGTAACGTAATAAATAAGTTGTACATGCTGGCAAGTATTGAAAGCGCCATTGAAGATATTAAACTGGGTAAGCTGGTGATCGTGGTAGATGACGAAGACCGGGAAAACGAGGGCGATTTCATTACGGCTGCCCGGAATGTTACCCCTGAAGTGATCAATTTCATGAGCAAACACGGACGAGGCCTTATCTGCGCTCCTCTTGAAGAGGGACGCTGCGATGAGCTGGGCCTTGGGCTTATGGTAAATAATAACACTGCCCTTCACGAGACGCCTTTTACCGTATCCATAGACTTGTTAGGACATGGCTGTACGACGGGGATCTCGGCCAGCGACAGGAGCAAGACTGTAAAGGCGCTGATCGACCCGGCTACCCGCCCGGAAGACCTGGGCCGTCCGGGCCATATCTTCCCTTTACGGGCTAAAAAGGGTGGGGTCCTGCGCAGGGCCGGTCATACCGAGGCCACCATCGATCTGGCCAGACTGGCCGGATTTGAGCCGGCGGGCGTCCTGGTAGAGATCATGAACGAGGACGGAACCATGGCCCGTCTGCCGGAATTGCTGGAAATTGCCGCTAAATTTAACCTTAAAGTGGTCTCTATCAAAGACTTGATAGAGTACAGACTAAAAATAGACTCCCTGATCGAAGAGATCGTCCGGGTGGATATGCCTACCAAATACGGACATTTCAAGCTCATCGCTTTCCGGGAAAAGAATACAAGCAATGAGCATCTCGCCCTGGTAAAAGGGGAGTGGGAAAAAGAAGAGCCGCTCCTCGTAAGGGTGCATTCTTCCTGCTTCACCGGTGATATCCTCGGATCGATGCGCTGCGATTGCGGCGAGCAGCTGCATGAGGCCATGCAGCTCGTAGAACGGGAAGGCAAGGGCGCCATCCTGTATATGAACCAGGAAGGCCGGGGCATCGGCCTTGTAAACAAGCTAAAAGCCTATAAGCTCCAGGAAGAGGGCATGGATACTGTGGAAGCCAATCTTCACCTGGGCTTCCCTATGGACAAACGGGATTATGGCGTAGGCGCCCAGATCCTCCGTTATCTCGGGATCTCCAAGATCCGGCTCATCAGCAATAATCCCCGAAAGAGGGCCGGTCTGCTGGGTTATGGCCTGGAGATCGTGGATACCGTACCTATCGAGATCCACCCCAATCCCCACAACGAAAAATATTTACAGACGAAGCGTGATAAGCTGGGACATCAGATCCTGAAATAAGTTATTCCGGCTGTGTACTGGTGCTGCTGTCTTTGGCTGTAGTGGCATTGCCCCCTGTTGCGTCCGCAGGCTTCTTATCCTTCTTTGGGATGCGGGGCGTTTTCTTTTTCTTTTTGAACAGTTCATCGATCCTGTCAAAATCCCGCCGGTAGGAGATACTGGCGCCGGAACTGTTTTGCGTATGGTTGCCCGACAAATAATTATAGGAGTCTCGGTAAAAGAAGGAGAGGACAACCCGTCCGTCCGGCGTGATCTTATATTCGGCCGTGATATCCGGCAGGAACTGGAAGGAAGCTGCCTGCACCTGCGCCGCGCCCATACCGATGTCGAAAGCGCTTCCCAGGGTAAGGGTCAGCTTTTCCTGCATGAAACTTTTGGCGACGGACAGATTAAGATTAGTCCTGTCGGGGGTCAGCCTGCTTTGGTCGATATCAGCTATGGCAGTACCGTTATAGAAGCTGGTATTGAAGTTGACCCTTAACGTAGGGTCCTTGAAGATCCTCCGCAGAAGATTGTACCCCCACCGGCTGAAATAGTTGCTGACGATACCGGAAATGCTGTTGAAGACCACACCCGTCACGGCTCCCGGCGCGTCGAAAGCGCTGGTGCTGCTGGACAAGGGTACAAAAGTATTCAATACCACCAGGCAGGACACCTGCTTATTCAATTCATTCACATCTCCCTGGATCTTTTGCAGCAAGGCAAGCGCTTCCGGATCGTTCCTCAGCGAGCTGTTTTGCGGAAGCTCTATCTGGAAGTCGATCCTCGGCGACATCAATTTATTCGATAGTGTCGCTGTGACGATGATTGGCCCACTGTAACGCTTCACGTTCTCGCTGCTGATAACCACCCCGCTGGCAGCCGAGAGACCCAGGTCGCTGAAACGGACGTTATCGGCCTTGTAGGTAGCTGTGATGCCGATGTTGGCGTCATAGGGATTTCCGCTCCATTGGATGTAATTGCCCACGCCCTCTTTCAGGATAAAGGGCTTGTGGATAAAGGACTGAAAAGTGAAATTATAGTTCCCCCTGTCGATCTCATACCTTCCCTTGAGCGTGAGGTCCTGATTAGTACCCACTTCCAGCGCCAGCGAGCCATGACCATTGGCCTTGATGATATCCCCTGAAAGAGGATCAATAATTACATAAACATTCGCAAAGTTGTTGGCAAACATGTCCAGGCTGACCAGGAGGTTTGAGCTCTTCTTGTCAGCAGCCTGATTTTTCATCTCCTTGCCGTACACTTTCCATTCGATGAAATCCGCCTCGCCTTTTTCGCGAACGACGGATGGCGGCAGATAGATATTGCTGCTGTCCGTAGGCTCACCTTTAATATACATCCGCATGTCTTCCTCGGGTCCCGTCAGTGTCACACGTGCTTTTCCGATGACAGAGCCATAGAACTGGCTATTGTCGGTAGCCTTTGTATCCAGCAGCAGCAGCCGGTTAGTGCTCAGCTCAAAATCAAAGGCCAGGTCATCAAACGCATGGTGGAAAAGCCTTCCCCTGGTGAGATTAGCCGTACGTCCCTGTTTGTCCTTCAATTGGAACTGGCCAAAGTCAATGGTGTCCCTTTTGAATTGGATGGTAGCTGAAGGGATCTTATAGGTACATTGCGTATAAGCGACTTTCAACGAAGCGTCTTTCAGCTGTACGGTGCCCAGGTACTGGAGGTCGTCGCCGCGTCCTACGATCCGCAGCTTGCCCGTGGCATTGCCCGTAAGGTTGGTAAAGACGCCACCAAGGTATTTCTCCAGCAGATCGATCTTTGTGTCATTGACATCCGCAATGATATCGAGGGGAGGCCCTTCGAGGCTGTCTCTCGTATGGATCAGCCCTTTGATATCGAAATGATAGCTTTTGTTATCGGAATGGACAAGCGTATTCAACATACCGGTCGACTTCTGATAATCCGCGTTCAACTCCAGCCGGCCGATGGAGTCGTTTTCAAACCGGAACTGCTCCGCCTCGCCCCGGAAATGAGCGGTCGGCTTGCCAAAAGGATCGATCATGTCGACACTACCCGATAGCAGGCCCTCGATCCGTTCGGATTTTACGAAGTAAGGAGTGAAATCACCAATATTGATCTTCTTCAGGTCTATGTGCACGTCGTTCCAGCTGCCCTCGTCGGATGGACTGGTGGTTACCTGTACCTGCTGCTCTCCATTATGGATCGTCAGCCCGTCCGCGGAGATGATCTGGTTACTAAAGGACAGTTCGCCGTCTTTATCGATGGTCCATGTCTTGCTGTTGATGTCAAAGGTGGAGGGCAGGAATTTTACGCGCACACCGGTAGGCTGGGTCTGCACCTCCGCCGAAAGATTGGCGGAGTTCAGGGTCTGGTTGGCGCTGGTCGTCACCTGCACATTGGACAGATCATTGGAGCTGCGCAGGTGAAGCCGGGTACCGGGAAAATGAAGACTATCGTTCAGATGGACATCCCCGATGGTCGTCTCCATGGAAAGACTGTCCAGGTTGCCCCTTCCTTTCAGGGAGAGGTTGTCAAAGCTGATATTCTTATAGCCGAAGTTCGGCAGGTCCACATTCAGGTCCAGCAGGTTGTCCCGGGTGTTGATACGACCGCTGACCCCCGCATTGTTAAAGCCCTTCAGGTCCTTATTGAAAAGATCTATGTATTCATCCACCTTTTTGGTCGTAATGACAAAGCTGAAATTTTGATTGATGGGTATGGTTTTCGCCGGCTTGATATAGCTCGGGTAATACTTGTTCAGAAATGTCTGGAAGCTGGCAGGCAGGTCCTTGATGGAGAATTCACCTACGATGGCGCCATCGAACTCATTACTGACCACGGTAATGGTCTTGTTGTTATCCACGATGCTGGACTCCACAGACAAGGAGTCGAAGGATACCCTTTGGCCGTTTTTGAAGACCGAGGCATCGTAAATGCTGGCATGGCCCAGGAAGTTGTCGATATTGTCACCTGTAAAATTGCAACGGAACTTGCCGTTGAACTCCACCTGCTGACGGACAAAGTGCAGCTTTGTCAGATCGGCCTTCGCCACCTGCGCTTCGAAATCGAATTTAGGGTGCTCCTCACTAAAGTCGATCAACCCGTTGAGACGGGCATCCAGGGCCGGATCCGCCGAGACCAGCTCCCCATTGAATTTCCGTTTGGCCACAGCCCCATTGATCTGGATGTGCTGGTAGGTGTAACGGTTGAACTCCAGGCTATTGATCGTCCCGTTGAGACTGGCATTTAAGGTGCCGGCCTTCAGACCGGCGCCGATGACCTTTCCCTGAAAACTGATCTTTCCCAGATCGTTGTTGTCAAGAAAGGGTCCCAACTGGAAATCATCCGTGCTGATGATCCCGGAATAAACGGAAGGGCCGTATTCCAGCAGCTTCAAATTGACATTGGCCTTCAGGGCGCCCAGGTTGGTCTCGATGGTGCCGTTGGTGACGAAGTCCCGGATATAGCCAGTAAAATTCCCTTTGAACCGGAGCCATTCGATCCTGTCGAGCCGGGGCTGTTCGATCGTCGTTATCTCAGGCGTCAAAATCTTCATATCCTCGTAAGTAGTGCTGAATTCGGAGGACTGCAGATCGATAAAGGTCTTATCGATATCCGGAAGGCCTTTCAGCTTGAAGTTACCCTTCAGCAGGGTGCTTTTGCCGGCCTGGACGACGGCATTCTTTCCTTCCAGATCGGAGACGGTGCCTTTGACGACGCCGCTGATCCGGAGATGCTTTTTCCAGTCTTTTAAATCAGGGGCAAAATAGGAGATGTCATCGCTGTCTATGTCGGCGTCGGTAAAGTCGGCTTCCATCCGGATCCGGGTCTCGAAGTCGGACATATCATCCAGGGTCCGGAACCGCATGGCAAAATAGTTACGCAAATGACTTTTGCCTGTCTGCAGGTCCAGGCGATGGAACTCCATGGCTTCCGGGTACCACTTGATCCGGGCGCTGAGCTTCTTCACTTCGAACCCGCTGCGCTCTTTTGTGGCCAGCAGTAATTGAGCGGTAATAGTATCCTGGCGCAGCCGCAGGTTAGTAAAGCTCGTATTGACCGCATGGAAATAGATATGATTCCCGTCGAAATGCTTGTTGGGCAGCGTGTCCTCCCTCTTTTCATTCCTGAAAGACCCGTTGGAGATGCTGACCTTGCCGGCAGTGAGATCCCATCCTGCCGGATTCAGCCGGAGATGCATCGGATCGAGGATAAATGTCGTGTCGGGCGGGGTAAGTCTCCTGCCTTTGTAATTGGTCAGGGTGAAGTCGGGACGGGTGAAGGTGAGCGCATTTATCCGCGCCAGCTTCTGCGTAAAGCTCAGCGTGTCGGCATTGAGATACAGCGCCTGGAGCCGGAGGTCCATATCTTCCCCCCTCCATTCATCCTTTTTTTCAAAATGGATGCGGGCGAGGTCGAGGCGTTTGAGGTCCAGCTCCACAGGATGCTCCGCGCTGTCCTTTTTAGCAGTGACAGGTTTGGAAGGTGACGAAAAATAATCGGCGATGAACTGGTAGTTCCACACCGAATCCCTGCGATGCAGCCGGATCGTGGCATCCTCCAATCCAATGTACTGAAGCTCCGTCTTATCCTTAAAGAACCACCAGTCTGTGATATTGACCTTCAATGCTCCGGCATAGAGGATGGTGTCCCGGTGCTGGTCTTCTACCAGCGTACCCTCCAGCACCATTTTGTTGAAAAGGGAAAAATTGACCCGTTTTACGGTGATAGTGGTATGCAGCTGATGGGAAAGGCGGCTCGTGACCTTTGAGACCAGCCATGTCTGAACAGGTGGCAATTGGATGAGCAACCAAAGCGTTACCAGAAGTAGTATTAAAATCAGTAATGTATTACGGAGTATTTTCCAGATCTTTCTCAGGGGGTATTCATTTCAAGCTGTAAAATTAAACAATACCATTTGATGTGCAAATTCAATACCAATAAACCATGGATCCCGTCTGCAAACCACTAATTGTGATCTCTTTTACCCGGATAAGTTTAATTGCATTCCAGCTTCATTTTTTATGCTGTTCCTGCATCTGCCGGTTGAACTGGTCCGACCCGCCTTTGGGAATGGACAGGGACTGCCAGTCCTTGCCACGGATCATTTTACCAATGTAGACGATCTGTCCGACATGATGGGGGTAATGGGCCAGCTGCCGATTGATGGCATCGATGGCTAAAAGCGGCTCGTGGCGTATATGAATGGTACGCAGCAGGTCCCCGGCTGTCAGGCTGCTTAACGTACCCAGCAGGCAGCTCCACCCTTTTTCCCACTGCCCGATCCACTGTTCCCGGCTGAACTGCTGTCCCTGCAGGCTGAACTCGGTCTCCCTTTTCCTGCCGGGCTTTTCTCCATCCTCTGTCAGGAAATTGGTCCAGCGACTGATCATGTTGCCGCTGAGATGCTGAATGATGACGGCAATACTGTTGGATGCTTCGTTGGGAGCATAATAGAAATCTTTTTCTTCCAGTTGCATGAATGTTCCTTCTCCCAGCAACTTGTAGGTTGTCATCCTTTTGATCACGGATGTAAGAAAAACATCGCCTAATGATGAAGTGCTCATCAGATCTTTTTTTAAGGTTTAATTTAATATCCTTCTGCCGAGTCATCCCCCCGGCTATCGCCCACTGCTTCTATCTTTCCTCCCGAGATCTTTATCACTTCTGTGCGCCCAATGCTTCCACGCTGCGTAATAGTATAGCCCATTTTCAGTAATGCTTCCCGGACCTCGATAGGGAAGCCCGTCTCCACAAAGATCTCATCAGGCAGCCACTGATGATGGAACTTGGGTTTGTTCACTGCATCCTCCGTCGTCATGTTGAATTCGAGCAGATCTATCAATGTCTGGAATACCGAAGTGGTGATGGTCGTACCTCCCGGCGTGCCCGCTATGATGAATATCTTACCCTTGTCCAATACAAGGGTAGGGGTCATCGAGCTCAGCATGCGTTTGCCGGGCGCAATGGCATTGGCTTCCGCACCGACAGCTCCATACATGTTCGGAACCCCCGGCTTGATGCTGAAATCATCCATCTCATTGTTGAGGAAAAATCCCGCCCCGCCTACCACCACCTTATTGCCATATCCTCCATTGAGTGTAGTAGTGATGGACACGGCATTGCCCTGCCGGTCACATACGTTCAGATGCGTGGTCTCTTCGCTGGCCGGAGAAAGGATGCCCGCCTGTATATCTTTGCTCGTACCTGCTTTGTCCGGCTGTATAAGGGCCATTCGTTCCCGGAGATAAGCTTTGCTGGTAAGCGTTTTCACCGGAACCTTATAATAATCCCGGTCGCCCAGGTATTTTGCCCTGTCGGCATAGGCGAGCCTTTCCGCCTCCGTCATCAGGTGAACAGCCTTGGGGGATTCAAAGCCATAGGACTTCAGCGGCAGCTCTTCCACCATCTTCATCATTTGCTGCAGGATGACGCCGCCGCTGCTGGGCAGCGGCATGGTGACGATGTTGTATTGCTTGTAGGGGAATACTGTTGCTTCCCGCTCCTTCGCCTGGTATCCGGCCAGGTCAGCCGCGGTAATAATGCCTTTACCCCGCTGCATTTCTTCCAGGATCAACCTGGCCGTCTCTCCTTCATAAAAACCTGCAGCCCCCTTGTCCCGGATAAGGCGCAGCGTTTTAGCCAGGTCTTTTTGTATCAAAGTATCCCCTGCTTTCCAGCCCGCTTCTTTTGTGAATACGGGCATTACCGTATTGTATTTTTTAAACGAAGATTGTGTCGCATTCAGGCTACGGGCCTCAGCGGCAGTGATCGCAAAGCCGTTCTCCGCAAGATCGATGGCCGGCCCGATCAGCGTGGACATCGGCAGCCGGGCATATTTCAGCTCGGCAAAAATGCCGGCGATCGTTCCGGGTATGCCGGCAGCCAGGTGGCCATTCTGGCTCAGGTCCGTACGGGCATTGCCGGATGCGTCCAGGTACATGTCCCGGGTAGCCGCCGCCGGCGCCTTTTCCCGGAAATCCAGTGCGATGTTCCTTCCTTCAGCCAGGTGCGCCACCATAAATCCTCCGCCGCCGATGTTCCCCGCGGCAGGATATACGACCGCCAGTGCAAGCTGCGTGGCGATGGCCGCATCAACGGCATTGCCTCCCTTTTGTAAGATGGCCACGCCTGCCTGGCTGGCCAGCGGATGTGCCGATACGACAGCGCCATTTGTGACCACCTTCTTTTTTTGGATAGCATAGTGATAAGGACTGCTTGTCTGTGCGGAAAGAGAGCAGGTCAACGATAAGAAAATGCCGGCGAGCAGAAGGCGCATAATGAATGATGGATTTAACGGAAAGTTACCATTTTTACTTACATTCATGCTCCATTATTTTCCAAAGGCGTTATCAACTAACCAGAGAAAACAAACTATGCAGAAGCTCATTTCACTCCTGTTCGGGTCCTTGCTATTTTCATTCATTGCTTTTTCCCAAACCGCCCCTTCCCCGGAATCATTCCTGGGGTATAAATTAGGCGACCATTACACACCTCATTATAAGATCGTCAATTATTTCAAAGAGGTGGCCAGGTCCCTGCCTGCCCAGGTGAAGCTGGAGCAATACGGCGAAACCTACGAAGGCCGTCCTTTGCTGCTGGCATACATCGCATCGCCGGAAAACCTGCAGCGGCTGGAAGACATCCGCCGCAATAACCTCCGCCTCGCCGGTGTGCTGAAAGACGGCGCCGCGCCCGATGAGTCCTTCCCTGCCATCGTCTGGCTGAGCTACAATGTGCACGGCAACGAGCCATCTTCTTCCGAGGCCGCCATGAAGACCCTATATACCCTGGTGGACCCTGCCAGTACGAGATCAAAAGAGTGGCTGCAGCATACCGTGGTCGTCATCGATCCATGCATCAATCCGGATGGCCGGGACCGTTATGTCAACTGGTTTACCATGGCAGTGGGAAAAGATGCCAACCCCGATCCGCAATCCAGGGAGCACCGGGAACCGTGGCCGGGGGGAAGGACCAATCACTATAATTTCGACCTCAACAGGGACTGGGCCTGGCAGACACAGATCGAGACGCAGCAGCGAATGAAGAAGTACAATGCCTGGCTTCCGCAGGTACATGTAGACTTTCATGAACAGAGTTACAATAACCCCTACTATTTCGCACCGGCAGCTGAGCCTTACCATGACGTAATAACACCCTGGCAACGGGACTTCCAGGTACAGATCGGGAAGAACAACGCCCGGTATTTCGACCGGAACGGATGGCTTTACTTCACCAAAGAGGAATTCGACCTCTTCTATCCCAGCTATGGCGATACTTACCCTACCTACAACGGGGCCATCGGCATGACCTTCGAGCAGGGAGGCTCTCCCAGGGGAGGATTGGCTGTCATCAAAAACGATGACGATACCCTTACCCTGGCCGACCGCCTGGAACACCACTACACCACGGGTATATCGACGATAGAAGTTTCTTCTCTCAACGCTTCCCGCCTGCTGAAGGAATTCCATAAATATTTCACCGACGCGCAGGAGCGGCCGGGCGGGGAGTTCAAAGCCTGGCTGATCCGCAGCGATCAATACGGCGACAGGCTTGCCAGGCTGAGATCCCTTCTCGACAGGAACAATATCCTGTGGTCACCCGCGCCGGCCGGCAAATTCAACGGGATAGATTACGAGACGGGCAAGACGGTTTCCATCGCCCCTTCACCCGGCGACATTGTCATCAATGCCAATCAGCCCAGGTCCAACCTGCTGCGTGTATTGTTCGAAAGAACATCCCGTATCAGCGACTCCGTCACTTACGACATCACGGCATGGTCCATCCCTTATGTGTATGGATTGCAGGCATACGGAATGAATATTTATATGAGCGCGGGGATTGCGGCCAAGGTCCAGCCTTCGCCCACGGCCGACACCGTCAACGGATATGCATATGCCGTTCGCTGGACAGGATTGAACAACGTCAGGTTTCTCACCCGTCTGCTGGAGAAAGGCGTAAAGGTCCGTTTTACGGAACAAGCCTTCCAATCCGGGGGGCAGGAATTTGAGAAGGGCACCCTTCTCATATTGGCTACAGGCAACGGCTCCATGGGAGCCAACCTCTGGCATTTCGTTACCGCGGCAGCTCAATCCACCGGCGTCACATTATATCCCATCCTTTCAGGCTTTGTGGACAAGGGCGCCGACTTCGGGAGTGACAAGGTGCATTTTATCCATGGTCCGAAGGTGGGCCTGCTGACAGGCGAACAGGTGAGCTCGCTGAATGCCGGAGAGGTCTGGCATCTGTTCGAGCGGGAGCTGGACTATCCCATTTCCCAATTGAATGCCGAGGATATCGGGCGCCTCGACCTGAAGAAATATGATGTATTGATCCTGCCCAATGGATATTATCGCAGCCTGGCTGATAAGGCCTCTGCAGAACCGCTGCGCAGCTGGGTGCGGGAAGGTGGAAGGCTTATTGCCATGGAGAATGCCGTAGAGCAGTTGTCCAAGCTGGAATGGGGCTTTTCAGGCAAGGGCCAGGATGAAAAGAAAGAAGATGACAAGGGGAAGAAAGACGGCGATTATTCGCTCCTCCACCGCTATGGCAACAGGCAGCGGGACGAAGTGGTGAGGAGCGTTCCGGGCTCCATCTATAGGGTCGAGCTGGATAATTCCCATCCGCTTGCCTTTGGTTATCCCGATCATTATTACACGTTGAAACAGGATGATAATGTATATGAATTCATTAAGGAAGGCGGCTGGAATGTGGGAATTATTAAAAAAGATAACTATGTCAGCGGCTTCACGGGTAATAAAGCAAAAGAAAAGCTAAAGGATGGGGTGATCTTCGGCGTGCAGGAGATGGGAAGAGGCGAGATCGTCTATATGGCAGATGACCCCCTGTTCAGAAGCTTCTGGGAGAATGGGAAATTATTATTCTGTAATGCGGTGTTTTTGGTGGGACAGTAAACCCGAGCACAGCGAGGGTGTCCGAAGGACAATAGGTTAGAGTCTAAATAAACGCGGACCGCAGGTCCGTCAAAAAACCTACCGTTGATGGAATTAAAGAGCTTGTTTAATATTTGGTAGCTAAATTGCACCCCATGAGAAAGGTAAAGACCTTCGGCAGGATATACATATTACTGTTAACATTGCTGCCCGCAGCAGGTACCCTCCACGCCCAGGCCCCCGAAACCCTGGGCTCGGCGGAGATCTTCCTGCGCCTGAAAAAGCTCAATGTCCTGGGCTCCGTTTTATACATCGCCGCCCATCCGGACGACGAGAATTCCCGGCTGATCGCCTATATGGCCAAAGAACGCCTGGTTCGCACCGGCTATCTTTCCATGACGCGGGGCGATGGCGGTCAGAACCTCATTGGGGATGAGCAGGGTGTAGAGCTGGGGCTGATACGCACACAGGAGATGCTGGCGGCCCGCAGGATCGATGGCGCCGAACAATTCTTTACCCGGGCCTTTGACTTCGGCTTTACCAAGACGACAGAAGAAGCGCTGCGCACCTGGAACAAGGAAAAAGTATTGAGCGACGTGGTCTGGGTGATCCGGAAATTTCAGCCGGATGTCCTCATCACCCGTTTCCCGGAAGACGGTCGTGCAGGGCACGGTCATCACTCTGCGTCAGCTGTGCTGGCGCACGAGGCTTTTATTGCTGCCGCCGATCCCAATCGCTTCCCCGAGCAATTCAAGTATGGCGTAAAGCCGTGGCAGGCCAGGCGCATCCTCTGGAACACTTTTAATTTCGGTTCGACCAATACTACCAGTAACGATCAGATGAAGATCGACGTAGGGCTGTACAATCCCGTGCTGGGAAAAAGCTATGGAGAGATCGCCGCCGAGAGCCGGACGCAGCATAAGAGCCAGGGCGCCGCCCTTACGCCGGCCCGGGGGCAGTCCATGGAGTTCTTTACACTGGTGGCAGGCGAAGACGCGCACAATGACCCGCTGGATGGCATACCTCTATCCTGGGACCGGGTACAGGGAGGCGGCGAGATCCGGCAGCTGATCGACGGGGTGATAAAGAACTATGCCCTTTCTGATCCGGCCGCGTCCGTTCCCGGCCTCGTGAAGATCTATCAGGCCCTTTCCCATTTGAAGGACGACTACTGGAAGACGCAGAAAAGCAAGGAGGTATTGCGGCTGATAGAGGCCTGCAGCGGCCTGTGGCTGGAAGCATCCGTCCGCAGCGCATATACGGTCCAGGGAGACTCCCTCCAGGTGTCCTTTGTCGTTAACAACAGGCTCAACGCCCGGGCATCCTTGTCGGGGGTAAACATCGGTCCCTACAGTCTGTTGTGGAAACAGGAGCTGACAGCCAACCGCAACTACATTCTTCAGAAAAATATTTATGTGCCGGAGAAGAACCCTGTGACGCAACCGTACTGGCTGGCCGAAGAAATGTCTTCCGGGTCCTATAATGTCAGCAACCAGCTGCTGATCGGGGATGCTCAAAGCAAGCCTGCCTTCGAGGTACAGTTCCAGGTGCAGATAGATGGCATCGACCTTACATTTACCCGCCCGGTGTTATACAAATACACCGATCCCGTAAAAGGGGAGCTATATCAGCCGTTGACGGTGCTGCCGCCTGTGACTGCACGCTTTGATCCGGACCTCCTGGTCTTTACCAATGGCGAAGAAAAAGATTTCGAGGCCCAGACAAAGGTCCAGGGCGCTAACGCGGGCTCACCGCAATTATCGCTCACGCGTCCAGCAGATATTGATATCCGTGAGCATGCCGCTGCAGGCAGCCCGAACATGATATGGTCGGCCCGTTCGTCCTACAAGCAGCCTGGCGTCACCTGGTCCGATCTGCTGTTCCGCCGCGACGGCGGACAGGACACGGCCCGGCAGCTCCGGACCATTACTTATGATCATATCCCCCGAATAGATTATTTCAGCCCGTCCCGCGAAAAATTCGTGTCGGCTGATCTAAAGATACTGGGTAAACGCATCGGCTATATCGAAGGCGCAGGGGATAAAGTGCCGCAGGCATTGCAGCAGATGGGCTATGAGGTCACTATTCTTCGGGAGAAAGACATCACGGCCGGCTATCTCCGCCAGTTCGACGCCATCATGGCCGGCGTACGCGCCTATGACGTTCATCCCTGGCTGGCGGGTAAATATGATCAGCTGATGACCTATGTAAACGACGGCGGCAATCTCATCGTACAATACAACCGGAATGGCATTGGCAACAGCTCGCTGAAGATAGGTCCTTACCCTTTTGCCATCTCCAACAACAGGGTGACGGACGAAACGGCCAAAGTGGACTTTCTGCAGCCTGACCATACCGTGCTTAACTTTCCGAACAAGATCACCGATAAGGATTTTGAAGGATGGGTCCAGGAGCGCGGAATTTATTTCATCGACAAGCTGGACCCGAAATATACAGCGATCCTGTCCATGCATGACCCGGGAGAAAGTGACCAGAAAGGCAGCCTGGTGGTAGGGGATTACGGCAAAGGAAAGTTCGTTTACACAGGACTGGTCTTTTTCCGCGAGCTGCCGGCCGGTGTGCCGGGCGCCTACCGGCTGCTGGCCAATATCATTGCACTGAACCAAAAGAAAGGATTTTAATGAACCGCAGAAGGGACATCATGATCGTAATAGCGATCGTTGTCGGATTGATAGTAGGACGTTTTATCAAACACGCGACCATCGGCCTGATCGCAGGTCTTCTCATCGGCCTGATCGTGGCCTCGCTGATAGCCAACAGGAACAGGAAATAATTTTATATCATGGACACGGAGGAACAGAAAGAGCAAGCGCCTTTATTTAAGAAGTGGACGACCTGGTATATACTGGTCATCGGCTTCCTGCTGCTGCTGATCCTGTTCTTCTATTTTCTTACCAAACACTATTCATGAGCCGGCCCGACTGGATCGTTTTGGCTGTAACATTGCTTGGCATGATCGCCTATGGCTTGTACAAGGGTCGCACCAGCAGGGACCTGGATGGTTATTTCCTGGCCAACAGGACAGTCCCCTGGTATATGGTGCTGCTCGGCATCATGGGCACCCAGGCCAGCGCCGTCACCTTTCTCTCGGCTCCGGGCCAGGCCTATACGGATGGCATGCGCTTCGTCCAGTATTATTTCGGCCTCCCACTCGCTATGGTGGTCCTTTGTATAACGTTCGTACCCGCTTTCCACCGGCTGAAAGTCTACACCGCCTATGAATTCCTGGAACAACGATTTGATCTTAAGACAAGGACGCTGACGTCTTTCTTATTCCTATTACAGCGGGGGCTTTCCACAGGCATCAGCATTTCCGCACCTTCCCTCATACTTTCTTCCATTTTAGGCTGGGACATTCTCTGGACCAATATTTTTATGGGAGGACTGCTCATCATCTATACGGTGACAGGGGGCGCCAAGGCCGTAGCTTACACACAGCAGCTGCAGCTGATCATTATTTTCGCCGGTATGTTCATTGCCGGGTATATGGTTATCCATCGACTGCCCGAAGGAGTGGGCCTTTCGGAGGCGCTGCACATCGGCGGTAAGGCAGGCAAGGTGAATATCATTACCAACGGTGTAAGTGCAAAAGGGTTCGATTGGAATGATCGCTACAATCTCTTCAGCGGGGTCATCGGCGGATTTTTTCTCGCGCTGTCCTATTTCGGCACGGACCAGTCGCAGGTGGGCAGGTATCTTACGGCAAGGTCCGTGACGGAGAGTCGCCTGGGGCTGCTGATGAACGGATTGGTGAAAGTGCCTATGCAGTTCCTCATCCTTCTGCTGGGAGTGCTGGTCTTCGCCTTTTATCAGTTCAATAAGGAACCGGTGTTCTTCAACCAGTCGCAGTTGGAGGTGTTAAGCAAGTCAAAATACAAGGACTCCCTGGTTGTGCTGGAAAGATCATATAATGAAATAGAGGCCCGGCGTATCAATGTTGTCAATCCTTCTACGGAGCAGCAATTGCAGCAAATGGCCGCGGTCAAGGCAGGCTACAAGGCCACGATCAAACGCTGGCTGAGGGATAAGGAAGTAGGAGGTGACGACAATGACACCAATTATATTTTCCTCCGGTTTGTGCTTGATTACCTGCCCAGGGGATTGATCGGTCTGTTGATCGCCGTTATTTTTTTGGCCGCCTGGGGTTCCATCGCAGCGACCCTGAACTCCCTCGCGTCCTGTACGATCGTGGATTTTCACAAACGGTTTTCCAAGCCGCTTACGGATGAAAAGGAATTCCGCCTTTCCCGCCTGTATACTTTCTTCTGGGGCGTCTTTTGTGTGGCGGCGGCGCAGCTGGCCTACAACCTGGGCAACAGCCTCATCGAGGCGGTGAATGTATTGGGTTCGCTGTTCTATGGTGTGATCCTGGGAGTTTTCCTGGTGGCCTTTTACCGTAAAAAGGTGGGCGGCTCAGCAGTATTCATCAGCGCCCTCATTGTAGAGGCCGGCGTCGTCATATTAAATATCCTCAGCCGTAAAGGCATCGTACCATTGAGCTTCCTCTGGTTCAATCTGGTAGGGGCAGTCGGGGTGGTGCTGCTGGCCGAATTGATCCAAAGGCTTTTCTATTCATCTAAAGTTAACACTGTACGACCTTAATACCCTTACCTTTAGGAGAACAAAAACCTTTATCTATGTTTCGCCTGACCTTATCATTACTTTTCCTGGTAGTGCTATCGGCCTGCCAGAAGCCTTTTGTCCGGCCCGACGCTGCCACTACACTACCCAGGGCTGTAACGCTCTCCGAAACTTTCGAGACAGGCACCAAAGGCGCTTACGCTGCCGCAAATGTTACATTGGGTACGGGTGTCTGGAACTTCAACGACGCCCTGCTAGGCAATCTCTCCACAGACCGCAAGAATGGGACCCAGTCCGCCAGGGTGCGTAATTCCGGCGCTATTACCATGCAATTCGATGTAGCCGGAGGCGCGACTTCCGTCACCGTCAAACATGCTGTTTTCGGATCGGATGGCAGCAGCACCTGGCAGCTATGGTACAGCACCAACGGCGGATCTTCATTCGTACAGGCAGGATCTACGGTCACAACCAGCTCCACCACATTGCAGACGGCCTCTTTCACCCTGTCCGTGACGGGCAATGTTCGCTTCCAGCTAAAGAAGACAGACGGCACCGGCAACCGGATCAACTTCGATGACTTCACCGTCAATGGCGGCAGCGGCGGAGGATCGACAGGAGGCGGTAAAAAATTCCTGTTCGATGCAACCAAGGCCGAGACGGCCGGCAATGCAGATTGGGTCATCGACGAGGACGGCGGCACGCCGCAGCGGACACCTACACCGGCACAATCTTCCGTTGCTTCGTCCACGGGCGAGACATTCTGGACAGGCGCCATCTCCAGCTGGGGTATTGCCCTGGTCAAGGCGGGCGATGCAGTAGAAACCCTCCCCTCAGGTACGGCCATCACCTATGGTAATACCTCCAACGCTCAGGACCTTTCCAATTATGATGTATTCGTTGTAGATGAACCCAATATACTTTTCACTGCTGCGGAAAAGACAGCTATCCTGAATTTCGTCAGCCATGGAGGCGGTCTGTTCATGATCTCGGATCACACGGTGTCCGACCGCAATAACGACGGCCATGACTCTCCCGATATCTGGAACGATCTGATGACGAATAACAGTGTCGCCACCAACCCGTTCGGGTTCAGCATCGACCTGACCAATATCACCGAGACCAGCAGCAACGTATGGACGGGTGGGGGCAGTAATCCTATCCTCAACGGATCGCAGGGCAGCGTCTCCCAGCTGGAATTCAATAATGGCGCTACCATCACCACCAACACTTCTGCCAACAGCGCTGTACAGGGGCTGATCTGGCAATCGGGTTTTACCCAGAACAATACCCATATCATGTGTGCCTCTTCCACCTTCGGCACAGGTCGTGTCTTTGTGGTTACCGATAGTTCACCCATGGACGACGGGACGGGCGCATCCGGCAACAACCTTTTCGTCAGCTGGCCTATACTCAGCCATACGCAGCTGTTCATGAACGCGAGCCTCTGGCTGGCCAAATTATAAAAGAAGGCGGATCCCTTTTTTTAAGGCTGCTCCGTTACCGGAACCGGGAACTTCGTCCATACATCATCGCCTGGCCTGTCGATGGGCAATTCATTCAGCCGCCCATACCTGCGCAGATCGATCCATCGATGCCCTTCACAATACAGGGAGAATCTTCGCTGGTTCAGCATTTCCGTCAGCAGGGCTTCTTTGGTGATGGCGGAGGCATAGGCTGGCAGATTATGTGCTGTCCGAATGCGGTTCAACGCGACAATAGCATCCGGAAATGCCGATACCTGGATCTTGCATTCCGTGTAGATGAGGATCAGTTCCTCGTTCCTTATGATAGGGACAGGCGCCGTGCTGGAAGTATACACCCAGACATCCCGGTCGCCCGAAAGCCCGTTGAGAGAGGCTACTGCCGTCCGCGGCGTAGCTTTGCCGATCCGGTCATCGCCCGGAACAATGTCGGCCGCATAGGATGGGTGTGCGATCCTGACATCACCTGTCTGGTTTTGGGGAATGAAAAAATCATTCAGCTGGTCGCCGGAGCCTGACCCGAAAACGTGGTATACACCCAGCGAAAGGGTCCCGTTCAGGTCGAAAAAAGATCCGGACAGGGCGTTGAGCGCATCTCCCCATTTCTCCTGGTAGACGGCGACCCTGGCCGCTAATGCCCGGTTGAATTTTGTCAGGCCTGCAGCATCCATAAAGTTTTCAAAGCCTGCCAGGGGGAAATCCACCGAAGCATTGCCGAGATCGGTCTTTGCGGAATCCAGCAAGCTGGCGATGGCTGCCAGTCCGTCGGAATAATTAACAAAGGGGCCTAAGTGATCCGGGTCAGCCACATCCACCCTGATCCCATTACTATCTGTGAGGTTCAGGTTCATCAGCAGCTGGCAGGCCTTGATCGTCCTGGCAAAACCGATGTACCCATTCTTCTGCTCTTGTGAAACATAGTTACTGTGACCCGCCGCATCGATAAGAATATTGCAGTTCTTTATCACCTGGTAGCGGGAAGCCCAGGTATCCGTAATATAAAAGTTGCTGCCAGTGAGGGTCGCATCGTTGGCGCCCAGCAGATCCGTCACATACCGGGGCTCAGCATTGATGAAATGATAGAGCTCCCTTCCGATGGTGCCCACATCATCCAGGTAGAGGGCCAGGTTGTTGCGCATGCCTGATTCAGTACCGCTTACCAGGGCATTCAGCTGCTCTGTCGTGGCATTTTTGGTAAACGCATCGACAGTGGCATGGTTGAGGTCACCATAGTCTTTTTTGCAGGAAGCCAGGACACAGAGCAGTCCGCAGGCATAGAAAAGTATATTCTTGTTCATATCAATTTGATAAGAGGTTTTTAGAAATCGATTGCTACATGAAAATTGCCGCGTTTGGAAGCAGGGTAGGGGTCTACATCCACACCACTTGAAAAGCCCGTACCAAAATTGGACACTTCCGGATCATAGGCCTTGTACTTTGTGATGGTGAGGAAATTGTTCAGCGATATGCCGATCCTGATCCCTTTCACGCAGCTCACTGGCAAACGGGTGAAGGAATAATACAGTCCGATCTCGCGCAGGCGCAGGTAGCCGGAGTTCTGCACAAACATGTGTGCATCGGAGCCCACCTGCATAATACGGTAAACGCCATCGGGCACATTGAGCTTATTGGTCACCTTGTCATAGTCCACGCTGGTGCCGCCGAAATCATTCTGCAGGCTGGTGAGGTTGACATTTTGCCCTCCTTGTTTCCAATGCAGCAGGAATTGCAGACTCAGGTTATTAAAGAAGGTGATCTCGTTGTAGGTATTCATCTGGAACGCCGGTTCCGCATCTCCGAGCTTACCGACGCCCGTGCCATTCAGGCCCAGGATCTGGGTCGCGGACTTACCTTCCTGTATCTGGTAGGACCCCAATACATACCCGAAAGAGCCTTGGGGTACGGAGGGTACTGTCAATTTGGTGACAAGGGACCTGTTGAGCCAGAAATTCACGGACGTATTCCAGGTGATATTCTTTGTCTGCACCGGTCTGGCATTGAGTCCCAGCTCTATGCCCCTGTTGCGCAGATTGCCGGCATTCACCCATTTGCCGGTAAACCCGGAAGAGGATGGCAGCGCGCTCTGCATTAGGAAATCATCGATGGTCTTGTTATACCAGGTCAATACGAATCCCAGCCTGCCTTTCAGCACGCTTAAGTCTATACCTGTCTCGAATTCGGCCTGGCGCTCCGGCCGGATGTCCGATGTCCCTTCCTGCGCCGTGACGATCACCCCGGAATTACCGGTGATATTTGAAATGGACAGGGAAGTGAATTTACTTCCATATGCAGGGACATTGTTGGCTTGGCCATAAGCGGCACGCAGCTTGATATTATTGATAAACCCTTCTTTCACCAGGCCCATTTTCGTGAGGTTCAGGGATACGCCTCCTTTCGGATAGACATAGTATTTTGCAACATTCCCATTGTTGGACGACCTGTCTAAACGAACGCCGCCTGTGACCGTAATAGCGTCATTGATGCTGGCTTCTTCCTGGATAAAAAGGCCCTCGTTCTGGTATTTGGTCCTCAGCTGAGCGGCGTTCAGGGCGCTTGCCTGGTCGACATTGGACTGGCCGGGGATCAGCTGTGTGGCTATGTTGAGTAAATTATTGTAATCTCCTGTCTCCTGGGTAAGGCCTGCGGAAGTTGTAAGCGATAGCTTATCCGAAGGTGTCAGCGTGTTCACCAGCGACAGGATATAATTGGTGCTGAGGTTCCGGGTGGCTCCCTGGACGGAAGTTCCTTTATTTACCGCCTGGAATTGCAGCGTGGCCGGAAAAAGCAAGCTGGTTCCGAGATGATAAAAATCAAAACCGCCCCGGGCGGTCAATCTTGTGTAGCTGCTGGCGCTTTTCTGCAATTGTGCATCCAGGTTGATGCCGGTGATGAACCGGTTGACCGACTCATTATTCTGCATGAGCGCCACGGTCTGCAAGGGATTGGAGGCGGCAAAAGGATTGTCGGGATAGACGCCGAAGGAATTGGGATGCAGCTCGGCAAAGCCGGGCGTGGAGGACAGTGCGATACCGAGCGAGACACCGTGGTTGTCGTTACCCGATATGCCTCTATCAGCGGAAGAGTTGATATAATTGGTGCTGATGCCTATTTTGATATTGTCCGTAAGATGATGGTCTACATTCAGCCGCAGGCTGCTGTTGCGATAGCCGGTGTTCTTTACGATACCGCCTTCGTCTTTCTGCGCGGCTGAAAAATAAACTCCTGTTCTGGCCGTACCGCCGCTGACGCTTAGCACCGTATTCCTGGCAAACCCTGTATTGCCATAGATCTCTTTTTCATAATCGTAGATCTTGCCTGCGGACTGAGCGGCGGTGAATGCCTGCCGGAGACCTGCGCTGGTGGCGCTGTCGCGGGACAAACTGGCGGCGCGGTCGGCCGTAAAGGTACGTACGCCCAACAGCTTACGGACTTTGACGAGACCGAGGTCCTGGGACACGGATACCCTGGTGTTCCCTTCCTTTCCTTTTTTGGTGGTGATGATAATGACCCCTGCCGCGGCTTTGGAACCATAGACAGCCGCGGCGCTGGCGCCTTTCAGGATCTCGATGCTTTCGATGTCTTCCGGGCGCAGATCGGCTATCCGGCTGGAAGGGTTGTCCTGGTTGGAAGTAGGTGAACCTCCTTTCAATGCGCCGGTGATGACATTTATGCCGGCGGAAGTGGCTGTATTGTCAACAAAGACGCCATCCAGCACATACAGAGGCTGCGTATTGCCATATACAGATGTTACGCCGCGCAATTTGATGGATATCCCGCCTCCGGGCGCGCCACTATTGGCGTTTGTATAAGCGCCGGGGATCTTTCCTTCCAGGGCGGCGTCGAAGGTCTGCGCAGGCGCTATGCCTGCGAGCTCTTTGGCGGACAATGTAGCTACGGCATTGGACAGGTTCCTTCGTTTGATGGAGGTGGTGAGTCCTGTCACGACTACTTCATCCAGGCGGGAGATGTCCTCT
>Ga0163162_10001060_pt1 | contig 25580 bp, 28 predicted proteins | sample S55metaG_FD_115310 | JGI IMG/M metagenome (GOLD analysis project Ga0163162, IMG submission 115310) | Switchgrass rhizosphere microbial communities from Kellogg Biological Station, Michigan, USA - S5-5 metaG | ecosystem: Host-associated > Plants > Roots > Rhizosphere > Soil | place: USA... | reverse complement strand
GATGACCAGGGCGGTGATGGGATGACTCATATAACACCTCAGCGCGCAGACAGCGCTACCTTTGCTAGCTATGACTCTAGTGCACAGGCAGAAGTTGCCGACGCCTTCTTGTCGTTTTTTTGGGTTGCAGCAGGTTTGTTCCCAACGCCAAAAAGCGAAGATCAGGCAGGACCTCGCTTACGCATTTACAGCTGCATCAGGACAGCGCTACCTTAGTGCCTTGATTTTTGTTTGGCAAGCCGTCGATGACCACCCCTAAAAACGATAAAAACACTCGCACCACCGGCCGTCCCACCCTGAATGAAGTTGCCCGCCTGGCCGGTGTCAGCCCGATTACCGCTTCTCGCGCCTTGCGCGGGGTCAGCACGGTCGCCACCGAACTGGTGGAAAAAGTCCAGAAAGCCGCGCTCGAGCTCAACTATGTCGTGAACCCCGCTGCCCGCGCGTTGGCCTCGGCGCAGAGCCATTCGGTGGTGGTTCTGGTGCCTTCGTTATCCAACTTGCTGTTCATCGATACGCTGGAAGCCATTCATCGGGTACTGACACCGAAGGGCTTTGAAGTGCTGATCGGCAACTTCCACTACTCGCGCGATGAAGAAGAAAACCTGCTGCGCAACTACATGGCCTATCAGCCGCGCGGTTTCTTGTTAACCGGTTTTGACCGCACCGAAAGTTCGCGACGGATGATCGAGGCGAGCAACATCCCCTGCGTGTACATGATGGAACTGGACAGTGCCGCCGGGGTGAATTGCGTGGGATTCTCGCAACTCAGTGCTGGCGAGACGGCGGCCGAACATTTGCTCTCCCGTGGGCGCAAGCGTCTGGCTTACATTGGCGCGCAACTAGATCAGCGTACGTTGCTGCGCGGTGAGGGCTTTCGCAAAGCGCTGCAGAGGGCCGGGCGTTATGACCCGGACCTGGAAGTGCTGACGCCTCGCTCTTCATCGGTGGGCTTGGGCGGGGAACTGTTTTTGCAGTTGCTCGCGGCGCATCCGGATGTCGATGCGATCTTCTTTGGTAACGACGACTTGGCCCAGGGCGCGTTGCTGGAAGCGTTGCGCCACGGCATCAAGATTCCTGAGCAAGTGGCGATTCTCGGTTTCAACGACTTGCCGATGTCAGAACACATGGTGCCGCGCTTGAGCAGCATCAATACCCCGCGTGAAGCGATTGGCCGGCGCGCGGCGGAGCAGATGCTGACGTTGATGGCCGGTAACAGCGTGGCGCGGCCGGTTGAAGACATGGGCTTTGAACTGAAGATTCGCGAAAGTACCTGACCTCCCACAGATTCAAGGTTGAAACACAATCCCTGTGGGAGCGAGCCTGCTCGCGAAAGCGCTGTGTCAGATAAGCATGTGCCGACTGACACGACGTTTTCGCGAGCAGGCTCGCTCCCACATTGGATCGTCACAGTCGCTAGTGGCTGAGTAGGTCGACGAGGGCCAGTGCGCCTTTTTGTAAGGGTTGGCTCTTGAGCCACACCGCATGCACCGGCATCACCAGACCGTTTTCGATGTTGCGAAAATTCAGGCGTTTCAGTCGTCCGCTGTCCAGCCGCGCCTGCACCACCGACAGCGGAAAATTGCCCCAACCCAATCCCGCCTCGACCATTTCCATCGCCGTCTCAAGACTGTCGGTGCGCCAATACGACTCCGCCACCAACGGTCGCGTTTCACTGATCGGCAAGTCGCGGCTGGCGACGATGATCTGCCGCACATGCACCAGATCCTCGAGAAACACATCCTGCCCCTGCAACAGCGGGCTGTCCGCCGCCAGCGTAGCGATCATCCGCTCGCTGCCGACAAACTGAAAACGCTCCAGCACATTCATGCTCAACCCGGCAAACGCCAGGCACACGCTGACGCGGCCGCAGTGCAGCATCGCCAGCACGTCATCCTGCGGTGCGGTCAGCACTTCGATGTAGAGCAGCGGATGCCGCTCGGCAATCACTTTGATCGCCGCCAGCAAACGCCGCCGGTCGATGTCCGCGACCACGCCGATCGACAACTTGCTCTCCAGCCCCAGCGACAACTCCACCGCGTGCACTTGCAGTTGCTTGAGCTGCTCAGCGATCAGCCGCGCATGGGGCACCAGCGACAGCGCCATCGCCGTGGGTTGCGGTTCGCGATGGCTGCGGTCGAAGAGCAGATAACCCAGTTCGGCTTCAAGGTTGCCAATGCTCATGCTGACGGCGGAAGGCACCCGACCTAATGCGCGCGCTGCCGCCGAAAACGAGCCGCGTTCAATCACCGCAAGAAACAGCTCGATGCTGTCACTGTTGAAATTCACTTTTCACACCTATCAACAAAACTGAAAGCTACTGACTTTTTCTGTCAGACCTATTGAAGCTATCTTTCTCCGCCTTCGCCAGTCCCGCTGGCCAACAAACGGCAAGAAAGAGGCAATTCCCCATGCAAGGCGTCAAACGCAAACTGGTCTACGTGTCGCTCTATGAAGTGATCGGCATGACCTTCTCTGCCCTTGGTCTGGCGCTGTTGTCCGGCACTTCGCCGGGCAGCACCGGGCCGCTGGCGGTGATCATTACCACCATCGCCGTGACCTGGAATTTCATTTACACCTCGATGTTCGAACACTGGGAAAGCCGCCAGATTTCGCGCACCCGCACGGTGAACCGCCGCATCGCCCACGCGATCGGCTTTCAACTGACGCTGATCGTGTTTCTGATTCCGTTGATCGCGTGGTGGATGAACATCAGTCTGGTGCAGGCGTTTCTATTGGATCTGGCGCTGATCATTTTCATCCCGTGCTACACGTTTGCCTTCAACTGGCTGTTCGATCGGATCTTCGGCTTGCCAGCCTCGGCGCTACCGGATTCGGCAGCTGCGGCATAAATCGTTAATTCGTAAGCAGATATTGCGAGAATTCAGCGGTTTAACTGTGTAAACCGCCGATATTCACAATCCGTCAACTCCGATAGCAGGCTAAGCTTTTCCATCAATAAAAAATGGATCAGCCCATGACTGCACACGCCCCCGCCGCCGCGCAAAGCGACGGCATCGACCCGATCCGCGCCGCTCAGGTGTCCGCCCGCATCGATCGCCTTCCGGCGGTCGCAACGATTTGGCGCTTGGTGGCGCTGCTGTCAATCGGTGGTTTCTTCGAACTCTACGACCTGTTTCAGACCGCCTACATCAGCCCCGGTCTGATCCGCGACGGCATCTTCGCCACCGGCAATCAGGGCGTGTTCGGCTTCTCCGATCAGGCGGCGTTTGCTTCGGCAACATTCCTCGGCCTGTTCCTCGGCGCCAGCCTGCTCAGCCCTTTGGCAGACCGATTCGGCCGCCGCGCAATCTTCACCTTCGCCCTGGTCTGGTACACGGTGGCGACGGTGTTGATGGGGATTCAGAGTTCGGCGCTGGGCATCATTGGCATGCGCTTTCTGGTCGGCATCGGCCTCGGTATCGAGTTGGTGACCATCGACGCGTACCTCTCGGAACTGGTGCCCAAGCGCATGCGCAGTTCGGCGTTTGCCTTCGCGTTTTTTGTGCAATTTCTGTCGGTGCCGGCGGTGGCGTTGATGTCGTGGTGGCTGGTGCCGCAGGCGCCATTCGGCGTGTCCGGCTGGCGTTGGGTGGTGTTGGCCAGCGCGGTGTTTGCACTGTTTATCTGGTGGCTGCGCAAGCGCCTGCCGGAATCGCCGCGCTGGCTCGCGCAAAATGGCCGCTTTGATGAAGCCAACCGAATTCTCGATGGCATCGAAGCACGATGCGCGAAGGATCACGGCAAAGCGCTGGACGTTCCCGAAGCCGTACCGGTCGACGTCGAAGGCAAGGGTCGCTTCGCCGATATCTGGCAGCCACCGTATCGCCGTCGCGCGTTGATGTTGATCGTCTTCCACATCTTTCAGGCAATCGGTTTCTTCGGTTTCGGCAACTGGCTGCCGGCGCTGCTGTCCGGTCAGGGGGTCAGTGTCACCCACAGTTTGATGTATGCGTTCATCATCACCCTCGCCTACCCGCTCGGGCCGTTGCTGTTCGTGAAATTCGCCAACCGCTTCGAGAACAAGTGGCAGATCGTTGGCTCGGCCCTCGGCGCGATGACCTTTGGCACCTTGTTCGCCCTGCAGACCAGCGCGTTCGGGCTGATCTTCTGCGGGGTGATGATCACCTTCTGCAATGCCTGGTTGAGCTTCAGTTATCACTCGTACCAGAGCGAACTGTTCCCGACCAACATCCGCGCCCGCGCTGTGGGTTTCTGCTATTCGTTCAGTCGTTTGTCGACGGTGTTCAGCAGTCTGTTGATCGGCCTGTTTCTCGACAACTTCGGCACACCGGGCGTACTGGCGTTTATCGTCAGCAGCATGCTGATCGTGATGCTGACCATCGGCTGGTTCGGCCCGCGCACACGCAATCTGGCGCTGGAGAACATTGCCCATCGCTGAGGCTGGCAACGGTCATCCTCTGCCGCTTATCGGCAAAGGATGACCGCCGCGAACGCCTGGCAGACGATCAACCTGTTGAAATAAAAGAACTTATTGAGAAGGCACGGTAATTGCTCCGATACGCCAGTCAGCAATTACCTACAGGTCCACACATCATGTTGATCAGTGCCAAACAACAGCAAATCATTCATCTGCCCAAAGCGCTGAATGACGATGCGACGTCCACCGCTGCCGCCGGTCTACAGGGTGGCCTGCACGGCGCCATGCTGCAAACCCTGCAAAACCAGACCCAGGCGCAAACCGCCGAAGCCACTGCCAAGGTGCAGGACTCGGCCACGCAGATCGCCACCCAGCAAGTCAGCGAAGCCACACGCATTAGCGATAACGTCGACGAAGCGTTCGCCAAGACCCGCGTCAACCTGCAATCGACCGACGCCACCACAGCCTCGGCGGCATCCGCCACTGACGAGTTCAAGGACTACATGAGCAAGACGCCGGAACAGCGTCTGCGCGACAGTATTCTGCAGTCGATGGGGCTGACCGAAGACGACATCAAAGCCATGCCGCCGGAGAAACAACTGGCCATCGGCAAAGAGATCGCCGAGCGCTTGCAGGACAAGATGAAGTTGGCGCAGGCGGAGAAAGACAACGATGTGAAGGACAGCGACAAGCAGGCGGGCAAGTTTCTCGCTGCGCTCTGATCTCCAGGTCGCCCGAAATCTAATGTGGGAGCGAGCCTGCTCGCGAAGGCGGTGAACCAATCAACGTAGATGTTGAATGCTCCGCCGCCTTCGCGAGCAGGCTCGCTCCCACAGTTTTTTATGTGTTCGGGAAAGATCAGTTCAGTTGCAGGGTTTCGTTGAACTGACTGATCGCATCCACCACATGCCGCGAGCCCTGCTGAATTTCCAGAATCACCTCCCCCGCCTCATTGGCCAGCTCAACCCCGAGCCCGGTGCGGCTCAGACTTGATTGCATACTCGACACCGCACTCAGCGACAGGTCATGGTTTTTGCGCACCACCTCGACAATCTCCAGCGTCGCCTGACTGGTGCGCGCCGCGAGGCTACGCACCTCGTCCGCTACCACGGCAAAACCGCGCCCGTGTTCCCCGGCCCGCGCCGCTTCAATCGCCGCGTTGAGCGCCAGCAAGTTGGTCTGATCGGCAATGCCGCGAATGGTCTGAACGATGGTGCCGATGATGTCCGACTGTTTGCTCACTGCATCGATGCTGGCGGCGGCTTCGTTGAGGTCGCGGGAAATGTCCTGAATGATCTGCACGGTTTGCTGTACGACCTGTGAACCCTTTTGCGCGCAGGCGTCGTTTTGTACCGAGGTGCTGTGGGCCGATTCGGCAGCGTTCTGCAAGGTGGTCATCTGATGGGTGATGTCGCTGGCGAACTTGACCACTTTGTACAGTCGGCCCTTGGCATCGAATAACGGGTTGTACGAGGCTTCGAGATAAACCATCTGCCCCGATTTGTTCTTGCGCTCGAAACGGTGCGAGTGATATTCGCCACGGTTGAGCGAAGCCCAGAATGCCTTGTACTGCGCGGACTCGGCTTCGGCACGATGGCAGAACAGGCTGTGGTGATGACCGACGATTTCGTTGAGCGAGTACTGCATGGTCTTGAGGAAGTTGTCGTTGGCGGCAATGACGTTGCCTTCCGGGGTGAACTCGATCACCGCCATCGAACGGCTGATCGCCGCCAGCATGCTTTCTTCTTCGTGTTCTTTATTCACCCGAGCGGTGATGTCGGCAGCCACTTTGATCACGCTGTGGACTTGCTTGTCCGGGCCATACACCGGCATGTAACTGGCTTCGAGCCAGACTTCCCTGCCGGCCTTGTTCAAGCGCAGGAAAGTGCCGCTGATCGGCTCACCGCGAGCCAGGTCACGCCACAATTTGGCGTACTCCTCGCTGCGATAGAAAGCCTCTTCACAAAACACCCGATGATGTTTGCCACGCACTTCATCGGCGCTGTAGCCCATGGTCTTGCAGAAGTTTTCATTGGCATCCAGAACGATGCCGTCAGGGCTGAACTCGATCATTGCCATTGAACGGCTGATCGCCGCCAACTTGGCGTTGGCCTCGGTCAGGGCGCAGCTGAAGCGCTCGATTTCCTGCAGGTCAGCCTTGTGATGTAGGTTGAACATGGTTGTATCACCTTCCGCGCGGACTTTTGATTTGATGAAAGTTCAGTTCTTTCAAGATCCACCACTACGTTCCACAGAACAGGCACACGCATTCCTCCACGGGAGGAAGTTGTCAGGTGATAAATGATGATCAATCGGAGCGTCCATGCAGCGACGCTCTAATCAAGACATCCTTCTCTTGATAGCCCGCACGCGGGCCAGCCCTAACGCGTTGAAGAACTTCCATGTAAGCGACGCTCCTTGTTGGTTCAGTGTCGGTGCCTTGGGTTGCGCACTCTGGCAGCATGAATTCACGGACTAACGCTGTGCGTCCGGCAAGTTTTGACATGACGGTCGACATAGTTAGTTACAGGAAGCATAGCCAGCACGAAGCCTTGCGCAAGGCCACTAGTCGGCCAGTATCTGGCACTTTTTGCACAAGAAACGGTTCAGCGCGGGGAGAATTGTTGGCGGGGCGGACGCTTTCGCGAGCAAGCTCGCTCCCACAGGAGAAACGCATTCCAATGTGGGAGCGAGCCTGCTCGCGAAGGCGCCATAAGAAGCGCTACAAAAACAACAGAAACGACCTACAGACTTCCAGTCACCTTGGTCGCCACCTCCGCGGGCACCCAAGGCTTCCAGACCTGCGGCTGATCACGCAAAAATGCCTGCGCCACCACTCTCGGCTGCAAACGTTTTTCGCTCATCCCCGCCAGTGTCTGGTTCAACAGATCGATCGGCAGATCGACCTTTTCAAAGAACGTCACCAACTCCGGCTACTGCGCCTTGAACGGCGCCGACACGCCAATCGCCAGGCTCGCCGGCATTGAGCGGGTGCCTTTGGGGTTGGGATTGTTGGCATCGGCCAGGGTCTTCCAGGCCTCGGCATCGAATGGCGGCTCATCCAGTTTGACCAGTTTGAATCGGCCAAGCAGCGGCGTCGGTGACCAGTAGTAGAACAACACCGGTTTGCACCGTTTGATTGACGATGCCACCTCGGCATCCAGCGCCGCGCCGGAACCGGTGCGGAAATTGACGAAGCTGTCATTTAGCGCATAAGCCTTGAGCTTCTGGCTGTTGACGATCTCCGAGGTCCAGCCGGTCGGGCTATTGAGGAAGCGCCCGCGAGACGGATCTTCCGGGTCGCGGAACACGTCTTTGTAGCGCGGCAGGTCCGCCACCGACTTCAACTCCGGCGCCAACGCTTTGATCCCGCGTTCAGGGTCGCCCTTAATCACATACTCAGGTACCCACCAGCCTTCGGTGGCGCCTTTGACCGTATCGCCCAAACCGAACACCTTGCCTTCGGCGGCCGCCTTGACCCACGCCGGACTGCGCCCGGCCCATTCTTCGCCGATCACCTGAATATCGTTTTTCGCCAGTGCGGCCTCAAGGCTGACCGTACTGCCGGGCAACGTGTCGGTCGGGTAGCCATAGCCTTTTTCAACGATCAGGCGCAGCACTTCGGTGATGAAACTGCCGCTCTCCCAGGTGATGTCGCCGAAGTGGATCGGCGCGGTTTTCTCCGTAGCCGAAACAGCACCAACACTGAGGCTCAACGCCAGCAGCGAAGTGCCGAGCAGGGTTTTGATCGATCTCATGCAGACCTCTTGTTTTGCGGGAATTGGTTGGCGCTGTGGCGATCGCACAGCGCTTGGGAACGGCTCATGTACACGCTGACCGAACGCTGGGAGATACCCAGTTCGGTGGCGATTTGCGGGTAGGTCAGGCCGTCGATGCGGGCGAGCAGAAACGTCGCGCGGACTTTGCCGGGCAAGCGCTGCAAGCTGTGATCGATGCGGTTGAGGGTTTGCGACAGCGTTACGAGGTCTTCAGGCGAAGCGGCGTAATCGACATCGATGTGCTGGCGATGGTGACGTTCCAGATCACCGCGTCGCCAGCGCTGATAAAGCAGGCGTTGGGCGATAGTCGTCAGTAGGGCGCGAGGTTCACGAATGGCCCTCAGCGCTGGGGCTTCGAGCAATTGGGCGAAGGTTTCGGCGGCGATGTCTTCGCTGCTGGCCGCGTCATGCAGATGACGGCGCAGATAAGCACAGAGCCAACCATAGTGGGCGCGAAACAGGCCGTCCACGGTGTGACGATGGGAAAGGTCGGCGCCGGACATAGGGGCTCCTTGATGAGGGGTCGCTGAATGTCCGGTGTTCCGGTGGCGCGATCGTAGCAAGGCGCCTTATTCGTTAAAAATACTTAAAACGAATTCTTATATTCTCTAAATGCATTAGCGAAGACGGCCATAGCCCAAGCGATCGGCCTGCTGTTGATAGTCGAGGAGAATCTGGTAATCGCTGGTGTTCGCCGGAAGTACTTCCGGCAAGCCCAGTGTCTGCGAGACGTCGGGCTGTTCGCGCAAGGTCTGGTTCATCACGTGCCGAAGTGTTTCGATCTGCTCGTCCGTGGCGCTGGCAACGGTAATGAACGGCAGGGTCGGGCTCAGGGCGCTGCGCGCGATCACCCGCAAGGCGCTGACTTCTTCAGGCACATGCCGGGCGAGATAGGCGTAGGTAACGCTGTCGATGGCGGCCAGATCGGCGCGGTTTTCGCGCAGCCAGCGCAGGCTCTCGCGATGGCCGCCGCTGATGCCGACCGAGGCGAAGAACTGCCCGTTTTGCTGCAACGACGCCAGACGCTGACGCAGCAGGTTCATGCCACTGTTGGAATCTTCGCTGTTGATCACCCCTCGACTGTTTTGAAAGTCCGCCAGGTTTTTGCGTGAGTCATCAGCGCGGCTGAGGATCAGGCTGCAATGGTAGCCGGCGCTGGCATCGGGGAGTTCGTAGCGCGGACGGCCGACGATACGCACCTGGCCGCGCAACGCGGTCATCAGCGGGTAGCCGCAGGTTTGTGTGAGCAGTAGATCGGGGGATAGCCAGAGTTCTGGCAGCGACAGGCCTTCAGCACTCAAGCGAGTGTGGCCAAGCAGCTCAAGAATGCGCGCAATCCAGCGCTCATTGGCCACGCGGATTGACTCGGGGGCGACGTACATCAGCAGTTCGGTGTGGTGTTGAGCCATACACATATTTTCCGAGTTACAAATAGCCAATGTGGGAGCGAGCCTGCTCGCGAAAGCGCTGGGTCAGACAACAGATCAATCAACTGACACGACGCCTTAGCGAGCAGGCTCGCTCCCACAGGGTTTTGCGGTGGTCTTGGGTCAGTGGAAGGGATGCTCGGGACTGTCGATTGGCTTGAAGCCATTACTCCGCCAGAACTCGCCATACCCCTTAACGAGAACCCCGCCACTGCGCGCGATCCATTGCTCGCGATGCATCCGGTAAACCCTGGGCAAGTCGTACCACGCCAGCTTCGGCAAGTCGTGATGCACCAGATGAAAGTTCAGATTCAGGAACAACCAGCGCCATGGCCAACCCGCTTCGTTCAAGACGGTGCGCTGCTCCGGCTGCGCATGCGGGCGGTGTTCATAGTAGGAGCGGATCATCGCGATCGACAGCGCCGGCACGCTGATCAGCAGCACGTAATGCCAGACCGGCAGCACGCTGACACGGGCGACAAACCACAGCATCAATAATGTAAACGCACCATGAGTCATCCACATCAGCCAAGCCTGGCGCTCGCCGTTTTTCAGCCGCAGCAACTGTTCTTTGGCCAACGCTAGCAGCGCCAGCGGGGCGCCAATCAGGAAGCGTCCGAGCACGGTTTTGTTCAACCAATGCAAGCTGCGCTCGAACAGCGAACGGCCCTGCCAGCCAACGCGGGTCAGATAGCGGCTTTCCGGATCGACGCCGGGCACGGTGAGATCCTCATCACGGTGATGCAGCAAATGGCTGTCGCGATACAGCGTGTACGGATACCACACGGCAAAAGGCGCGTAGCCAAGGATCTTATTGAAGCGAACCCAGCGCGTCGGATGCCCGTGCAGCAACTCGTGTTGCACCGACAGCCACAGCACCAGCAACGGGATCAGCAACAGCGTGCTCAAGGCACGGCCCAGCCAATGACTATTGAGAACAATGGCAAACCAGCCGCCATAGACGCCGATCAGCAACAACCAGGTCGGCCACTCGGTACGGGCAGTAAAGCGTTGGCGCAGGGTTTCGATCTGCTGACGATGGGCGGCGTCGAAGTAATGGGGCATGGCATTGCTCGGAACGGGACTCTTGCCCTTCTGTGCAACGACGCGGTGCAATCTTGCAGATTATTTTCGGGTGCAGGCAGGAGCCCGAGAACCGGGCTCCGGAAAGGCGTGATCAGTGACCGAAGATGTCGACCTTTTTGGCTTTCTTCTCTGCGCGTTTTTCAATCGCGGTCTTGGCCGGTTTTTTCTTCGCGGCTTTCTTTGAATCCATACCTTTGGACATGATGCGTACTCCACTCACAGGGGATGTAGGCTCAGGTATACACCTATCCTGTTGCGCGCGTTCTTTTATAATCGCCGCTTTCAGCGCCGACAGTCCGATCCCATGCCCGACACCCAATACAGCCTGCTCGACGAGTCGTTATGGCCGTTGATGAACAAGTTTTACCGCAGCCATCAATCGTCGATGAAAGCTGTTCGCGATGCGCAGCTGTGGGTCGCGCGACGGGGAGAAATTGTTGCCGCGCTGTGCTTGCGGCCGGTCGCGGGCGGGCATTGGTTGACCGGGTTGTTCGTAGATCCGGGCTGTCGGGATCAGGGGCTCGCCGCGCAGTTGATTGCGGCGGCGGTGCAGGATGTGAGCGAGCCGGTGTGGCTGTTCTGTCATCCGGATTTGCGTGGATTTTATGAGCGACGCGGATTCACGTTCGACCCGACGCTGCCGCAAGCGATGGCAGAGCGCTTGAGTCGGTATGCGCGGAGCAAGCCGATGATTGCGATGGAGCTGATTCCTGCTCAATCCTGAGGGACATGCAAAAACCAATGTGGGAGCGAGCCTGCTCGCGAAAGCGGTAGGTCAGTAATAGAATCTGTCACTGATATTGCGCATTCGCGAGCAGGCTCGCTCCCACAGGGGTATGTACTGGGTCTTGGATCAATCGTCGGCTGTGGGATCGAGGTCCGGGAACATCACTTCGGTAAAACCGAATTTGCTGAAATCGGTGATGCGCGACGGGTACAACCGGCCAATCAGGTGATCGCATTCATGCTGCACAACGCGTGCGTGGAAACCTGAAGCGATGCGCACAACCGGTTCACCTTTCGGATCAAACCCTTCATAGCGAATCTGCTGATAACGATCCACCGCACCGCGCAACCCAGGCACCGACAGACAGCCTTCAAAGCCCTCTTCCGTCAGCGGACTCAACGGTGTGATCAGTGGATTGATCAGGATCGTCTGCGGCACCGCTTCAGCGTCCGGGTAGCGTTCGCTGTGTTCAAAACCAAAGATCACCAGTTGCAGATCGACACCGATCTGCGGCGCAGCCAGGCCGACACCCCCGACGCTTTCCATGGTCTGGAACATGTCGTCGATCAGTTGCCACAGCTCAGGGCTGTCGAACATCTCGGCCGGCACGGGCGGGGCGATACGCAGCAGGCGCTCGTCGCCCATTTTCAGAATTTCACGAATCATGATCAGACTTCGTCAGTGTCCGGCTTGAGCGAATGATCGCGGCCCAGGCCCGAGACGTGTTGTTTGGGATGTTCATCGAGTTCGCCGGGGACTTTCTCACCCGCATCCTTGCCCTCGCTGGACATGTGCTCGATCACCGCATTCATCTCGGCGCCAAGCAACAGCACCGCAGCGGAAATGTAGAAATACAGCAACAGCACGATGATCGCCCCGATGCTGCCATACATCGCGTTGTAGTTGGCGAAGGTTTTCACGTAGAAAGCGAAGCCCAACGAGGCGATGATCCACACCACCACGGCCAATACCGAACCGGGGGTGATGAAGCGGAATTCCTGTTTGACGTCGGGCATGACGTAGTAGATCAGCGCCACGGCGACCATCATCAGAATCACGATCACCGGCCAGCGCGCGATGGTCCACACGGTGACAATGAAGTCTTCCAGCCCCACCTGCGCGGCGATCCAGCCCATCACCTGCGGCCCGAGCACCATCAGCGCGGCGGCCACCAGCAGCATGCCGGCAATGCCGACGGTGTAGACAATCGACAGCGGGAAACGCTTCCAGATCGGCCGGCCCTCGACCACGTCGGACGCGGCGTTCATCGCGCTCATCATCAAACGCACGCCCGCGGAGGCGGTGTACAGGGCGATAACGATACCGACTGAAAGCAGGCCACCCTTGGACTGCTGCAACTGGTCGATCACCGGATTGACCTGCTCCAGCGCCTGTGGCGGCAGGACCAGTTCCGATTGCAGGCGCAGCCAGGAGAAGAAGTCCGGCAGGTGCAGGAAACCGATCAGGGCAATCAGAAACAGAATGAACGGGAACAGCGAAAACAGCATCTGGTAGGCCAGTGCCGAGGCATAGGTCGACATCTCATCGTCGACGAATTCAGTGACCGTACGCACCATCACCCGGTGCAGGGGCAGACCTTTCATGTCCGGAAAAATCATTCGCGTCTCCTTTCGCCGCAATACAGGTTGAAGTCGTGGCGACTCAGGGGCCGTTTTTTACATCAAGGTAGCCTGTTTGGCGAACCTTGCCGGGTCTCAGCAGAATTTCGACACAAAAACGGCCATCCTTGGATGGCCGTTCGTGTCTTTCGTTCAAGGCTGAATTACGCCTTGTCGACGCCTTTTTTGACCGCGTCCTTGGCTTTGCCGACCGCTTGCTGGGCCTCACCCTTTTTCTCTTGAATCTTGCCTTCGGCTTGCAGCTTGGTGTTGTCGGTGGCTTTGCCGACGCCTTGCTTAATGTTGCCGACTGCTTCGTTGGCCATGCCTTTTACTTTATCGCCTGTGCTACTCATGGTGTTTCTCCTTGGTGCAATTAGGGGGAAAAGTCAGTACGTAATGATTGACTGGCCGGGTTTGCGCCAAGTTTCATTTATTTTCAGGGGTTCATTTCGTCGTGGCGTGCAGGTTGGGCTTTATGTTTGCTGCCCAACCCACGAGAATGCCCACCATATGGGCGCCACGCGCCAGGAACCGATACCGCAGGAATGTTATGAAACTCGATAAAACGCAGGCCATCGCCCGACGCAACAAGGAACTGGGCGGTGCCGTGCTCGGCACCAACAACTGCCACTTCGCCGAACTGAACCGTAACCGCAACATCTGGTGGTTCGACCTGCCGGTGTCGCGTCTGGCCATCGGTCAGTACGAGTGGATTCACCTGCTGATGCACACACCGGCCACCGACGAACTGCTGCACCTGAAAGTGCCGACGGTGTTTCTGCGTGAGAAGCTTGAAGGGCTGGTGATTCGCAACGAAGGCAAGCGTAAAGCGGCGTTGAGCCTGGAACTGAGTGCGGACAAGGATTCGTATCTGCAGGACATGCGTCCGGCGGGGACTAACGTGAATTTTGCGCCGTTCCGTCAGTAGGATTTGTGCTGTCCCCTTTTCCCCTCACCCTAGCCCTCTCCCAAGGGAGAGGGAACTGACCTAGGTGTCTGGACTAGGTACACCGACCTGAGATATCGAGTCGAACTCAGATTCTGAAAAGCCCCCGATCAGCTCCCTTCCCCCTCGCCCCCCTGGGGGAGAGGGTTGGGGTGAGGGGGTAGGATTTACCGGACACTGCAAACTCCCCCGCATACACCAACAAAAAGCCCCGCATCTGCGGGGCTTGGTGTTTTAAGCGGCGGACTTGGCCTTGATCTTCTTCAGCTCTTCATCACGCAACTCGCGGCGCAGGATCTTGCCGACGTTGGTGGTCGGCAGCGCAGCGCGGAATTCCACCGAGCGCGGCACCTTGTAGCCCGTGACGTTGGCACGCATGTGATCCATCACCTGCTCTTTAGTCAGGGTCACGCCCGGCTTGGCAACGATGAAAATCTTGATCGCCTCGCCCGACTTCTCGTCCGGCACGCCGATGGCTGCGCACTGCAACACGCCTGGCAGGGTCGCCAGCACGTCTTCCAGTTCGTTCGGATAGACGTTGAAACCGGAGACCAGAATCATGTCTTTCTTGCGATCGACAATGCGCATGTAGCCGTCTGGCTGGATCAGCGCGATGTCACCGGTCTTCAGCCAGCCTTCGCTGTCGAGCATTTCATCGGTGGCTTCCTGACGCTGCCAGTAGCCCTTCATCACTTGTGGGCCCTTGACGCACAGCTCGCCGATTTCACCCAACGGCTGCTCGACACCGGCATCGTCGATGACTTTGCACAGTGTCGATGGCACCGGAATACCGATAGTGCCGATCTGGATGTTCTGGATCGGGTTGACCGTGGCCACCGGACTGGTTTCGGTCATGCCGTAACCTTCGCAGATAGCGCAACCGGTCACCGCTTTCCAGCGCTCGGCAGCGGCCAGTTGCAGGGCCATGCCGCCGGACAAGGTGAGTTTCAGCGCCGAGAAATCCAGCTTGCGGAAACCTTCGTTGTTGCACAGCGCCACAAACAGCGTGTTCAGGCCAACGAAACCGCTGAACTTCCACTTCGACAGTTCCTTGACCATCGCCGGCAGGTCACGCGGGTTGCTGATCAGGATGTTGTGGTTGCCGATCAGCATCATCGCCATGCAATGAAAGGTGAACGCGTAGATGTGGTAAAGCGGCAGCGGCGTGATCAGGATCTCGCAACCTTCATTGAGGTTGGAGCCCATTAGCGCTTTGCACTGCAGCATGTTGGCGACGAGGTTGCGATGGGTGAGCATTGCGCCTTTGGCCACGCCGGTGGTGCCGCCGGTGTATTGCAGCACGGCAACGTCGCCGCTGTGCGGATTGGCTTCGGCCACCGGCTGACCCTGGCCCTTGCTCAGCACGTCGTTGAACTTGACGGATTTGGGCAGGTGATAGGCCGGCACCATCTTCTTCACGTACTTGATGACGCTGTTGATCAGCAGACGCTTGATCGGCGGCAGCAGGTCGGCAACTTCAGTGACGATGACGTGTTTGACGCCGGTTTTCGGCACCACGGCTTCGGCCAGATGCGCCATGTTCGCCAGGCAAACAAGGGCTTTGGCACCGGAGTCGTTGAATTGGTGTTCCATTTCCCGCGCGGTATACAGCGGGTTGGTGTTGACCACGATCAGCCCGGCGCGAATCGCACCGAAGACGGCGACCGGGTACTGCAGAACGTTGGGCAGTTGCACGGCGATTCGATCGCCGGGCTGCAAATCGGTATGCTGTTGCAGATACGCGGCAAACGCACCGGACAATTCGTACAATTCACCGTAGGTGATTGTCTTGCCCAGGTTGCTGAAAGCCGGTTTGTTGGCGAAGCGTTGGCAGGATTGCTTCAACACTGCCTGAATGTTCGGATACTCGTCCGGATTGATGTCGGCAGCAATTCCAGCCGGGTATTTATCCTTCCAAAAGTCTTCGATCATGGAAGCCCACTCCTCAGCAACGCGAATTCTTCACCGCATTTGATGCGATTATTATTGGTGTGTGTTTGGTAGTGGTGAATCTGGCTTTTATATAGGCCGAGAAGTCACAAAGCGCGCCGAGAGTAGCAGCTTTGCCAAGGGTCGACTAGAGCCAAAAGCGGCCCCTACAGTCATTATCATGACTCAAGACTATCTAGCAGTCATTTTAGAGCAAAAATCCTAGAACACCTTTAAAGCCCCGGTTTTCGGGGACTTAAAGCAAAAAATCGCAGCCTTCGGCCGCTCCTACAGGAAATGCATTCCAAGGTAGGAGCTGCCGCAGGCTGCGATCTTTGTGTTTTTGACTTTTACGCGATATCGCGCAACTCACGCCGCAGAATTTTCCCGACAGGCGTCATCGGCAATGACTCACGCAACACAATGTGTTTCGGCACTTTGTACGCAGTGAAATTCTCTTTGCAGTAGGCCTTGAGCTCTTCAAGACTGACCCCGGTTTCCCGCGCCACCACGAACAGCTTCACCGCCTCCCCGGAACGCTCGTCCGGCACGCCGATGACCGCGCAGTTGGCCACCTTCGGGTGCGCCATCACCACGTCTTCGATCTCGTTCGGATACACATTGAAACCGGAGACAATGATCATGTCCTTCTTGCGATCAACGATGCGCACGAAACCGTCCGGATCGATCACCGCAATATCGCCGGATTTGAACCAGCCCTCGGCATCCAGCACTTCGGCCGTGGCCTCAGGCTTGTGCCAATAGCCCTTCATGATCTGCGGGCCTTTGATGCACAACTCGCCGCGCTCGCCCATTGGCTGCTCGACACCGTCATCATTGATGACTTTGAGCAGCGTGCCCGGTACCGGCAAACCGACGGTGCCCAGACGCGATTGATCGCCGTACGGGTTGGTGCAGGCCACCGGTGAGGTTTCGGTCAGGCCGTAACCTTCGGTGATGCGGCAACCGGTCATCTGCTCCCAGCGCTCGGCGGTAGCCTTGACCAGTGCGGTGCCGCCAGAGTTGGTGAGTTTCAGGCTGGAGAAATCGAGGGTCTTGAAATCCGCGTGATCCATCAGCGCCACGAACAAGGTGTTCAAGCCCAGCAGCGCCGAGAAGCGCCAGTTTTTCAGCTCCTTGATGAAGCCGGCAATGTCGCGCGGGTTGGTGATCAGCACGTTGTGGTTGCCGGAAACCATCATGCACATGCAATTCGCGGTGAAGGCATAGATGTGGTACAGCGGCAGCGGCGCGATCATCACTTCCTGGCCTTCGCGCAGCAGCGGCTGGCCGTCCGGGCCGAGTTGCGCGAGACAGGCGCGCACTTGCTGCATGTTCGCCACCAGATTGCCGTGGGTCAGCATCGCGCCTTTAGCCAGCCCGGTGGTGCCGCCGGTGTATTGCAGCACGGCGATGTCATCGAGACCGACCTTCAGCGGCTTGACCCCCAGGCCACGGCCCATGCGCAGTGCGCTTTTGAAGGAGATCGCCTGCGGCAGCGAATACGCCGGGACCATTTTCTTCACTTTGCTGACCACGGTGTTGACCAGCCAGCCCTTGGCGGCGGGCATCAGGTCGCCCATCTTCGCTTCGATCAGGTATTGAATGTCGGTATCGGGCAGCACTTCCTGGACTTTCTGCCCGAACATGTTCAGGTACACCAGTGCCCGTGCGCCGGAATCCTTGAACTGATGACGCATCTCTCGCGCGGTATACAGCGGGTTGGTGTTGACCACGATCAGCCCGGCACGCAATGCACCGAACACCGCAATCGGGTAATGCAGGACGTTGGGCATCTGCACCGCAATGCGATCGCCCGGCACCAGATCGGTATGCGCTTGCAGGTAACCGGCGAAGGCGGCGCTCTGGCGCTCGAGTTCAGCGTAGGTCAGAGTGATGCCCATGTTGCTGAACGCCGGGCGATCAGCGAACTTCTTGCAGGAACGCTCGAACACCTCGATCACCGACTTGAACTCACCCATGTCGATGTCCAGCGGTACGCCGGCCGGGCGTTTGTCGTTCCAGAAATCAGGTTGCATTGTTCTTGTCCTCTTTACCTGAGCCGATCCGGGCCGCTTTCTGTCATTTCTGAAAAAGCGGAGCTTCACGGACACTAGCAGTTATGGCCATTGAGGCAAATATGGACAAAGCCGTCATTGATCGTGTGAATCTTCCTGCCGTGGCGTGGGCTGATCAGACGCGCTATACAATGATCCGACTCTGAGCAAAGGAATCGCCATGATCCACGACACCCTATGGCTGGACGCGAGTGACCGCAGCCGCCTGTTCGTCAATCAATGGCTGCCGGCGGCGCCGTTGAAAGCGGTGATCCTGCTGGCCCATGGCATGGCGGAACACAGTGGTCGCTACGCGCGACTGGCCGACACGTTTTGCGACAAAGGATATGGCGTGTACGCCCCTGATTTACGCGGACATGGCAAAACCGCCAATCACGGCACCCTCGGCCACTTCGCCGATGACGACGGCTGGTGCAAAGTGCTCGGTGATCTGGCCAGCCTCAATCAGCACATTGGTCAACAGCACCCCGGTGTGCCGATCATCCTGCTGGGACACAGCATGGGCAGTTACATCGGCCAAGGTTATTTGCTGCATCACAGCGCCAGTCTGCACGGGGCGATTCTCAGTGGTTCCAACTTTCAGCCCGTTGCGCTGTACCGCGCTGCGCGGCAGATCGCCCGTCTGGAAAAGCTGCGTCAGGGTGGCAAGGGCCGCAGTGCGCTGATCGAGTGGCTGTCGTTCGGCTCGTTCAATAACAAATTCAAACCGGCACGCACACCGTTCGACTGGCTGAGCCGCGACCCGGCCGAGGTCGACCTGTACGCCAACGACCCGCTGTGTGGCTTTCGCTGCACCAATCAACTGTGGATCGACTTGCTCGGCGGCTTGCAGCAGATCAGCAAAGCGTCCAATCTCGCCCAGATCGATCCGGGCCTGCCGCTGCTGGTAATCGGCGGCGAATGTGATCCGGTGAGTGAAGGCAAGCGTCTGACAGATCTGGCCAATGCGTTACGCACGGCCGGCAGCCAGCACCTGCAACTGAAGATCTACCCGCAGGCGCGGCACGAATTGTTCAACGAAACCAACCGCGACGAAGTGATCGCAGATGTGCTGGCCTGGATCGATCAGGCCCTGAGCCATCCGCGCCCTCAGCGCAGCGAATAATTTTTTGTGGATTCACTGAATCCGTCACAGGAATCGAGACCGATGACCCAGGTTACCAACATCCCTTACGAAGCCCTCGAAGTCGGCCAGACCGCCAGCTACAGCAAGACCGTCGAAGAGCGCGACATTCAACTGTTTGCCGCGATGTCGGGCGACCACAACCCGGTGCACCTGGACGCCGAGTTTGCCGCCGCGAGCATGTTCAAGGAGCGTATCGCCCACGGCATGTTCAGCGGTGCGCTGATCAGTGCCGCCGTTGCCTGCGAGCTGCCTGGGCCGGCCACTATTTATATCGGTCAGCAGATGAGTTTTCAGAAACCGGTGAAGATCGGTGACACGCTGACAGTGCGTCTGGAAATTCTCGAGAAGCTGCCGAAGTTTCGTGTGCGCATTGCTACTCGTGTGTTCAACCAGCGTGATGAGTTGGTGGTGGATGGCGAGGCTGAGATTCTGGCGCCGCGTAAGCAGCAGACCGTAACACTGCCAACGCTGCCGGCGATTAGCATTGGCTGATTGATTGGTGGTGTGTCAGTGAGAGCTTTCCCCCTCACCCCAGCCCTCTCCCCCAGGGGGGCGAGGGGGAAGGGAGCCGATCTCCGCTGTTTTCAGGTTTTGAGTTCGACTGGATATTTCAGGTCGATGTAGCTCGAAAAAACACCTCGGTCAGTCCCCTCTCCCTCCGGGAGAGGGCTAGGGTGAGGGGCCCTTGCTTTGGCTTTCCCCCAGACATAAAAAAACGCCAGACTAGCTGGCGTTTTTTGTTACCGACAAGCGCTTACGAACGAGCGCGAGCCTGGTTACGCAGCGCTTTCAGCTGGTCGTGATTGCGTTGCACGCCGTGATACTGACGTTCAACCAGATCACGAATACCCACCAAGTTGTGCTTGCTGATTTTCTCGAGGGCTTCTTTGTAAGCCTTCAGCGCATGGTCTTCACCGCGCTCGGCTTCGTTCAGAACAGCCTCTTCGTCTTTGCCGGTGAACATGGCTTTGACGTCGACCCAGCGACGGTGCAGGTCACCGCTGACGCTGGTCGAGGTTTCCGGATCGCCGCCCAGCTTGCGAACTTCGGCTTGCAGTTCTGCAGCAGCGGTTGCGCAATCGGCAGAGCGCGTCACAAACAGGGTTTTCAGTTCTGGATGTTTGATGTCTTCAGCGCAAGTCTTGAACCCTTCCTGACCGTCCTTGCTGGTTTCAATCAGGTCATTGAGTACAGAGATGGCTTCTTTATTCATGTCGGTCATTTTTCAATTCCTTGCGATTGGTTGAAGATGCAAGGGATATTGCAGTGTGCGTGCCAGCTTTTTTATTGAGTAAAAATCGTTATTTATCAACAAGTTAAATATTAGTGAACTATCTGTATCACGGTTATTTGCATGATCTGTCATTTGGCCTGCATGCAGAATGCCTGTATTTTCCTGATTGTTTTGAAGCCAGACGAAAACCCTGATGAATCCCGAAAAACTCGAATTGCTGATCACCCGCGAAATGCCTTTCGGCAAGTACAAGGGCCGGATCATTGCCGACCTGCCGGGGCCATACCTGAATTGGTTTGCCCGCGAAGGTTTCCCGCATGGCGAACTCGGTGGCTTGCTCGCGCTGATGCAGGAGATCGACCATAACGGCCTGTCGGAATTGCTCGAACCGCTGCGCGCCAAACACGGCAAACCTGCCCCGCGCCATTGAAGCGCCCTCCTCTCTAGAGTCAGCCGACCATGCCCGACAACACCCGCCGCGCCCGTGACGAAGCCTTTTGGCAAACGTTCGCCGATCGTTACGACGTTCAACCCGGCCCCGTGAACCTGGAAAACGGTTACTTCGGGCGCATGTCGCGCACGGTGATCGAGGAGTACCAGCGCAATATCGAGCTGATCAACACCAGTAACTCGGTGTACGTGCGCCAGCGTTTCGAACAGCACGACAACCTCGATATCCGTGCGCAACTGGCCGAGTTGATCGGCGTTCGCGCGCAGAGCGTAGCCTTCACCCGCAACGCCACCGAAGGCCTGCAATCGCTGATCCGCAACTACAACCGCTTGCAACCGGGCGATCAGGTGCTGATCAGCGATCTGGAATACGACACGGTCAAAGGCGCCATGCGCTGGCTCGCCAGGCAGCGCGGCGCCGAGGTGATCGAGATTGCTCACGCGCACCCAGCGAGTTATGACAGCCTGGTGGAGACTTACCGCGAAGCGTTCAGCGGCCACCCGAAGATCAAGCTGATGGCCCTGACTCACGTCACTCACCGCACCGGCCTGGTCATGCCGGTACAAGCCATCGCCGCGCTCGCCAAAGAGCATGGCGTCGATGTCATCCTCGACGGCGCCCATGCGCTCGGTCAGATCGAGTTCGATCTTGAAGCACTGGGCATCTCTTTCGCGGGTTATAACCTGCACAAATGGATCGGCGCACCGCTCACCCTCGGCTTCCTCTATATCGCGCCGCAACGCTTGGCCGATATCGATCCGGACATGGATGAAATGCATTACCCGGCCAATGATATACGTGCGCGCACGTCGTACAGCACGCCCAACATTCCAGCACTGATGACCTTGCCGCTGGTCTTCGAGGAGCACCGCTCCCTCGGCGGTGCGCCGGCCAAGGGCGCTCGCGTCAATTATCTGCGCAATCTGTGGGTCAGCGCGGTGCGGCACTTGCCGGGTATCGAAGTGATGACGCCAGACGATCCAAGGCTGTATTGCGGCATCACCTCGCTGCGATTTACCCGCCACGACAATCAACAGGCAATGGCCGAGCGCCTGCTCAACGATTACAACCTGTTCACCGTGGTGCGCAACGGTGCAGCCAGCGGACCGAGCATTCGCATCACGCCGGGGCTGACCACCACCGCTGGCGACATGCAGTTGTTGGTCCGCGCGCTGAACGAGCTGCGCTAAAACACTGTGATCAGGTATTTGTCGTAGCCCGCCACGCCGATCTGCGATGACAGTGCAAAGGTGTCGACGCCGATCGTCAGGTTGCCGAAGTAGCCGTCCTCCGGGCCATCGTCCGTGATCGGGCGCAACGCCAGCCGAACGGCTTCGTTATCAACGGCTGTGCAATTGCAGACACAGGGCAAATGCAGGCGCCCTGCCCAGGCCTCCTGGTACAACTGCGGCTGTTGATCGTCATTGGCGATGGCGACGCTCAGAGCGATGCACGAAAAGGCAGTTTGCCGATCCGGGTAAAGGCTGGTGAAACGAACGATGCCTTTACTGTCGGTCGACTGACTGCCGCACAGTGTGTCGGTGCCAATGAGCTGTTCGATCCGCACCTGCGCGCCTGCCACCGGCTCACCGGTCATCGCATCGACCAGGGCCAGACGCAATACCAGGGGCAAGCCTTCTACGCCATCGCTGATGTTGCGCACCTTTGCCGCCGTATCGCGCCAGACTGAGCTGCCGAGGTGCGGTCCCGGTTGATGTACAGGGTTAGTTATTAAAGCGACAGATTGATGGTCGTCCATGAGGCGTTCTCTCTTCCGTAAGATGAACGCAGATTAGCGCCACGCAAACGCGGCTGTGCGGTAACTATGTATCGCGTGATGTCCTCGCACTTTCTTCAAGGCAAAAAAAAACGGTGCACCGACCAAGCGCACCGTAAAGCCGTAGAACACACAACGAAGTGTCTGGTAACAATCAGTCCAGCAGCGCCAACGCCTCGGCGGTGCATTCCTGAATGCGCGCCCAGTCGCCGTTCTTGATCCACTCCGGATCAAGCATCCAGCTACCGCCCACGCACATGACATTTTTCAGCGCCATGTAGCTCTTGATGTTGGCCGGGCCGACGCCGCCAGTCGGGCAGAATTTCACTTCGCCGAACGGGCCGCCGAGGGCTTTGATTGCCGCCACGCCACCGCTGACTTCAGCCGGGAACAGCTTGAAGCGGCGATAACCCAGACCGTAGCCTTCCATGATGCCGGAGGCGTTGCTGATGCCCGGCAACAGCGGAATCGGGCTGTCGACGCTGGCTTCGAGCAAATCACGGGTGATGCCTGGGGTGACGATGAATTGCGAACCGGCCGCTTCGGCAGCGGCAAGCATGTTGCGATCAAGTACGGTGCCGGCACCGGTCATCAGTTCCGGGCGCTGTTCACGCAGGATCTGAATGGCCTTGAGACCGAACTGCGAACGCAGGGTCACTTCCAGCGCGGTCAGACCACCAGCGGCCAGGGCGTCGGCCAGTGGCAGCACGTCCTGTTCACGGGCGATGGTGATCACCGGCAGGATCCGCGCCTTGGCGCAGAGGCTGTCGATCAGGGCAACTTTGTCCGCCATGGAAACGGTCGGGGACGGGGTTGTCATAGCGGCTGTTACGTGGCTCATGGGCACCAGTAAATCTCTAACGTAGGTTGCAGAAACGCGCGCACCGGCATGGCGGCGACGTCGTCGGATGCCAGTGCGGCATTCAGGGTGGTCAGTTTCGACTGACCGGAAATCGACAGAAACTTGTGCTTGGCAGAGGCCAGCAGCGCACGACTCATGGTCAGACGCTGACGCGGCACGCTTGGCGCCAGCATCGGCCAGCAACGGCGTGTGCCATCAGCCTGCAAGGCTTCAGTGAGGTTCGGGCTGTCGGGGAACAGCGACGCGGTGTGGCCGTCATCGCCCATGCCCAACACCAGCACGTCAATCGGCGGCAATTCGGCGAGCAAGCGATCAGCCTGTTCAGCCGCCTGCTCGACGTTGGCCGCCGCGCTATACAGGCTGAGGAACTGCGCCTTCGCCGCCGGGCCTTTGAGCAAGTATTGCTTGAGCAAACCGGCATTGCTGTCAGCGTGTTCAACCGGCACCCAGCGTTCGTCGGCGAGGGTCACGACGACCTTCGACCAGTCCAGATCCTGCTTGGCCAGGTGCTGGAAAAACGCCACCGGACTACGACCGCCAGACACCACCAGCACCGCGTTGCCGCGTGCCGCAATGGCGTCGCTCAATTGCTTGGCGACGTTCAGCGCCAGACCTTCGGCCAACAACACCGGGCTCTTGAATTCGTGAGCGTTCACGCCCGCGGGCAGTTGCACATTAGATATCGCCATACCACGACCTCCCGTCCCGCGTGATCAATGCAATGGAGCTCATCGGCCCCCACGACCCGGCCGCATACGGCTTGGGCGCGTCACCGGATTTTTTCCACCCGGCGATCAGCTGGTCACACCATTTCCACGCGGCTTCGATTTCATCTTACGGACAAACAGGTTCTGATTGCCGTTCATCACTTCCAGCAACAACCGCTCGTAGGCATCGGGGATCCGCGCGCTACGCCAGGTGTCGGAGAAATTCAGTTGCAGCGGGCCGCTGCGCAGTTGCATGCCTTTGTCCAGGCCCTGCTCTTTGGTCATCACGCGCAAGGAAATGCCTTCGTCCGGTTGCAGACGGATGATCAGTTTGTTGCTGATCTGCAGGCGTTGTTCCGGCGCAAAAATGTAGTGCGACGGTTCCTTGAAGTGGATGACGATCTGCGACAACTTTTGCGGCCTGCGTTTGCCGGTACGCAGGTAGAACGGCACGCCGGCCCAGCGCCAGTTGCGGATATCGGCACGCAAAGCGACGAAGGTCTCAGTGTCACTCTGGGTGTTGGAATTCGGTTCTTCGAGGTAACCCGGTACGGATTTGCCTTCGCTGTGGCCAGCGATGTACTGGCCGCGCACCACCTGAGTGGTCAGGCCTTCCGGGCTGATCGGCGCCAGTGCCTTGAGCACTTTTACCTTTTCGTCGCGGATGCTGTCGGCAGACAGGTCGGCCGGTGGATCCATCGCGATCAGGCAGAGCAGTTGCAGCAGGTGATTCTGGATCATGTCGCGCAGTTGGCCGGCCTTGTCGAAGTAGCCCCAACGGCCTTCGATGCCAACCTTCTCGGCCACGGTGATTTCCACGTGGGAGATGTAATTCTGGTTCCACTGGGTTTCGAACAGGCTGTTGGCGAAACGCAGGGCGATCAGGTTCTGAACGGTTTCTTTGCCCAGATAGTGGTCGATGCGGTAGGTGCGGTTCTCCGGGAAGAACTGCGCCACGGCGTCGTTAACCTTGCGCGAGGATTCGAGGTCGGAGCCGATCGGTTTTTCCAGCACCACGCGGGTGTTTTCTGCCAGACCGACTTTCGCCAGGTTCTCGCAGATCGCGCCATACACTGCGGCCGGCGTGGCGAAGTAGGCAATCATGCGCTGCGTGCTGCCAGCCAGTTCGGCCAGCGCCACATAATCTTCGGATTTGAGGAAGTCGACGTGCAGGTAGGTCAGGCGCGCCAGGAAACGCTCAGCGACGGCCTCGTCCAGCTCTTTGCCCACATAGCGACGCAGTTCGGCGGCGATGAACGCCATGTGCTGTTGTTGGGAACCTTCTTCACGGGCCAACGCGATGATGCGCGTGTCCTCGTGCAGCAGGTCGGCGCCATCGAGGTGATAAAGGGCAGGAAACAGCTTGCGCAGGGCCAGATCGCCAAGCGCGCCGAACAAGGCAAAGGTGCACGGTTCAACCGTAATCGAAGGCATGATGTTTGTTCTTT
>Ga0163162_10001058_pt1 | contig 25595 bp, 24 predicted proteins | sample S55metaG_FD_115310 | JGI IMG/M metagenome (GOLD analysis project Ga0163162, IMG submission 115310) | Switchgrass rhizosphere microbial communities from Kellogg Biological Station, Michigan, USA - S5-5 metaG | ecosystem: Host-associated > Plants > Roots > Rhizosphere > Soil | place: USA... | reverse complement strand
TGCTGGAATTTTTGCAGAAGCACGCGGTACGCTGAATCAGCAAGACGCGCTTCAGTCAGCAAGCCCTGGTTGACGGCCTGAATGATGAAACTCGGGTCGTCTTCCCCGCCAAATTGATCGATGCCCGCGTTGACCGCTTTCACGAAACGCTGCAGACGAGTCGCGCTTTCCATTCCCCACGGCATGCCCAGCCCAACAAAAGACGGTGCGCCGGAAGAGGCGCCGTTCATGCAGTTCGCGTCGCAGTCGGAGGCAATAAGCCAGTCCGAAACGATCACGCCCTTGAAGTTGTACTTGCCGCGCAGCAGATCGGTCAGGAGGGCCTTGTCGTAAGCAGCGCCGACTTGCTCGAGCGCGATTCCGTCGATGGTGACCGGTCCGTCAGGTTCGGAGTAAGTCGGCATCACGGAGCCGACGTTGGCGGCGAATGCACCTTCGAACGGCTTCAGATGATAGGCGTAGTTGTTGCCCGGATAAGTCGCGTAGCGGCCATAGTAGTTGTGGCTGTCGAACCCGGACTTCTGCGCACCGTATCCGGCCCAATGCTTGACCACGGCGATAACACTGTTCGCCTGAATGCCGTTGCTGCCGCCCTGGAAGCCTTCGATGTAGGCCTGCACCTGGGCGCGCGTCAGGTCGGCGTCTTCGCCGAAGGTCCCGTTGATGCGGGCCCAACGCGGCTCGGTAGCCAGATCGGCTTGCGGTGAAAGCGCTTCGGTAATGCCCACCGCGCGATATTCCTGACGCGCGATGTCACCGAATTTGCGTGTAAGCGCGGTATCGCCAATCGCGGCAAAGCCGAGGGTTTCGGGCCACTTCGAAAACCCGCTATCGCCCGCGCTCGCCCCGAGCACGTACTGAAAGTGATTGCGCGGGTCCGAACTGATCGATACGGGAATGCCGAGCCGGGACTGTTCGGCGAGTGCCTGAAGCTGATTGTATTGATCGGCCATCGTCTTCGCATTGCCGCTCATGCGCGTGATGTATGTACTGATGTGCCGGTCGTTGATGTACGTTTTTAGCGCGGCCATGTCGTAGGCCGTGCCCGTGCCCGCGCCAGTTGTATCGTTCAGGACAGGAGCCGTGCCGTGCATCATCAAGCCGGCTTTCTCGGCGAGCGTCAGGCGGCTCACCAGATCGCGCGCGCGGACGTCGGCGCTCAACCGCCAGTCTTCAAAGGGTTCGAGCTGGCCGCTCTTGTCCATATCCTTGAATTTCAGGCCGTCCCTCGAAATCAGGTTTAGCGTGGTCTGGCCGAAATCCGGTTGGGCGACGGGGGCGGTAGCGGGATCGTCGCTGCCGCAGGCGAACAGGCCAAGCGCAAGCGTCATGCTCGACGCTGTCAACGCTGATCTGGGGAAAACTGACCGGGAATTGAGGCTCACTCATGTCTCCTGAAATTAGGTTTTTTTGGCTACTGTGACGACCTTACAAGAAGGCGTTCATCACTTTACCGACCGATTTCAATCGACGTTTTACCGTGGGGTGCACCATTTATCTTTCTGGAGCGCGGCGTGTAAGCGGGCGTAACTTTCCCGGTCTTCGGGCAGCAAGCTATGGGAATTCCTGATGGCGTGAGCGTCGATCTCTAAGCATCATTACGAAGTGAAAGCGCCCCGTGAGCCTATGTCATCCAGAACGTCGTCACACTTCAGCGGCCACAGCCGTACTGTTTCCAATCGCATCGCCGTTTTCGCAATGGACGCCGCCGAGCGTGCCGGCGTGTCGCCGCAATTGTTCACCACCCGCACCGGAATCAGCCCGCAGGAACTCGTCGACAGAAGCGGTCGCATCGACGCCGCACGGCACAGGCGGGTCGTCGAATTGATGGCGCATGTCGGCGTTTCGTCGCGAGCGATGCCTGACCGGCCGCACATGTTATTTCCGGATTTCCCTGTACTGGGCAACCTATGCCTCAATGCCCGGACACTGCGTGAAGCGCTGGAGTCGTATCAGACGTTTCGTCCGTTAATCGGCGAGTTCGATTTTCTCGGCTACCGGGAGACCCCGGAGCACGCACAGTTCGAATACATCGCGGAGTTTGCGCCGGCGAGCGGTTTCCAGGCGCTGTCCAACTTTCAGGTACTTGCCAGTTTGATCAGGGCCTACGACGGTCTGGAGCAAACGGTGTTTCGGGTTTCGCTCATGGGGCCCGCCGTCCCCGGAGCCAACGATATTGGCGAGTACTTTGGCGCAGCAGTGCGGTATAGCGCCGATGCAAACCGGTTGCAGTTTGCAAGCGCGCTGCTGGACGCGCCGCTTGTCCATTACAACGCAACGCTGGCGCCTTTTCTGCGGCAACAGGCTCAGCATGAGCTTCTGCGCATTCAAAGGGGACATCGGTTTTCATACAGCGTCGAGCACCTGATCAGCGAAATTATCCGGGACCCAGGCGAAGAGGGATATGCATCGTCGTCACTGCTTGCGCAGACATGCCAGCGTTTGAATACCTCGCGATGGACATTGCACCGGCGATTGCAATCCGAGGGACTGCATTTCACCGAACTCGAATCGCGCGTCAGATATAAAGAAGCGTGCCGATTGCTCAGCGAGACAACTTTAAGTCTCGGACATATCAGTGAACAACTGGGTTTCTCGTCGCAGAGCGCTTTCACGCGGTTCTTCCGCACGCGGCATGACGTACCGCCGCTGGCGTTTCGTCAACGCGCGCAACTTGGCTGATAAAGCTGGTCGAGCAAAGACGGCGCGCGGCAGCAGGGTGCTGGCACGCCGATGCCTGCCAAGCAGGTTACTTCACCAACACGGGTAGTTGAAGGTAGGAGGCGTTGTTTCCGCCAGTGTGAATGATGTGGTTTCCGCTGTTGGCGGGAACGTACTCCTGGTTTCCGGGCATCATCGTGCCCAGGAGGCTTCGGCCGCTGATGACGAGACGGAGTTGTTCGCCGGGTGAGAACGCGAGCCCGACCGGGAGCAAGTCGATCTCGAGGTCCACAACTTCGCCCGCTGAAAGTTTCTCGATCCGGTCAAAAGTGTGCGCGGGCACTGCATCCGTCGAAAGCGCCCGATCCAGGCATCGCATGGAGGCGCGCAGCCGTCCGTCGGACCCTTTGTAGCGAAGAATCGAGGCGCCATGTTCGGTGATGTCGTGCACGAGTGCGCTCTGATTGGGCACGGTGAATTGCTGCAGCGGGGTGCCGTGGGCGTCGAGCTTCTGAACCAGGACGAACAGGTCCATGTCGTCTGATCCCCGCGCCTCGACCCAAAGGTGCGCCTTCGGGTAACCGACAAGCGTAGTTTCCTGCTCGAATCGCATGACGAAGGACACGAGGTCAGGGTTGGATTCGACCTCATAGGCAGCCGTAGCCCCCTGCGATGGCGCGGCGATGCCCAAGGTGCGAAACCGGCCGTCCAGGTAATACTTCGTCAAGCTGACATTCTTTGGAGGGAACTCGTCGGCTGCGACGGCGACCCTGTCCCCGCCTTGCAGGTCGAGCACGGCGTAGCGGACCCGGGGCGTCTGCTCCCATCCGTTGTCTTCATCCTTCAGAAAATGATCGAAGAACCGGCGCAGGTCCTGCCTGTTCGCTTCGTCGTAGTAGTCGGGCCATTCCTGGGTGTTGTGGATTCGCAGCCACTTCTGTTCGGAGGCCATCCGGCGCCACGCGCGGAAGGTCCCGGCCGTGTGCAGCGTGTTCGAGTAGCTCGCCACAACATACGCCGGCACCGTGATCCGCTTGAAGCGAGGAATCTTGTCCTCCCACAGCTCGTTCATGAGAGGGTAGCGTTCGGCTTCGGCGAGGAGGTCCTCTTTCTGGCCGTTGCCCCAGAAGCTGTTGTCCTGGAGCTGTCTGGCGAAGCCGGTGTCGGGCATGCCGCCCCGCATTACCAGATCACGATAAACGTCGCTGACACCTTCCCACGGGTTGATCGCTGCCAGGTGCGGTGGTTGTTCCGCCGCGGTGAACCACTGCGAGACTGCGAGGTAGGACGTGCCGCTCATCGCGACCTTGCCGCTGCACCACGCCTGGGCCGCCAGCCACTCAATGAGGTCATGGCAGTCCCGGCCTTCCTGGCGATCCCACACGACGCTATCTCCCTCGCAATTGGCAACTCCGCGAATGTCGGGATTGCAGATCGCGTAACCATGCGCGCACCAGTAGGCGGGGTCCGGACCTTCAAACTTCTCAAGGCCGGACAGGATCCCATTGTCCAGTCCAACCATGCCGAATATCCCGACCACGCTCTGGGAGGTTCCCTGGCCCTTGCCGTAGGGACTCCATGCCACGATGACCGGAACCTTCTGCGTTCCGGCTGGACGAAAAACGTCGACATAGATCGTCACACCGTCACGCAATGTGACCGCTACGTCCTTTTCGAGTACGACGTCGACCGGCAGCGACTGGAACGGCGGCGCAATCCGAGAACCCGCCTTGAGAATACTGGTTCCAGGCTCGAAGCCACTTAGCACTCCATACCTCGGACCGGGTTCCAGAGGATGGGATGGCATGAATATTTTCTGGTCGACGCTCATGGTGCACAGCTCCGTTCTCTGCGTGCGAGGGCGGTGTTTGCCCTGGCGAGGGTAGGTTCGCTTTCGATTCAGCAACCGCCGATCCTAGCAGGTCTGGAGCGCTTGAGGGAAGGACGTCGACTAACTATCAAGTGAGTGTCAAAGGTTCCTATTGTTTAACTTTTGCTTGGGCTCCGGCGAGTGAAAGCCGTGACTCGAGATCCGTTCGAGTGCCTGTACGTCGCGCATCTCCTCTTGTGCTAAAAAATACGTAGTAGTCCCGTATAAGTGTGCTTGTTCAATCGTGGCCGCGCAGGGATTGCGCGGGGAACGTCCTGCAACTATTTCCGGACTACGGCAGAACTGCTCGCAGGCATAGCCGGAGAAACGGCGCGCGATTTGCAACTGGGCACGGACACGTCATCGGCCTATGAAACTGCCAACTGTCCCGGCGAACCGCGCGGCCACTCTCAATCCGTACTCTGCGCCATCTTCACCGGCAACGGCACGTGCAGCCATTTCTCCACAATGCCGTTCAGCTCGCCGCTTTTCTTGGCATCGGTGAGAATCGCATCGACTTTCGCTTGCAGCTTCGGCTCGCCCTTGTTCAGGCCCACATGGCACGCCGACTCATGAATTACGTACTTGAGCGCCGGCTTGTTTGGCGCCGATGCCGGTAACGTCGTGGCGATCTTGGTTGCCACGAAGTCTCCTGTCCCGACCAGCGGAACCTGACCCGCGAGGTACGCGGAGATCATGCCGCTGTTGTCCTCGAACCGCTTGATATTAGTCGACGGCGGCACGCTTTTGGTCAGCATTAAATCCTCGAACGTCCCGCGTGCAACGCCGACCGTCTTGCCGGCCATGTCCGCCGGGCCGTCGATCTTCATGCTCGCCGGACCATACACGCTGTTGTTGTACGGCGAATACGACTGCGAGAAATCGATGACCTTGTCGCGCTCGGCATCGCGGCCAAGCGTCGAGACGATCAAATCTACCTTCTTCGTCTGCAAATAGGGAATGCGATTGGCGCTCGTAACCGGAACGAGTTCGAGTTTCGCGCCGAGCTTTTTGGCGAGCAGAGCGGAAATATCGATATCGAGTCCTTCGAGCTGCATGCTCGGACCAACCGACCCAAACGGCGCGAAATCCTGTGGAACTGCCACGCGCAAGACGCCGCGCTTTTCGATGTCATCCAGTGCATCTGCGTGCGCAGGCGCGACGTGCCCGAGCACGTTGAGCGCAACCACGCCAAGTGTCATCAACAGCTTCGAAGTTTTCATGTTTGCCCTGAAACGTGGAGGGGTATGCCGGCGTGTGCAACAGCGCGTGCAACGGCGTGTGCCACAGCGCGTGCAACGGCGTGTGTCGGAGGCCCGGCATTCCAAAGTCTATTAGCAAGTCTTTTGTTTTCTAAACGATTCAAAATTCGCTTCCATGGCGCGCGGGGCAGGCGCCGGTGCAAGCTGGCTCAGGGACGTTCGCAAACGTAAGGGTAAGTACCGCCGCCGCGCTCATTTCTCGATTTATTTTCCATTTTTTTCCTGGCGCCCAGCGGAATACCGATATTTTTCCCGTCCGGAATTGCATTTTTTCCACCCTACACTGGGCGCTCGAAAATCACGATCCGGAAATCATGAACGCGATGAACGCCATGAAGTCCACACGATTCGACTTGCTCGACGGCCTGAGAGGCATCGCTGCAATTGCCGTCATGCTTCATCACTATAGTCAGCACACGGGCTGGGACTGGTTCGGCGGCGCATGGGTCGCGGTCGACCTGTTTTTTGTGCTCTCCGGCTTTGTGATCGCGCACAGCTATAGCAAGAAAATCCTCAATGGGATGTCTTTCCGCGAATTCGCGTTCGTGCGTCTTGCGCGGCTCGGGCCGCTTTATTTATTCGGCCTGGCATTGGGTCTCTGCGCGGTATTGCTGTCGATTGCCAAGACCGGAATGCCGCAGATATCCAGTTCGCAATTGCTGAGCGCCACGGCGCTCGGCGCGTTCTGGTTGCCGTATTTCAATGACATCGCATGGCCGTTTGGTCAGGACGTGGTGTATGGCGCGGCGTTTCCGTTGAACGATCCGTCGTGGTCGTTGTTCTTCGAGTTGTTCGTCAACGTCGTGTTTTTTGCGTATCTGGCGAAGGTCCGCAAATTGCCGAACGCGACGGTTTCGATACTCGCCTTCGTTGCGTTTATTGTTTGCACACTGGTCTTCCACAAGATCAATCCGGGCTGGGGCGCGAAGAGTTTCATGGTGGGTTTTCCGCGCGTGATCGCGGAATTCTTTGCGGGCGTATTCATTTTTTCCATCGGGCTTCAGCATAAGCATCCGCATCGGCTATTTACGGCCGTTGTCACCGGCGCAGCCTTGCTGGCATTTACCATCCACGATCCAAAGATTGCGTTTATCAATTCATTGACGCTGGTTCCTTTGTCGGTGGCGTTGCTGTGCTCGGTTTCCATCGATGGTCTGGGCAAGCGGATTTGCAAGGTCTTGGGCGAACTTTCTTACCCGCTTTATGTGATCCATTTTCCAATCTACCGGCTCGTGTTCGAATCGTTCGATGTCCGGTCTTTGAATCCCGTCGCGCAGACGCTGATCGTGGCGGCGGTTTCGATCGTGCTGGCGCTGCTGCTCGCCCGTGCCGATCTGGAACTGCGGCGCAAGCTGACGAGTTTTCGCAAGCCTTCCGCTGCGGCAGTGTCCTGACGCCTGGAAGAAGTTTTCACAGACTGCTGAAAACATCCGTGCATCGGCCGGGATAAACTTGCGGTTTCCTTCCGGCACCGCAAGCCATGACCGCCACCCGTTTTAGCAATACCGCACGCTACTGGCGCTCGCCGCTCCTGCCGGACGCGGACATGCTGACGGCCGAATATTACGACCACGAGTTCACGCCGCACTGGCACGACGCCTACACGATCCCCGTGATCGAGGAGGGCGCGGAGTGCTATGACTATCGCGGGTCCAAATATGTGGCCGAAGCCGGGTCGGTGCCGATCATCAATCCCGGTGAGCTGCACACGGGCGCGCGGGCGGTGGATGTGGGCTGGCGGTATCGCGTGTTTTATCTGCCGGTGGATTTCGTCCAGTCGGTTGCCGATGAAATCGCCGGCCGCGCCCAGCCCATGCCCTGGTTTCCAGCGGATATTGTTCGCGACGCCGATGTCGCCCGACGCGTGCAGCGCGCGCATCAGGCGCTGGAGGCGGGCGGAGACCCGCTGGGCGGCGACCCGCTTGCGGCGGAACACGCGCTTTTCGACGCCGTCTCCACGCTGCTCGTACGCCACGCTGGACAGCGCCCGCCCGTTGGCCGCGTGCGGCTCGATACGGCGCGCGTGGAGTCGATGAAATCGCGTCTCGCCGACGACATGACCGCGCCTTTGTCACTGACGGAACTGGCGCAGACGGTCGGCCTTTCGACGTTTCACGCGGCGCGCCTTTTCACCCGCGAAACGGGCATCGCGCCGCACGCGTGGCGCAACCAGATGCGCCTGAATCGCGCGCTCGAGGCGCTGCGGGCGGGGGCGTCGGTGACGGACGTCGCGGCGGCCAGCGGTTTCACCGATCAAAGCCATTTCACGCGCCACTTCAAGAAGACGTTCGGCGTGCCGCCAGGCCGCTGGCGATAGACCCACGCAAACATACGCATACCGCAAGAACGTACAAGCGCCGCTCGCGCTTCGCGTCCTATCCTCCCAGTTCACGGAGGAAACCTTGAAAACAACGCTTCAGGCAGGCAATCTCGCTGAATTCGGCGCGGGCGCGCGCGACACCATTCCAATGATGGTCGGCGCCGCGCCCTTCGGCGTCATCTACGGCACGCTCGCGGCCACGGGACCGTTGCACGCGTGGACGGTGCAGTTCATGTCGCTGGCCGTGTTCGCAGGATCGGCGCAATTCATCGCGCTGGGTTTGATTGCCGGGAACGCGAGTTTTGCAGTGGTCTGGGCAACGACGTTCGTCGTCAATTTGCGGCATGTCCTGTATTCCGCGACGCTCGCACCGTATGTAGCGCACTTGCCCGCGCGCTGGCGCTGGACGCTGGGCGCGTTCCTGACCGACGAGGTGTTCGCCGTCTCGTATGCGCATTATCAGAAGAAGCCGGCAGGACAAACGGGGCCGTACTATTTCCTCGGGTCCGGAGTGTCGATGTACGTCAACTGGCAGATCTGGACGGTCATCGGCTTGCTGTTTGGGTCGGCGTTTCCCGGCCTGCAGTCCAAGGGACTCGACTTTGCGATGGTCGCCACGTTCATTGCGATCATCGTGCCGCAACTGGTTGCGCTGCGATTCGTGGCGGCGGCTGTAACGGCCGGCGTGCTGGCGTTTGCGTGGAACGGCTGGCCCTACAAGCTCGGGTTATTGGCGGCGGTCGTCGTGGGCGTGGCGGTAGGCATGGTTTTATCGATGCGCGATGAAAGAAGAAATCCCACGGAACTGGAGCGCGCCAAATGAACGATTTCCTGCTTATCGTGGGCATGGCGTTGATCACGTACGCCATTCGCTCGGCGGTATTCGTGTTCGGCGAGCGGCTGAGTTTCCCGCCGATCGTGCGGACCGCGCTGAGCTTTGTGCCGGTGACCGTGCTGACGGCGATCATCGTGCCGATGACGTTCGCGCCTCACGGCGGCGGCGCCGAGTTGACGTGGCGAAACTCGCAACTTGTTGCGGTCATCGTGGCCTTGGTGGTTTGCGCTCTGACGCGCAAGCCGTTGCTGACCATCGCGGTATCGCTCGCGGTGTTTTTCTTCTGGCAGCTTGTCGTGGTGGCTTAACCAGCGTCGGCGTAAGTTTCGCTCAACAGCTTTACGAATGCGCTGATCTTCGGGCTGAGCTGGCGGCGCGTGGCATAAAGCGCCCACACCTCCACATGGCGGCTCTGCAGCGTTCCCAGATTCACGAGCCGGCCGCTTTGCAGCGCGGCGCGCGCCAGATATTCGGTCAATACGGCCGCGCCGGCGCTGGCAAGCGCGGCATCGCGAACCATGGATATCGATGAAAAACGCGCAACCGTTCGCGGATGCAGCGTGCGCGCACCTCGTGGTCCATCGATATGCCAGACGTCGTCCGGCGCTGAAAGCAGTCCCACGGCCGGGATGACGCTCTCGTTCTGGACGGCTTCGGCAATCATCGGCGATGCCACCACGACCTGCGGGCTGCGGAGAAAACACCGGCCGGCCAGCGCCGTATCGGGGGCCGGATTTGCGCGGATCACAACGTCGTAATCTTCCGCGACGAGATCGACGAACCGGTCTTCCGCGATCACCTCGATGCGAACGTCCGGGAATTGCGCGACATACGCCGCCGCGAGCCGCCCCATGGTTTCATAGGCCAGAAAGGTCGGCGCGCTGATCCGCAAGCGTCCACTCGGGCGGCGCGAGCTCATGCCGACAACGTCCGCGGCTTCTTCAATTTCGGCCAGCAGGCGTGCCGTACTCGCGTGCAGCGCCTGTCCCTCCTCGGTCAGCATCAGCGTTCCTGAACCACGTTGCAGCAGGCGCACGCCCATGGCTTCTTCCAACTGCATCACATGTCGCGAAAGGCTCGCCTTGGGCCGCCCCGTCGCACGGCTTGCGCGGCCGAATCCGCCATGCGTGACGACCGCGTTGAAATCCGATAGTGCGTGCAAATCCATGGCTGTTCCATCGATGAGACGAGTTGTCTCAATAATAGGGCTTTCGTCCCGTCAAAGGAACGCTCAGAATGAATTCACACCAACACCATTTGAGGGACTCACCATGACTATCCTGATTACCGGCGCCACGGGCGCTATCGGTTCGCAAATTGTTCATCGCCTCGTTGAGGAGGGCGCCAACGTGCGCGCAATCGCCCGTTCGCCGGAAAAAGCCAATCTGCCAGCCAGCGTCGATGTGCGCAAAGGCGATATGACCGACATCGCGTCGATGCGCGCGGCACTCGAAGGCGTCGATACGCTTTTCCTCCTGAACGCAGTTGTCGCCGACGAGGTGACGCAGGCGATCCTCACGCTGAGCCTTGCGCGCGACGCCGGCATTCAACGCATCGTCTATTTCTCCGTGTTCAACTCGGACCGCTTCACCGACGTGCCGCACTTCACGGGCAAGTACACGGTCGAACGCATGATCGAGGAATTCGACCTTCCGGCCACGATCCTGCGCCCGAGTTATTTCATCCAGAACGACGCATCGATGAAAGAGGTCATTGCCGGCAAGTCGGTTTATCCGATGCCGGTAGGAAGCGTCGGGGTTTCGATGGCCGATACGCGTGACATTGCAGAAATCGCGGCCATCAGCTTGTTGCAGCGGGAACGCTCGGCTACGCCGTTGCCGCGCGAAGTGGTCGATGTAGTCGGTCCGCAAGCCATGACCGGCAGCGCGCTGGCCGCGATCTGGACGGAGGCGCTCGGCAAGCCGGTGAACTACGGCGGCGATGATCTCGATGCGTTCGAAGCACAGATGGCCAGCCGCGCACCGAGCTGGATGGCGCGCGATATCCGCCTGATGCTTGGCCGTTTTCAGCGCGACGGCATGGCCGCGAACGAGCGCGCGGTTGCACGCATGACCGAGTTGCTGGGCCGCCCGCCACGGTCGTATCGCGATTTCGCACTTGAAACCGCGAAGGAGTGGGCGGCGAACTAGGCCGCAGGTTTGGCGATCGGGAAAATCAATCCCGATCGCCTTCATCCTGCGTCATCACGAGCGCGTGCGCGGAGGCGAGAATCGACTTCGCGAGCGCGCGGTCATCGACGGCTCGAGCCAAGGTGATTGCGCCCACGATCGTTGCCACGACCGCCAAACCGTCAGTTCCCTTTGCCGATGCACGAGCCACACGCTCTGCCAATCGTCGCAAGGAGTCGGTGTAAAGGGCTTTGACGTTGCCATCGGCGTGACCGGTATCGCCGGCAAGCGCGCATAACGCGCAGCCGTTGCCGGGGTTATCGGCATGTTCCTCATTTAAGTACACATCGGCGATTGTATTCAGCGGCGATTCCGGTGGCGTAGCCGGGTCCTCGTCGCGCGCCTGAAATCGCGCTTTCCCCTGCTGCAATGCGTGTTCAACCGCCGCCGCGATCAATGCATCGCGTGAATCGAAATGCCCGTAGAACGCCCCGTGCGTCAGCCCGGCGTTTTTCATGCAATCGGCCACGCCCAGCGCCTCGATCCCGTTCTCCCGAATCTGCCGCGCCGCCGTATCGAGAACGCGTTTGCGGCTTTCGGCCTTGCTCGCCTGTGAGTAACCCATCGCATGCCTCGCTTGACAATCTGAATTACGACGATAATACTGAACGCGTGGATTATGAGCAACATGCAGATTGCGTGTTGCCTGATCTTTCGCCGCATGTGGGCGGCATCGAACAGGAGGAGGACATGCGTTTCACCAGTAAAACCGCGCTGATCACAGGCGGAAACGGCGGTATCGGCTTTGCAGCGGCGAAATTGTTGATTGCCGAAGGCGCACGCGTGGCGATCACGGGCCGCGACCGCGCGAAGCTCAATGAAGCAGTGTCGGAACTGGGCCAGAACGCCTTGGCGATTCAGGCGGATCTCGACGATCCTGCCGCCATCGACGCCGTTTTCCAGCAGATCACCGAGACCTTCGGTTCGCTCGATATCGTGTTCGCCAACGCAGGCATCTCCGGCGCGACGCCGCTTGGCAATACAACCGCCGCCGCGTTCGAGGCCATTCTCCGGACGAATCTCACGGCGGTTTTCCTGACAGTGCAGGGCGCGTTGCCGTTGATGCGTTCGGGCGGCGCGATCGTGCTGAACGGCTCGGTCATGCGCGAACTCGGGTCGCCGGGTTCGGCAGCTTACTCGGCTTCGAAGGCGGGCATCACGGGCATGGCGAAGGTGTTTGCGTCCGAACTGGTGGAACGCGGCATTCGCGTGAACACGGTGATCCCGGGCGCGACGCGCACGTCGATCTGGACGCGTGGATCGCGCGCGGGCGCGACTATCGATGCAACTGAAGCACGGCTTTCGCCGCACATTCCGATGGAGCGTCTCGCGACCGCTGAGGAAGTGGCCGAGGCCGCGGTGTTCCTGGCATCGGACGCGGCGTCGGGGATGACGTCGGCGGAAATCGTCGTCGATGGCGGCACGATCGGTTCGCCCTTCGGCGCGCCTGCTTTCCGCACGAAGTGATAAAAGACGGTCCCTGGCCGATGCCTGGTCGCAACGCATCAGGCCCGGGGCCGCATCAAACTTGCCGATATCGGCACACCTCTTGAAGTAGCGGCTTGCCACGCGGTTCGGGAACGAACCCACGCGTATGATCTATCTCTGAAAGTAAGAAGACAGCTAACAGAGGGAGATATCAGGCGCATGAAGTTCGACACCATTGTGCTGGGCGCGGGCATTGTAGGCGTGTCAATCGCAGTGCATTTGCAAAAGTGCGGCCGGGCGGTCGCGCTCGTGGACCGTAAGCGTCCCGGCCTCGAGACATCGTTTGGAAATGCCGGACTGTTGCAGCGCGAAGGCGTTTATCCGTACGCGCTTCCTCGCGATATCGGCACATTGATGCATTACGCGCGCAATGATTCAATCGACGTCCATTACCATCGCGACGCGCTCCCCGCGCTCGCGCCGTTTCTCTGGGCTTACTGGCGCAACTCCGAGCCCGCAAAACATGCGGCCATTGCGCGTCAATACGCAACGCTCATCGAACATTGCGTGACCGAGCACGAGATCCTCGCGCGCGATGCGGGCGTCGAATCCTTGCTCAAGCCAACCGGCTGGATCAAGGTCTTCCACACAAACGCCGCGCAAGACGACGAAGCCCGCGATGCCGAGCGCTGGCATCGTGAATACGGTGTGCAATACAAGCTGCTCGATCCCGCAACGTTGCAAAAAACCGAGCCGCATCTGGACCGCTCGCTCGTCGGCGGACTGCACTACACGGACGCGGTATCGGTCAATGATCCGGGCGCGTTGGTCGCGGGTTATGCCGCGTATTTCGAGCGGCTCGGCGGCCGCTTTTTCAACGGCGATGCAACCACGCTTGTTGAAGACGGCGACGGCTGGCGCGTGACGACGGAAGAGGGCGTGGTGAGTGCATCGAATGCGGTGATTGCGCTGGGTCCGTGGGCGAAAGACGTGACAACGGCGCTAGGATACAAGCTACCGCTCGCGGTCAAGCGCGGTTATCACATGCACTACATGCCGCAGGCGGGCACCGTCCTGAATCATCCGGTACTCGATGTCGACAACGGTTTCCTGCTCGCGCCGATGGCGCGTGGCATTCGCCTGACAACGGGCGTGGAGCTTGCCGATCGCGATGCGCCCAAGACGCCCGTGCAACTGATGCGCGCCGAGCCCGTGGCGCGGACCCTGTTCCCGCTCGGAGAGCGCGTGGACGATGAACCGTGGATGGGCCGTCGCCCGTGCACGTCGGACATGATGCCGATCATCGGACCGGCGCCGCGCCACAAGAACATGTGGTTCGCGTTTGGCCACGCGCATCACGGGCTCACGCTTGGCGCTGTAACCGGCAGGCTGATTGCTTCGATGATGACGGGCGAAGAACCGTTTATCGATACGACGCCGTTCAGGGCGGACCGGTTCGCGGCATAAAAGCAGTTGCGTGCGTGAGGCCGTAGAATCGTTGTAGCTTGAGCCAAGCGCATCCCTTTCTTTCTAATGGCCGACAATGAACGCAACCGCTACGAACCGACCTGAAATCTGGCTGATCCGTCATGGCGAAACAGAATGGAGCAAGTCGGGCCAGCACACCGGCCGCACCGATATTCCGCTGACCGATCATGGCCGCGAGCAAGCGCGGGCGCTTCGGCCGGTGCTCGCCGCGCAGACCTTCGACCTCGTGCTGCACAGCCCGATGACCCGCGCGCGAGATACGTGTGAAGAAGCCGGTCTGATCGCGCATGCTGAAGAAGAGCCGCGCTTGAGCGAATGGAACTATGGCATTTACGAAGGCCGCAAGACGGTGGATATCCAGGCAGACGAGCCGGGCTGGTCCGTGTGGACATCGCCTATACCGCAGGGCGAAAGTCTCCAGGATATCCAGGCGCGCGCCGAATCGTTGATCGAACGTTTGCTTGGTGCGAGCGGCCGGATTGCGCTCTTCTCCCACGCGCATTTCCTGCGCGTGCTAGGCGCATGCTGGATGGCGGATTCGGCCGCGCTCGGCGCGCATTTGCTACTCGATACCGCGTCCGTCAGCGTGCTCGGTTTCGATCGCGAATCCCGCGCGCTCAGGCAGTGGAACGTGACGCATCGACCGGCCTAGAACAGATCCTCGTGACGGCAATTCACGAGGATTTCCGCAACGCTTGCGGTGTTCGGCATTTCGATCGTGTTGGCAATGAGCACAGCCAGGTCTTCGGGTTGTGTCATTGCGTGCGGTTCGAGATCGGCTATTCCGGCCGCCATGTCCGTATTCACGAAGCCGGGGCAGATTGCGGTTGCACGAATGCCGTCGTCCCAACCGGCGCGGCGCACCGCGTGGTTCAATGCTATTACGGCGTGCTTGGACATCTGGTAACCCGCGTTCAGGTTCTTCACCCGCTTTCCAGACAATGAAGCGATCTGTACCACGCGTGCATCGCCGGGTTTTCGCAAATGCGGCAGGGCGGCCTGGATCAATCGGAACGGCGCCTTGACGTTGATGTCGAGGGTCTCTTCCAGCATTTCGTCGGTGCCGTCTTCCAGCGTGATATGCGTGCAGATTCCGGCGTTGCTGATCAGAACGTCGAGTTGTCCGAAGTGTTTGATGCTGGCGTCTACCCAGCGGCGAGCGCTCAGCGGATCGCGGGCTTCGTAAGGGAACGTGAATGCATCGAATGGAAATTTCGTCGATGAAGGATCACGCATTCCAAGCGACAACCGATACCCGCGCTTATGCAACTCCGTCGCAACAGCCAGTCCAATGCCGCGGTTCGCGCCTGAGATCATCGCTACTTTATTCATTGCCATGGGTCCTTAGAAACCTGCATCGATCACGATCTTCGTGCCGTCGCTGAAGCGGTTCAGCCGGAACATGTGGGGATTGACGAGTGGTTTGTCATTGGTCACCAGGTCCGCCATCAACTTGCCCGCCGCCGGCCCTATGCCGAACCCATGCCCTGAAAACCCCGTGCCTATGAACAGCCCAGGTACGCTCTGCACGCCTGAAATGACCGGAATTGCATCAGGCGTAACGTCCATCAAACCCGCCCAACGCTGGGCAATACGCGCGCCGCTCATATGCGGAAAGACTTTCACGAACTCGCGCAAACCGGCATCGGTGTATTGAGGGATTGGCTCGGGATCGAGCGTGCGGACGTCTTCAAACGCGGTGCGTTTATCCAGCGCCCATTTGCGCGGCCGGCGAAGTTCCTCGAAAAAACGCTCGCCCACGCCAACGCGCAGTGCACCCAGCTGGCTCTTGAGCGCAGGGATGTATTTGGGAAAGAGACGAAAGCTGTCGGGCGTGATATCCGTGTAAGTACGAAAGCCGAATGCGATCGTGTAGCCGCCATCCGCGCGCTTGCGGAACGCGAACTCCTTGTTGCTGCCACTCACGGCGGGCCCGCCTTCGATAGGCGCCGTGCGCAGAACCGAGGCCTTGACCATCAACTGAGGCACATCGATACCCAGATTCCCGCAGAACAGTCGCGACCAAGCGCCGCCCGCGACGACCACGCTCTTGCATCGGATCGTGCCGAGTTCCGTGACGACGGCGCTCACGCGACCCGCGCTGGTTTCAATGCCACGCACCGCGCATGGCGTGAGGATTTTGACGCCCCGCTTGCGCAATGCATTTGCAATTGCAGGCGCGGCTTTTTGCGGCTCGGCGCGACCATCGCCCGCCGTGTATAAACCGCCCTTGAACGAGCGCGATGCACCCGGCAACAAATTCGCCACTGCCTTCGCGTCGATCTCCCGCGTATCGAATGCGTCCTTGCCGGCCAGTGCCTGCGCCTTCTCGAGCCATACGCGATGCGCGTCCATCTTCGCGTCGTCGTTGGCCATGTACAGGATGCCGCATTGCTTGAAACCGGTATCGATGCCAAGCGTTTCATCCATCTTGCGCCACAGCTTCAGGCTCTCGATGCTGAGTTCGAACTCGCGCATGTCGCGATGCGTCACGCGCACCCAGCCCCAGTTGCGGCTCGACTGTTCGCCCGCTATATGCCCCTTCTCGCATACCGCCACGCGCAGGCCTTTTTCGCTGAGGTAAAGCGCCGTGCTCACGCCGATGATCCCGCCGCCGACTACGACGACGTCCACTTCGGCGGGCAGGGTGGTGTCGTCGGCAACGGTCTCGACTTGTGGTCCCATAAGGTGTTCTATCCCCGCGTGGTTTTCGAAATGCGTTAATTATGCTGTCCGGTCATGCTGGTGCGTGCGGCTGCAGCCTGACGCTTGAGTTGCTTGCGCGTGGTCGCGCTCGCACCGCCCGCGCGTGGATTCGAATGCCGGTTGGTCCATCGGTCGATATGATTGATTGCGTGCGTAAGCGGCACGGTGATCAGCAAATAGACGAGGCCTGCGGCGACGAGCGGCGACAGGTTCGCCGTGTTCACAGACGTGTTCTGCCCGATGGTGAAGAGATCACGCTGCGAGGTCAGCAAGCCAAGGAAATAGACGAGGCTCGAGTCCTTTACGATGGAGATGAACTGGTTTGCCAACGCGGGCAAGATGCGCCGGATCCCTTGCGGCACGATCACGTGACGCATGGCCGTCCAGTAGTTCATGCCGAGCGCCTGACATGCGGAGAGCTGACCTTTGCCCACGCTTTGAATGCCCGAACGAAAAATCTCGGCTATATACGCCGATGAAATCAGCCCCAGCGCCACGATTGCAAGCGGATACGGATTTGGCCCGAAGATCGCAAGGCCGACGGGCGCAAGACCTTGCCCGACCAGCAGGATCACGAGCGCCGCCGGCAAGCCGCGGAATACATCCACGAAGATGCGCGCGGGCACTTCGAGCCATCGCATATGCGAGACGGCCATCAGCGCCAGCACCATCCCTGCGAAGATCCCAAGGACGGTTGAAAACAGCGAGAGCACCAGCGTGTTCACGAGCCCGGTTTCAAGCAGCGCAGGCAGCGATCCCGTAAGCAACTGCCAGTCGAGGAAGTTCTGCAGGAATGCATTCATGGCGCTCTCCGGAAAAAGGCGGGCTTGAAGAATCAGCTACCGGTTTTCATCGCGTACGGCGGCAGGCTTTCTGGTTTCGGATAACCCGGATGAAACTGCGTATAAAGCTTCAGCCACGTGCCGTCCGCGACCAGATCGTTGAGGGTCTTGTTGACTGCGGCTTCAAGCTTGGCGTTACCCTTGTGCATCGGAAAACCCGCCGGAAGATTGATCGCCGAGATGTCCAGGCGGTCTTCGATCTTCAAGGCCGGGTACTTTTCCTGCAGGCCGTCCACGAGGGATTTATCGATGAAATAACCGTCGATGTATTTTGAACGCATCGAAAGAAATCCGGCGTTCACGTTCGGAAAACGCACGATCTGCGCGCCCGGCAAGTAACTGTCCGAGTACGTATCCTCTATCGTCCCTTGCACTACGCCAATGCGTTTGCCCTTGACCGATGCCTTGTCGCTCGTGATCGAGCTGCCCGGCAACGCGGCGACGCTGAGCAACCCGGTGAGATAGCCTTCGGAGAAGTCGACCATCTTCAGGCGGTCCGTCGTGATCGATATGGACCCGGCCGCGAGATCGATCTGCTGGTTCGTTACGCTCGGCAACAGGCCGCTGAAATCCTGGGCGCGAAAGTCGACACTCAGGCCCAGCTTCGCGCCGATGGCGCGCAGCAGTTCCACATCGAAGCCCGTCATCTTGCCGTTATCGATGTACGAATATGGCTTGTTGTTCGCATCCACGCCGGCCATCAATTTGCCCGGCGCGAGTGTGCCGAGGTCATCGGCATGAGCGCTTGTTGCGGTCATCAACGAAAGAGGCACGACGATCGAGAGAAGGCTGAGTAAATGTCGAAACCGCATGTTGGTCGCTCCAGAAAGAACAGCAATGAATAAGGATAAAGCCTCAAAAATGCACGTGTCAGGACAATGCGCCGCGCACGCGGCCGTTCCAGCAATCATCGAGTTGATAAAGCGCCGCGCCGACCGGCACGCTCAACGTACTCGCGATGCCGGCGGGACTTAGCGGAAACGGTCCTTCGCCGAACGCGCCGGGCGCGGCTTCAAGGCCGAGCAGGGACTTCGCAATGCGCTGCCCCAGATACGACATGAGCGCGACGCCGTTGCCGTTGCAGCCGAGCGCATAATGCACGCCGTCACGCTCGCCGATGTGCGCAAGCTTGTCGCCTGTCATCGCGACATATCCTTTCCATGCGTGCGTGATGCGCACGTCGCGTAATGCGGGCCACAGTTCGATCATTTTCGCGCGCAAGATCCGGGCGGCTTCGCGTTCGCCGACTTCCCTGAACGATGGCCGCGAGCCGAACAGCATGCGGGTTCCATCGGGCGATGGCCGCGTATAAAACAGGTTGCGCTTCGAGTCGCTGATCATGCGGCGCCCAGGGTTCAATACATCCATGAGCCCTGGCGGCAGCGGCTCTGTTGCGATCTGATAACTTGCGACGGGCAGCACGCGCCGTGCGAAAAACGGCGTCAGGCGGCCCGTGTAGCCGTTGGTTGCAACCAGAACGCGACCCGCGTTTATCTTGCCGCGCGCCGTATGCACGAGGAACCGCGAACCCGTTCGGTCGATACGCTCAACCGCCGCATGCGAGTGCAAGGTCGCGCCGCGCCGCCGCGCAAGTTCACGCAACGCACGATGATATTTGGCCGTATGCAGGCCGCCGTATTCATCGACGAGAATGCCGCCGTAGTAATAATCCGATCCCACCACCGCACGCTGTTCCGCGCGTGTCACCACGTGCACGGTCACGCCGGTTTTGTCCCGCAAAAGTTCGCCTTGTTTGCGCAGCCGCTCGAAATGACCGGGTGTGAACGCACCGAAAAACCGGCCGGTGATCTGCAGACCGGCATCGAGCGATTCCGTATTGATAAGCTGTTTCAGATAATCAAAACTCGCGTTGGATTCAGCCATCAGACGGCCAAGCCGTTCCGCCGATACCCCGCGAATCGCATTCGTCAGCGCAAGCTTCTGTCCGCTCGACACCATGCCGCCGCTGCGCGTGCTGCCTCCCGCGCCAAGCTCGGCCGCGTCGAGAACAGCGACCGCCGCGCCGTGTTGCGCCGCTTCCGCCGCCGCCGACAACCCGCAATACCCGCTGCCCACGATCACCACATCCACGTTCGCAGGCAGCGCCACGCGCGACGTCTCGGGCGGCGCCTCGTCCCACCAATAAGGCGCGATGCGAAAATCATCGTGGAACAGCAGTGAGTCGGCTCGCATGGATCTCGCAATGAATGACGGCGGGGTTGGCTTTATCTTGCTTTACGTGGCTTTCAGTCTAGGAGCGTCTCCGCTATCCGGTCAAATACGGCCAAAAACGGCTTCTATTCATTTTTGATATGGCAAGCTTGGGTGTCACTACGAGAATGACTCGGGGGAAATCCATGAACCAACGGCAAATCGAGGCCTTCAGGCTCGTCATGCTGCGTGGATCGATGACAGCCGCCGCCGAGGAACTCGGCACGTCACAGCCCAGCATCAGCCGGTTGATATCGGAACTGGAGGCATCGACAGGACTTGCGCTTTTCACGCGCAACGGCGGCCGCATTCAGGCGACCGATGCAGGCAGCGCGTTTTATCGTGAGGTGGACCGGAGTTTCGTCGGCATTGAAAAGCTTGCGCATTCCGCGCGCGAAATCCGCCAGTTCGGCAGCGGCCGCTTACGGCTGGTCGCGGCGCCGGTGGTTGCGTTATCGTTCGTGCCGCTTGTGATCGAGCGCTTTCTGGCGGCGTATCCGGGCATTGCGATATCGCTGGAAATGCGCAGCGAGGGCACGATCCAGCGGTGGGCGTCATCGGGATATTGCGACGTCGGCTTTGGGACGATCACGCCCGACGCATTCGGCGTCACGAGCGCGGAGTTGTACCGGCTGCCGGGCGTATGCGCGCTGCCCGCAAACCATCCGCTTGCCGCGCGAGAGCGCATCCATGCGCGTGACCTGAAAGACCAGAGTCTGATCCTGCCGTCTTATGCCGATGACACCCGTTCATCGCTCGATCGCGCATTGCGGCAGGCCGGCGTGAACCAGGTGCCGACCATCGAGACGCCCTACGGCGCGACCATTTGCGCGATGGTCGCGCGCGGTCTGGGCGTGGGTGTGGTGAACCCGCTTGCCACGTTCGACGCGAATCCGACGCGCATCGTCTTCCGGCCTTTCTCGCCCGATGTGATGTTTCGCGGCTTCACGGTCTGTCCGCAATTGCAGCATCCGAATCCGCTGGTGAGCACGTTCCTCGAGCTCACACGCGAGACGATGGCGATTGAAGCGTCGCGTATGCAGGGTCTCGTGTAGGCGCTTACGTAGGCGCGCCTTCCTGCTTTTTCGGATCCGCCTTCATGAAGGCCGGATGTTGATCGCAGGCACCCATGATCCTGTCGATGGTCGGAATATCCGGCACGGTGATCTTGAACACGCGCGTGATCGCAACGATGCTCGCGAGACAAATGTCGGCCATGGTGGGTTGATCGCCATGACAATAAACGCCCGTCTCCGATGACCCCGCAAGACGCGCTTCGATCGCGGTCAGACCGGTCGTCAGCCACTTGATTTGCCACCCGCGCCACGCAGCATCGTCAAAACCGCCGGTTGTCTGCAGATACTTTTTCACGCGCGGCACGACCATGGGGTGGGTGTCGGCGGCGCACATCGACGCAATGGAACGCACGCGTGCGCGTGCATACAAGTCGCTTGGCAACAAAGGCGGCGAGGGCTGAAGTTCATCGAGGAATTCGAGGATCGCGAGCGACTGCGTGAGTGGATCGTGCCCGTCTTGCACGAGCGCAGGGATCGATCCAAGCGGACTGATCTTCAGAAATTCATCGCTGCGTTGTTCGCCGGCATCGAGATCGATGTTCTGCTCATGCGCGCTCAAGCCTTTCAGATTGAGTGCGACGCGCACGCGAAATGCGGCGGACGAACGCCAGAATGCATAGAGTTCGAATTGCGCTTGCTCGGACATGACGTGCTTCCTTTCGGGTTGATTGCATAGAAGAAGGTTTGATCCATCGACTTTATACGATGCACGAAAGAGAAACACGAAGCACGAAACACAAATGCCCGGCGAACTTGCATTCACCGGGCATTTGCTTGGGTCAGCCTGAATCAATTGTGCGAATAAATCGAACGTGTCTCGTTGGTTTGAACGCGGCTACCGGATTCGGTATTCGTGTTCTTCACGCCACCATAAGCGCGTGAATCGCCATTTTGCTGCGCGTTTTGTGCAGCGATGGTTTGCGCGCTTTGACCGCGCTGCGATTCCGGTGCGCCGACCAGCGGGTTATACGACGGTGCCGGGCCATAACCGCTGCTTGCGAATGCGGGTGCTGCGACGGCGGCAGAAACGGCAATCAATAACGATGCAATAAGGGTCTTGTTCATGATGTGCTCCGATGTGTATCAGTGATTTCGTTCATGGGCTACGCAGCGGGTTGTTGCTCAGTGCGCTGCGTCGATGGAAATCAGTATATGCGCGCACTATCGAAATATTGTACTGATAGTGGTGACAAGTGAATCCATCGAAAACGAATAATCGGAGCGTGTTTTTGACTTTTAAACGCTAGCGTCTCTGCACGGGAAGCTCCTTCAACTCGACGTCCGGCGCGACCGTATTTCCCACGGCGGCTCCGGGGACATTCACCGATGATTGCTCCAGCCGGTTGCTGTCCTTGCGCGCCATGGCGGCGCAATCACCCATCGGCAGACGTTTGACGACAATAAATGCAACGAGCATGGCCATCGTGCCGAACACTGCATTGCTCGCGGCGATGCCAATCAGCACGCCCACCGGTCCGTACTTGACGCCCACCGCAACAAAGGGCAAGGTGCCGAGCGTCGCGCGTCCCCAGTTGAACAACGTCGACAACAAGGGCCGGTCGAGATTGTTGAACGTCGCGTTCGCAACGAACAGACACCCGACGAACGCATAGCTCGCCACCAGCCATGAACAAAATACGCGGATGATCATGGCGGTGTCGCCGCGTGCGGAAAACGCGCGGACCAGACCGTTCTGAACCAGCGCCAGCACGAGCCACGCCACCGCAACCGTCAGCAACACGAACACGAGGCTGTTGCGGACCGTCTCGCGAATCCGGTCCGCGCGGCCGGCGCCGAGATTCTGCGCGATGATCGGACCCACCGCGCCGGTGAGCGCGAAGATCAGCGCGAAGGCCACGGGCGTGATCCGGTCGACGGTCGCCTGACCGGCCACGGCGGCCGCGCCGAAACGCGCCATCGCGTGCGTGACGTAAGCGCTTGCAACGGGCGTGGCGAGGTTGGTCAGCACGGCGGGCAGCGCGACTGTCATCACCGGCTGACTGTTCGCCCAAAGCCGCGAGAGGCGTACGGGACCGATCAGGTCGTTGACGCGCATGGCGCCATGCAGGCCGACCGCCGCGAGCGCCAGACGCGCAATATCGTTGGATATCGCCGCGCCGGTCAGCCCGAGATGAAAACCAAAGATCAGGATGGGATCGAGCACCGCCGTCACCACTGCGGCCACGAGCGTGACGGCCATTGCGCGCCGTGCATCGCCGACGGAACGCATCAGCGCAGCCGTGCACATGCCAATGGCGAGGAACACATACGTTGGCGCGGTGATCATCAGGAAGCTGTGGGCCAGTGTGCGCGTCTCGCCTGCTGCGCCCAGCGCGCTCAAGATCGGATCGAGGAACAACAGCGTGGCCGCGCTCAATGCGATCGTCACGGCGATCATCAACACAAGGCTGGCAGACGCAACCTGCCGCGCCTTCATCCGCTGCCCCGCGCCGAGCAGGCGCGCGACGGTGGCGCTCACGCCTATGGTCATGCCAATCGAAATGGCGGTGATAAAAAAGTTGATCGTGCCGGCAAAACCGACGGCGGCGGCAATGGACGTATCGCCGAGAAGGGAGACATAAAAGAGATTGGCGAGATCGACGGCGAATACCGCCATTAGTCCGATCGCACCGGTGCCCGCCATTACGACTACGTGCCGCAGGGTGGAACCTGTCACGAAGCGTGCGGATGAGCGTGCGAAGTCAGGCTGTCGTCTTGATGTCATGGCAAAGCGTGGGATTTCAGTGCGCGAATCATCGCACGAATGATGTGCGATTCATGACGGCGGGTCCGTGACGATTTCGTTGCAAGGACCAAAATCAAGGCACACGCCGTTGTAGTAAAGACGTTTTTTCACATGCTGAGGTTGCTTAAACGCATTGATGCTCACCTACAATGTCCGTGCAGCCGCATCTGTTTGCAATCTTCTTTGTCCTGCGAAACGTTTCAGGGAATGGAGCTTGCGGGCAGGCTGCTTGAAGCGGCAATCAAGTTGCTTCCACCATCGAATAAGGGATACCCATCATGAGCATTTTCGGCACGATCCTGAGCAAGATTTTCCCTTCCAGCCATCCGGCCGTTGCAGCGCCCGCACCTGTAGCAGCACCGGGTACGCCGGTAGCCGCCGCGCCTGTACCTTCGCCTGAGGTCGCGGCAGCTCCGCCGGTCGATGTCGAAGCAGTTTTGACCGACCTGCAAACCAAAACGTCGGAACAATTGAATTGGAAGACGTCGATTGTCGATCTGATGAAATTGCTTGGCCTGGACAGCAGTCTTGCTGCGCGCAAGGAACTTGCCGGCGAACTGCATTTCCCTGGCGATACGAACGATTCGGCATCCATGAATATCTGGCTGCACAAAGCCGTCATGGCGCAACTTGCGGCCAACGGCGGGAAAGTGCCGGATAGTTTGAAGAACTGAGCATTGTTTTTATAGCGCGTGACTGAGTAGCCGCACGGAGTAGTCGCACGGAGTAGTCGCCCGAAAGTCCGTGCGGCTACTTTTCCATTTTCAGCGCTTTGTTATAGCCGGTAAGCTCAAGATAGCCGTGTCCAACGCTCTTGTTGTCACGGCTCACTGTTACTGCGCCTTCCCAGTACACCGCGCCTGTCGACTGACTCGAGTCCAGTTCCTGATCGTCCATTAGTGGATCGAGCGACCAGGTTACATCGCCTGTTTTTACCGTCTCCGATACCGGATAGGACGTCCCCGTACGCGGCGAGCGCCATGTGCGGCGCGGCGTGAAGTCCACCTGTTTTCCATCGAACGATGTCGTGTGACCTTGCGGGTCGCGCAGCGTTGCGTGCGTCCAGACCGCGCTGCCGTCGTGGCTACGAACCTTGAACGCCATCAACGCCGAACCATCGGTCAGGTTCGCGCCGAGCCAGTCCCAGCCGACCGCGTCGGCGCTGAGCACCGTACTGGACCATTCGTGATCGAGCCACGCCGAACCGGTGACGGTAGTGTCGAGCGCCGGTTTGCCGTTTTGTGCCGAAGCCCGAGTCACCTTGCCGGTGACGCGCAGTTGCGGTTCGCTGTAGTAATAGCTTGCTTGAGCGGGTAACGGACCTTTGCGCGAATAGCCGTTATCGCCTTGCAATAATGGTCCGGCTGTTGGCGTCAACGTCAGGTTCAGCGTGAAATCGGTGGCGTTGACCGTCACTGCGTATTGGCCATCGGCGGCTCGATGAAGTTGCCACGCGTCCAGCTTGACCTCGGTGTTGCCGGTTTTTGCGTAGGCCAGATCGAAACCTTGTCGCGAGATCTTTTGATCATGCACGAGCCGTCCAAAGGAAGGGTCGCTGAGCGCCGCGTGCGCGATGATCAATTGCGATGGCGCGAACGCACCGGGATCGGCGGGATCATGGCCGGTCGCCGAACGAAAGAACGTGATCTGGAAACCGAGCGGTTTGCCATCGGGCTGATTCAACCAGCCTGTGGCGTACCACCATTCGGTGCGAAAGGCCGGATGCGCGCCAGTGTCCTGCGGGAACGTGAGTCGATGGCCGGGCTCGACGGCTGCGAAGTCGGCAGCAATCGACGGCGTGATCGTGCAAACACATATGGCGATGGCCGCAAGCTGCTTGAACAGGCGCATCACCAGTCCTCCTTGACGGCGCGCACAGCATCGAGCGATATCGCCTTGCGGCCCGCGACCACGGCCGTCGCGCACGATGCAACCAGCATCACCGCCGCGACCGTGCCGAG
>Ga0163162_10001055_pt1 | contig 25617 bp, 29 predicted proteins | sample S55metaG_FD_115310 | JGI IMG/M metagenome (GOLD analysis project Ga0163162, IMG submission 115310) | Switchgrass rhizosphere microbial communities from Kellogg Biological Station, Michigan, USA - S5-5 metaG | ecosystem: Host-associated > Plants > Roots > Rhizosphere > Soil | place: USA... | reverse complement strand
GGAAGCAGTAGAGGCCCTATTGGGGCCCAGCGAGCCAAAGCGATACACCATTGAAGACCTGAAAACCATCACCGCCGAATACCGGGCAAAGACCAGAGAACTCAAGAAGGGGAATGCAGCATGACGCAGGTAAAGCGCTTCGCCGTAAACACTGCTGGCCGGGATTTCGCGGTTGGCGACATTCACGGCCACTTCACGAGGCTGCAGGCTGCGCTTGATGCTGCTGGTTTTGATCCTGCAATCGACCGCCTGTTCAGCGTTGGCGACCTGGTAGATCGCGGGCCTGAGTCGCTGGACGTCGACGAATGGGTTCTCCGTAAGCCTTGGTTTCACGCCGTGCGCGGAAACCACGAGCAGATGACAGTCGACTCTCACGCAGCCGGGCGCACCAGTGATCAGTGTGGGATGCACTTCATCAACGGCGGCCAGTGGTTTTACGGCCTTTCTAGCGTGGAGCAGGGCTGCTACGCAAGCATCCTGCAAGACCTGCCACTGGTAATTGAGGTTGAAACGGCTAGGGGCCTCATTGGCATCGTTCATGCCGACGTGCCACGCGGTAGCTGGGCAGAGATGATTGCTGCGCTTGATGGCCCAGCAGCGGAGGCCGAGCACACGGCGGCGATGCTCCAGTGGTCAAGGAAGCGCATCACCGAAGAAAACCACGGCGGCGTGTCTGGCGTGAGGGCGGTGATCGTAGGGCATACCCCACTGCGTCGCCCCGCAATCCTCGGCAACGTTTACCACATTGATACTGCCGGCTGGATGGACGGCCATTTCACCCTGTTGAATCTCCACACACTCGAATGCATCCCACCGGTAAATCCAAAGCTCCATTGGGATTGGGAGGCGCGCGCATGAACTGGAAAGCCATCAGCAAGAACTGCATGTCCTCCGAGGAGGGTTATCTGCTCAGCCGGTACGCGTTGGAGTCTGGGTATGCGTACGTCTGCCGGTGCCCGAAGGGAAAGATCATCCATTCCTGCAAGGACCAAGGTAAGGCCAAGGCGGCATGTGTTGAACATCTGAATAACCAGAAGGTGGGGAAAGCAGCATGAGCGAAGTTAAAGCAGGCGTAACGCTGCGCAGCGAGCGCGCAAACCGTATCTATGTTGCTGGCCCTATGACTGGAATCGAGGATTTCAACTTTCCAGCGTTTGACGCTGCTGCAGCCAGACTGCGTTGGGCTGGCTGGATCGTTGAGAACCCAGCAGAACACGGGATCATTGAAGGTGCTGAATGGGCCGACTACTTGGCCTACGACCTGACCAAGATCGGCCTTTGTGGGGCCATCTACCTGCTGCCAGGCTGGGAAAACTCGAAAGGCGCCCAGCTGGAAGTACTCGTTGCCGAGCGCCTGGGCATGCAGATCATCCACGCATCGGAGTTGGCAGCATGAGCGAACTGAAGCCTTCCAACCCTAAAGACCTGATTGGCAGCGGCAAATTGCCGTTGCACCTCTGGCCTACAACTGCGACCGCATTGGGCAGCCTTGGACTTCTCGACGGAATGCTCAAGTACGGCCGGTCAAACTTCCGGGCCGTCGGTATCCGCGCCTCGATCTACTACGACGCCGCCAGTCGCCACTTGAACGCATGGTTCGAAGGGGAGGCAGTCGATCCAGATAGCGGACTGCCGCATCTGGCCCATGCGCTTGCCTGCCTGGCCATCATTGTCGACGCAGAGGCAGCCGGGAAGCTCAACGATGACCGTATGCACCCTGGTGGCTACCGAGACCTGATCAATTCGCTTACGCCTCATGTGGCGCGCCTCAAGGCCATGCACGAAGACAAGACCCCAACGCACTACACCATCGCCGGAGACGCCCAATGACCACAGTCAAAGAAACAACCGATCAGGTCACTGAGGCGCAGACCATCGAAGCCCTGAAGACCATGAAAATGGCGGACGCGGCTAAGTTTCTCGGGATTAATATCCGGACACTGGAAAGGCGTAAGGCCAATCTGGTGCGAAAAGGCTGGAGCCCGGAGCACGACATGGTGCATATCGTGCCGGATGGGTTTCGGCTGAGCGGCACGTCGAGTCTCTACAAGGAGGGAGTCAAGGCGCCGGTGCTTCAGTGGGTTAAAACCTCATCGGACGAGCAGCGTCAGCGGGAACTGATGGAAGCAGCCATTGCGGCAATGGGAGAGGAGTTACCGCGTATGGCGTTCGCTCCAGCACCGGCCGCCTGCAATACCGATCTGCTGAACTGCTACGTCGTCACCGACTACCACCTTGGCCTTTTGTCCTGGCACGAGGAAACGGGCGCCGACTACGACCTGAGCATTGCCGAGCACCAGCTTATTGCCTGGTTTGCCGAGGCCATCCGTATGGCTCCGGATGCTGAGATCGGTGTGTTTGCGCAGCTCGGGGATTACCTGCACTGGGACGGCCTCGATGCTGTGACGCCTGCAAGCAAGCATCTGCTCGACGCTGATACCCGGTTCCAGAAGCTGGTGCGTGTGGCGATCAGGGTAACCCTCCGTGTCGTCGACATGCTGCTCACCAAGCACCAGCGGGTTCACGTGCTGATGGCTGAGGGTAACCACGACACTGCCAGTTCCATCTGGTTGCGAGAATGGTTCTCGGCCATCTACGAGAACGAGCCACGCATCACCGTTGACCGCAGTCCTGACCCTTACTACTGCGTGGAGCACGGCCAGACCAGCTTGTTCTTTCACCATGGGCACAAGAAGAAACCGACGGCCGTGGCCGACGTGTTCGTTGCCAAGTTTCGCGACGTCTTTGGCCGTACCAAACACAGCTACGCGCACCTGGGTCACCTGCACCACGTCGACATCAAGGAAAACAACCTGATGATCGTGGAACAGCACCGCACCCTGGCTGCTCCTGATGCCTACGCAAGCCGCGGCGGTTGGATCAGTGGCCGTGACGCCAAGGTCATCACCTACCACAAGGCATACGGCGAGGTAGGGCGCCTCACGATCAGCTCCGACATGCTTAAGGTAGGTGCAACATGAGAGACGCAGAAGACCTTCTGACCCACTGGGGCCGCTGGAGCCGTCAACAGGTAGGCGTTCCTCGGTGCACGTCCCCTTCATACGTCCTGATGCGGGACAATGTTGAGCAGGTATCCGACTTTCCTGATGCCGACATCACCGACGATGAGGCGTTGCTGGTTGACCAGATTGTGGCCAGGATGGCGCAGCGCTACCCAAAGACGGCCGAATGCGTAGTGATCTTTTACAGGTCTGATCGAACCCTTGCCGAGGTCGGGCGGATCGTTGGTGAGCCGCGCCTGAAGGTTCGTGAATACCTCATAGCCGCCAAGGGGTATGTCGAGGCGTACATGGAAATGGGGGTGGCAGCATGATCCGCTCACGAGCCAGACGACTAATGTGTGACCGTTCTTTCGCCAGCAAGGGATCTCACGTTGATGAGTGCCTTCCTGTAAACGAGCGAATCATGCGTATGATCGACGATGAGATCGAGAAGACATCGTATATTGCGAGCGCCCGACAAAATGGCCCAGGAAAGGGCGAGCAACTCGCCAAGTCAGGGCTTTCTTGGTACGCCAAGTCGTTCACTTACATCTATTTCATCATCTGTGGCGGGACTGGCGCTGTAAAAATAGGGCGAGCAGATAACGTAAAGAAGAGGATGGCTGAGCTGCAGGTGTCCAATCCAAACAAGCTAACACTGCTTTGCCACTTCCGGGCGCCGTCCATCTTTGAGCCAACCCTTCACACAATATTCTCCAAAAGCCGACTCAGGGGTGAATGGTTTAAAATCACGGATGACCTGCTTGACTTAGCCGAGATCGGGAACGACCAAAATTACATCGGCGTGCTTCGATACTGTAAAGATATGTTAGAACGTAACAAACCGGTTGACTGTTCAAATGGCCGGGAGTAATGTGCCCAAAGATGCGGTTTTACCGCTTCGAAAGCAGGTAAATGCTCAGGCTGATGAGCAAGGAAACCGTAGGCCCTGGCAGACAATGGAATAACGCGGCGCATGCGAAGAGAAACCAAGCGTCATGCCGGAGATCAGCACCGGCCACCTGCTTGACCTTCTGTCAATTGACGGTTGGTATAGAGGACTCGGAGCCTCGACAAAAATTCCGAGGCCTATTCGCCGCAAGGCAGCACAGCATGAGGTCCTGGCAGCAGGATAGCCAAGAGAGGGAATGATCAACCTTCGCCTCAAGCCGACAAAGCCCCGCCCTAAACCAGCGGGGCTTTTTTTATTCCTCAAATTCGGCGAACTGTTCCCCAGCACTTACGCCAGGCCGCAGCCATTGGCCGTTTTTTATTCATACCCACATGCAACTGAGAGGTCGAGCGCATGGAATTCTTTCATCGCGTGCTCGACAAGGCTGAGTGGATCATTGCCGGCCTGTTTGGAGCCATCGTTGCAAGCTGGTGGCACAAGGACGATCTGACTGACTGGAAGGCCTGGGTGGTCTTCTTGATCACTGGTGTCGCCTGCGCCCTGTATCTGACGGGGATGGTAAGCGCCTACCTCGGGATCGTAGACCCCAGCAATGTGGCCGGTGTCGGCTTCCTCTTGGGAGCCTTTGGCGGATCGCTGATGACCGCCATCAATCGCGCCATCAAAGCCGCTGACCTGTGGGCGCTCGTGCGCTCTAAGTTCGGGGGGAGTTGACCAATGAGCCTTCAGACGTTGAGCACCCTGTTTATTGGCACCATAAGCCTTTGGGCCATGTGGTGCATGCTGAGCGCAAGAGTCCACGACGGAATCATCGGCAAGATCATCTACGCCTCAATCATGGTTTCGGGTTTCGCGATCGTCACCCGGGCGGAGACTGTCTTTGTCACGCCGACCACCGCCGGCGTCACCTTTCACGGAGCAATCGCCTTGTCCTGCCTTCGCCACTGGTTCGTAGCCAACCACTGGCCACGCGTCAAGGCCTGGCTGTGCCGCTATCTGCACTGTGAGCAATGCCTGAATGATGAGAGCGTGCGCAAATGATCACCAGTGATAAGGGTATTGCCCTGATCCAAGACTCTGAAGGCCTGCGCCTGAAGGCCTACAAGGATTCGGTAGGTGTACCAACCATTGGCTGGGGTCATACCGGTGACGTGCAGATGGGCACCACCATCACCCGCGCCCAGGCTGAGACCTTGCTCCGTGAGGACCTGCACGACTTCGAGCGCGCAGTTACTCGCGTAGTCCGCGTGCCAATCAATCAGAACCAATTCGACGCCCTGGTGTGCTTCAGCTTCAACGTAGGCGCCAAGGCTCTGGAAAACTCAACGCTGCTGCGCCTGCTGAACGCTGGAAGCTTCGCCGGTGCTGCCAGTCAGTTCCCGAACTGGAACAAAGCCGGTGGCCAAGTCCTCAAGGGGCTGGTAACCCGCCGCGCCGCCGAACAGAAGTTGTTCCTGTCGTGACCAACTACCTATTCGCCGCCATAGCCGCCCTGGTGCTGCTGCTGGGCATCCAGACACATCGCCTGGATAACGCTCAGACCGCTCATGCCGAGTACGTGTCAGGCATTGAGCGTCAGGCCAAGGAAGCCAGCGAGCAGGCCCGCCAGGCCGAACAGAAGCACCAGCAAGCCATTGAACAGGTACGCACCGATGCAACCAATCAAAAGATCAGCGATGACGCTCACGCTGCTGAGCTTGTTGCTGTGGGTGTCAGCCTGCGCCAACAACAGTCCAGCCTGCTTGCCGATCGCGCCAATCTCCGTGCCCGCCTTGCCGCAAGAGGCAAGACAATCGACGACCTTAACGATCTGCTCGCCCAGCTGCGCACAGAAGCTGACAGCTACGCGGGTGACCTGGCAACAGCGCTTGACTCAAGTCGCCGGGCCGGATTCGCCTGTGAGCGCTCCTACGACTCCATGAGAGCAACCCAATGACCAAGTACATCGTTAACTGCTCAGGCATCGCTCATTCGGTTGAGGCTGTCACCTTCACGCAGGGCCCAGATCTGCGCTTCATCGGCGAGCACGGGGCCATCGTGGCCATCTTCAATCACTTTGAATGGCTGAAGGTTGAGCCTGCCGAGGTGAAGCCAGATCCAGTAGACACCTCGTCCACCGATAAGCCTGCGCTGGCTGGTGAGTAATGGCCGATAAGCAGCCAACTGACTGGGAGCGCATAGAGCAGCTATACCGTGCAGGCCTGCTGTCAGTCCGCGAGATAGCTGCTGCATGTGCCGTATCGCACACCGCAATCCAGAAGAAGGCCAAGGCCTGTTCTTGGGAGCGCGACCTCAAGGCAAAGATCGCCGCGCGGGCTGATGCACTGGTTGCCAAATCAGAGGTTGCCACACAGGTTGCCACGGAAGCGCTGGCAACCGAGCGCGGGATTGTTGATTCAAACGCCCAGGTCATTGCAAGCATCCGCATTGGTCACCGTACTGACATCGGCCGTTACCGCCGGCTGGCCAGCAAGCTGCTGGATGAGCTGGAAGGGCTGACTGACAACCGAGATCTATTCGACCAGCTTGGTGAGTTGCTGCTTAACCCAGACGACAACGGGCTGGACAAGCTAAACGACCTGTACCGCAAGGTGATTGACCTGCCGTCCCGCACCAAGACGCTCAAGGAACTTGGCGAGACCCTGAAGAACCTCATCACGCTTGAGCGCCAGGCCTACGACGTCGGTGCCGAGCAACCGAATGACGACCGCAGCAAACTGACGGAAGACGAACTTGATCGCAGAATCGCCAAGCTCTCAGGTCAGTAAGGCTGAGAAACTTGAGCTATTGGCGCTGCTTGAAGAGAAGGCCCGCAGAGATGCGCAGAGGCGGCACCTGCTCCAGTTTGAGACGCTTTACGAGTGGCAGCGCAAGTTTGTAAGGGCTACGGCTGATCACACCTCGTGCATGCTCATGGCGGCCAACCGGGTAGGTAAGACGCGCACAGGACTGACAGTCGATGCCATGCATCTGCTGGGTGACTACCCGGAAGACTGGGAAGGCCACAAGTTCGACCATGCACCGATGTGCTGGCTGCTTGGGTTCTCCATGGAGAAGACCCGCGACCTGCTACAGACGCCGCTATTCGGCACGCTGGAGGCTGGCAAGTGGACTGGCGGGCTTATCCCTGCTGACCGAATCATCGCGCATCTATCGGCTACCGGTACGTCCGGGGCAATGCGCCAGATCACGGTCCGTCACAGCTCAGGCAACCAATCAACAGTGCAGTTCTGGTCCTACAGCCAGGGACAGCACGCAATCATGGGCGACAGCGTCGACTGGTACCACATCGACGAAGAGCCACGAGACAAAGCGATATACCCGCAGGTCCTGACGCGTACAGCCACTGGTGACAATGGCCTGGGCGGCCGGGGAATCCTGACGTTCACCCCAGAGAATGGCCGTACCGAGCTGGTTGTTCAGTTCATGGACTGCCCAGCTGAGGGCCAATACATCCAGCGCGCCACCTGGGCCGATGCACCGCACTTGACCGCCGACACTCAGCGCAAGTTGCTCGGCATGTACCCGGAATGGCAGCGCGATATGCGATCCAAAGGGCTCCCATTGCTCGGCACAGGCCTGATATTCGATTTCGGCGACGACGATATCAAGTGCCAGCCGTTCCCATGCCCTGACCACTACTGGGTCATCAACGGTATGGACTTCGGTTGGGATCACCCACAGGCACACGTACAGATCTGGATCGACATGGAGTCGGACACGATCTACCTGGCTCATGCCTGGAAGAAGTCGAAGGTCACGCCATCCACTGTGTGGGGCACCGTAAAGGCTTGGGCCAACCATGTGCCCACCGCCTGGCCCTCTGATGGCCTGCAGTCTGAGAAGTCGTCAGGCGAGCAACAGAAGAAGGCCTATGTAGATGCTGGCTGGCAGATGCTGCCAACCCACGCAACCTGGGCTGACGGCGGTGTAGGCGTAGAGATCGGCCTCGTCGAGATGTACGAGCGCATGACCACCGGCCGATTCAAGATCTTCTCGCACCTGACTGACTTCTTCGACGAGAAGATGAGTTACCACCGCGATGAGAACGGGAAGATCGTCAAGCTCAACGACGACATCCTGTCCGCCACCCGTTACGCCTACATGATGCGGCGCTTCGCCCGTCAGCGGTTCCAGTGCCGGCCAATTGAGCATGGCACCCACCAATCTGATTACGATCCATTCAATTCATAGGAGGCGGCCATGTGTGGCGGCGGAGCTGGGAAACTTCTTGGTCGAGGCATTAACACGATGTTCCTCGGCACAACTGACGCTGTCGGCCTGACTGGCGAGGGCTCATTGCTTGAGCCTGGCGGTGATCTCCTGCCAACTGCCGCAACCCCGGCGACCACTGCCGTAGGCGATGTGAACTCTGCGTCTACTGCCGCGCGTGATGACGAGAAACGCCGTCGTGCTGCTGCTGCCGGTCTGTCCAGCACGATCCTCGGCGGTTCTACCGCTGGCACTACCACGGGCACTAAAACGCTGCTCGGGAGCTAACCCTGATGGAAGAGACACCACGCCAGCGTGCAGACAAACGTCTTGCGATGCTCAAGAGCGAGCGTCAGCCATGGGAAATCACATGGAAGGACCTGTCTGACTACGTGCTGCCCATGCGCTCGAAGTTCTTGTATGACGGGAAACCCCAAGGTGACCGCCGTAGCCGCAAGATCATCAACAGCGCAGCAACCAAGGCCAGCCGCACCCAGTCGGCAGGCATGGTATCGGGCATCACGTCGCCTGCACGTCCTTGGTTTCAGCTGAGCACCACGTCCACTGCGGCGATGGAGTACGGCCCGATCAAGGCCTGGCTCTACGAAGTCACCCAGCGCCTGCGTGACAAGTTCCTCAAGTCGAACCTGTACAGCTCTCTGCCTGTTATGTACTCGGAAATGGGTACGTTTGGCATTGGTGCCATGTCGATCGAGGAAGACGACGACGAGGTGTTTCGCTTCAATGCTTACACCGTTGGTCAGTACTACGTAGCCAACGGCTGGCGCGGCACGATAGACACGTTTTACCGCGAATTCAAGATGACTGTAGGCCAGATTGTTGACCAGTTTGGCCTGGAAAATTGTTCGATTAGGGTCAAGGGTGAGTGGGAAGCAAACCGCCGTGACGCTTGGGTTGACTGCGTTCAGGCCATAGAGCCCAACAAGTATCGCGAAGACGGCAAGCGCGACAGCAAGAACCTGCCTTACTCGTCCATCACGTACGAGGTTGCCGCCGGCGATCCCAAGCTGCTGCTGGAACAGAAGGGCTTCCACGAGTTCCCGATCGTCTGTGTTCGCTGGGATCTTTTGCCCGAGGATGCATACGGCACCGGTCCAGGCCACATTGCACTGCCTGACATCAAGGCCTTGCAGCTGTATGAGAAGCGGTCGGCTCAACTGGTTGACCGAGGGTCTGACCCGGCCCTGCAAGCGCCTTCAAGCCTTCGTGGCCAGCCAAGCTCAATGGTCCCTGGCGGCATCACTTACGTTGACCAGGTTGGCGGCCAGAACCAAATCGCGCCGATCTATGAGCCCAACGCCGGCTGGCTGAATCCGCTGGCCATCAAGATCAATGCGCTTGAGAACTCGATCAAGGAAGCCTACTTCGCCGACTTGTTCCTGATGATCAGCCAACTCGACACCGTGCGCAGCGCGACTGAGATCGCCGAGCGCAAGGAAGAGAAGATGCTGATGCTCGGCCCAGTGCTTGAGCACATCAACGACGAAGGCCTCGACCCGCTGATTGACCGTTGCTTCAACATCATGCTCCGCCAGTCCATGCCGATCTGGCAGGGGATTATGGATGGCGAGCCAATGCTTCCGCCTCCACCTGAAGAGTTGCAGAACCTTGAGCTCAAGGTCGAGTACGTATCCATCCTGGCCCAGGCGCAGAAAGCACTCGGCGTTGCAGGCCTGGAGCGCTTCTCTGCATTCGTTGGCAACCTGGCTGGCGTTGATCCTACCGCTCTGGACAAATTCGACGTGGATCAGACCATCGACGAATACGCTACTGCCACTGGCGTTGTGCCAACCGTGGTCCGTGGCGACGAGCAAGTTGCACAGATTCGCCAGCAGCGTGCCCAACAGCAGCAAGCAGCCCAGGCCCAGCAATTACTGGGCGCTGGCATCCAGGGCGCCAAGCTCCTTTCCGAGACAGAAGTCACGCCGGGCAACGCGCTCGGCCAGATAGTCGGGGCCTAAATGGACGAAGACGAAGAGATCCAGGAGCGCCTGGAGCTGAAGGCGCGCCTGCAACAAAAGAGTCTGGACGATGACTTCCTCTGGCTCATGGAGTCGCAGCGCGGTCGCCGCATCGTCTGGTCGCAGATGGCCAGGGCAAAGATGTTTCAAACCACCTTCGACACCCACGGCGGGCGCATGAGCCTGAACGAGGGGATGCGCCAGCACGGCCTGTATCTGCTGGGCGAAATCAACCGACTGTGCCCGGAGACATACCCGGTCATGGTCCGCGAAAACACCAAAGAGGAACCGAATGATGACTGATGTCGCCCCCGTGGATGCCACCCCTCCAGCAAGCACCACTGAGAACGCACCGTCACAGCCTGCTGCAACGCCTCCGGCTGTAGAGCCTGCTCCGGCAGTCACTCCGCCAGCTGAACCGCCTGCAGCAGAAAAACCTGCCGACACCAAGCCGCAAGGCGCCCCCGAGAAGTACGAGTTCAAGTATCCCGAAGGCTACCAAGTCGATGAAGCCTCTCTGACCGAGTACTCCGCTGCTTTCAAAGAGCTGGGTCTGACGAACGAGCAAGCCCAGCGACTGGTGGACATGGATGCAAAGCGCTCCGTTTCTTCGACCGAGGCGAACGTCGCGGCCCACAAGCAGCAGGTTGAATCGTGGGTAGGTGAGTTGAAAAACGATCCTGACTTCGGTGGCAGCAAGTTCGACGCAAACCTGGCCATTGCCAACAAGGCATATGGCGATTTCGGGTCGCCCGAACTGACTCAGTTCCTCAAACAAACCGGGCTCGGGACACACCCGCTGCTCGTTAAGGCCTTCCACAACATCGGCAAGCAAATGGGCGAGGGTTCGATCCACAAGACGACCAGCGACCAACCTGCCGAGCGCTCGATTGCCGAGCGTATGTACCCCAATTATTCCGCTTAAGGAGCGCCAAACATGGCCACTATTGGTAATACCGTACCGACGCTGCTCGACGTAGCAAAACGACTGAACCCGGACGGCGGCGGCATCATGCCGATTGCTGAACTGCTCAGCCAAGAAAACGAAATGCTGCTGGACATGCCTTGGTACGAAGGCAACCTGCCCACCGGCTCTCGCATCACCACCCGCACCGGCCTGCCTTCGGTCATCTACCGCAAGCTGAACAGCGGTGTTCCGACAAGCAAGTCGACCACTGCGCAAGTGGACGAGTCGTGCGGCATCCTGGAAGGCCGTGGCCAAGTCGACGTTGACCTGGCGCTGCTCAACGGCAACACCGCTGCATTCCGCCTGTCTGAGTCGTCTTCCTTCATGGAGTCCATGAACCAGTCGATGCAGCAAGGCGTTCTGTACGGCAACACTGACGTGACTCCTGAGTCGTTCACCGGCTTGGCGCCACGCTTCAGCACTGTCAGCACCGCGACCGCGCAAACTGCGGCCAACGTGATCGACGCCGGCGGCACTGGTTCCACCAACACCTCGATCTGGCTGATTGGCTGGGGCGAGAAAACCGTTCACGGCATCTATCCAAAAGGCTCCAAGGCCGGCCTGGTCCACAAAGACCTGGGCGAAGGTGATGCATTCGACGTGAACAACAACCGTTTCCGCGCGCTGATGGATCAGTATCAGTGGAAATGCGGTATCGCGGTCAAAGACTGGCGCTACATCGTCCGCATCGCGAACGTTGACGTGGCTGCTCTGACCAAGAACGCCGCCACCGGTGCCGACATCATCGACCTGATGACTCAGTCCCTGGAGCTTATTCAAGGCCTGACCGGTGTAACTCCGGTGTTCTACGTCTCGCGCCGCATCCGCTCGTTCCTGCGCCGCCAGACCGTGAACAAAGTCGCCTCCGGCACCCTGAGCTACGACAACGTTGCAGGCAAACCAGCGCTGATGTTCGGCGAGGTTCCTGTCCGTCGCGTAGACGCCATCCTCAACACTGAAGCCCGCGTGGTTTAAGGAGCTCTTCATGTACGTCGATAAGCAAGCAGAGTTTTCTGACAACCAGGTGGTTACTGCTACCGCCATCTCGACCAACGTTTACGACCTGTTCCCGGTCGGCAACGCGGTCAACAGCAACACCGTGCGCGACATCGGTGTGGGCGAGGACGTTTACCTGGTTGTTCAGGTTGACGCCGCCGCCACTGCCGCAGGTGCCGCCACGGTCACTGTAACGCTGGAATCGTCCAGCACTGCCGACCTGGCAACCACCCCAACCGTGCACTTCGCCTCGGCGACCTATGCGCTGGCCAGCCTCACAGCCAACAAGACGCTGATGGCGTTCAAGTTGCCGGCCGATGCCTACAAGCGCTATGTCGGTGTGCGTTACACCGTGGCAACCGGCCCGCTGACTGGCGGTTCGTTCTCCGCGTTCTTCGCGAAGGACATCCAGGCATTCCGCTCCTACGTCAAGGGCTACACCTTCTGAGGACTGATCCATGAGCAATAAGGCAAAGACTCCAGACACCACCAAGTGGTACCTGGTGAAAGAGCTGAGCTACATCGGTGACCGTCTCTGCTCGACTGATGAAGTCGTGCAGTACTCGGGTGAGCCGGGTGAGAACCTGGAAGAAATCACCGCAGAAGAGGCCCAGAAGCGACTGGCTGGCAAGTAACACAACCCGCAATACAAGGGGCCTTCGGGCCCCTTTCTTTTTGCCTGAGGATTCCCATGAGCTCGGTGATTGAGATTTGCAACATGGCCTTGTCGAGGATCGGCAACAGCCAGCGCATCGACAGCCTGACCGAGCGCAGTGTCCAGGCGGAACAGTGCTCGCTGTTCTATGAGCAGACCCGCGACTGGGTGCTGCGTGATAAGCCATGGCCGTTTGCGACCAAGTTCGTAAGCCTGGCCGAGGTGACTACCAACCCTGACCCGATCTACCCCTACAGCTATGCGTTCCCGACCGACTGCCTCTATGCGCGAAAGATCGTGAACCAGATTTTCCCTGTCGATTATTGGCCATTTGCCGATACCGACGTGTGCGTCCCGCAGATCCAAGCCATCCCGTTCCGTGTGATTCAGGGTGATTCAACTCGCCTGATCGCCACGTCTGTGACGCCGGCCACGCTTGAGTACACCGCAAGAATCACAGACCCCGGATTCTTTGACCCCATCTTTGTATCCGCGCTGGCCTACAAGCTCGGCGTTGAGATCGCCCCAGCACTCGCCAAAGAGCCAAGCATCGCTGACCGTATGGAGGCTGCCTATCAAGGCGTTGCCGCCTCCGCGTTCGCTCAGGGGATGAATGAAGGGCAGGGCGACCGTATGCCTGAGTCGGTATTCATCACTGGGCGTGAAAGCAGATGACTCAGACCATCCAGCCGTCATTCAGTTCTGGTGAGTTGGCCCCGGCCACCTATGCGCGCGTCGACCTGAACCGCTACTACACCGGGCTGCGCACCTGCAGAAATCTCATGGTGATGCCAGAGGGCGGCGTGCGTAACCGCGCTGGCACCAAGTTCATGGCCGAGACCAAGGTCAGCAGCACCAAATCCCGCCTGATTCCTTTCCAGTTCAGCACCGAGCAGACCTACGTTCTTGAGTTTGGCGTTGGGTATATCCGCTTCTACACCAATGGCGGGCAGCTGTTGAACCTGGGCGTGACCTATGAGATCGCCACGCCATACGCCGAGGCTGACCTTTTCGCCTTGAACTACACGCAGTCTGCTGACGTGATGACCATCGTTCATCCGAACTATGCGCCAATGGAGCTGAAGCGGTTTGGACCGACAAACTGGACGCTTACGGCGATCACCTTTGTTCCGACCATTCAGCCGCCGACCAGCCTGGCGGGCTCGCCTCGCACCGGGGGTTCTGGCGACACTACGGTTTACCGGTACGTGGTTACCAGCGTATCGACGGACGAATCCTCAGAAGAGTCCCTGCCAAGCGCCGGCGTCAACGTTACAAGCTGGGACAATAAGGCTGGTGCGACATTGACGTGGGTAGCTCCAGCGGGCTCCGTTGACCACTACAACGTCTACAAGGACAACAATGGAGCTGGGATATTCGGCTTCATCGGCCAGGCGTCAGGGCTTGCGTTCACGGACAACGCTATCGGCCCGACGAAAACAGACACTCCGCCATCGTTCGACAACCCGTTCGCCAGCGGGAACAACCCAGGCGTGGTTGGCTATTACCAGCAGCGCCGAGTGTTCGGCGCCAGCACTGCAAACCCCCAGACGCTGTGGTTCAGTCGCGTCGGGTCTTACAACAACTTCGGGTTCTCAACTCCCACCAAAGACGACGATGCCATCACGGTCACTCTGGCATCGCGCCAAGTTAACCGGATACGCGCACTTGTCCCGCTCAAAGAGTTGTTGGTTATGACTTCCGGCTCTGAATGGACGATTGCTGGAGATTCAACCGGGCTTAAGCCAACCAACCTGCAGGCCCGAGTCCAAAGCTATATCGGCTCCGGCACGGTTCCCCCAGCGGTATATGGGAACACTGCGCTTTACGTCCAGGCCCGCGGCCAGAAGCTTGCCGACCTGGCTTACTCGTACACCAGTGACGGATTCCAAGGGCAGGACTTGACGGTACTGTCTTCGCACCTCGTGCGCGGCTTTGAAATAAAGGACATGGCGCTGGCCCAGGTGCCTAACAGTGTGCTGTGGATCGTGCGCAATGATGGGGTGATGATTGGGTTTACCTACCTACCGGCTCAACAGGTGTTCAGCTGGCATCGTCATGACACCGACGGGGCGTTTGAGTCGATCGCGTCTATCCCTGAAGCCGATGAGGACGCGGTTTACTTCATCGTTCGCCGCACCATCAATGGTGTTGACAAGCGATACGTAGAACGCATGGCATCGCGCCAACTGTCTGTACCTGGGGAAGAGACCGAGCTTGACAGGTCATTCTTCGTTGACGCTGGCCTGACCTATGACGGTCGCGGCGCAACATCGGCGGCACTGACCTTGACCGGCGGCACTGACTGGCACTATCCAAACCCGTTGACGCTAGGCGCCACTGGCTCGCCATTCGTGATTGGCGATGTCGGCACCGTGATCATTCTGCGTGGGGCTGATGGGCAGATCATCCGGCTGACCGTTAGCGCTTTCAACAGTGCAAACAGCCTGACCGTTGTGCCTGGCTCGATCGTCCCTACATCGCTGCAGAATATTGCGGCGACTAGGTGGGGTCGCGCACGCGCAACATTCTCTGGCCTAGGTCACCTCGAAGGCAAAACCGTAAGCATCCTCGCAGACGGAAGTGTTCAACCGCAGGCGGTGGTGACTGGTGGTGCCGTGTCCATCCAGCGGCCAGCCATGCTGGTTCATATCGGCCTTCCGATTGTCAGCGACTTTGAAACGCTCGATATGACGCTGCAGAACCAGCCGAACTTCCTGCACGCTGAAAAGCGGGTTAACGAGGTCACGGCGATTTGCGAGCAAAGTCGCGGGATATTTGCCGGCACCGACGAAGACAACCTTTACGAATTCAAGCAGCGCAACACCGAGAACTACAACGACCCCATCAGTCTGCTAACTGGCCAGGCCAACATTCCAATCTCTGGGCGCTGGGAGCAACCAGGCCGGATCTTCATCCGCCAGTCTGACCCGTTGCCCGTCAGCATTCTGGGGGTGACATTCAATGTCAAATCAGGCGGCTGAGTTGGTTGGTGTCGAGCATTGGCACATAGATGCCCTATTGCTGGACTTGCGTGCAGGCGACCGGCTTGAACTCGAATCGATCCGGGGCTGGACTGCTGCTCAGGAGCTGAAGAACGCCATCTCCAGTGCGGCTCGGGCAAGGACCTGCATGTGTGGCGGCAAGGTACTGGCGATCTTCGGCGACAGTAAGTACGACGATACCTACGGTCTCCCGTGGATGGTCAGCTCCACATGGATCGAAGTCCACCGCCGGGCTTTCCTGGCTGAGTGTGTTGCCGTGGTAGCCGACATGCGCACCCGCCACAAGCAACTGATCAACTTCGCGGACGTACGCAACACACAGGCCGTGCGCTGGCTGAAGTGGCTTGGGTTCAATTTTGGCCCTGCTATCCCATACGGCATTAACAACGAACCTTTCTACCCATTCCAGATGGAGGGCACTGCATGTGCGCAGTAGCAGCAATTCCTTTTGCACTGATGGCCGCTCAGGGTGTCATGGGCGCCCAGGCAGCTAAGCAGGCCGGCGCGGCCCAGGCCTCGGCTGACATGCAAAATGCTCAATACGCTGACATGGCCGCAAACGATTCCATAAAGCGTGGCGGCATGACCGAAGACCAGCAGCGCCTGCAAACTGCTGCCGCAATTGGCACCCAGCGTGCAGGCTTTGCAGCAAACGGCGTCGACGTGAACAGCGGTTCCGCTGCCAACATCCAAGACGACACTGCCCAGCTCGGTGAGTTTGATGCTCTGACCATCCGCAACAACGCCGCCCGTGAGGCCTGGGGCTACCGCACCCAGTCGCAGACATATCGGACTTCGGCAAAGACTGCACTAGCAAGCGCCAAGAACAATATGTTCGGGTCTCTGCTTGGTGCTGGTGCGTCAGGCGCTTCGGCCTACGCGAAGATGGGGAGTTAATATGGCAACCGTCCCGCAGTACCGCCGTCAGGTTCAGGAGGCCGCAGTCCCAGTGCCTCGCGCTCAAGCGCAAATCGCTGATACCCAAGGCCTTGATCGCGGGCTTGCCCAGGCCGGACGCGCCGCAACCGAAATTTATGACAATTACCGGCAAGAAGCTGATACCACGGCCGTGATTGGCGCAGACACTGGGCTGTCTAACTGGACGAATGACGCCATGTTCAATCAGGAGAGCGGCGTCTATTCGAAAAAGGGAGCCAATGCCCTTAACGTGACGCAGGACACGCTCTCCGCTTATGACAAGCAGGTCCAGGAAACCCTTTCCGGCTTGAGCAATGACACTCAGCGTAAGCGTTTCCAGACTATTTCCGCCCAGCGCCGTGACTCGCTGAATGGCACGCTGAACCGCTATGAGTACGGCGAGCATCAGCAGTACATGAACGATGTCGACAAGGCGTCTATTCAGGCTTCGCAGAATACGGCGGCGCTCAATTACAGCGACCCGGACGCGATAAGCCAAAGCCATAAGAAGATAGAGGACGTCATACGCTCCCAAGGCCAGCGTAATGGCATGGCGCCGGAAGTTGTCGACGTCATGATCCAGAAGAATACGAGCAGCATGTATTCGGATGTTCTGCGCCGGCAGGCCGCCCAAGACCCGTATAAGGCCCAGGCCGCGCTTAAGCAGTACCAAGGTTTTTTGACTGCAGATGACCTCACCCAGGTCGGCGGAAGCATTGAGGCCAAGGTCGACCGTCTGCAGCAAAAGGCGGAAATGGTGCAATTGCGCGCTGAGGCGAAGGCTGAGCGCACGCTCGGCAAAATCAATGCACAGATATCCAGCGGCATCCCGGCCACTGATGAAATGTGGAAACAATGGGGTAGCCAGGTGCGGGGGACTCAAGCCCAGGGCGAGTTCAACGAACTGGTCAAGCAGGAGGTGGACACGCAAAAGATCCTCCGCCTGCCGATCGATCAACAAATTTCCGAGATCAATAGCAAGACGGCCAAGTTGCAGCAGGAGGGCGGGACCATTGCCGATGCCGCAAACCTCAACCGGCTCTCGCGTGCCGTCGACGCCTCGGCGAAGATGATGGCCGACTCGCCACTTGATTACTTTCAGCAGCGGCTGGGTGGCGATGTAGTGCCATTGGACCTCAACTCGAAAGAGCTTGGCGCCGTCCTCACTGATCGCGTATCCGCTATCCAGGGCATGCAGAAGAAGTTTGGTAGCACAGTGGCCATGAAGCCACTTCTTCCTCAAGAGGCCAAGCAGATCAGCGCTCAACTTGGCGAGATGTCTCCCGAGCAGCAAAGCAAGCTATTTGCCACCCTGCATAGCGCCATTGGCGATGATAAGGCCTACGCGGGTGCTATGCAGCAGATCGCCCCTGACTCGCCTATACGGGCGCTGACCGGGCTTCTAGCTGGCAAGCAGCGGTCTATGATCACCGATACCCACTGGTTCAAGCCTGATGAGGTCGCAACCAGCGGAGATGTCGCCAAGACGATGGCCCTGGGCGAGTCGATCCTGAACAAGTCCAAGACTGAGAAGGGCTCAGACGGAAAGGGATCATCCTTCCCTATCCCTAAGCAGGCCGACTTCCAGCTTGAGCTGAATAACCAGCTTGGCAGCGTTTTTGCCGGCCAGCCGCAGTCCTATCAGCTCGCCGCCCAAGCAGTAAAGTCCTACTACACCGGCGCTGCAGCAGAGAAGGGTGACGTGTCTGGAGTTGTAGACCGTAGCCTTTTGCGTACAGCAATCAAGGCATCCGTAGGCGAGGTTGTCGATTTCAACGGTAGCAAGACTCTTGCGCCGTGGGGTATGGCTGGTCAGGATTTCCACGACATGGCAAAACAGAAGTTGGTGGGCACAATGAAGGCCCAGGGCATGAGTGATGCCGAGATCTCAACTGCTGACGCCCTGACCCTGCGCCAGTACAAGGACGGTATTTACTACGTGATGCAGGGCCAGCAATTCAAGTACGGTTCCGATGGAAAGCCGATGATGGTCAATGTCAATGAGGATGCGAAATGAGCCTTATCGGCGACCTGGCATTCAATGATCAGCGTGCGCTGGAGCAGGATGCACTGGAGAATCCGGCCACAACATCTCCGGATCCTGGGTTCTGGGAAGGGTCGGGCACTGCACTATTTAGCGGTATTGGCCAGGGCCTTGCCCAGTTAACGCTGCAAGCAGCTCAGTACGGCAACGATCCATCGCAAATCATCTCGCTCAACCCTGAAAGCGACGAAGATAACTTCGCCCGCCGCCAGCATATCGGCGATATGCGCAACGAGCTGACTGAGCGTATGCGCCCCGATGCTGTCACCAGCGGGAAAGCGGCACAGGTTCTTTTCAGTTTGGGTGATGCCGGTTCACGGTTTGCCTTTGGCCTTGCCTCCGGCGGGATGCCAGTCGGCGCTCTTACTGCAGGCTCTTCTATGGGGGAGCAGCGCTTTACAGAGCTTAAGGGCCAGGGTGTCGACCCAAAGACAGCTGCAATATCTGGATCTATCGAGGGCAGTATAGTAGCAGCCCTCTCCTTCCTTCCTGCGGCCCGCCTGTTCAGCGCTCCGGCTGTTGACCTCGCGGCGACTGCGGGCGCGAACGTTGGTTTCGGCATGGTTTCCAGGGGCGGTATTGGCGCGGTACTGGAACATAACGGATATAGCCAGCAGGCCCAGCAATACAAGGCTCTTGACTCTACGGGCCTTGCTGTAGATGCGCTGCTTGGCGGACTTTTCTGGGGCGCCGGCCGCGCTATGACGCGGGGCGTCTCCCCTGGAGAACTGGATTCCGCGCTTACTGCCAATAACGGTCTCCACCATCAGCACGGTACCGCGCCAGGCGCACCGGTGGATGCAAGCTCCAGTGTTGCCCACCAGACGGCCCTGGATACTGCCATCGCGCAAATGAGCCGCGGTGAGCCGGTAAACATCGGCGGCATTGCAGATGATGCAAAATTCATCAGGACAGACAAGATTGGCCCGAGCCGCGAGGTAGCACGCCAGCAAGCTGAGCAGGAGGTGTTCGCTGCCGCCCGGGCAGAACTAGAGCCCGTGGCATCCGCTGGACTTCCAAATGTCAGGGATCTGCGCACCGAACTGGGCACTCTGCAAAAGAGCGTAGATGATCTGGATGGCACTTATCGCGAATCAGCAAAGTCCTTCCAGCGCCAGGGCATGAGTCGCAAGCAGGCAGAAAGCGCCACCCGGGACAGCATTGCCGAACAAAAGGCAGCTGCACAGACGCGCATGGACGAGATCAACCAAGCGCTGGAAGGTAATCGAGCGGCTGAGCGGGCAGCATCAGAACTCGCTGCCATTGATCGGGGGCAGGTCCCTGATCGATTCGTCAGTAAAATTGACGAGCGCGCAGAGGAAATAGGCAACGCATTTAAGCGCACAGCACTTGCAAGCAGTGTATCTCCTGACCATGGTGCGGCATTGATGCGCGCCGCCGGCAAAGAAATGGAGAAGCTGTTACGCGACGCTGGCCACATCGTTGACGATATAGAAGTGGCGCCAACCCGGGCAGCTGATACCGCCGCTTCGGCCGCAGCACGTCCTGACGTCGAAGCGCCAAGGGATGCCGGATCTACAGCGCCGCCTGACCTTTCCGTTCAGCCAGAAGGCGCTCGTCCAGGCAGCGAGCAGCAAGGTCAGGCAACACAAGAAGCGCCACAACCAGGACCCGAGCAAGTTCGGGAGCCGGCAACTGCTGAAATCGATCCTCTCGCAGATATCGACACCGCACTTCCAGCGCTCGTCGACTCTATTGTTTCTGGCGAGCGGGACATACAGGTTCCGACCGGCGCGTTCAATGAGGATGGTTCGGCGGTCACCGTATCCGCCCGCGAAATGCTGGCCGAGGCAGATGGCAACATTGTCCGCGCCGAAAATGACTCGAAAGGGTTTCTTGCTGCCGCCCTGTGTGGGCTGAGGTTTGGCAACTGATGAAACAGGAATGCATTCAAGCAGTTCAGCAGGCCATTGGTCGCGCACTCAATCAGTCCGAGATAAAGGACATTGAGTCCCGTATCTCTAGAAATATGCGTCAACTCGCACAAACCGATCCAGCCTGGCAGTCATTGACCGCCGGCGACCGCCTGACTCAGGCTGCGTCAAGTGCGGCCAGAGAGTTGCGCGCAGAGGCAGCGAAGAACAAGCAGCGTGTTGGTCTGACAATCCTGGCGCATGACCGCGTGGCCAATTACATGAGCCGGTTCCCGAATGACCCGCTCTTGGCGCTCGACCGGATGCTTGCGTTTTCATCCGATGGCCCTGGGATATTCTCAATAGAATCAGCCACTAACGGCATCCGGGCGGAAGCAATGGCCAGCATGGTTGATGCCATCGACTTCACCCGGGGCAAGATGCTCGGGCTGTTCGCTGATGCTGAAAAGGCCAGAGCCCTTGTACAAGAACTCCACGGCGAGAACAGTGGGGTACCTGAGGCGAAGGTGGCAGCCAAGCAGTTCCACGATATCTCTGAAAGGCTGCGTCAACGGTTCAACCGAGCCGGCGGTGATGTAGGTCGTCTCGACGACTGGGCGATTCCGCGCAGTCACAGCCAGTTAAAGGTGGCTCGCAATAAGTCAGGCTGGATCAACGACCACCTAGCCTGGGCCAACCGCTCCAAATACCTGAATGAAGACGGCAGCAGGATGACCGACGCTGAGTTGACCGACTTCTTCGGCAAGGCCTGGGAAACGGTATCCACTGGTGGCGTAAACAAAATCACGCCCGGCCGAATCACTGGTGGCGGTGCCCGCGCCAATCGGGGGAGCGAGTCTCGGCAGATCCATTACCGAGATTCTGACGCCTATATGGCCGCCCAAGAAAAGTACGGGGACCGCGGGCTTATGGACTTGATGTTTGGCCACATTGACCGAGCAGCGAGGGATATCGCCCTGGTGGAAACGCTTGGCCCAAACCCTAACAACGCCATGAAGTTTCACACAGAGACCGGTTACAAGCAGGCAGCTAAGGCCAACCCCGAGAAGCTGAAAGCCCTAGGCAAGCAGGTTAGGCGCCTGGAGAACCTTTATACCGAGGTGGCCGGAACCCGTGAGCCTCCTGTATCGGCCAGGATGGCGAACGCCTTCGACACCTACCGCGCCACCAACGTGGCCGGCAAGCTTGGTTCGGCTGTGATAACCGGCCTGAGCGACCAGGGCACGATTGCCATTACATCCAAGATTAACGGCATGCCGGTAATGAAGGTGTTCGCCAACGAGGCACGTATGCTGAATCCGGCTGATGCCAGCCATCGCCGGATCGCTATGCGTGCGGGCCTGGGTATTGATCAGCTGATTGGCAGTCTAAGCCGCTGGGGTACCGAGGGGCTTGGTATTGATGGTGAGGTGGCAGGGCGGGCCGCGAAGTACTCGCAGACGGCAGCCACCAAAATACTGCAGCTTTCCGGCATGAACGCCATTGATGGTGGAAACCGCCGCGCATTTGGGGCGGTCATGATGGACGTCACAGGCGACCTCACTCGACGCTTTGATTCTCTGGCAGCACTGGAGGCTGGCGACCGCAAGATCATGCAGTCGCGTGGCATTACGGACCAGGACTGGTCTGTATGGCGCCTGGCCCAGCCTGAAGACTGGCGCGGTGCTGGCGACCAAGTGTTGACGGCCGGCAGTATCTACCGAATCCCTGAGGCGGATATTGCGCCGCTGGCTACGCAGCTCGGCATCTCGTCCGATCGGCTCCGGGAACAAGCCGCTACCAAGCTCCTTGGCGTTGTGCTTGATGAAACAAGCATGGCGATCCCGGCTCCAGGTGCTCGTGAGCGGGCATTCATGCACGGCAATAACAAGCGTGGTGAGTGGAGCGGGGAGCTGATGCGCAGCTTCTGGCAGTTCAAATCTTTCTCGGTTTCGATGATAAGCAAGCACTTCAAGCGTGCGCTGGCTCAAGAAAGTGGTTGGGGCAAGGCTGGCTACACCGCAGCTCTATTCGCCACGACCACAGTACTGGGCGCCATGGCCCTGCAAATCAATGAAATTGCCAGCGGTCGAGATCCCAAGAACATGGCTGACGACAAACTCGGGGATATTCCAGGGCTTCGGTTTGGTATGGCAGCCATGCTGAAAGGTGGCGCCTTGTCACTGTATGGTGATTTCCTGTTCTCGAACACGACGCAGGGAGGCACATCCGCTCTTGCTGCTTTCGGTGGACCATTGGCCGGTGACGTGGAAACGCTGCTCAACCTTCGAGGCATGACAGCCAACGCCGTGCTTGACGACAAAGACCCATCGACCATTGGGGCCAGGCTGTTGCAGCTTGGCAAAGGGCATATCCCGGGCGCTAATCTCTGGTACACCAAGGCCGCCACCGACCACATGATCTTCCATCAGTTGCAGGAATACTTATCACCCGGCTACCTTAGCCGCATGGAGCGGCGCGCTCAGAAAGATTTTGGGCAAAGCTTCTGGTGGGAACCGGGCGCAGCAGCCCCCTCGAGACCTCCGAACATCGGCGCCGCTACTGGGAATTGATCAGTCGTCGACGTTAAATCTAATAAATGGAGTGTGTATGAGCGCGGATGAGGGGAAATACTACAGCAGTATTGGCGGGTGGCTCTGGCTGCCGGCCATTGGCACCGTGTTGAACATCCTGATGTCAGCATATGCCATCACAATTAATGCCAGTGTTGGGGCATCGCTCTTGGTCATCTATTTGGTGGTCGCTTATTTGTTCTGGGCGCGCAAGAGAGTTTTCCCATACGTCTATGTTTTATCGCTAATCGCCGTAACGGCGGTTACCGTTAGGGTTGCTGATCCGCAAGACATTGGAAGAAATCTCGTAGCCCCAATATTTTTCGCAATTTGTTTCTTTGTAACCGCCAGGGCTAGGCGAACATTCATTGAGCCTCTAAAAAAATAGAGATTAACAGACCCGCCTAGGCGGGTTTTTTATTGCCTGATGATCCGCCAGCACCACTAAAAAATACCAACCCCGGAACCCCGCCATGTGCGGGGTTTTTGCATTTCAGGAGCAGCCACCTTGACCGTATCCAATACAACCAACGTTGTGCAGTACAACGGCAACGGCGCTACCGTGGCCTGGCCTACGGGGTTCAGGTTCTTCAACAACACTGACCTCGTTGTAACGAAGCGCTCTACGTCAGGGATTACTACCCTGTTGACGCTAAACGTTGACTATTCGGTCTCAGGTGCAAACTCGCTTACAGGCGGGACGGTCACCACCACTAACCCGTTGATGGGTGGCGCACCTCCTGAGCTTCTGACAATTGCCCGGGTGCTCACAGTTCAGCAACTCACAGACCTCAGAAACCAAGGCGATTACTTCGCTGAAATTCATGAGGATGTGTTTGATTATCTGACAATGCTCATCCAGCAGACTGGCGAGAGCGATTCACGCGCACTTCGCCATCCTCGGGACAGTGAGCACTATCAAGCCGAGGCCCGGCGAATTGTAGACTTGGAAGACCCAGTTAATCAGCAGGATGCTGCAACAAAGAACTCGGTCGAAGTTTACGTCGGATCAATACTTGGTTCCATTCAAGGCCCGATTAACAATTCCGCAAACGTACTGTATTTGCCGCCAAGCGGTGTGCCCGGCGTCGTCCAGGATATGGCGTCAAGCGATCCACTCAAGGGTGTGTCGTACATCTATGGCGCCGGCAGAAACGTCAATAGCATGGCCGAGCTTAAAGCCTTGCCCAAGTCTGGCAGCAAGTACGTTTTTATGACCAGCTACTGGGGCGACGGTAAAAGCGGCGGGGGGATGTACCGCCTGGCATACGCGACGGCCCCAGGTGGATGGAATGACAACGGCGCCCAGGTCACGGCGAATGATGGAGCTGGCTGGGAGCTGGTCCACCAAGGGACTATTTCTGTAACTCAGTACGGTGCAACAATTGATCGAAGCACCGATTCTACTGCCGCTATCCAGGCCGCCATAAACTATGTAGAGGTAAAGCGCGGCAAGGTCTTTATCCCTGATGGCTCTTACAAAATTCTCAGCACCATTCAGGTGCCTAACTTCATCACGATCGAAGGGGAGTCCATCGGCGGCACCGTAGTGGGTAGCCAGCTTGACGTGCGGGCCGTGCCTTGTTTTGCCAACAAAGATTCTGCCAACTTCATGTACGTCACGATGCGCAATTTCAGCGTTCGTGGTGGTACCTATGGCGTTCTGGCCAACGTCAGCGCAGGCACCGAGCGCAACAACTTCTACGACATGGCGTTCGCCCTGCAAACCTCCGGCGGCTACTACTGCAACAAGCTGCTGCAGACCACCACGTTCCGGGACGTGATCTTCGACACCTGCTTCAGTGGTATCACCTGCGCCGCGTTCACCGCAAACCACAACTCCTTTGAGCGTGTCGAGTTCATCAGCCTCGTGTCTTGGGCTGTTCGCTTCATATCTTCCGAGGTAAACAACTTCATCGGGTGCCGGTTTGAGCTTGGCGGCCAGAACGGCAACGTCACGCTGAGCCTGGTTGATGCTCGAAACTGCAACTTCATTGGCTGCTACTTCGAGCGCACCCACAACAACCTGCTGATTGAAACCTCCAGCTCTAACGGGGTTTGCTTCAACAACTGCCACTTCACCGGCGCCCTCAACTCGGCAGACGGGACCATCATTCCGTATGTGTTCTCCTCTGACGGCGTGGTCGAGTTCGGTAGCAACAGCTGGTATCGGTCATCCGCCGGCCCGGCTCGCATGCTCATTACTGGCGACAACGGCAACCTTCTTGGCGATAACAACGGCGTCTACTCGGCGTCGAATAAGAAGCACTGCAAGTTTTCGACTATTGCCGGGATAGTTACCACAGGCACCAACCAGTACAGGATTGCCTCGTTTGGGCGGCTGGCGCCTGCAGCAGGAAACTTTTCAGAGTCGCAGCTACTGATCGCCCAGGTTTCCGTCACTGTTCAGTTCGTGAATGCATCCGGGGTATCTGCCAGCTACGGGGCTTTCTTCCCGGTGGCGGTGTCCGGCGTT
>Ga0163162_10001053_pt1 | contig 25634 bp, 18 predicted proteins | sample S55metaG_FD_115310 | JGI IMG/M metagenome (GOLD analysis project Ga0163162, IMG submission 115310) | Switchgrass rhizosphere microbial communities from Kellogg Biological Station, Michigan, USA - S5-5 metaG | ecosystem: Host-associated > Plants > Roots > Rhizosphere > Soil | place: USA... | reverse complement strand
GTCGAGACGACCACCGGGCCGCTCGGCCAGGGTCTCGCGAACGCGGTCGGCATGGCGCTCGCCGAGGCGCTGCTCGCCGCCGAGTTCAACAAGGACGGCGCATCGATCGTCGATCACCATACATACGTGTTTCTCGGCGATGGCTGCCTGATGGAAGGCATTTCGCACGAGGCGTGCTCGTTCGCGGGCACGCTCGGGCTGAACAAGCTGATCGCGCTCTACGACGACAACGGCATCTCGATCGACGGCCACGTCGAGCACTGGTTCCACGACGACACGCCGAAGCGCTTCGAGGCCTACGGCTGGAACGTGATCCGCGCGGTGGACGGCCATGACGTCGACGCGGTCGACGCGGCCATCGCGCAAGCGAAGAAGTCGGACAAGCCGACGCTGATCTGCTGCCGCACGGTGATCGGCAAGGGCGCGCCGACGAAGGCGGGCGGCCACGACGCGCACGGTGCGCCGCTCGGACCGAAGGAAATCGCCGACACGCGCGCCGCGATCGGCTGGCCGTACGAGCCGTTCGTGATCCCGCAGGAAGTCTATGCGGCGTGGGACGCGAAGGAGCAGGGCGCGCACCTGGAAGCGCAGTGGAACAAGGCGTTCGACGCCTACCGCGCGAAGCATCCGGGAGAGGCCGCCGAATTCACGCGCCGCATGAATGGCGATCTGCCGGCGAGCTGGGCGGCGGACGTGAAGAAGATCATCGAAGGCGCGAACGAGCGGGCCGAAACGGTTGCCACGCGCAAGGCGTCGCAGCAGGCCCTCGAAGGGCTCGCTGCCGCGCTGCCGGAACTGCTCGGCGGTTCCGCCGACCTGACGGGCTCGAACCTCACGAACTGGAAGGCGTCGAGGCCCGTGCGCGCAGCCGGCGACGCGGAAAACGCCAACCCGGGCGCGAAGGGCATCCAGTGGGGCAATCACATCAACTACGGCGTGCGCGAATTCGGCATGAGCGCGGCCATCAACGGCATGGCGCTGCACGGCGGCTACCGTCCGTTCGGCGGCACGTTCCTCACGTTCTCGGACTACAGCCGCAACGCGCTGCGCGTCGCCGCGCTGATGAAGTCGCGCTCGATCTTCGTGTTTACGCACGACTCGATCGGTCTCGGCGAAGACGGCCCGACGCACCAGTCCATCGAGCACGTGTCGAGCCTGCGCCTGATCCCGCAACTCACGACGTGGCGTCCCGCCGACACGGTCGAGACGGCCGTGGCCTGGACCGAGGCGATCGGGCATCAGGGTCCGTCGACGCTGATCTTCAGCCGCCAGAACCTGCAGTTCTCGCCGCGCAACGACGTGCAGATCGCGAACATCGCGAAGGGCGGCTACGTGCTGCGCGACTGGAACGACGACATCCCCGCGCGCAAGATCATCCTGATTGCGACGGGTTCGGAAGTGCAACTGGCCATGGAAGCCGTCGAGAAGCTCGCGCAGGAAGGCATCGGCGCGCGCGTCGTGTCGATGCCGTCGACCAATGTTTTCGACAGGCAGGACGCCGAGTACCGTGAGCGCGTGCTGCCGAAGGGCGTCGTGCGCGTGGCGATCGAAGCCGGCGTGACGGATTTCTGGCGCAAGTATGTAGGTCTGGAAGGCGGCGTGGTCGGCATCGATTCGTTCGGCGAATCCGCACCGGCCGGCGCGCTCTTCAAGCATTTCGGCTTTACCGTCGAGCGCGTCGTCGAGACGGCCCGGGCCGCGCTCGCCGGCGTCTGAGTTCAACCGAAGCCCCAGGCGCCCCGCGAACTGGAAGTATTTTTTCAGCCATCAGGAGATAGACCATGACGATTCGCGTTGCAATCAACGGCTACGGCCGGATCGGCCGCAACACGCTGCGCGCCCTCTATGAAAACGGCAAGAAGCATGACATCGAGATCGTCGCGATCAACGATCTCGGCGACGCCAAGACGAACGCGCACCTGACGCAATACGACACGGCGCACGGCAAGTTCCCGGGCGATGTGAAAGTGGACGGCGACTACCTCGTCGTGAACGGCGACAAGATCCGCGTGCTCGCCAACCGCAACCCGGCGGAACTGCCGTGGGGCGAGTTGAACGTCGACGTGGTGATGGAGTGCACCGGCTTTTTCACGACGAAGGAAAAGGCGAGCGCGCACATCAAGGGCGGCGCGAAGAAGGTGATCATCTCGGCGCCGGGCGGCAAGGACGTCGACGCGACCATCGTCTACGGCGTGAACCACAACGTGCTGAAGGCGTCGGATACGGTCATCTCGAACGCATCGTGCACGACGAACTGCCTCGCGCCGCTCGTCAAGCCGCTCAACGACAAGATCGGCCTTGTGAACGGCCTGATGACGACCATCCACGCGTACACGAACGACCAGGTCCTGACCGACGTGTATCACGAAGACCTGCGCCGCGCGCGCTCGGCCACGCACAGCCAGATCCCGACGAAGACGGGTGCCGCATCGGCGGTGGGCCTCGTGCTGCCGGAACTGAACGGCAAGCTCGACGGCTACGCGATCCGCGTCCCGACGATCAACGTGTCGGTAGTCGACCTGTCGTTCATCGCCGCGCGCGACACGACGGTCGACGAAGTCAACAAGATCATGAAGGAAGCGTCGGAAGGGGCGTTGAAGGGCATCCTCGGCTACAACGACGCGCCGCTCGTGTCGATCGACTTTAACCACAATCCGGCGTCGTCGACCTTCGACGCGACGCTGACCAAGGTGTCGGGCCGGCTGGTGAAGGTGTCGAGCTGGTACGACAACGAGTGGGGCTTCTCGAACCGCATGCTGGACACGGCTGTGGCGCTCGCGAACGCGAAGTAAATCGGCGAGCGCTCTGCCGCTCGACACGCGCAGACTAAAAAGCCGCTCCTCGGAGCGGCTTTTTTTCGTCTGATGCTTTCGTCAGGCCTTCAGCGGCACCGGAAAATGCACGCCCGCGCGCTGCGCCGCATTCACGATATGCGTCTCGATCGCGCGCCCCGCGTGCTCGCTGTCGCGCGCCTTGAGCGCTTCGACGATCGCCGCGTGCTCGTGATACGTCGACAGCACGAGTTCGCGCCGGTAGAACGGCAGCCGCTGGCTTTCCTTCATGATGTCGGCGCTGCCGCGCAGGATCGATTCGATGGCCGCGTTCCCGGCGAGACTCACAATGCGCATGTGGAACGCGAAGTCGAGCTGCGCTGCCTCCTCCAGTTCCGACGCGATGAGCGCACCCTGCAGCGAGTCGAGGTTGTCCTGCAGCCAGTCGATGTCGATGTCGCCGATCGAATGCGCCGCCAGCCGCGCGACGAAGCCCTCCAGCGCGAAGCGCATCTGATAGGTGTCGGGCAGCGATGCCTGGTCGGCGAAGCGCCACGCGTGCGAACTGGTCGCCTGCGCGCTGCTCACGTAGACCCCCTTGCCCGGCCGGATATGCAGCATGCCGAGCGCTTCGAGCGTCGACAGCGCCTCGCGCAGCGACGCCCGGCTGATCGCGAGTTCCTCTGAAAGCTGCCGCTGCGCCGGAAGCAGGCTCCCCACCGGATAGACGCTGGATTCGATCCGTTCGCGAATGGTCGCGATGGCGGCATCGGTGACGGTGTGCGGAACGCTTTTCATAAGACGAATCAAGTTAGCCCGGTCTGACCGCCATTGTAGGCGCAGCTTCGCACGGCGTCTTGCACTCTTTGCCAGCTATCGTCGCAGTTCGTTGATAACGCGGGTAAACCGGTACCGCGCCGTCCTTGACTGGACTATATCGGTTTCCTACTATTCCTCATCACAGCACTGGTCCGACCAGTCGGAACAGTTGCCGGATAGATCCCGATAGAGAGAGTTGACGACGAGGAGAACGGTCGTGTTGAGATTCCTGAATTCGCTGTTTGGCAGGGTAATGATTGCGCTGGTCGTGGGTGTCGTGGTGGGGGCGCTGTTTCCGCATTTCGGCCAGTCGCTCAGGCCGCTCGGCGACGGCTTCCTCAAGCTCATCAAGATGGTGATAGGGCCGATCGTGTTCTGCGTCGTCGTGAGCGGGATGGCGAGCGCGGGCGATCTGAAGAAAGTCGGGCGCGTCGGCCTGAAGGCGGTGATCTACTTCGAAATCATGACGACGCTCGCGCTGGTGATAGGCGCGCTGCTCGCCTGGTTCACGCGTCCCGGCGCGGGCATGAACGTCGACCTGCATTCGCTCGATGCCGCCTCGCTCACCACCTACACGGAGCACGCGAAGGGCCTGAAAGACACGGCCGGCTTCCTGCTGAAGATCATCCCCGATACCGCGATCGACGCCTTCGCGAAGGGCGACATCCTGCAAGTGCTCGTGTTTTCCGTGCTGTTCGGCGCGGCGCTCTCGCTGCTCGGTGCGAAGGGACGCGTCGTGTCGGGGATGATCGAGGAACTGTCGCATGTGTTTTTCCGCATCATGGGGTTCATCATCAAGCTCGCGCCGCTCGGCGTGCTCGGCGCGATCGCGTTCACGACCGGCAAGTACGGGGTCGATTCGCTGAAGCAGCTCGGCATGCTCGTCGTGGTGTTCTACGCGAGCTGCTTCCTGTTCGTATTCGTCGTGCTCGGCATCGTGATGCGGCTGGCGGGCTTTTCCATCTTCAAGCTCGTGCGCTACCTGCGCGAAGAATTGTCGATCGTGCTCGGCACGGCTTCGTCGGATGCGGTGCTGCCGCAGATCATGCGCAAGCTCGAATGGATGGGCGTGAAGGATTCCACCGTCGGGCTCGTGATCCCGACCGGCTACTCGTTCAACCTCGACGGCTTTTCGATCTATCTCACGCTCGCGGTCATCTTCATCGCTCAGGCGACCAACACGCCGCTCTCGATCCACGACCTGATCGTCGTCGTGCTCGTGTCGCTCGTGACCTCGAAGGGCGCGCACGGCATCCCGGGCTCCGCGATCGTGATTCTCGCCGCGACGCTCTCCGCGATTCCCGCCATCCCCGTGCTCGGCCTCGTGCTGATCCTTCCGGTCGACTGGTTTGTCGGCATCGCGCGTGCCGTGACCAACCTGATCGGCAACTGCGTCGCGACGGTCGTCGTGGCTGTCTGGGAAAAGGATATCGACCGGGCCCGCGCCAAGCGCGTGCTCGATCAGGACGCCGACTTCCTCTTCGTGCCGGCGCCGAAAAACGCGGGCACCCACGAAACCGCGCACGCGGCGTAACCCTCACCACTCAACCGATTTCAAGGAACCGACCATCATGGCAAATCCGATCCTCGACGCCGACGCTCCCGCCTTCACGCGCCGCTACATGAATCTCGCCGATCCGCGGCTGGGCGCTGCGGCACTCTTCGCGAGCGACGAATTCTTCGCGCCGAAGGAGCGCATGCTCGATCCGCAGCCGGCGGTGTTCATCCCCAGCAAATACGACGACCACGGCAAGTGGATGGACGGCTGGGAGACGCGCCGCAAGCGCACGACGGGCCACGACTTCTGCATCGTGAAGCTGGCGCGGCCGGGCACGATTCACGGCATCGACATCGATACGAGCCACTTCACCGGCAACTTCCCGCCGGCCGCATCGATCGAGGCCTGCACGAGCGACAGCCCGAACCCGCAGGAAGACGGCGACTGGCGCGAGATCGTGCCCGCGACGACGCTGCAGGGCAACCGCCACCACTATCTCGACATCGCCGACGCGCGCGCGTACACGCACCTGCGCGTGAACATCTACCCGGACGGCGGCATCGCGCGGCTGCGCGTGTACGGCCAGCCGAAGGCCGACTGGTCGCGTGTCGCGCGCGGCACGCTGCACGACCTCGCCGCGATTGAAAACGGCGCGTACCTGGTCGCGGCGAACAACCAGCATTTCGGGCCGGCGTCGCAAATGCTGATGCCGGGGCGCGGCGTGAACATGGGCGACGGCTGGGAGACGCGCCGCCGCCGCGAGCCGGGCAACGACTGGGCGATCGTCGCGCTGGCGCACCCGGGCGTGATCCGCGCGATCGAAGTCGACACGGCGCACTTCAAGGGCAATTTTCCCGACCGCTGCTCGCTGCAGGCGGCGCGCGTCGCGGGCGGCACCGACGAGTCGCTCGTCACGCAGGCGATGTTCTGGCCCGTGCTCCTGCCCGAGCAGAAGCTGGCGATGGACAACGTGCATCGCTTCGAGCAGGAAGTCGCGGCGCTCGGCCCCGTGACGCACGTGCGTTTCAACATCTTCCCGGATGGCGGCGTGTCGCGGCTGCGCATCTTCGGCGACATCGAGTAAGACGCCATGAAATCGCTCACGCTGGAACTCCTGACGCGCGAGGCGTTCGCGCCGTTCGGCGACGTCATCGAACTGGACGGCGCCCGCCATTTCCCGATCAATGGCGGCACGACCGAGCGCTTCCACGATCTGGCCCGCGTCGATGTGGGCAGCGACGGCGGCGGCCGCCCGCTCATCAACGTGTTTCGCGGGCAGCCGCGGGTGCAGCCGGTCGAAATTTCGATGATGGAGCGGCATCCGCTCGGCAGCCAGGCGTTCCTGCCGCTCGGCGGCGTGAAATACCTGATCGTGGTGGCGCCGGCGGGCGAGTTCGATCCGGCGGGGCTGCGCGCGTTTCACACGCGCGGCTGGCAGGGCGTCAACTACGCGCGCGGCGTCTGGCATCATCCGCTGATCGTGCTGGAGCGCGAGGGCGATTTCATCGTCGTCGACCGGGGCGGCAGCGAGCCGAACTGCGACGAAATCGACCTGCCCGAGCGCTACGTGCTGAGCGGCGCCTGCGCGGACAAGCAGGTCGCATGAAGCATGAAAAAACCGCCGCCCATCGAGCCGATGGGCGGCGGTTTCTTTTTTTGTCGCGCCGCGACCGCGTGTCAGGTGGTGTCAGCGGGCGTCGGCGGATGTCAGTGCTTGCGATGCGGGCAGTTTTCCTTCGTGCACGCGCCATACAGCGCGAGCGCATGCTCGTGCAGCTTGAAGCCGCGTTCCTTCGCGATCGCCTGCTGGCGGCTCTCGATTTCACCGTCGAAGAACTCTTCCACACGGCCGCAGTCGAGGCACACCAGATGGTCGTGATGCGTCCCCTCGTTCAGTTCGAAAACAGCCTTGCCGGATTCGAAATTGCTGCGCGTCAGCAAACCGGCCTGCTCGAATTGCGTCAGCACCCGATACACCGTCGCGAGACCGATATCCAGTTCTTCGTGAAGCAGGTTCCGGTACACGTCTTCGGCCGTCAGGTGGCGCACGGGGCTATGCTGAAAGATCTCCAGAATCTTGAGGCGCGGCAGGGTCGCCTTGAGCCCGATATTTTTGAGATCGGAGGGATTGGTCATGGCTAGGCATCCCTAGAGTACAATTCAAGGTTCTCATAGTAATGCGTTTTTACCGTTCCGGTCATCTTCGAACGAAATAGCGCGGCGTGAAAACGCCTCGCGTGAAGGGTGAAATGTTTCCAAAATCTTTATTGAATCGCCGGGAGAGCCGTCGTATGCGGGGAACCTTGATCGCTGCCGCACTGGCCGCCGCACTCGCCGGCTGCACGGCCTACGACAGCGTCACGCAGCGTATCGCGCAGAGCATCACGCCGTACCGGATCACCGTCGTGCAGGGCAATTTCGTGTCGCAGGAAGCCGCGAGTCAGATGCAGATCGGCATGTCGCGGGACCAGGTGAAGGCGCTGCTCGGCACGCCGCTCCTCACGGACATGTTCCACGCCGACCGCTGGGATTACGTGTTCTATTTCAAGCGCGGCTCGACGTCGGTGGTCCAGCAGCGTGACTTCGTCGTTCACTTCGCGGGCGACCGCGTGACCAGTTGGGCGGGCGGCGAAAACCTGCCGTCGAACCTGGAACTGCTCGCCGAAATCGACGGCGACAAGGGCCGCAAGCTCGCAGCGGCGACGGCCGCGCCGGCGGTCGTCACGGCGTCTGCGGCGACCGCGGCGTCGGGCGCGCCGGCCGCGTCTGGCGCGACCGCGGCGGTCACGGCTCCGCCCGCCGAGCCGTCCATCGATCCGGACACCTCGGCCGCGTTCGCGGGCGACGCGAACCAGCAGGCCGCGCAGGCCGCCAATCGCGCGACCACGGCCGTGCAGTCGCCCACCGGCCGGGTTCAGTCGTCCTCGCGCGTGCATGTGCCGCAAACGGCGGGTCAGGCGCCGGGCATCGCGAGCCCCGGCAATTCGCAGATCCAGCTGAAGCGTCAGCCGCAGCAGATCAACATTCCGGACAGCAGCGCGGTCGGGCCGGGCAGCACGTCGCCGGCGCCGGCACCCGCCAATGCGGCCGGCCAGACGCAGTTCTACCTGCCGTCGCAAGGCAATCCGAGCAACTGAAGCAATTCAATCGGGAACGGGCAGGGGTGTCCTGCTGTCCCTCTCCGTGGAAGGGCGCGCCGTGCGCGCGTGCCGTTCCGATCCACGCCATCACACGCCATCACGTGAGACAGCCATGAAAATCGCCATCGCTGGCGCATCCGGCCGCATGGGCCGGATGCTGATCGAAACCGTTCTCGACGATGCGAACGCCACGCTCGCCGGCGCGCTCGACCGCCCCGGCTCGCCGCAGCTCGGCCAGGACGCGGGCGCGTTCCTCGGCCGCGCGACGGGCGTCGCGCTGACCGACGACGTCGAGCGCGTGTTCGCCGACGCCGAGTTCCTGATCGACTTCACGCGGCCCGCGGGCACGCTCGAGTACCTGGAAGCGGCCGTGCGCCACGGCGTGAAGATGATCATCGGCACGACCGGCTTCGACGATGCCCAGAAGGCGCAGCTGCGCGCGGCGGGCGAGAAGATCGGCATCGTGTTCGCGCCGAACATGAGCGTCGGCGTGAATGTGACCCTCAAGCTGCTCGAATTTGCGGCGAAGCAGCTCGCCGAGGGCTACGACATCGAAATCATCGAGGCGCATCACCGTCACAAGGTCGACGCGCCGTCGGGCACCGCGCTCGCGATGGGCGAGGTCGTCGCCCACGCGCTCGGCCGCGACCTGAAGGACTGCGCCGTGTACGGGCGCGAAGGCGTGACGGGCGAGCGCGATCCGTCGACGATCGGTTTTTCCGCCATCCGCGGCGGCGATATCGTCGGCGACCACACGGTGCTCTTCGCGGGCATCGGCGAGCGCATCGAGATCACGCATAAATCGGCGAGCCGCCTTTCGTACGCGCAGGGCGCGCTGCGCGCCGCGCGCTTCCTCGCCGAGCGCGACACGGGCTTCTTCGACATGCAGGACGTGCTCGGCCTGCGCTGAGCCGTCCCGAAAAACTGGCCATGGCGGACACCGGCGTAATCCACTACCTGCAATCCGGCGACGGCGTGACCCACGGCGTCGCCGGGGTGCTGCTCGCGATGTCGGTGGCGAGCTGGTGTTTTCTCGTCGTGAAGGCGTGGATTCTCGCGCGCGCGAAGCGCCAGGGGCCGCGCGCGCTGCAGCGCTTCTGGCAGGCCGCGACGCTCGCCGACGGCATCGCCGTCCTGCGGGCGGCGGACCGCGAGCGCGTCTTTCTGCCGCTTGCCGAAGCCGCGTGGCGTGCCGCCGAGACCGACGTGCCCGGCGCGCTGCTTGCGCGCGTGGAGCGCAGCGAACGGGTCCTGCGGGCGCTGCGGCAGGCGTTGCTCAGCTCGCAGCGGCGCCTCGAATTCGGCCAGGTGCTGCTCGCGTCGGTCGGCAGCACGGCGCCTTTCGTCGGACTGCTCGGAACCGTCTGGGGCATCTACCACGCGCTCGTCAGCATCGCGGCGAGCGGCCAGGCGATGATCGAGAATGTCGCGGGGCCGGTCGGCGAGGCGCTCATCATGACGGCGTTCGGCCTCGTCGTGGCGATTCCGGCGGTGCTCGCGTACAACGTGCTCGGCCGGCTCGTGCGGCAGATCTCCGAGGAACTCGACGGTTTCGCACACGACCTGCACGCGTACGTGTGCGGCGAGAGGGAGTGACCAACATGGCGTTCGGCGGACTCGAAAAGAAACCGAACGGCTCGCCGATGGCGGACATCAACATGACGCCGCTCATCGACGTGATGCTGGTGCTGCTCGTGATCTTCATCATCACGGCGCCGCTCTTCACGCACGCGATCCGGCTCGATTTGCCGAAGGTGTCGTCGCAGGCCGTGCGCGAGACGCCGGACACGATCACCCTTTCAATCGACGACGAAGGAAAGCTTTACTGGAACGACAAGCCCGTCACGGCCGACGAGATGCGCTCGCGGTTCGCCGAGGCGGGCAAGCGCGCGTCGCGGCCCGAGATTCACCTGCGGGCGTCGAGCGCGACACGCTACGAGGTGATCGCGCAGGTGATGGGCGCCGCGCAGCAGGCGGGGCTCGACCGGATCGGGTTCGTCACGCAGCCGAAGGCCGGGAAAGCGCAATAGCCGCGCGGCGGGCCTGCGCGCCGACCGCTCGGGCCTCCGCTTTGTACTCGTTCCCGCGGCGCTTTCACGCCGATCGCGGTCAAAACCCGCGCAAACCTGTCGCCAAATGTCAGCAACGCCGACGGATACGCCCGCGTGGCGAGCCGACCACGCGTGAGCCGCGCGCCGCCGGACGGTATAATCGCCCTTTGCCTGATCGGCGCGTCCGTCAAGACACAAGACCCGAGCCCCAGGGCGAGCAACCCCGCGCCCGACGCGTCCGAACCGGCGCGTCCGACCGCGGCGGGGCCAAGCCAGTATCCAGCATCAGCCGAACAGCCAACCACACCATGCACGATAAATACGTACCCGCCGACGTCGAATCCGCCGCGCAGAGCGACTGGCGCGCGAAAGACGCGTACCGGTCGACGGAAACCACGACCAAGCCCAAGTTCTACTGCGTCTCGATGCTGCCGTATCCGTCGGGCAAGCTGCACATGGGCCACGTGCGCAACTACACGATCAACGACGTGATGTACCGGTATCTGCGGATGAACGGCCGCAACGTGCTGATGCCGATGGGCTGGGACGCCTTCGGCATGCCCGCCGAGAACGCCGCGATGGCGAACGGCGTGCCGCCCGCGAAGTGGACGTACGACAACATCGCGTACATGAAGAAGCAGATGCAGTCGATGGGGCTCGCCATCGACTGGTCGCGGGAAATCGCGACCTGCTCGCCCGAATACTACAAGTGGAACCAGTGGCTATTCCTCAAGATGCTGGAAAAGGGGATCGCGTACAAGAAGACGGGGACCGTGAACTGGGACCCGGTCGACCAGACGGTGCTCGCGAACGAGCAGGTGATCGACGGCCGCGGCTGGCGTTCGGGCGCGCTCGTCGAGAAGCGCGAAATCCCGATGTACTACCTGCGCATCACCGATTACGCCGACCAGCTGCTCGCCGACCTCGAAGGCCTCGGCTGGCCCGAGCGCGTGAAGGTCATGCAGCAGAACTGGATCGGCAAGAGCTACGGCGTGAATTTCGGCTTTCCGTATGAAATCGACGGCGAGGCGAAGCTCCTGCGCGTGTTCACCACGCGCGCCGACACGATCATGGGCGTGACGTTCGCGGCCATCGCCGCCGAGCATCCGCTTGCCACGCGCCTTTCGCGCGACAACGCCGGATTGCAGGCGTTCATCGAGGAGTGCAAGCGCGGCGGCGTCGCGGAAGCCGACATCGCGACGATGGAAAAGAAGGGCATGCCGACCGGCTTTTACGTCACGCATCCGCTGACGAAGGAAAAAGTCGAGGTGTGGATCGGCAACTACGTGCTGATGACGTACGGCGAAGGCGCGGTGATGGGCGTGCCGGCACACGACGAGCGCGATTTCGCGTTCGCGAAGAAATACCAGTTGCCGATCAGGCAGGTCGTCGCGCTCGAAGGCAAGACGTATTCGACCGACGCCTGGGAAGAATGGTATGCGGATAAAGCCGCCGGCCGGCTCGTGAACAGCGGCAAGTACGACGGCCTCACGTTCGAGCAAGCCACCGACGCCATCGCTGCCGACCTGAAGGCGCCCGGCTTCGGCGACAAGCAGGTCACCTGGCGCCTGCGCGACTGGGGCATTTCGCGCCAGCGCTACTGGGGCACGCCGATTCCGATCATCCACTGTCCGGGTTGCGGCGACGTGCCGGTGCCGGAACAGGATCTGCCGGTCGTGCTGCCCGAGGATCTCGTGCCGGACGGCACGGGCAACCCGCTGGCGAAGTCCGAGGCGTTCGTGAACTGCGCGTGCCCGAAGTGCGGCGCGGCGGCGAAGCGCGAAACCGACACGATGGACACCTTCGTCGATTCGGCCTGGTATTTCTCGCGCTACGCGGCGCCGGACGCGAAGAAGATGGTCGACGAGCGCACCGATTACTGGATGCCGATGGACCAGTACATCGGCGGGATCGAGCACGCCATTCTTCACCTGCTGTACTCGCGTTTCTGGACGAAGGTCATGCGCGACATGGGTCTCGTCAAGTTCGGCGAGCCGGCGAAGAACCTGCTCACGCAGGGCATGGTGCTGAACGAAACGTACTATCGCGAGGACGCGGCGGGCAAGAAGACCTGGTACAACCCGCTCGAAGTCACCGTGTCGCACGACGACAAGGGCCGCCCGGTCGGCGCCGTGCTGATCGCGGACGGCCAGCCGGTCGAGCTGGGCGGCGTCGAGAAGATGTCGAAGTCGAAGAACAACGGCGTCGATCCGCAAACGCTCATCGACCAGTACGGCGCGGACACCGCGCGGCTTTTCGTGATGTTCGCCGCCCCGCCGGAGCAGTCGCTCGAATGGTCGGGCACGGGCGTCGAAGGCGCGAGCCGGTTCCTGCGCCGCGTGTGGCAATACGCGCACGGCCAGGCGGAGGCGCTCAGGCAGCACGCGAAGCTCGAGGTGTCGAAGCTGAACGACAGCGAGCGCACGCTGCGCCGCGAAATCTACACGGTGCTCAAGCAGGCCGATTTCGACTACGGCCGCCTGCAGTACAACACGGTGGTGTCGGCGGCGATGAAGATGCTCAATGCCGTCGAAGGCGCGAAGGACGCGGGCGCAGGCGTGCTCAACGAGGCGTTCGGCGTGCTCCTGCGCGTGCTGTATCCGGTCGTGCCGCACGTCACGTTCCAGCTGTGGTCGGAACTCGGCTACGCGAGCGAGTTCGGCGGATTGCTGGATGCGCCGTGGCCGAAGGTGGATGAAGGCGCGCTCGAGCAGGCCGAGATCGAGCTCGTGCTGCAGGTGAACGGCAAGGTGCGCGGCGCGCTGACGGTCGCGAAGGACGCGCCGCGCGAAGACATCGAAAAGGCTGCGATCGCGCACGAGATGTTCGCGAAGTTCTCGGAAGGCCGCGCGCCGAAGAAGGTCGTCGTGGTGCCGGGGCGCCTCGTCAACGTGGTGGTTTGACGCCGCCTTGAAAACCATGGGAGTCGATGTGAGCGGGAAAGTCGTCGAAGGGGACGCGCGTGAAGCGCCGGAGGGTGCGGGCATCAGCAGACGGTCGTTTCTGGCGCTCGCCGGCGGCGCGCTGGCGCTGTCCGCGTGTGGCTTCCAGTTGCGCGGCCAGCAGGACTACGCGTTCAAGCGGCTCGCCGTTACGGGCGGCGCGCCACCGATGGTCGCGCGGCTCGAACGCGTGGTGCAGGGTGGCAGCGACACGGTGATCGTGAAGCCGGCCGAGAGCCCCGAAGCGATCCTGTCGCTCTCCGAGGGGCGCGCCCAGCGCACGCTCAGCCTGAATTCGCAGGGCGTCGTGCAGGAATACGAGCTCGTGTACAACCTGACCTACTCGCTCAGGGGCGCCGACGGCACGCTGCTGATTCCGCCGAGCGTGATCGCGCTGAATCGCGCGATGACCTACAGCAACCAGTTCGCGCTCGCGAAGCAGCAGGAAGCGGATCTGCTCTACCGCGACATGCAGTACGACGCCGTCGACCAGCTGACGCGCCGGCTCGCGGTCGTGCGCTCGCTGCATCCGGCTCCGGGCGAGCAGACGCCGGGCATCGCGCCGCGTGCGCCGCTGCCCACGCCGCCGCTTTAACCGCCGCCCATGCAACTCAGGCTCGACGCGCTCGACGCGCACCTCGCCAAAGGCCTCAAGGGCGTGTACGTCGTCTTCGGCGACGAGCATCTGCTTGCCCAGGAAGCGTGCGACCGCATCCGCGCGGCGGCCCGGGCGGGCGGATTTACGGACCGGTCGGTGTTCACGGTCGAGCGCTATTTCGACTGGAGCAGCCTCATCGGCGCGAGCCAGTCGATGTCGCTTTTCGGCGACCGTCAGCTCGTCGAGCTGCGCATCCCGAACGGCAAGCCCGGCAAGGAGGGCGCCGACGCGCTGAAAACGATGGCGTCCGCCGACAATCCCGACGTGCTCACGCTGATCACGCTGCCGCGGCTCGACGCCGCGACGCAGAAGGCCGCGTGGTTCGCCGCCATCACCGGCGCGGGCGTGGCCATCAAGGTCGACCCGATCGAGCGCGCGCAATTGCCGATGTGGGTCGGACAACGGCTCGCGCAGCAGGGCCAGCGCGTCGCGCCCGGAGAGGAAGGGCGGCGCGCGCTGCAGTTCATCGCGGATCGCGTCGAGGGCAATCTGCTCGCCGCGCATCAGGAAATCCAGAAGCTCGGGCTGCTGTATCCCGCCGAGAGCGTCCTCACCTTCGAACAGATCCATGATGCCGTGCTGAACGTCGCGCGCTATGACGTGTTCAAGCTCAACGAAGCGATGCTGACGGGCGACGTCGGGCGGCTCGCGCGCATGCTCGACGGCCTGAAGGGCGAGGGCGAAGCGGCCGTGCTGGTGCTCTGGGCGCTCGTGGAGGAAGTGCGCACGCTGCTGCGCATCAAGCGCGGCGTCGCGGCGGGCAAGCCGCTCGCCACGCTGTTGCGCGAAAATCGCGTCTGGGGGCCGCGTGAGCGGCTGATCGGCCCGGCGCTCGCGCGCGTGACGGAAAGCGCGCTCGAAAAGGCGCTGTCGCTCGCGGCGAAGCTCGACCGGCAGGTGAAAGGGCTGTCGGGCAGCACCGGACAGAAGGGGAGCGAACCCCCGCCGAATCCGTGGGACGGCATGTTCGAACTCGCCATGACCGTCGCTCATTCAGGCGGCGGGACGCCAGGCGGCGCGGCGGCGCCGGGCCGACCTCGTCGCTGAAACGCGCATCGGCTTAGAATGACCTATCCGGCGTCCCGTTTGCGGCGCATTTGGCTCCCGCACCGAAGCGCCCCGTTGCGGCGCTCGTGCAAAGACCGCTCCCTTTCCGGGCGGCGGCAGGACAGTTGAGACCCACGATGAACATCGACCAGTACATGACCGATCTCGGCCGCCGCGCGCGCAGCGCGTCGCGCGCGATGGCGCGGGCGTCGACCGCTGCGAAGAACGCGGCGCTCGAAGCGGTGGCGGACGCGATCGTGCGCGAGCGCGACGCGCTGAAGGAAGCCAACGCCCGCGATCTCGCGCGCGCCCGCGACAAGGGCCACGACGCCGCGTTTATCGACCGCCTGACGCTTTCCGACAAGGCGCTGAGCACGATGGTGGAAGGCTTGCGGCAGGTGGCGAAGCTGGCCGACCCGATCGGCGAGATCAGCGGCCTGAGGTATCGTCCGAGCGGCATCCAGGTCGGCCAGATGCGCGTGCCGCTCGGCGTGATCGGCATCATCTACGAATCGCGGCCGAACGTGACCATCGACGCCGCGGCGCTCTGTCTCAAATCCGGCAACGCGACCATCCTGCGCGGCGGCTCCGAGGCGATCGAGTGCAATACGGCGCTCGCGAAGCTGATCGGCGAAGGGCTGGCATCGGCGGGGCTCCCGCAGGACGCGGTGCAGGTGGTGGAGACGCCGGACCGCGCGGCGGTCGGCAAGCTCGTCACGATGACCGAATACGTCGACGTGATCGTGCCGCGCGGCGGCAAGGGCCTGATCGCGCGCCTGATGGAAGAAGCGCGCGTGCCGATGATCAAGCACCTCGACGGCATCTGTCACGTCTACGTCGACGACCGCGTGGACATGTCAAAGGCGCTGGCCATCTGCGACAACGCGAAGACGCATCGCTACGGCACCTGCAACACGATGGAAACGCTGCTGGTGGCGCGCGGCATCGCGGCCGAAGCGCTGCCCGCGCTCGCCCGCGCGTTCCAGGCGAAGGAAGTCGAGTTGCGCGTGGATGCGGCGGCGCGCGCGGTCCTGGAAGCAGCGCAGGTGAGCGGTCTCGTCGACGCCACCGGGGAAGACTGGCGCACCGAATACCTCGCGCCGGTACTCGCGATCAAGGTGGTCGAGAACGTCGACGAGGCGATCGAGCACATCAACGAATACAGTTCGCACCACACCGATGCGATCGTCACCGAAGACCACGACCGCGCGATGCGTTTCCTGCGCGAAGTGGACTCGGCAAGCGTGATGGTGAACGCATCGACGCGGTTCGCCGACGGCTTCGAATTCGGCCTTGGCGCGGAAATCGGCATCTCGAACGACAAGCTGCATGCGCGCGGGCCGGTCGGGCTCGACGGCCTCACCTCGCTCAAATACGTGGTGCTCGGCCACGGCGAAGTGCGTCAATAAAGTCAATAAGAACGAAGGCCGTCAACCGATGCTCTGGATCAAATCGCTTCATATCGTACTGATCGCTTCGTGGTTCGCGGGCCTTTTCTATCTGCCGCGAATTTTCGTGAATCTCGCGATGGAGAAGGACCCGGCCGCGATCGCGAGACTGCTTCTCATGGCACGCAAGCTGTTTCGCTTCATGACGTTCATCGCCGTGCCGGCGCTCGCGTGCGGGCTGTGGCTGTGGCTCGTGGTCGGCATCGGGGCGGGGCAGGGCTGGCTGCACGCGAAACTGACCATCGTGGTGTTGCTGATCGCGTATCACGCGTATTGCGGGCGCCTTCTCGCGACGTTCCAGCGCGGCGAAAACCGTCGCTCCGACAAGTGGTACCGCATGTTCAACGAACTGCCGGTGCTGGGCCTGCTGGGCGCGACGCTGCTCGTCGTCATCAAGCCTTTCTGAGGCACGTCTTCACGCGAGCCGCCGGAGCCACTTCCGGCGGTTCGTCCGTTCAGTTGGTGTTCCCCGTCCAATCGTGAAAGTTCGTCTGATCGCGCAATGCGATCGGAATTCGGACGACTCTCGTAGTCAGCCGACTTCAGATATGGACAATCCCCTGCGCATTTGAGCCGATTCCGGATTCGAAGCCACTGCGGCTTCGAATCCGGCGAAGTGCCGTTCCCGCGCGCGTGTTTGCGTCTGATGCGCGGGCCCGGGGCGCGAGGCTTGTGCGTGCAGGCCGATACGCGCATTCATACAGATTCGTTACGGATTTCTTATGAATTGCGATTAAGACGCTTCTTATACGTCGATCGTAGCGCACTACGGATAATGCGCTTCCCGCAGAGCGGCGTTCGCGGGTCGAACCGACGACCGCGGTTTCGCGGGGAACGGATCGCGGATCGAACGCCGCGATGAGTCGATCCGCGCCGCATGCAACCGACGCATCACCTGCACACCGGACATCGGGCGTCAAGCCTTGTCCGGTGTGCTCAACCGCGCAGCAACAAGCCATGAAAAGTGAAGCTCCGGGCGCAAGTTCGCCCGCTCAACCGGCCACCGGGCCAGCAGCTCTGCCGTTAGCCAGGAAAGTCGACGATACCTTGCTCAAGAGCCTTCTCTGGATGGCGGCTCATCACGGCAAGCCGGCCAGCGAGGACGCGCTGGTCGCGGGACTGCCGGCCGGCCGCTTCATCTCGCCGCAACAGGCGCAGCTCGCGCTGGAGGGCGCCGGGTTCGCCGCGGGCGTCGTCGAGCGGCATCTGCACGAGATCACGCCGATGCTGTTGCCGGTCGTCCTTTTTCGGAAGGACCACGGCGGCTGCATTCTGATCGGACGCTCGCCGGAGCAGGTCAAGGTCGAGCGAACCGGCGCCGAAGGCAAGGACAAGGCAGACACCGAAGACGAATACGAGACGGCTTACCTCGTCGTGATGCCCGAGGTGGGTTCGCAGATCCTGACGATCGGCGCATCGACGCTCAAGGAGCACTACGCGGGCTTCGCGATGCTGGTGAAGCCGCTCGGCAAGGTCGATGCCCGCGCGGGGCAGCCGGAAGCCGAGAGCAAGGGCCACTGGCTGCTGAGCACGCTGTGGCGCTACCGCCGCTATTATTCGAGCGCCGCGCTCGGCGCGCTGCTCATCAACGTGCTCGCGCTCGCGAGCACGTTCTTCACGATGAACGTCTACGACCGCGTCGTGCCCAACCAGGCGTTTGTGACGCTCTGGTCGCTCGCGATCGGCGTCTCCGTCGCGATGCTCTTCGAGTTCATCGCGCGCAACGTCCGCGCGCATGTGCTCGACGTTGCCGGCAAGAAGGCCGACCTCGTGATGGGCGCGCTCCTGTTTCGCCGTGCAATGGCGATCCGCATGGAGCACAAGCCCGCGTCGTCGGGCTCGTTCGCCAACCAGTTGCGCGAATTCGAATCGGTGCGCGATTTCGTCGCGTCGGCGACGCTTGCGACCATCTCCGACCTGCCGTTCACGCTTCTGTTCGTCGCGGTGATCTTCATGATCGGCGGCCCGCTCGGCTTCGTGCCGCTCATGATGATTCCGCTGATCGTCGGCGTGAGCATCGCGATCCAGTGGCCGCTCGCGAAGACGATGAAGGAGAATCTGCGCGAGTCGTCGCTCAAGCAGGGCCTGTTGATCGAGGCCGTCGAAGGCATCGAGACGCTGAAGGCGACGGGCGGCGAGCGCTATATGCAGGAGCGCTGGGAACTGTTCTCCGCGCTCGCGTCGAGCACGTCGATGAAGTCGAAGCGGCTCTCGACGCTCGCCGTGAACTTCGTGACCTGGATGACGCAGTTCGAGACGGTGATCATGGTCGTCGTCGGCGTGTACCTGATCGCGGACGGCAAGCTGACGCAGGGTGCGCTCATCGGCTCGGTGATCCTCGGCAGCCGCGCGCTCGCGCCGCTCGGGCAGGTGGCCGGGCTCGCCGTGCGCTTCCAGCAGGCGAAGGCGGCGCTCGATTCGCTGAACAAGCTGATGGCGCGGCCGGTCGAGCGCGATCCCGAGGTCGACTATCTGCACGATCCGGCGATCACGGGCGCGCTGGAACTCAGCGGCGTGGGATTTCACTACCCGTCGCCGAACGGCATGCCGGTGCCCGACTTCCTGAAGAACATCAATATCAGTATCCAGGCCGGCGAGCGAATTGCGATTCTCGGGCGCGTGGGAAGCGGCAAGTCGTCGCTGCTGCGCGTGATGGCGAACCTCTATCGGCCGACCACGGGGCAGATGTTCAGCGCGGGCATCGACGTGGCGCAGATCGATCCGGCCGACTGGCGCGCTGCGGTCGGCTATGTCGCGCAGGACAGCCGGCTCTTTTACGGCTCGCTGCGCCAGAACGTGATGATCGGCAGGCCCGATGCGAGCGTGCACGAACTGCTGCGCGTCGCAAAGCTCACGGGCGTCGACGCGATCGCGGCCGCGAGTCCGATGGGCTACAACATGCAGATCGGCGAGAACGGCGACGGGCTGTCGGGCGGCCAGCGCCAGCTGGTGGCACTGGCCCGCTGCCTGATCGCACGGCCCACGCTCCTCCTGATGGACGAGCCGACGAGCGCCATGGACACGCAGACGGAGGCGGCGTTCATCGCCGATCTCGCGCAGGCGACGCATGGGCAGACGCTCGTCGTGGTCACGCACCGTCCGTCGCTGCTGCAACTGGTCGACCGGGTGATCGTGGTGGATGCAGGGAAAATCGCCGCCGACGGTCCCAAGGAGGCGGTGCTTGCCGCGCTGCGCGCGCCGGCGAGCGCGGCCGCCCAGCCCGCGGCGCAGACGCAGTCCGCTCAATCCGCTCAATCCGCCCAGGCGCCGCAGCCGCATCAACCGTCCCGGCCGTCTGTCGAGGCCACGGAGAACGCCCAATGAATCTGCCCCAACTGTTCCGCAAGCGCGGTGGCGCATCCGTACCGGTTGCGGGCGGCCGTCGGGCGGCCAGCCGCATCCATCCCGCCGACGCTGCTTACATGAACGACCTGCGCGAGTCGCAACTCGCCCAGTCGATTCCGGGCACGCGCGCCGTGCTCTATCTGCTGGCGGCCGTGATCGCCGGTGGCCTCGTGTGGGCGAAATTCGCGCGCGTCGAGGAAATCACGCACGGCGAGGGCAAGGTGATTCCGGTGAGCCGCGAACAGCTCATCCAGAGTCTCGAAGGCGGCATTCTCGCCGATCTGCACGTGCGTGAAGGCGACGTGGTGGAGAAGGGTCAACTGCTCCTCAATATCGACCCCAAGCGCGCCGATTCGGCCTACTCGGAAGGCCGCTCGAAACTCGTCGGCCTGCGCGGCACGGTCGCGCGGCTGCGCGCCGAAGCGTTCGGACAGGCGCTCGCGTTCCCGCCCGACGTGCTTGCCGACAAGAGCGTCGTGCAGAGCGAGACGCTCGCGTATCAGGCGCGGCGCAAGGCGCTTTACGACAGCGTCGCGTCGCTCGAGCGCAGCTACGGGCTGGCGATGAACGAGATCAACATGACCGAGCCGCTCGCGAAGCGCGGTCTCATCTCCGAAACCGAGGTGCTGCGCATGAAGCGCAGCGCGAACGATCTGCAGGCGCAGATCGTCGAGCGCCGCAACAAGTATCAGGCCGATGCGAACGAACAGCTCTCGCGGCTCGAACTGGAACTGGCGCAGACGAAGGAGAACCTCGTCGGCCGCGCTGACGTGCTGCAGCGCACGACCATCGTCGCGCCCGTGAAGGGCACCGTGAAGGACATCAAGGTGACGACCGTCGGCGGCGTGATCCAGCCCGGCGCCCAGATCATGAGCATCGTGCCTTATGCGGACCAGCTGATCGTCGAGGCGCGGGTCAAGCCGCAGGACGTGGCGTTCCTGCGCCCGGGGCTTCCTGCGACGGTCAAGATATCCGCCTACGACTTCGGCATCTACGGCGGCCTGAAGGGCCACGTCAAGCTGATCAGCCCCGACACGCTGCAGGACGATCACGCGGCGCCGGGCAAGCCCGATGCCATCTATTACCGCGTGCAGGTGCTGACCGAAAGCAGCGAGCTGGTCGCTGGCGGAAAGCGCCTGCCCATCATCCCGGGCATGACCGGAACCGTCGAAATCCGCACTGGGGAGAAGACCGTTCTGTCTTATTTGCTGAAGCCCATTTTCAAGGCGCGCGAAGCGTTTCGCGAGAGATAAGCAGCCATGCAAAAGCGAAAATCCGCGGCGCGCAATGCGCTTTCATATGAGCGACGCGCACCCGACGCGCGTGGCCGGGGCGCGCGCCTGCGCGGGTCGGGGGTACTCGTCGGTGCCGGAGTGATGGCGCTCGCGTTCGCTCCATCGCGCTCGCAGGCAGCTTCCGCCCTCGATGCAATGCCGTGGTTGCCCACCCATGTGCCCGTCACCCAGCCCGGAGCGATCGCGCAACCCGCGCTGCCGGTGAGCGCGAGCCTCGGCGCTCTTCTCACCGCGACACCGGAGCGCGCGGCTGTCGCCGTAGATGAAGTGCATCGCCAAGCGGATCCTTTACCGGCGCTTCGCGCCGTGGCGGCTCCGACCACAACGGAATCGGCCAGTGCGGACAGGCGCACGGTCGCCCGACATCCACAGGCGTCGTCGCTGGCGGGCGCGGGCGAGGCCGCTCGGCAGCTATCGGCGGCTGCGCCGGAGGAACGCAACCTCGCCGTGGTGCCGTCATCCGCGCCGGTCTCGCCGGAAAAGCCGGTTGCGACCCGGAAGTCGTACTACGCGTTCACGCCGGGTCTGTCGTTGCCGGAATCGACGAGTACCGTCGAGCAGCCGAGCGCAAAGCACTTCTCCAGCACTGCGGCCGGCGTGCAGAACCCCATCGCTCGCGATTCGGGCGCCACGGTTCAGCGGACGCAAGCGGGCCCGCTCCCCACGAGCCGGCTCCCGAAATCCGGGCTCGGGAACTCGGCGGCCGAATCGCTCAAGTCGCTCGCATCGGACGCCGTCGTCCGGGGCGAGGACGTGACGTTCGCATTCCCCGACGCCCCGGTACCGGCGAAAAAGCGCGCACAACGCGGCAGCGGCGCCGTCGAGGAGGCCTATTCGCAATGGCTCGGCGACAGCGCGATCGGCGTGCGCGACGTCGCAGGCGGCCCGCCGGTGCCCGAGCAGGCGGTGCGTAGCGCGTTGCGCCAGGCGGCGGATCTTGCCGCCGAGCGCAGTGCGGAAGTGCGCCAGGCGCGCGCGGACTGGGAGGCGGCAGGCTACGACACCGACGAGGCAAAGGGCCGCCGCTGGCCGCAAGTGCAGATCGGCGGCTACTCGCCTTCCATCAGGGATTCCGGCACACGCTACGACGACTACAACCGCGCCTACGCCAACGTCAACATCTCCACCAGGGTCTACGACTGGGGCAAGACCAGCAAGACGATCGAAAGCCGGAGCAGGACGGCGGACGCGGCGCAATACAAGTACCTTGCGACGGCCCAGGCGAATGCGTACGACATATCGTCGAATCTCGTCGAGCTGGCGAAGAACCGCGCCGCGTACGCGATCGGCGTCAATTACGTGAAGCGCATGCGTGCGCTCGTCGACATGCTGGTGGAGATCGTCAAGGTCGATCCGGGCCGCTCGAGCGAGTTGACGCAGGCGAAGGCGCGTCTCCTTCAGGCTCAGACCACACAGGATGCGGTCGCGACGCGAGTGCGTGAGCTGGAGCTCGCGGTGCGCAAGCTGGTCGGCGATCAGCCGACGCCGATGCCCGGCGGCATTCACTGGCAGATGAGAGTCGCCGCCGTGGAAGACGCCGTGGCGGCGATCGCACAGAATCCGACCGTCGCGCAGGCTGGCGCCGAGCAGGCCGCCGCCGATGCCTACGCGAAGGCGGTCCGTGCGTCCGGCTTGCCGGAGGTGAACTGGGTCATCACCAAATCGACGGGACGCGACACGTTCGGCTCGCGCCAGCCGTGGCAGACCATGCTGCAGCTTTCGTGGTCGCCGTTTCAGGGCGGCAGCCAGCGCGCATCGGAACGCGCGGCGCTGGCGCGGGCGGACTCGAGCGGCGAGAAGAAGGAGCAGTTGCGCCTCGATGCCGAATACAACGTAAGGCAGGCTCATCACGACGCGCTGGCGCTCGCCGAGCGAGCGCGTCTCTACGCCGAGGTGGCGAATGAGACCGAGCTCGTGCGCAAGCAGTTTTTCGAGCAGTGGTATCACCTTGGACGACGCACGCTGCTCGATGTGCTGCTCGCGGAGGGCGACTTCTATAACAATCAGGTAGCCGAAGTAACGACGCAGTTCGACGCTTATCAGTCAGTGCTCAAGCTGCATCTCAGCAGCGGCACGCTGATGGAGTGGTTGAACGGAACGTGACGCCTGGCGCGGATCGCGCAGACTGGAGCGGGAAAGAGAAAAGCCATCGATGCAAATGCATCGATGGCTTTTCTCTTTGCGGAATCGACTCATCGCAGAAGTGGACGATGGCATGCGCAACGATGCGCAAGTGACCCGGCGTCGATGCGACATTTGAGTTGCTTGAAAGCAACGTCGGAACACATTAAGACGTTTCCCGGTATCTCGAAAATGCCGGAGCGCAGCGGAACCGTATACCCGCGCCCGTTGCCCCGCTTGCCTTTGCCGATCGTTTTCACGGGGCGATGACCCCGCAAAGGACCAGGCTCCTCTCAAAGATTCTTTCCCGCGTGCGCGGTGACACGAAATTAGGAGTTTTCGTGTTAAGCGCCACCCCGCCAATACCTATAGTTCGCCAGCGTTCCGAAATGGGCAGGTTCCGCCGTGAACGGCTTGTTTCTTCGCTGTGCTCAGTGAAGGCGCTGTGCATGGCAAAGAGCGTCGAGTGCTTTCCATCGAGTATCGGAAAAGTACTTGGTCATCCGTAACAAGGGATGGCGACCGATCGCTGTGCTGTGCCGTGAGGCGAATTTTCTTAATTTTGTTGGGGTTAGCAATAGTATGAACAAGACATACAAGTCTGTATGGAACGAAACGACAGGGACCTGGGTCGCCGTCTCCGAACTGGAAAAGGGGCGCAGCAAGAGCAAGCGTGCAAGGACTGCGATCTCGAAGGCGATTCTCGCTCAGGTCGCAGCGGGCGGCCTGAGCCTCGCGGGCGCGTCGGCGGCTATGGCCGGTCCGATCGTCGAAGGCACGGCTACGGGCACGAATGCCACCGCAATCGGTTCGGAGTCTCTCGCCGACGTCGTTGACGGTGTCGCGATCGGCACGGGTGCATCGGCGAATGCCGACACGGGAGCAAATGCGTCGAAGACGGGCGCGGTCGCGATCGGCAGCGGCGCTGAAGCCTTTGGTTCGGGCATGGCAGTTGGCACTGGCGCGAGCGCTGGCTCGGACAGCCTGGCAATCGGCAGCGGTTCGAGCGCAACGCTGCAGAGCATTGCGATCGGCGCGAACGCACGCTCGTTTAACACGTCGGCTGTGGCACTCGGCGAAAGCGCGTCGGCAGGTGCCGCGAAGTCGCTTGCCCTCGGCGCGAACAGCAATGCAATGGCAGCAGGCGCTGTCGCGCTGGGTAGCGAGTCTGTCGCCAATCGCGCGAACACGATCTCGGTGGGCAGCGCGGCGATCAAGCGCCAGATCGCCAACGTGGCTGACGCCACGCAGGACAACGACGCAGTCAACCTGAGCCAGTTGAAGAAGGTCGGCTTGACCACGGACTCGAGCGGCAACGCGACGAACGCATTCGTCGCGTACGACGCGGGTTCGTCGAATGCCACCGTGACGCTCGCGGGCGCATCGGGCACGAAGATCACGAAGCTGAAGGCCGGCGACGTCGCTGCGTCGAGCACGGACGCGATCAATGGATCGCAGCTCTACAACGTGGCATCGAGCGCGGCGGACGCGATCGGCGGCGGCGCGGCCGTGGGCGCGGACGGCAAGATCAGCAAGCCGACCTACACGATCGGCGGCGAGCAGGTCACGGGCATCGAAGCGGCGCTGAACAAGGCGGCGTCTGGCGGGACCGAGTCCGTTCAGTACGACTCGACGGCGCACGACACGGTCACGCTGGGTGGCGCGGGCAAGCCGGCAGTCAAGCTGACGAACGTGGCGGACGGCACGGCCGACTCCGACGCGGTCAACGTGAAGCAGATGAACTCGCAGATCAAAACGATCACGGAGACCGTCACCCCGGCCGTCAATACGCTGAAATACATGGCCTTCTCGCAACAGACGGGCGAGAACGCGCTTGCAAAGGGTGTAAATTCGGTTGCGGTTGGCGGCAATTCCTATGCGACGGGTGACCAGGCGCTCGCGTTCGGTGCCAGCGCACGCTCGACGTCGGACAACTCCGTTGCGGTCGGTTATGGCGCGCAGGCAAGCCGTAATAATTCCGTTGCACTTGGTGCGAGCTCGGTCGCCTCGGGTGAAAATCTGGTGTCGGTCGGTAGCACGACGCTGAAGCGCCGTATCGTCAATGTGGCCGATGCTACAAGCGACAATGACGCGGTGAATCTCGGCCAGGTCAAGACGCTGCTGGCCCAGCCCCAACAGGCACCGATGAGCCGCGCTGCGGTGATGCGGGCCGCTTCAAGCCTGACACCGGACAAGCTGATCGCGTCGGGTCCCACCGTCAACACAACAAATTCTATCGAAGCACTGGGTACGGACGCGATCGCGGTGGGTCTGACCGTGACCGCAAACGGCAAGCGCTCGGTGGCGGTCGGTTCGAATTCGGCGGCAACTGCCGAAGGCGCGGTGTCGGTCGGTTACGGCACGATTGCGGGCTCAGTGAAGTCTTCGGCGTTCGGCCATCAGGCGAACGTGGTGGCTGACCGCGGTCTGGCGCTGGGTTATCTGGCGACCGTCAACACGAGCGGCGTGGATGCAATTGCCATCGGTTCGGAATCGCAG
>Ga0163162_10001051_pt1 | contig 25638 bp, 24 predicted proteins | sample S55metaG_FD_115310 | JGI IMG/M metagenome (GOLD analysis project Ga0163162, IMG submission 115310) | Switchgrass rhizosphere microbial communities from Kellogg Biological Station, Michigan, USA - S5-5 metaG | ecosystem: Host-associated > Plants > Roots > Rhizosphere > Soil | place: USA... | reverse complement strand
GAGATGAAACAGCTTTATGCAAAAGGAATTCAACGTCTCGCCCAGGCGCCGATTTTTATTGATGATACTCCTGCGCTAAACATTTTTGAGTTGCGTGCGAAATGTCGCCGTTTGAAGAATAAGCACAATGTCGGCTTGATAATCATCGATTATCTGCAATTGATGAGTGGAACCGGTGAAAATAGAAATGCAAATCGCGAGCAGGAAATCAGCCGCATTTCAAGGGACCTGAAAGGTCTTGCGAAAGAGTTGCAGGTTCCGATCATTGCGCTTTCCCAATTGAGTCGTGAGGTAGAAAAAAGAAAAGAAGGAAACAAGATGCCGCAACTGAGCGATCTCCGCGAATCCGGAGCCATAGAGCAGGATGCCGATATGGTTATGTTCCTCTACAGACCCGAGTACTATGATATCACGGCCAATGAATTTGGTGAGAATAACAAGGGCGAAACACATGTACGTATTGCAAAACATAGAAACGGATCCCTTGAAACAATAAAACTGAAAGCGCTGCTGCATATTCAAAAATTTGTTGAGGACGAAGGCAGTGACTTTGGAGGAGTTGGCTTACCTCCGGGTAATTGGAAACCTGTGCCCGATGTTGAAGGTGGACCAAAAGTCTACATTCAGGCTGGAAGTAAAATGAATGATTTCCCATTCAGCGAAGAAGAAGAAACACCTTTTTAATAATTACTTGAGGTCGCTAGTTCTGCGTCAAGCTCCGGTTTATCCCGGGGCTTTTCTTTTGAATGTATTTGCCAAGCGGGGGTGGGAATGCGGCAATTTTAAATGTGATAATTTGTCGCTATCAAAAACTATTTTGATTTTTAATCCATCTTTGCCTTATGGCGCAACTACCTTTCTTTTACCTTTCATCACTCGACTCATCACAAAACGAATTTGTGCTCGACGAGGAGACTTCAAAACACGTCGTTCAGGTGTTGCGAATGGAAAAAGGTGAGGAAATACAACTTACGAATGGCCTTGGAAATTTGTTGACAGCCGTCATCATCGACGATCACAAAAAAAAATGTGTAGTAAAAAAAGAACAAAGTCAATTCCACGAGCAGGGTGGAAGTAAAATATCGATAGGTATTTCATTATTGAAAAACAACAGCCGGTTTGAATGGTTCCTTGAAAAGGCAACGGAGATTGGTATCGCTGAAATTGTTCCTCTTGTTTGCGAACGTACCGAGAAGCAACATTTTCGCCTGGAGCGAATGAAGAGCATTTTGGTCAGCGCTATGTTACAATCACAGCAGGTATGGTTGCCCATTTTGCATGAACCGCGCACGTTCAAAAAAGTCGTTAAAGATTCTTTGGATAAAGGAAAATGGATTGCACATTGCGTTCCAGGTGATAAAAAAACTCTCTCTCAAAATATCGATCGAAATGCTTCTTCACAAATAATATTGATCGGGCCGGAAGGTGATTTTACGAATGAGGAGATTGCATTAGCTCTGCAATATCAATTTGTACCTGTCGTGTTGGGTGAAACGAGGCTGCGATCGGAAACAGCCGGTATGGTTGCGGCAACCATTCTCAAAATTAGCTAACCGAGCAGGCGCATTTCATTTGCGATATGCATCAATGCATGCGTATTGTGTGCATTGAATTTTTGCAACATATTTTTCCTGTGCGTATCGATCGTAAAATTGCTTAAGAATAATTTGTTTGCGATCTCATTACTCGTAAACCCTTTGGCGAGCAAATGCAGGATTTCTTTTTCACGCATCAGGTGTTGTGTTGCCTGTTGTTTTTAGAATATCTGAATAATTACATTGACGAAGATCCTTCGGTGAGAAGATCGATACAATCATTAAAGAATATTCCACAGTTATCAAAGTTAGTCGACGACATGATATTGGATTATGATCGTATTTTTTCAGCGTTCGAGAAGTGGTATGCTTTCTTCTTTGTGCCTTTGTGTGAAATAAAATATTTCACACAAAGGCACAAAGAAGCACGAAGCAAACAAAGCATAAGAAAACTATTTTACTTTATTTGCCTGAGAATTTTCCTCTTTTATGATTGGTTCTTTGAGTTCGACAGGTTTACGCTTCTTCTCTTTTTTCCGCATCCATAGATTGAGTAGTTCCACAACAAAAGAAAATGCCATCGCAAAATAAATGTAGCCTTTGTCGATATGCGCGTGATGAACCGGTTCCAATCCTTCAAAGAACAAACTGAAACCAATCATCAACAAAAAAGACAACGCCAGCATTTTCAGTGTTGGATGCTTATGAATAAACACTGCAATTTTTTGCGCAAAGAAGAACATGATGAACATTGCAATGATGACGGCAACGATCATCACCGGTACCTTACGGGCGAGGCCAACCGCAGTAATTATACTATCGAACGAGAAAACCATGTCGATAATGACGATCTGCGTAATTGTTGATGCGAATGAAGTGGATTGTTTCAAATTACTTTCATTCTCGCCTTCCAGTTTGGAGTGAATTTCTTTTACGGTTTTGTATAAAAGGAACAATCCTCCCAGGAGGAGAATCAAATTGCGGATATTAAAACCATAGCCAAATACAGTAAAAATATTTTTGTTTCCATTGTTGACCAGCCATCCTATCAGCAACAGAAGAATTGAGCGGACAATAATCCCCGCAATCATCCAAATTCGGCGTGCACTCAGCTGCTGTTTTTTATTCAAGCCGCTCATGAGTATCGAAACGAAAATCACATTGTCGATACCAAGTACGACTTCCAGGACGGTTAGCGTAACCAGGCTAATCAATGAGTCAAGCGTAAAAAGTGATTCCATAGCTTTAGAGTCTTACATCAGGTTCTTAGTTAACCTGACTTTCCTTTTGTCCTTTTAATATTTTTTTTGAAATAGCGGGTCCTTCATAGATGAAGCCCGTCCACACCTGTACGAGCAATGCGCCAGCATTGAGCTTCTCCGTTGCATCAGCTGCAGCAAAAATCCCGCCTGATGCGATGATTGGAATTTGTGGCGCTTTTTGATGGATATATCGGACGATAGAGGTTGACTTTTCTTTTACCGGTAGTCCGCTCAATCCGCCCTGTCCAATCGCAGTAATTTCTTCGGATGATGTTTTGAGATTTTCGCGACTCACAGTTGTATTTGTCGCTACTAATCCATCGAGGTTTATTTCTGTAGCCAGTTCAATAATGTCGTCGATTTGTTGCCAGCTGAGATCAGGAGCAATTTTTAGCAGCAGAGGTTTTTTAATCGTGCCTATTGACAAAGATTTCTGTTTATTTAAGTCCTGCAACCGCGTCAGGATTTTTTTTAATGCATCCTTTTCCTGCAGGGCGCGCAAGTCCGGCGTATTTGGAGAACTCACGTTGACGACAAAATAATCGACGCAATCGAACAATTCATCAAAGCATTTCTCGTAATCCTGCCATGCATCTTCGTTTGGAGTTGTTTTGTTTTTTCCAATGTTCCCTCCAATGATCAAACTCGATTTTTTTTTCTTCCAATTTCTCAACCGTTCTGCGATTACCTCGGCACCATGATTATTAAATCCCATCCGGTTAATGAGCGCCTTGTCTTTTGGTAGTCGAAAAAGCCTTGGTTGGTCGTTACCAGGTTGAGGCTTTGGAGTGACCGTTCCAATTTCTATAAAGCCAAATCCAAGCGCTTCCAATTCGTGCAAATACCTGGCGTTTTTGTCGAACCCGGCACCGAGTCCAACGAAGTTTTTAAATCTCAAATTGAAAACTTCTTTTTCATGCACCCTACCAGGTACCGTAAACATCGCTGCAATTATCTTCCTCAAAAATCCCACACGGCAGATCAGTTTTAAGAAATTCATGGAAAAATAATGTACGGACTCGGCAGGAAATACGAACAAAATGTTTCGAAGAAGGTTGTACATAACGCGGTGCGAAGATAAAATAGTTTCACAGATGTTATTTGCGATAATTCAGTAGTTTTTTTAACTTTGATCTTGGAAGGTTGCATAGACAACTAATGAGATTTTAGGTTTAGGTTTAGATGTAGTTTAACTCTCAACTTTAGCCTCGACCTCGACCTAAAAATTCTTGCACTATTAAAATTTAGACCATGACAGAAGCATACATCGTTGCCGGATATCGAACAGCAGTTGGAAAATCGAAAAAAGGCGGACTTCGCTTTTATCGTCCGGATGATCTCGCTATTGAAGTAATAAAAAATTTGCTTGCTTCCGTTCCGCAATTGGACCCGAAACAAGTGGATGATGTTATTGTTGGTAATGCCGTACCTGAGGCCGAGCAAGGTTTACAGGTTGGACGTATCATTGCCGCAAGAGCCGTTGGTATTCACGCGCCGGGTGTGACGGTGAATCGGTATTGTGCGAGTGGATTGGAAACAATAGCAATCGCAACGGCAAAGATTCGGACCGGTCAGGCCGAATGTATTATTGCTGGAGGTACAGAAAGTATGAGTATGGTTCCAACTGCTGGTTGGAAAGTTGTTCCAGCTTACTCGATCGCTTCCGATGAGCCCGATTATTATCTCAGCATGGGACTTACTGCAGAAGCAGTCGCTAAAGAATACAATGTAAGTCGTGAGGACCAGGATTTATTTTCGTACAACTCTCACCAGAAGGCATTGAATGCAATAAAAAATGGTTATTTCAAAAATGGAATATTGCCGATCAATGTTGAAGAAGTTTTCCTGGATAATAAAGGAAAAAAACAAAAGAGAAATTTTTTGGTTGATACGGATGAAGGCCCGCGTGCAGATACTTCGCTGACTGCATTAGCAAAATTGAAACCTGTATTCGCCGCCGGAGGTTCGGTCACTGCAGGCAATTCTTCCCAAACGAGTGACGGAGCTGCGTTTGTTGTTGTGATGAGTGAAAGACTCGTTAATCAACTTGGATTAAAGCCAATCGCGCGATTGGTCGCTTGTGCCAGTGCCGGGGTGCATCCGCGGATCATGGGAATTGGCCCGGTTGAAGCAGTTCCGAAAGTGTTGAAGCAGGCAAATATGAATCTTGGGCAAATCGATTTGGTTGAATTGAATGAAGCGTTTGCATCACAATCGATCGCGGTGATCAGAAAGCTCGAAATGAATCCTGATATCGTTAATATCAATGGAGGTGCAATTGCCCTCGGCCATCCGTTGGGTTGCACCGGATGCAAGCTTACCATTCAAATCACGCATGATATGAAAAGGCTTAACAAAAAATATGGAATCGTAACGGCATGCGTGGGAGGAGGACAAGGGATTGCAGGCATCATTGAAAATGTCAATTAGACAATTGGCGTTTCCATAACAATTAAGTAAAGGATTTTTGCAAGGATCAAATCCCGAAGTTTTATATTTGCAACGTTGTAACAAAAACTTGGCGGGGAATAATATCATAAGAAAAATTTCCGCAGCATTTCTACTGCTGTTGTTCGCATTATGCGTTACTCCTAAAATTGCTTTACACGATCTTATCGCCGACCATAAAGATTCACCTTTTGCCTCGGCTACTTCATCTCAGCAACTCAGCAGTAATTCCGGATTCCGGTGTAATTGCGACGATCTCGTTGTTGAATCTCCATTTGTCAGCGATTGTGTGCCGGTTGAAATTACTCCAGTAAAGACCTATGCGCGTCACTTCATAACGCCCGCTGAGAATTTTCGATTTTTGCATCATTTCTATTTTGAGTTAAGAGGCCCTCCTTCCGTTGCATAATGAGATTTTCTTAATGATCGCAGAGAATCATTAGTACTGTTATCAGTATAACAGTGCCGTCTAACCGAATATCGCGATGAATACTCAAAATGCATAAAATGATTGTAATGAGAATCTATACTTTTTATATTTTATTGTTGTTTTTTTCTGCGGATGTGATGGGGCAATCATTTCGACCTGGAGGTAGCGATGAATCGGATCCAAAGAAAAATACTTTGACCGCCAACGGATCTTTGTCGGGCAAAATTGTTGATAAGGGAAAAGGCACACCACTCCCAGGTGCATCAGTTTACATTGCAGATTTGAAAACTGGTGCTGTTGCCGATTCAACAGGTCATTACCAGATAAATAATTTACCTGCCGGAACATATTTGGTCGAAGTTCATTCGGTTGGATTCAAAGCGCTGACAGAAAATGTTGCAATTACCGGATCAACTGTTGTGAATTTTGATCTACTCGATCAATACTTTGAAGAAAGTCCTGTGGTCGTTACCGGTTTGTCGAAAGCAACGCAGATCAAGCGGAGTCCTGTTCCGATTGTCGCCGTTACACATGAATATATTGCCACCAATCTTAACACAAATATTATAGATGCCATTGCAAAAGTTCCCGGTGTAAATGCATTGACAACGGGTCCGAATGTTTCGAAACCGTTTATCCGGGGACTCGGGTATAATCGCATACTCACGTTATACGACGGGGTTCGACAGGAAGGACAACAATGGGGTGATGAACACGGAATTGAAGTGGATCAATACGGTGTCGAAAGAGTGGAAGTCATTAAAGGACCTGCCAGTCTAACCTACGGATCGGATGCATTGGCCGGAGTGGTAAATTTAATTCCCACACCACCGGCGCCAGATGGAAAATTTATTGGTGATGTAACAACCGAATATCAATCAAACAATGGGATGTTTGGTGGTTCGGCAATGCTTGGTGCAACAAAAAATGATTTTGAATGGATGGGAAGAATCTCGCATAAGCAAGCGACGAATTACCAGAATAAGATTGATGGCAGAGTCTACAACACGGCATTTAATGAAACGGATGCAAGTGCTTCATTTGGCTTGCATCGTAGTTGGGGTTATTCTCATTTGAGTTTTTCTTTGTTTGATGATTTGCAGGAAATTCCTGATGGAAGCAGGGATTCCGCAACCCGGCAATTCACAAAACAAATTACTGAGATTGATACATTCCGTCCGATTGTAACGCCGCACGAATTGAAGTCATATTCGATGACTTCGTTGCATCAGCATGTGCAGCATTACCGGGTCTATTCGACGAACAATTTTACAGTAGGAAAAGGAAGAATTACTGTAAACCTGGGATATCAACGGAGCGTTCGACGCGAATTTAGTCACCCGGAAATGCCAGACGTTCCCGGGTTGTATTTGAAGTTGAATTCATATTCTTACGATTTGAAATATTATTTCCAGTCAATGAATGGGTGGGAATTAGCAGTTGGTGTGAATGGAATGTACCAGGATAACAACGTAACGAGTGGAAGTGAATTTGTTGTTCCGTCGTACAATCAATTCGATATTGGACCGTTTGCGCTTTTGAAAAAAACATTTGGCAAATTGGACATAGCTGGTGGAATTCGCTTTGACAGTAGATCTTTTCATAACAGTGAGCTATACACAAAACCGAGTCCAACGACCGGTTTTGACATGCCGGTGTATGGTGCAGACACTGTTGATGCGGATAAACCTTTTTACAAATACAGCCATGTTTTTTCAGGATTTTCCGGAAGCATTGGAGCGACCTATAATTTCACAGATAAGATTTCAGCAAAGATGAATTTATCGAGGGGTTATAGAGCTCCCAACATTGCTGAAATATCTTCAAATGGCGTTCATCCGGGAACCAATATTTACCAGATCGGAAATTCTTCTTTCAAGCCGGAATTTAGTTTGCAGGAAGACTTGGGATTTGCATTTACTTCTAAATATGCTGTAATAAATCTGAGTGTGTTTAATAACACGATCAGCAATTATATTTTCAACCAACGACTACTAAATGGTGATGGCGAAGATTCAGTAATCGTTCCAGGTAATCAAACGTACAAATTTCAACAAGGCAAGGTTAATTTATATGGAGGGGAATTGAGTATCGATATTCATCCAATTAAACCATTGCATTTTGAAAATAGCATTTCTGTTGTCTATGGTGTCAATAAAGACATCGATCCCAAATTGAAATCTGATAGTAACAAATATGTTCCTTTTATTCCTCCTTTACATGGAGTATCCGAATTGAAATATGACTTTGATATTAAGTCGGCTCATATGGTGGATGGATTTGTAAAAATTCAATTGGCATACTATGCGAAGCAGGATCGTGTTTATTTAACGGATAATACGGAAACTGAAACGCCCGGTTATAGTTTGGTAAACGCCGGGGTTGGTACAGGCTTCACAAATAAGAAGAATAAAAAGATTTTCAATATTTACGTGATGGCGAACAACATTTTTGATATCGCCTACCAGGATCATCTCAGCCGCTTAAAATATTTTGAGCCGTACCCTGATGATCCGCGGCCGCATCATGGAATTTATAACATGGGAAGAAATATGAGTGTGAAGATTGATGTGCCGTTTTGAGGTTGAGGCTGAGGCCGAGGTTGAGAAAATAATTTAATGGTAAGAAAAAATTTAGAGCGGAGAACCGCATTTTCGTCGCTCTCCGCTCTGTTTCTTCGCTCTAAATTTTCCTATTTAGCAATCAACGTCTCAACCTCAAAACAACAATCCCGACCCGGCTCCCGACGATGGCTTTTTGCCAAGGTGTTCATATGCTTTCGCAGTTACTTCTCGTCCCCGTGGTGTGCGCATAATAAATCCTTCCTGGATAAGAAACGGTTCATATACTTCTTCAATCGTTCCTGTTTCTTCACCAACTGCTGTGGCGATTGTTGTTATTCCAACAGGTCCGCCTTTGAATTTTTCTATGATGGTTGTGAGAATTCGGTTATCCATTTCATCAAGCCCATGTTCATCTACATTTAATGCACGCAGGGCATGTTGTGTAATACCGAGATCAATTGAGCCATCACCCAAAACTTGTGCAAAATCGCGGACGCGTCGAAGAAGTCCATTGGCGATACGTGGTGTTCCGCGACTGCGTCGGGCTATTTCGGCGCACGCCTCGGAAGTAATTTTTGTATCGAGAATTTTTGTAGAACGATTAATGATCCTCTGTAGCGTTTGACTATCGTAATATTCCAATCTTGATTTGATGGCGAAACGTGACAGGAGCGGAGCAGTGAGTAAACCACTTCTTGTTGTTGCTCCGATTAAAGTAAATGGATTTAAAGTGAGTTGAATGCTTCGTGCATTGGGTCCACTATCGATCATGATATCGATTCGATAATCTTCCATTGCTGCATATAAATATTCTTCGACTACAGTACTCAACCGGTGAATTTCGTCGATGAATAAAACATCATTTGCTTCAAGGTTGGTTAGTAATCCCGCGAGATCACCGGGTTTTTCAATGACCGGACCGGATGTTTCTTTGATGTTTACACTGAGTTCATTCGCAACGATTCGGCTGAGTGTTGTTTTCCCCAATCCGGGCGGACCATGAAAAAGAATGTGATCAAGTGCTTCTCCACGCATGCGCGCGGCCTTAATAAAAATTCTAAGATTCTCTATTAATTGAAACTGACCGGAAAAATCTTCGAGTACGGTGGGACGAATACTGTTTTCAAATTCGCGGTCGGCTGCCCCCAATTCATTTTTATCTGTGTTCAGATTCATGTTAGACATAAAGTAAAATTAATAAATAATTAGCCTGCCAACAGAACAACAAGGCTTGTTATGGGTTTATTTGGAAATGCAGGCCGGTAATCAACCATTATTCATTTCAAAAACAAATCATATGAAATTTACAATCATTGGAGGTGCAGGACACATTTCAAAAATCATTGTGGAAAATTTATTGCAGGGTGGACAGCAGGTAACTACAGTGGCAAGGGATCCAAAGCATGTAGAGGAGCTTGTTGCAAAGGGTGCGAAGGCTGCGATTGGTTCAGTTGAAGATGTAACGTTTTTGACCAAAGCATTTGCGGGAGCTGATGTGGTGTACACTATGGTACCTCCTAATTTTGCTGCAGCAGATTGGCTGGGATGGATTTCTCAGCAGGGAAAAAACTATGCGGAGGCCATCAAGGCAAATGGTGTAAAGTACGTTGTCAATCTTAGCAGTGTTGGTGGGCATCTCCCAGCAGGAGCAGGACCGATCAGCGGATTGCATGCTGTGGAGCAGGCATTGAATGCACTGGCGGATGTAAACGTCAGGCACCTTCGGCCGGGATATTTCTATCAAAATCTTTTGTCGAATATTGACCTGGCAAAAAAAATGAACATTATTGGCGCTAATTTTGGAGCCGCTGATTTCAGACTGGTGATGACCACGCCGGCCGATATTGCAGAAGTTGCGACAGAAGAACTACTACTTCATAAATTTTCGGGGCATAGTGTGAAGTACATTGCGAGCGACGAGAGGACGACAGACGATATTGCAAGAGTATTGGGCGAGTCAATTGGCAAACCAGATCTTCGCTGGGTTATCTTTGGTGATGAAGATGCAAGAAATGCAATGGTAACTGCAGGATTGTCCCTGGAAGCTGCAAAGAATTATGCCGAAATGAACAAGGGTCTTCGTACCGGGATTGTTTTGGAAGACTATTGGAAACACCGTCCGGCAAGTTTGCAAAAAACAAAACTTGAGGACTTTGCAAAAACATTTGCGCAGGTTTACAACCAGGATGAAGTGCCCGTTCACTGATAACTTTTTTGTATTATTCGATAACCATCAATCTTATCAATCATGAAAATCGGAATTCTTGGATCGGGAATTGTCGGACGTGTTTTGGCTACCGCGTTTCTTAACGAAGGTCATGAAGTGATGTTGGGTACCAGAAATACTTCGAAAGCAGAAGTTGTAAAATGGCAAAAGGAAAATGGCTCTGGCAAAACAGGCACGTTTGCTGATGCTGCAAAGTTTGGTGAATTGCTTGTGCTGGCTACTGCCGGATCAGTTGCCGAACAAGTCGTCAAAACTGCGGGCGCAGATCTATTTGCCCATAAAATTGTAATTGATACAACAAATCCGATTGCATCTGCTCCGCCTGTAAATGGAGTGTTGCGTTGTTTTACTTCGCTGGATGATTCATTGATGGAACGTTTGCAAAAAGCAGCGCCGAAAGCAAAATTTGTAAAAGCATTCAACAGTGTTGGCAACGCTGCAATGTATAAACCGGCGTATGCAGAAGGGAGGCCGACAATGTTTATATGCGGCAACGACGACGAGGCGAAAAAAACAGTGACTGATATACTAAACATTTTTGGATGGGAAACAGAAGACATGGGAAAAGTGGAAGCAGCGAGAGCGATTGAACCGTTGTGTATTCTTTGGTGCATTCCGGGGTTCATACGCAATCAATGGGGACATGCATTTAAATTACTAAAAGCATAAACTTGAATCATCCTTTGCGCCTTTGCGCCTTTGCGAGAGATTTTTTCTCGCAAAGGCGCAAAGGCGCAAAGGAATAGCGAATCAACAATGACGTTCGACGAATTCAAATTATCCCTTTCGTCCAATACACCACCTGCTGGTTCAGACTATTTGAAAGCGTTATGGTATGACGCAAAAGGTGATTGGGAGAAATCTCACAATATTATACAGGACCTCAATACAAAAATGGGGTCATGGATTCATGCGTATCTTCATCGTAAGGAAGGTGATATTTCAAATGCCGATTATTGGTACAGCAGAGCGGGTGAACGGCGCCCATCTTTTTCACTGGAAAAAGAATGGGAAGAACTTTGCAAACTTGAGCTCGGCTAAATGTATTGATTCAATTGAAGAATAATATCAGGATCCGGACAATTTTCGAGCCATTGATCTCTTTCTGAAAATCTACAAACACCCGGGTAATCTCCTTCCCAACCCTGCATATCTTTTATCAACTGGAAATGCAAATGCGGCGGCCAGTTGCCGTTTTCAAATCGCATTCCGAATTCAGTAAACACTTCTCCTCTTCTTATTCTTTTCCCCTCGAAAAGATTTTTGATGGAATTCAGACTGAGATGTCCATACAACGTATGAAAACTTTCGCCTTCGATATTATGAGTGAAGATAATGGTTGCACCATAGTCGCTGTCTTTATTATTGAATGCAAAGCTGTGAACAATGCCATCCAACGGCGACATGACTTTTGTTCCCGCCGGTCCCCAGATATCAATGCCGAGATGAAGGCGTCGCGGTTCTGTTTCAAGTGGTTCTTCCGGGTCGGATAGAAAGGCGTTATGCACCACGTCAAAATGTTTGCTGCGTGCATACAAAGTCCGGTGTTCATTATATCCGCCGATTCCATAGCGTGATCCGCTTGTCAACAATTTCTGGTTGATGTAGTCTGCGAAACGATCAGTATTTGCAACTTGCTCATCTGTCAATTCTTTGTTGCTGTCGGTAAAATCAAACGCAAACAATCTATCGGTTTCCTTTTCAAAAGGAACAACGAGATGAAAACTTGCGGAATATTTTTTTATTTTGTCTTCTACCATTGTGTAAACGTTATGACCCGGAATAGATGAAGTCCGCCATCAATTTCATTCTGAAATAGAGATTGCTCATCATGAGCGTAATATTATTTTTTACATTTTTCACCGAGTTATTATTCATCTTCTTAATGTTCTTCAGCTCAACAATTTTTTCGTCGATCTTATCGATCAGGCGTTCCGAAGTCCATCCGATATATTTTTTGTTGCGTTCGTCATAAACATTTATTGCAGGGATCGTACCGGGTTTCAATTTCTTGAATGAAAAATTCTCTTTGATAGCAGTTTGTATGGCGTCGTTCGCAAGCAAATCGATCATCATATCATACGACGTATTATTCAGGAAACCATTTTTAAATACATTCAGGTTATTACGCAGTTCCATAATAACCTGTTTTTTATGTACGTCATTCGTCTTTGACTTCTTATACAAAAAAGCAAGCAAATCCTTCAGAGGAGCAATACTCGGGTTCAACCATTCCATAAACTAAATATAATTTTTTTGGAACTTAAATGAGAAAGTAGAGGGAAGAAATGAGACGGTAAATTACTAATTTTTTTAGTACATTTGAAAACAATATAAAAAAGTGAAAGCCCAACGGCTCATTGCGCACTTTGATATGGATACTTTTTTTGTATCGGTGGAATGTTTGAACAATCCATCGCTAAAAGGAAAGCCATTGCTGGTTGGTGGACATAGCGACCGGGGAGTTGTGGCTGCGTGCAGCTATGAAGCACGGAAATATGGTATCCATTCTGCCATGCCGATGCGCACGGCAAAAAAATTATGCCCGCATGCGATTGTTGTAGGTGGAACGAGGGGAGAATATAGCCGATACTCGAGATTGGTTACTGAAATTATCGCAGCGAACGCGCCACTTTTTCAAAAAGCTTCTATCGACGAATTCTATCTTGATTTGACAGGGATGGATAAATATTTCGATCCCTATCAGTGGACGATCGATCTCCGAAAAAAAATAATTGATGAAACCAAATTGCCGGTTTCTTTTGGGCTCGCTCCGAATAAAATGGTTGCAAAAATTGCGACCGATGAAGCCAAACCAAACGGCTATTTATATATTCCACCCGGACGTGAAAAAGAATTTCTTGCGCCTCTAAAAGTAAGCAAGATTCCCGGAGTCGGCGAACACCTGACGCAGGCATTGCGTGATATGGGGATCCAAACTATCAAAGATCTTAGTGAACAGTCGGCTGACATGTTGGAAAATCAATTGGGCAAATATGGTTGGGACTTATGGCACAAGGCGCAGGGAATACATGAAAGCGAAGTTGTTCCCTACCACGAAGCAAAATCAATTTCGACGGAGAGCACGTTCGAAGAAAACAAAACTGACATGGATTTTTTGATGGCTGAACTGGTAAGAATGACGGAGAAAATCGCGCATGAATTGCGGCAGAATAATAAGACCGCCGGTTGTATCGCTGTAAAAATCCGGTATCCTGATTTTGAGACCACTTCGAAACAGGCAGCCATTTCATACACTTTTTATGACGACGAATTGATCCCGCAGGCAAAGGACCTTTTTCATAAACTCTACCGCAAAGGTCAGCCGGTGCGCCTGTTGGGTGTAAGACTTTCTGAACTCACCGATGATGCGATACAAACCAATCTGTTTGAGAACGTTGAAAGAAAAACAGAGCTTTATAAAGCGATCGATGACGTCAAAAATCGCTTTGGAAAATCTTCCATCTCGAAAGCCACGGGAGTGTAAATTTTTAATAAAGTCTACAATATTACTAGAGAAATTGGCGCAGAATCAATATCTTCGTCATCCTTTTTTGAAAGGTTTATTTTTTCACCAAAAAATTTCAGTATATGAGCCTACGTTTAGGAGATACCGCTCCCAATTTTAAAGCGACTACTACAGCGGGAGAGATTGATTTCTATGAATACCTTGGCAATGGCTGGGGAGTTTTATTTTCTCATCCTGCAGACTATACACCTGTTTGTACAACTGAGTTAGGAAAGACCGCTTTATTGCAGGAAGAATTTGCAAAGCGTAATGTAAAAGTTCTGGCTGTAAGTGTTGATCCATTGGATAAACATCTTGGCTGGGTAAAAGATATTAACGAAACACAGAATGTAACCGTTGGATTTCCGCTGATTGCTGATAGCGATAAAACTGTTGCCACTCTTTATGGCATGATTCATCCAAATGCATCAGAAACTTTCACCGTTCGGTCTTTGTTTGTAATTGGCCCTGATAAGAAAATAAAATTGACAATTACTTATCCTGCTTCTACCGGAAGAAATTTCATTGAAGTATTGAGAGTGATTGATTCACTTCAGTTGACAGCTAATTACAGTGTGGCAACTCCTGCTGATTGGAAAGAAGGCGAAGATGTAATCGTGGTTCCTGCTGTATCAACAGAAGATGCAATGAAGAAATTCCCGAAAGGAGTGAAGGTCGTAAAACCTTATTTGAGATATACGCCGCAGCCTAATAAATAGATTAGGAAAAAAGCATAAAGCTAAACGCCGAACGCAAAATGAAAGACAACTTTCATTGAACGCGTTCGGCGTTGTGCGTTCACAGTTTAGTGTTTTGCATGTAGTCGAAGTTGATTAATCAACGCCCTCATATCCTTTGGCATTTCTGCTTCGAAAGAGTATTCCTTTCCGTCCTGGTCAGAAAATTTTAGCTTGTAAGCGTGTAATCCTAACCGTTGGAGAATCGGCCTTTCTTCTTCCTCCGATTTTGATAATTTATATTTTCGCTTGAATGATGAAATCAAAATCGGTTGTGCATTACCGTAAAATGGATCGCACACGATAGGATGCCCGATATGTTGCATATGCACGCGTATTTGGTGAGTGCGGCCCGTGTGAATTTGAAATTGTACCAATGAAAAAGGTCCGAGTGGTTCAACTACCTTGTATTGCGTAATTGCAGGTTTTCCTTTTTTGTACACGACCATCGTTCCATTTTTTGCCGGATGTTCGGCGATGGGTGCCTCGATCACGCCTTCTTCCTGCGCAATCGTTCCTTGTACAAGACCAAGATAAATTTTCTCGACTGATCTTTCTTCAAATGATTTAGAAAGATGTTTATGAGCCATTTCATTTTTTGCGAAGATGATCAGACCGCTGGTTTCTTTGTCCAGTCGATGCACGGTAAAAATTGATCCATATAGTCCAATCAAAATATCCTTTAATGATTCGGCAGTTTGTGCGCGGTCGGGAATGGATAACATGCCTGCGGGTTTGTTGATCACAACAAAGTCATTATTCTCGAATATAATATCTGGTCTTTTCATTCGAAAGATGGCAACAATGATCGTTGCAAATTATTTCAGTGAAGAATTCAGGTATTTGAGGATTCGTATTTCTTTTTCTAACAGGAATCTCCATTTGCCGCGTTGCACATTCTTTTTTGTAAGGCCGGCGTACATCACGCGGTCGAGTGATTTCACATCATAGCCAAGCGCTTCAAAGATCCGTCGCACGATCCTGTTTTTTCCGCTGTGTATTTCCAAACCAATTTGTGTCTTGTCTTTTATATCTGCATAAGCAAGCGCGTCAACATTAGCGATCCCGTCTTCGAGTTGAACGCCTCCGGCAATTTTTTCAAAGTCGGCTTTTGTAAGTGGCTTATCCAGTCCAACATGATATATTTTTTTAATTTCATGTTTCGGGTGAGCGAGTTTTTGAGAAAGTTCTCCGTCATTTGTCAATAACAATACGCCGGAGGTGTTTCTATCCAAACGGCCAACCGGGTACACTCGTTCTTTAGTTGCAGATCTGATCAGGTCAAGGACGGTTTTTCTTCCATGCGGATCATCTGTGGTGGTGATATAATCTTTTGGCTTATTCAGTAAAATATATACGAAGTTGCGAGAGATGATGACTTGCTTATCATCCACTTTCACCACGTCTTTTGGTGACACTTTAGTTCCCGGCTCGTTTACTACTTTTCCGTTGACCGTCACTTTTCCCTGCTTCACTAATTCAGCAGCGTCGCGACGTGAACAAATGCCCCCATGTGCGATGTATTTATTGAGTGGTAATAATTCAGTTTCTTTTAATGCAGGTCTTAGACTTGTTTTTTCCGCCTGGGGGTTTTCTTTCACTGCCTTCAATTTCCTTTTTTCTTCAAAGCGTTTTTCGATCGCTTGTTGACGTTCTTTTTTTACCGCTTTTTTTTCCTGGCGAAATTCTTCTTTAACCGCGCTGTTTCTTTTTTTATTGTAGAATTTGTTGAAGTTGTCTGTTTTTCGTTTCATAACTATCGAAAATGTGATAAATGTGATGAATGTGATGAATGAATGTGGAAATGTGAAGATGTGGAAATGTGGAAATTGTTGTTACGATTTCGCTGATTAAAAGGTGTGATGGATGAGTGAAATCAGCCTAAAGAATTTTCACATTTCCACATCTTCACATTTCCACATTCATTCATTCATTCATCACATTCATCACATTTTCTTTCAATGTTCGTCCTTGTTCGCAAGTTGTCCGCAAGCCGCATCAATATCTTTTCCCCTACTTTTTCTTAATCTCGCATTTACTTTGTTTTTCTCCAAAAACTTTATAAATTTTTCTACCGTGGAATCATCTGGTTTTTCGAACGCGGCATTGTCGATCGGATTATACTCGATGATGTTGACAAGATCGGCAGGAACCTGGCGATATATTTTTACAAGTTCTTCGGCATCTTTCAAACTATCATTGAAGTCACGGAAGAGAATATATTCTAACGTGATTTCGTTTTCTGTCTTTTTGTAAAAATAATTGAGTGCTTCAACCAGGGATTTGATATCATTCGTGTCATTGATCGGCATGATCTCATGACGCTTTTGATCATTTGCTGCGTGTAATGATAAAGCGAGTTTGAATCTGACTTTATCATCACCCAATTGTTTGATCATTTTAGCAACGCCGGCCGTGGAAACGGTAATTCTTCTTTGACTCATTCCCAGTCCATCGGGTGATGAGATCCGCTCGATTGCTCTCAAAACATTTTTATAATTCAGTAAGGGCTCACCCATTCCCATGAAAACAATATTGGATAATTTTTTTCCATGGATACGCTCGGATTGTTGATTAATGAGGACGACTTCATCATATATTTCATCAAAATCGAGATTGCGTTCCCTCTCCATATACCCCGTTGCGCAAAATTTGCAACTCAGGGAACATCCGATTTGGGATGATACACAGGCAGTCTTTCGATCTTCGGTAGGGATTAAAACGCCTTCTACAAAATGGTTATCGAAGGTCTTGAAACGACTTTTTACTGTGCCGTCCTCGCTATACTGTGTGGAATCAATTTTTAATGCTGGAAAAGCAAAGACGTCTGAAAGATGCGCGCGCAATTCCTTACTGATGTTTGTCATCTCCTCGAAACTATGTGCATGCTTTGACCAAAGCCATTCATAAATCTGCTTTGCACGAAACTTCTTCTCTCCGATGTGGTCGAGGTATTGTTCGAGATCTGCAAGTCCCAGGTATCGTATGTTTTTCTTATCGGTTTTCATCATTAGCCTGCAAAGATAATCGCGGATTAGCGGATTGTAATGGATTTCACGGATTCTTAGGGTTTAGGTTGGCCACAGCGTTGCTTCTGTCTTCTCTCAGCATCTAATCCGCGCAATCCGTCAGAATCCGCAAATCCGCGATTATATTTGCAGGTTATACCAAATGTTATATGAATAAAGTATATGTAGTTGATGTTGTGCGAACTCCAATCGGAAAGTATGGCGGCGCATTGAGTTCAGTTCGCCCGGACGATTTGTTGGCTTATGTGATCAGGGCGCTGCTGGAGAGAAATTCAGCGATTGATGTGATGGCAATAGAAGATATCATTGCCGGAGATGCGAACCAGGCGGGAGAAGACAACCGCAACGTTGCGCGCATGGCGGCATTACTTGCCGGTTTGCCCGCTTCGATTCCGGGTAATACAGTGAATCGACTTTGTGCATCCGGATTGCAGGCTATTATGGATGCCGCCCGGGCCATTCGTTGCGGCGATGGCGATCTATATATCGCGGCAGGTGTTGAAAGTATGACGCGCGCACCATTTGTTATGGGCAAATCATCACAGCCATTTAATCGCGACACGGAAGTATATGATTCGACAATTGGATGGAGATTCATTAATAAAAAACTTGCTGATCAATATTACCCGTATTCAATGGGGGAAACTGCGGAAAATGTCGCTCGTAAATGGAAAATTTCCCGCATTGCACAGGATGAATTTGCGCTTGCGTCACAAGAAAAATATTTTGCCGCGTTGAATGCAGACAAGTGGGCCGATGAAATTGTTCCTGTCGAGATGATAAACGACAGGCTGGTCACCTGGTTTTCGAAAGATGAACACCCGCGGGATACATCATTAGAAAAACTCGCGCGCCTTAAACCTGCATTTGAAAAAGAAGGAACTGTAACGGCGGGGAATGCAGCCGGCATTAATGACGGTGCAGCTGCCATGCTGCTGGCGAGCGAACAGGCAGTGGCACAATATAATTTGCAGCCAATGGCAACGGTTGTCTCGATGGCTGTCGCCGGAGTGGATCCCGCAATCATGGGAATTGGCCCGGTGCCTGCTTCCCGAAAGGCATTACAACGGGCAGGCCTAACCGTAAATGACATGGACCTGGTTGAATTGAATGAAGCGTTTGCTTCGCAATCTATCGCATGTATTCATGAACTTGGACTCGATATTCAAAAAGTCAACGTGAACGGGGGATCGATCGCGATTGGTCATCCGCTCGGTTGCAGTGGTGTGAGGATATCCGCAACGTTGCTGCATGAAATGTTTCGGAGACAATCAAAATATGGATTGGCGACGATGTGCGTTGGTGTCGGCCAGGGCGCTGCAATCGTTTATGAAGGCGTAAACTAGGCTTTTCACGCAAAGGCGCGAAGAAAGCAAAGAATGCAAAGACATTCGGATACGTTGCGGGTTGCATACTGATTAGAGATTCCTCGCACACTTTGCTTTCTTCGCGCCCTTGCGTGAAAAGTCAAGCTTAGAAATATTTGAAAATTTCAGATTGTGCAATAGTTACCTGTTCACCGGACTCAAGATTTTTTATCGAGCACTTCCCCGATTTCAATTCTTCCGCTCCAATAATAATGACGAACGGAATTTTCTTCTTTTCAGCGTATTTAAATTGTTTATCAAATTTTGCCTGCTCGTGAAAAAGTTCGCATGCGATGTTATGATTTCTTAGTTGCTGCATCAGGGAAAAAGCCTGCCTGCTTTCTGCATCGCCCAAATTAAAAAACAATGCTTTTGTACCCGTGCCAACATCTTGCGGAAATAAATTCAGTTCTTCCATCACGTCATAAATCCGGTCAACGCCAAAAGAAATTCCAACACCCGGAATGTTTGGAACGCCAAACAAGCCGGTGAGATCGTCATAACGCCCGCCGCCACCAATACTTCCCATTTGAACGCCATTCGCCTTAACCTCGAAAATAATTCCCGTGTAGTAGTTCAGCCCTCTCGCCAGCGTGAAATCAACTACGACAGGCAGCTTATCGACATTAGTAGTTTGAAAGTCGAGAATAAACCGGATTTCGTCCATTCCTTTTTTACCTGTTTCGTTGTTTCCGAACAACGTCTCCAGTTGTTGTAGTTTTTCTTCACTCGTTCCGGATATAGAAAGATATTTTTCGACGACTTCTATTTGATTCTTTGTAATGTTTTTCTGTTCGAGTTCCTGTTTCACTTTATCCAACCCGACTTTATCGAGTTTATCAATAGCGATTGTGATATCAATCATTTTGTCTGAACCGCCGCAAATCTCTGCGAGCGCCTGCAATATTTTTCTACTGTTGATTTTTATTTCAACATCAACACCCAATTTTTTAAAAGCGTTTGCGTAGATATTGGCCAGTTCCACATCATTCATCAAAGAGTAACTTCCAACTACGTCGGCATCGCATTGGTAGAATTCGCGGTAGCGACCTTTTTGTGGGCGGTCCGCCCGCCACACGGGTTGTATTTGATAGCGCTTGAACGGGAACGTAAGTTGTCCATGATTCATCGCTACATATCTTGCAAAAGGAATGGTGAGGTCGTATCGAAGCGCACGCTCAGTAATCGATTTTACATTTTTTCCTTCGAGTACTTTCTCAAAGTCATCTTTGATCTGCCCGCGTTTGTCGGGGTTATCGAGCCCGTTATTGAGTATTTTAAAAATGAGCCGGTCTCCTTCCTCGCCATATTTTCCCATTAGTGTTTCCAGGTTTTCCATCGCCGGCGTTTCCAGCGGTTGAAATCCATATAATTCGAAAACCGATCGGATGGTGTCGATGATAAATGCTCTTTTTTTTACAATATCTGCAGGAAAATCACGTGTGCCTTGAGGAATTCCGACTCTGACCTTTGACATGTTTTGTTTTCAGGTTAAAAAGCAATGGGTTGATAGGTTGACTTGTTGATATGCTGAAAAGCTGGAAGTTGATTTTATCGCAATTCTAATTTTCAAGTCCATACTTTTCTATGATCCGGTCGCAAGCGCTGTCGATCAGTTTAAAAACTTCGTGGTATCCGGGTTCCGAGCCGTACCAGGGATCCGGAACGTCCATATTTCTACCAGGATACAATTCATTCATCAATAAATCTACTTTGCGGGAATCAAACTTTTTCTTTGCTATTGATTTCATGTCTGCCAAAACATCTTTTGACATCGCATATATTTTATCGAACCGGTCAAAATCATCTGCGGTAAACGAACGGGCACGTTGATGACTAATATCGATTTCGTTCATCTTGGCGACTTTTTGGGAAAGATGATGTGGCTCTTCCCCAACGTGATAACCATTATTTGTACCGGCACTATCCAGGTTCCATTTCAAACCAGCCCGTCGGGCTTTGTGTTGCAGAATTCCTTCTGCCAATGGGCTGCGGCAAATATTTCCCAGGCAAACCATCAAAATTTTCATGGCGCAAAATTAATGTAAAACTATCAAGGCACAAGGTTCGGGCTAAGGTGTACAAACACAGGGTTGGTGTTGCGGAGGGCTGTAATTTAAGGCATAAACATCAATCAAACATACCTATATACAATTGATCACCACAACAGCTATGCCCTATTTTCGGGAGTGCATAAATTTATGGAATCGGTTTTTATGTGCATCTTATTTGCGGGCTTGCGCAAGTTCATCTTATTATTCACAACTTAACTCTATAAGATGAAGCCTGAATTAATTCTCAAAGCCGAAATACTGGATATCATTTTTGAAAACCGAAATAAAGAATATGGCGCCTATGAACTGAGGATGCATTATGAAAACCGGCTGAAGAAATCCATCATGATCATTTTTCTTGTTACGACTACTATAATTGTCCTGGGCTTTTGGTTCCAAAAAACGAACGTTGTTCAAATTCACAGTGCAATGTTTGGCCCGGATGTTAATTTAAGCGAACCTCCCATTGTACATACGACAGAAGTAGTACCTCTGAAGCCAAAGGCTTCAATCCCGGCGAAAAAATTGGCGGCGATACAAAATGTCAAGCCACTAATCGTAAAAGATAATGTAGAGGTGAATCCTCCTCCATTAAACTCTGAATTGGTAAATGCACAAATTGGAACCCAGACATTACAAGGTGTAACCGCGGGATCCGACATACCAGCAATAAATGGCAATGGCTCGTCCGCTGGCAGTCCGATACCAAGGCAGCAAGGCACGGCACCTGTGGAAACTGTTCTCTCAAAAAGTGATGTGATGCCGGAGTTCCCGGGTGGACTCGGCGCACTACTCCGGTATCTTCACAACAATTTGAGGATGCCGAAAGACAACCTGGAATCAGGCGCAACTTATTCTGTTAAGATCAGATTTATTGTCGATAAAGATGGCGAGGTGACAGGCATTTCCGTACTACAAAGCGCCGGGAAAGATTTTGATGAAGAAGTCATGCGGGTTGTAAAAAAAATGCCGAAATGGAAACCAGGCATGCAGCAAGGTAACCCGGTAGCTGTCTATTATAACCTGCCAGTTACGTTTCAGGTGCCGGAGGAATGAGGGGGTGCGGAGAACAGAGTGCGGCGATCGATTGATTTATGGCGCTCTCCGCTCTCTTCATGATTGGTGGGCTAAAATTTGGCGCCGACTATGTTTATTCTGTAAATTGCCCGTCCCTATTAAATTTCTGTTAAATGGAAAATCAAGAACCAGACAGGCGCACGAAAGGATATATATTGATGCGCACCATTATGGACTACGGAATGGGGGTGATTATCTTCTGTATTGGGATCTTTTTTCTATTGTCGCGCAGATTGGGAATCGAGTTTAACGTGGACGAATTCTATAGGTATTTATTCGCCGGACTTTGCATAGTATATGGCGGATGGCGGGTTTACAGAGGATATAAAAAAAATTATTATCGTTGAGATTTGTGAAAAATATGATGGGAAAGTCCGCCGGTGTTTTTTATTTTATTTTTTGTTTGATATTTTGTGGATGCGCTAGCCATGATGGGAAAAAAAGTCTACAAGAAACACCTACATCCGGAACCATCCATATAAGCGTGGATGAATCCTTTAAACCTATCATCGATGAGGAGATCAAAGTGTTTGAATCGTCCTTTCCGGATGCAAAAATTATAGTTCATTATAAATCCGAAGCGGATTGTTTTAGAGATTTAGCCGGCGACTCGACCAGGTTGATCATTGTCACGAGAGAACTGAACGGCCAGGAGGTAAAGTTTTATAGGGATTCGTTGTATTATGCTCCGACTTATGATCTGCTTGCTTACGACGCCATCGCGCTCATCGTAAACAATAAATCCCTGGATACGGCTTTGACGATGGGTGATGTGAGATCGATCTTGCGCGACAGTACCAAAAAACACGTGCAGGTGGTGATGGATGGAATTTCAGCAACGAGTACCGTGAGATATGCGATCGATTCGATTTTAAGAGGACAAACACTTGGGAAAAATGTCTTTGCGGCAAGATCCAGTGAGCAGGTAATTAATTTCGTCGCAAATAATGAAAATGCAATTGGCTTTATCGGTGTAAGCTGGATTGCTGACCAGGATGATCCGGCCCAGGTGGGATTTCTTAAAAAGGTTAAGGTCGCATCCATTCTATGCGATTCCTGTAAACCACCCGTCTATGTTCAGCCATCACAATCCGATATCGTATACCGTCGATATCCTATGGTACGGGGATTGTATTATATATTGAAGGAACGATACAGCGGCATCGGAAACAACTTCGTGAATTTCTTAATATATGAAAGAGGGCAATTGATATTTCGACGAGCTTATCTCGTGCCCGCTAGGATGGCCTTTGAAATTCGTGACGTACAAATGAAAAAATAATTAAGTAGTTTTCTATATTTACAAACTCTAAATAGCGATTAAGACAATGAGAAAAATCCGATTCAGTTTGATTGTGGCCGCGGCAATTATAACTAATATCAGCTTTGCGCAGACAGTCGAGCAAGGCAAGAAGTTTTTATATTATGAGCGATATAAAAGTGCACAGGAAACTTTAGAAAAAGTACTTGCTGCCAATCCGAATAATATAGATGCTGTTTATTGGCTGGGTGAAACAATGGTTCATAGAAAGGATACACGTGATACCGCGGGCGCCAAAGCGTTGTTCCAAAAAATGCTGTCTACAAATGGAAATGCGCCACTGTTGCTCGCTGGCATGGGTCACATAGAGCTCATGCAGGGAAATACCACCGATTCAAGACAACGTTTTGAGACTGCGATCAGCCTGACCAAGGCAAAAGACATCAACGTACTTAACGCTGTTGGCTATGCGAATTCCGATGCTAAGGCAGGTGATGCAAATTACGCGATCGAAAAGTTGAATCTCGCAACTCAAACAAAGAATTTCAACAATCCTCAAACGTATATCTATCTCGGCGATGCTTACCGAAAATTAATTGATGGTGGAAATGCGGTCACCAATTACCAAAAGGCATTGACGGCAGATGCGAAACTTGCAGAAGCAAAGTTTAAAATCGGGATGATTTATTATACGCAGAACAATAAGGACTACTTCCTTCCTGCGTTCGAAGAAGCCACTCAAATAGATCCCGCTTATGCACCTGCTTATTATCAATTGTTTTATTATTGGTATTTCCGCGATGTAAATAAAGCGGCGACTTATCTCGATAAATATATTGCAAATGCTGACCAGGGTCCGGAAGTAGAATACTTGAAAACAGACTTCCTGTATGCATCTGGAAAAAATGCAGAAGCACGCACAAAAGCACAGGAGCTGATTACTCAGTTCGGCGACAAGGTGAGCCCGAGAATGTACCGCATGGTGGCATACACGTCAGATACACTGGGTGATGTTCCAGCGGCAAAACAAGCGATCACGACATTCTTCCAAAAAGCAGATACATCGATCATCATGGGAACGGACTATGAAGCGCTTGCAAAAATCGATTCCAAGGCGTCAGACAGCGCTACCAAGAACGAAGCTTTCAAATATTACCTGATGGCGATCAATCGTGATACACTTATAGAAAATAAAGTAAAATATGCGAACGAAGGCCTTGAGCTTGCGAAGAAGCTAAGCAACAAAACTGCGGCCGCACAACTGGCAGCAGCATTGTACAAGACGAAAAAGGAGCCATCGAACGCTGACTTGTATAACTGGGGTTACGCCAATTACCAAGCTGGTAACTATAAAACATCAGACAGTATTTTTTGTGGAATGTATCAATCAAAATATCCCAATGAAATTTTCGGATATCTATGGTGCGCACGAAGTCTGCAGGCAGAAGATGATACAACAAATCCGAAAGGCCTGGCAGTAGACGCATATGAAAAATTAGCGCAGATGGGAAGAACCTTACCAGATTCTGCAAAATATAAGGCGCAGGTCATTCAGGCGTATTTTTATTTAGCAAGCTATTACAACGATGTTAAGAAAGATAAACCGAAAGCGATCAGCTATATGCAAAAAGTATTAGAGGTGGATCCGTCAAATGAATCAGCTGGAAAAATTATCCAGGCGTTATCGAAACCACCGGCAAAGCAAGCGGCGACAAAACCAAAGACCGGAACGAAGTAAGAAAATCCAAATGTGAAAATGTGGAAATTTGGAAATGTGAAAATGAATCGCAGATTTCGCGGATTTGAGCGGATTTCGCGGATGTTCTAGTTCAATATGATAATTGAATATTGATTGTTTCTACAGTGAAAAAAAAAGGTAACGTCGTTAATCAATTTTCAATTCGTTGATCCGCGAAATCCGCTCAAATCCGCGAAATCCGCGATTCATTTTCACATTCCCACATTCCCACATTTCCACATTTGATTTATAAAATAATGGAATTTCGAACCGCTGCCTTATTTTTGCCTCATCAAGGCAACTAAATAACATGGATTCATTCTTTCTACAGGCCTCTCCGGTAGTTTCTAATAGCTCAACGAATTATTTTCCGATTGCCATACAATTAATTTTTGCCGCAG
>Ga0163162_10001049_pt1 | contig 25667 bp, 24 predicted proteins | sample S55metaG_FD_115310 | JGI IMG/M metagenome (GOLD analysis project Ga0163162, IMG submission 115310) | Switchgrass rhizosphere microbial communities from Kellogg Biological Station, Michigan, USA - S5-5 metaG | ecosystem: Host-associated > Plants > Roots > Rhizosphere > Soil | place: USA... | reverse complement strand
GTGGCCTTGCGCGCCTTCGACTTGTTCGCCGAGAAGCGGCGTACGAACTCCTGCAGATCGGAGACGCGGTCCTTGGCCTTCTGGTGCGCGGCCTGCTGGCGTTCCTTCGCCTGCGTGCTCGCGAGCATGTAGTCGTCGTAGTTACCCGGATAGACCTTCAGCGTGCCGTAATCCATGTCCGCCATGTGCGTGCAGACCTGGTTCAGGAAGTGCCGGTCGTGCGAGATGATGATCATCGTCGAGTTGTACTGGTTCAGCACGTCTTCGAGCCAGCGAATCGAGTTGATGTCGAGGTTGTTGGTCGGCTCGTCGAGCAGCAGCACGTCGGGCTTCGAGAACAGCGCCTGTGCGAGTAGCACACGCAGCTTCCAGCCCGGTGCGACGTTGCTCATCGGGCCGTTGTGATCGTTGATGTTAATGCCGATGCCGAGCAGCAATTCGCCCGCGCGCGCTTCGGCCGTGTAGCCGTCGTATTCGGCGAACTTCGCTTCGAGTTCGGCGGCGCGCATGTAGTCGTCGTCGGTGGCGTCGGGGTTCTCGTAGATCGCGTCGCGCTCGGTCATCGCGGCCCACATTTCCGTGTGACCCATCATGACGACGTCGAGTACGCGCATGTCTTCGTACGCGAACTGGTCCTGGCGCAATTTGCCCAGACGGACGTTCGGCTCGAGCATCACGTTGCCGGAGCTCGGCTCGAGGTCGGCGCCGAGGATTTTCATGAAGGTCGACTTGCCGCAGCCGTTCGCCCCGATCAGGCCGTAGCGATTTCCTTCCCCGAACTTGACCGAAATGTTCTCGAAGAGGGGCTTCGGCCCGAATTGCATGGTGATGTTGGCAGTAGACAGCACAGCGCGTCCTTTTGAATGATGTACGGCGAAAAACCGCGTATTTTAGCAGTTTTTGAAGCGTTTTTGCGGATTAATCCGATTTCGGTGCCGGTTGCTCACGTTGCAACGGGCCGGCTGCGGCGCGGCCGCGGCGGCACCCGGAAAAGCACACAAGCAAAACGGGGCGCGGCAAGCCTGCCGCGCCCCATGTGTCCCGCCGATGCGCCCCCGTTTTCAGGTGCGCTCGGCGATATAGGCTTTCACCACGTTCGCGTCGGCAGGCACGATATCGAACCTTTGTGGCAGTTTTTCAAGTCCAACGAACGCGGGCGGGCGTTCCGGCTCGCGCAGGAGCGCTTCGCGGATCGTCTCGCCGAACTTGATCGGCTGCGCGGTCTCCAGCACGATCATCGGCACGCCGGGCTGAAGGTGCTCGCGCGCCACTTTCAGGCCGTCGGCGGTGTGGGTGTCGATCATCGTGCCGTAGCGCTCGAACACGTCGCGGATCGCGTCCACGCGGTCGGCATGGCTGCTGCGGCCCGACACGAAGCCGAATTCCTTCACCCGCGCGAAATCGCCGCTCGCCGCGAGATCGAAGCCGCCCTTCTCCTCGACGTCGCGGAACAGTTGCAGCACGCGCGCCGGATCGCGCCCGAGCAGGTCGAACACGAAACGCTCGAAATTCGACGCCTTCGAGATGTCCATGCTCGGGCTGGTGGTGTGATACGTCTCGTCGGCGCCGCGCACGCGATACACGCCCGTGCGGAAGAACTCGTCGAGCACGTCGTTTTCGTTCGTCGCGACTACGAGCTTCTCGACCGGCAGCCCCATCATGCGCGCGATGTGTCCCGCGCAGACATTGCCGAAGTTGCCCGACGGCACCGTGAACGACACGCGCTCGTCGTTGCTCTTCGTGGCCGCGAAATAGCCCTTGAAGTAGTAGACGACCTGCGCCACCACGCGCGCCCAGTTGATCGAATTGACCGTGCCGATCTTGTGCGCGGCCTTAAAGGCGTGGTCGTTGGACACCGCCTTCACGATGTCCTGGCAGTTGTCGAAGTTGCCCTCGACGGCGAGATTGAAGATGTTCGGGTCCTGCAGCGAGAACATCTGCGCCGTCTGGAACGCGCTCATTTTCCCGTGCGGCGACAGCATGAAGACGCGCACGCCCGCCTTGCCGCGCATCGCGTATTCGGCGGCGCTGCCGGTGTCGCCCGAGGTCGCACCGAGAATGTTCAGCGTCTCGCCGTGTTTGCGAAGCGCGTACTCGAACAGGTTGCCGAGCAACTGCATCGCCATGTCCTTGAAGGCGAGCGTCGGCCCGTTCGAGAGCTCCAGCAGCGAGAGCGCCGCGCCGTTCTCGACGCCGAGCGTCTTGAGCGGCGTGATCTGCGCGGCGGCTTCCTCGTCGCGCACGTTGCTGTAGACGTCGGCCGTATAGGTCTTGCGCGTGAGCGAGCGCAGGTCGTCGGCGGGAATGTCGTCGCTGAATTTCGAGAGCACTTCGAACGCGAGGTCCGCATACGACAGGGTGCGCCAGCGCGCGAGTTCATCCGCCGGTACGCGCGGATACTCCGTGGGCAGATAAAGGCCGCCGTCCCTGGCGAGCCCGCCGAGCAGGATGTCGGAAAACGTGTGGCGCTCGGAAAGGCCGGCGCCGCGCGTCGAGATGTAGTTCATGGCTTGAATCCTAGTTCAGCGCTTCCATGCGCAGCTTCGTCACTTGCGAGACGACCGTCGAGAGCGCCTCGATCTCCCGAATCGCCGCGTTCACGTTCCGTTCGACCGTCTCGTGCGTGATCAGGATGATGTCGGTCTCGCCCTTGTCCACGCCGTCGACCTGCTCCGATTCCTTCTGCAGCAGCGCGTCGATGGAGATGCGCTTGTCGGCCAGAATGCGCGTGATGTTGGCGAGCACGCCCGTCACGTCCGCGACGCGCAGGCGCAGGTAGTAGCTGCTCGTCACGTCCTCGATCGGCAGGATCGGCGTGCTGGAGAGGCTGTCCGGCTGGAACGCGAGGTGCGGCACGCGATGCTCCGGGTCGGCCGTGTGCAGGCGCGTGACGTCCACGAGATCGGCGACGACTGCCGAGGCGGTCGGCTCGGCGCCCGCGCCCTTGCCGTAATAGAGCGTCGTGCCGACGGCGTCGCCGTGCACGACGACCGCGTTCATCGCGCCTTCCACGTTGGCGAGCAGGCGCTTTTCCGGAATCAGCGTGGGATGCGTGCGCAACTCGATGCCCTTCTCCGTGCGCCGCGCGATCCCGAGCAGCTTGATGCGGTAGCCGAGGTCCTCGGCATAGCGGATGTCGATCGCCGCGAGCTTGCTGATGCCTTCCACGTACGCGCGCTCGAACTGCACCGGCACGCCGAACGCGATCGCGCTCATGATCGTCACCTTGTGCGCGGCGTCGACGCCTTCGATGTCGAAGGTCGGATCGGCTTCCGCGTAGCCCAGGTCCTGCGCCGCCTTGAGCGCGGTCGCGAAATCGAGGCCGCGGTCGCGCATTTCCGAGAGGATGTAGTTCGTCGTGCCGTTGATGATGCCCGCGATGTATTCGATGCGGTTCGCCGTCAGCCCTTCGCGCAGCGCCTTGATGATCGGAATGCCGCCCGCCACCGCCGCCTCGAACGCGACCATCACGCCTTTCGCGCCCGCCGCCTCGAAGATCTCGCTGCCGTGCACGGCGAGGAGCGCCTTGTTCGCGGTGACGACGTGCTTGCCGTTCGCGATCGCGCGCAGCACGAGCTCGCGCGCCACGCCCGTGCCGCCGATCATTTCGCAGACGATGTCGATGGACGGATCGTCGACGACGGCGTTGAAGTCGTTGGTCACCGCGATGCCGGCCGCCGCCGCGGCCGCGGCCTTCGCCGGCGTGCGCACGGCGACGCGCGCAATTTCGATGCCGCGGCCCGCGCGGCGTTTGATTTCTTCCTGGTTGCGGCGCAGTACCGTAAAGGTGCCGCTGCCGACCGTGCCGAAGCCCAAGAGTCCAACTTTGATCGGTTCCATGCAGCGTGTTTCTTATAGTGAGGGGTTAAGCGGAGTGGCGTTTGCGATAGCCGCCGAGAAAGCGCTCGATGCGGTTGATCGAATCGGCGAGATCGTCGACGTTCGGCAGGAACACCACCCGGAAGTGATCCGGCGTCGGCCAGTTGAAGCCCGTGCCCTGCACGAGCAGCGTGCGTTCCTCGAGCAGCAGGTCGGTGATGAACTGCTGGTCGTCCTCGATCGGGTACATCTTCGGATCGAGCTTCGGGAACATGTAGAGCGCCGCCTGCGGCTTCACGCAGGATACGCCAGGAATCGACGTCAGCATGTCGTACGCGAGTTCGCGCTGCTTGAAGAGGCGCCCGCCCGGGACGATCAGGTCCTGGATGCTCTGGTAGCCGCCGAGCGCCGTCTGGATCGCGTACTGCCCCGGCACGTTCGCGCACAGGCGCATCGAGGCGAGGATGCCGAGGCCCTCGATGTAGTCGTTCGCGCGGCGCCGGTTCTCTTCGATCAGGCCCGAAATGAACATCCAGCCCGCGCGGTAGCCGCACGACCGGTAGCTCTTCGAGAGACTGTTGAACGTCACGGTCAGCACGTCCTCGGAAAGCGCCGCCATCGAGGTGTGCTTCTGGCCGTCGTAGACGATCTTGTCGTAGACCTCGTCGGCGAAAATGATGAGCCCGTGCTGGCGCGCGATCTCGACCAGTTCGAGCAGCAGGTCGTCCGAGTAGAGCGCGCCCGTCGGGTTGTTCGGGTTGATGACGACGATCGCCCGCGTGTTCGGCGTGATTTTCGCGCGGATATCGTCGAGATCGGGCATCCAGCCGGCGCCCTCGTCGCAGATGTAGTGGCGCGGCGTGCCCGACGAAAGGCTCACGGCCGCCGTCCAGAGCGGGTAGTCGGGCGCGGGCAGCAGGACTTCGTCGCCGTCGTTGAGCAGCCCCTGCATCGCCATCACGATCAGTTCCGACGCGCCGTTGCCGATGAAGATGTCGTCCAGCTCGACGCCCGTCACGCCCTTTTGCTGCGTGTAATGCATGATCGCCTTGCGCGCGGCGAACACGCCCTTCGAGTCCGAGTAGCCCGACGACGTCGGCAGGTTGCGGATCATGTCCTGGATGATTTCGTCCGGCGCATCGAAGCCGAACGCCGCCAGATTGCCGATGTTGAGCTTGATGATCCTGTGCCCTTCTTCTTCGAGGCGCTTCGCGTGTTCCAGCACGGGCCCGCGGATGTCGTAGCAGACGTTTTGCAACTTGTTGGATTTGAGAATCGGTTTCACGGCTGGCGGCTCTGGGTAATCAAGCTGGCTGAAAAGGCGGTCTGCGGTATGAACGCTGGCTGATCGGAAAAACGCGGAACATCCTGGAAAACATTGCAAAACTTCGACAATACGCCGCGAGGCGCCCGCGTGACCCGCTCACTTGCGAGGCTGGCGCAGTCAACCGGCGGCTGAACGCGCTCTGCACGGCCTGGCTGCGATTCGCGCGCGAAGGTCAAGGCGGGCGCGGACGTCAACGGGCAAACAGGCCAGGCACGAGGCCAAACAACGAAGCCGACAGCTAGACCGGCAAGGCCATCCGGCAGGGCCGCGACGGATGGAGGCGGGATCCTGCCCGGGACCGGCGGGTTGCCGGCGTGAGTCACCGGGGTCAATCGCCGGGCCAAATCGCCGGGTTGGATCGCAACTCGAAGGCGGCTTGTGGCGGCGCGCGAGTGCAATGGACGCCGCACGAGCAGGCCCGGCGGCTAAAAAGTTATAATTTAGCGGATTATGGCTGACTTCCGCAATGCACCAATCGAAGGCGCGGGAAGGCGCGGGAAGGCGCGGCGCCTGTTCCGGCTTTCCGCGGCCGGCGTGCGCGTCGTGCGGAAGCGCCTTTCGTCTCCCGCCATCACCCTCGCTAGTCGGAACATCGATTTGAAACTGCACCAGGAATCCAGCGGCGCGCTGAACACGATCACGAGCTACGGCGACGGCTACGTCGCGATCAATCTGGAACGCCACGAAGGCAGCGTCATCATCATGCCGCAGACACCGGTGCTCGCCTGGCCGGTGTCGTCGTTCGAGGCGCTCCTTCCCGAGCATTTCGAGACGCTTCTCGCGGCCGCGCCCGAAGTGGTCATTTTCGGCAGCGGCTCGCGGCTTCGCTTTCCGCATCCGCGCCTCACTGCCCAGCTCGCGAAGCACCGGATCGGTGTCGAGACGATGGACTTCGGCGCGGCCTGCCGCACCTACAACATTCTGATGTCCGAAGGCCGGCGCGTCGCCGCGGCGCTCCTGATCGAAGCCTGAGCACGCGGCCGTCCGCAGCGCGGCAACATCACAAATTGGCAAAAACGGCTTCGCAGTGCGGTAAACTCGCGCCCGTCGTCCGGGATGCCGTCCGATTCCGCTCACGCGTCCGCCGGGGCACACGGCCTGTTGCCCCATGCAGGATTTCAGTGAACCTGCGCGGCAGCCCCGGTACAAAGCTTACGGTATCTCGTCGTCACGCCTTTCGAAAACCATTCGATGCGCACCGGCCCCGCCAGCGTGCGGCGCGCGGCGGCCCGGCCCGCGCACGCTAAGCGTCGTTTAAGTGTTGTCGCGCGATACTCGAGCCTTTTTTGCATTCTTAGCGCCGCACGTGCGGCATCGGACAGGTCGAATCTCATGAACGATACGCCTTCGCGGCTACCGCTCACCCGCCTCTCGCTGCTCCTTTTGATTGTCGCGCTCGCGCTGATCTGGTTCGTGCCACTCGGCTGGCGCCACCTGCTGCCGAGCGACGAAGGCCGCTACGCCGAAATGGCGCGCGAAATGTTCGTCACCGGCGACTGGATCACCCCGCGCTACAACGGCTACAAATACTTCGAAAAGCCGCCGCTGCAGACCTGGGCGAACGCGCTCACGTTCGCGTGGTTCGGCATCGGCGAATGGCAGGCGCGGCTCTACACGGCGCTCACCGGCTTCGCGGGCGTGCTCCTCATTGGCTACACGGGCGCGCGGGTGTTCAACGCGGCGACGGGCTTCTGCGCCGCCGTCGTGCTCGCGACCGCGCCGTACTGGAACCTGATGGCGCACTTCAACGCGCTCGACATGGGCCTGTCGTTCTGGATGGAGCTGACGCTTTGCGCGCTGCTCCTCGCGCAGCGCCCCAACCTGCCGACGCGCGAAGTCCGGCTCTGGATGTGGGTCTGCTGGGCCGCGATGGCGGCGGCGCTGCTGTCGAAGGGGCTCGTCGGCATCATCCTGCCGGGCGGCGTGCTCGTGCTCTATTCACTCGTCGCCCGGGACTGGGCGCTCTGGAAGCGCCTCTATATCGGCAGCGGCCTGATCGTGTTTCTGATCATCGCGCTGCCGTGGTTCATTCTGGTGCAGATCAAGAATCCGGAATTCTTCGACTTCTTCTTCATCGTCCAGCAGTTCAAGCGCTATCTGACGCCCGAACAGAACCGCCCCGGCCCGTTCTACTACTTCGTGCCGGTGGTGATCGTCGGGTTTCTGCCATGGCTGTCGATTGCGTTCCAGAGCGTGCGCCACGGCCTGAAAGCGCCGCGCCAGCCGAACGGGTTCGCGCCGGTGCTGCTGCTGTGCGTCTGGTCGGTGCTGATTTTCGTGTTCTTCAGCGCATCGCACTCGAAGCTGCTCTCCTACACGCTGCCGATTGCGCCCGCCATCGCGCTCGTGCTCGGCATCTACCTGCCGCTCCTCACGCGCGTGCAATGGCACCGGCATCTCGTCGGCTACGCGGTGTTCCTGATCGCGGCGGCGTTCGGTGCCATCTTCATCGGCCGCGCGGGCAGCGACAATACGCCGAACGTGCTGTATCGCGAGTTCCAGGTCTGGGTGTACGCGGCGATCGCGGTCGCGTTCGTCGTGACGCTCGTCGCCATCTGGCTCAACCGTCGCAGCACGATCGCCGCCGCGGTGGCGCTCGGCACGGCGTGGCTCCTGCTCGGGACGATCGCGGGCACCGGCCACGACGTGTTCGGCCGCGAAAGCTCGGGCGTGAAGCTCGCGCCGGCCGTGAAGGCCGCGCTCGCGAAAGTGCCGCCCGACACGCCGTTCTACTCGATCGCCAAGCTCGACCACACGGTCCCGTTCTACATCGGCCACACGATGATCATGGTGCAGGAGGCCGACGAGCTGCGCTTCGGCGTTCAGACGGAGCCGCAGAAGTGGGTGCCGACCATCGACGAATGGGTGAAACGCTGGGACGCCGAGCGCTACGCGCTCGCGCTGATGCCGCCCGGGCGCTACGACGAGCTGGCCGCGCGCCACGTGCCGATGCAGGTGATCGCCCGCGACGCCCGGCGCGTGATCGTCGAAAAGCCGCAACCCTGAAACAATCGGTACGATCGTTCAGTAAAATGCAACCCCGCATTCGCAACCTGGCGTTCGCCACCCACACGGAATCCCTGAAGCGAGCCTGATGAACCCGATATCCTTCCTTTGCATCCTCATCGGCGTATTGTTGAACGCCGGCGCGCAATTGCTGCTCAAAGCAGGCGTCAACGCGGTCGGGCACTTCGAATTCACCCGCGCGAACGTCCTGCCGGTCGGACTCAAGATCGCGACGCAGTGGCCCATCATCGGCGGCCTCGCGTGCTATGTGGTCAGCGTGGCGGTGTGGATCATCGGCCTGTCGCGGGTGGACGTGTCGATCGCCTATCCGATGCTCTCGCTCGGCTACGTCGTCAATGCCTTCGCCGCGTGGTATCTGTTCGGCGAAGTGCTGTCGATGCAGCGGCTCATCGGCATCGGCATCATCCTCATCGGGGTCGCCGTCCTCGCACGCGGCTAAACATCATTTTTAAGCAGACAGTCCATGACTCAGACATCGCTGCCTTTCCTGCCTTTCACGCGCCCGGAGATCGACGAAGAGACGATTCAGGGCGTCGTCGACGTGCTGCGTTCCGGCTGGATCACGACCGGCCCGCAGAACCAGCAGTTCGAAGCTGACTTGTCGGCGTATTTTGGCGGGCGGCCGGTGCGCTCGTTCAACTCCGGTACGGCGACGATGGAAATCGGGCTGCGGATCGCGGGCGTCGGCGCGGGCGATGAGGTCATCACCACGCCGATGACCTGGGTCTCCACCAGCAACGTGATTCTGGAAGTGGGCGCGACGCCGGTTTTCGTCGACATCGATCCCGCCACGCGCAACATGGACCTCGACCAGCTGGAAAAGGCCATCACGCCGCGCACGAAGGCGCTCGTGCCGGTGTATCTGTCGGGGCTGCCGCTCGACATGGACCGGCTCTACGACATCGCGCGCGCCCACCAGCTGCGCGTGATCGAGGACGCCGCGCAGGCGTTCGGCTCGACGTGGCGCGGCAAGCGCATCGGCTCGTTCGGCGACATCGTCTCGTTCAGCTTTCACGCGAACAAGAACGTGACGACGACCGAGGGCGGCGCGCTCGTGCTGAACAACGAGGAAGAAGCGGTGATCGCGCAGAAATACCGGCTGCAGGGCATCACGCGCACGGGCTTGGACGGGATGGATTGCGACTTGCTAGGCGGAAAGTACAACCTGACCGATGTCGCGGCGCGCGTGGGCCTCGGGCAGCTGCGGCAGGTGGAACGGTTCACGGAGAAGCGCCGGCAGCTTGCGCGCGCCTACTTCGAGGGCTTCGCGAACGGCGCCGCGGTGAAACAGGGCGTGCAGTTGCCGGTGCGCAATTTCACCGACAGCAACTGGCACATGTTCCAGATCGCGCTGCCGCTCGAGCGGCTTGGCGTCACGCGCGCCGAATTCATGGCGCAGCTGAAGGAGCGCGGCATCGGTACCGGCGTGCACTATCCCGCGCTGCATCTTTTCACGCTGTACCGGGCGCGCGGCTTTGCCGAAGGCATGTTCCCGCATGCGGAGAAGTACGGGGCGTCCACCGTCACGCTGCCGCTCTTCACGCTGATGAGCCACGACGACGTCGCACGGGTCGTGCGCGCGGTCGACGAGATATGCGAACAACATGGACAATACTGAACATAACTCGGGAACCCAAACCCCAAGGGAACGAAGCGCAACATGAGTCATTCGGATTTTCCGCCGGCGGGGCCGGAAGTATCGGTCATCATCCCGGTGTACAACGAGGAGGCGGGGCTTGCCGCGCTCTTCGAGCGCCTGTACCCGGCCCTCGATGCGCTCGCCACGCCGTATGAAGTGATCTTCATCAACGACGGCAGCCGCGACAAGTCGGCCGCGCTCCTCGCGCAGCAGTTCCACGTGCGTCCCGACACGACCCGCGTGATCCTGCTCAACGGCAACTACGGCCAGCACATGGCGATTCTCGCGGGCTTCGAGCAGTCGCGCGGCGAGATCGTCGTCACGCTCGACGCCGACCTGCAGAACCCGCCCGAGGAAATCGGCAAGCTCGTCGCGAAAATGCGCGAGGGCTTCGACTACGTCGGCACCATCCGGCAGCAGCGCCAGGACAGCCTGTGGCGCAAGAAGGCGTCGCGCATGATGAACCGCCTGCGCGAGCGCATCACGAAGATCAAGATGACTGACCAGGGCTGCATGCTGCGTGCGTACAGCCGCCATATCATCGATACGATCAATCGCTGCGGCGAGATCAACACCTTCATTCCGGCGCTCGCGTACACGTTCTCGCAGAACCCGATCGAAGTCGACGTCGCGCACGAGGAGCGCTTCGCCGGCGAATCGAAGTACTCGCTCTACAGCCTGATTCGCCTGAACTTCGATCTCGTGACGGGCTTTTCGGTCGTGCCGCTGCAGTGGCTGTCGTTCATCGGCGTGATCCTGTCGGTCGGCTCGGCGGGCCTCTTCCTGCTGCTGCTGGTCCGCCGCTTCATGTTCGGCGCGGAAGTCGAAGGCGTGTTCACCCTCTTCGCCATCACGTTCTTCATGCTCGGCGTGATCATCTTCGCGCTCGGCCTGCTCGGCGAATACATCGGACGGATCTATCAGCAGGTGCGCGCACGCCCGCGCTACCTCGTGCAGACCATCCTCGAAGAGCGCGACGGCCACGCGACCCTCAACAAGCCGCGCCAGGAAGCCGTGCAGCCGGTCGTCGCCGTGACGCGCGAGGAACACGGACGATGAAACCGCGCGCCGTCGTCTTCGCGTATCACAACGTCGGCGTGCGCTGCCTGCAGGTGCTGCTCGCGCGCGGCGTGGACGTCGCGCTCGTCGTCACCCACGAGGACAGCGCAAGCGAGAACATCTGGTTCGGCAGCGTGGCGTCGGTCGCGGCCGAGCACGACATCGACGTCGTCACGCCCGCCGATCCGAAGGCGCCCGAACTCTTCGACGCGGTGAACCGCATAGCGCCGGATTTCATCTTCTCCTTTTACTACCGGCACATGCTGCCGGTCGATTTGCTCGCGCTCGCGAAACGCGGCGCGTACAACATGCACGGCTCGCTGCTGCCGAAGTATCGCGGCCGCGTGCCGACCAACTGGGCCGTGCTGCACGGCGAAACGGAGACGGGCGCGACGCTGCACGAAATGGCGGCCAAGCCCGACGCCGGCGCCATCCTCGCGCAGACGCCGGTGCCGATCCTCCCCGACGATACCGCCGCGGAAGTCTTCGAGAAGACCACCGTCGCCGCCGAGCAGACGCTCTGGCGCGTGCTGCCCGCGCTGATCGCGGGCGAGGCGCCGCATCTGCCAAACGACCTCGCCGGCGGCAGCTACTTCGGCGGGCGCAAGCCGGAGGACGGGCGCATCGACTGGTCGCGGCCCGCCCAGCAGGTGTACAACCTGATTCGCGCCGTCGCGCCACCCTATCCCGGTGCGTTTACCGATATCGGCGGCGAACGCTTCATCGTCGCGCAGGCCCGGCTCGTGCCCGAATCCGGTACGCGGGCCATTCCCGCCGAACTCGTGCGCACTGTCTCGAATTTGCCCGCGGGCCTGACCGTGGCGGATAATGCGCTGTTTGGCGTCTGCGGCGACCGCCGCGTCATCGCCATCCGCGAATTGCGGCACCGGGCCGCGGACGGCAGCGCGGACCCAGCCGGCGGCGAACGCGTCGTCAGCCCCGCCGAATTTGGCCGAATCACTCAAACCTCTCGTCATTCATGAAAAAAGTCCTGATTCTGGGTGTCAACGGCTTCATCGGCCATCACCTGTCCAAGCGCATCCTCGAAACGACCGACTGGGAAGTCTTCGGGATGGACATGCAAACCGACCGCCTCGGCGACCTCGCGAATCATGAGCGCATGCACTTCTTCGAAGGCGACATCACGATCAACAAGGAATGGGTCGAGTATCACGTGAAGAAGTGCGACGTGATCCTCCCGCTCGTTGCGATCGCGACGCCCGCCACGTACGTGAAGCAGCCACTGCGCGTGTTCGAGCTCGACTTCGAGGCGAACCTGCCGATCGTGCGCTCGGCCGTGAAGTACGGCAAGCACCTGGTGTTTCCGTCGACGTCCGAGGTGTACGGCATGTGCAGCGACGAGCAGTTCGACCCGGAAGAGTCGCTGCTCTCCTACGGCCCGATCAACAAGCCGCGCTGGATCTACGCGTGCTCGAAGCAGCTGATGGACCGCGTGATCTGGGGCTACGGCATGGAGGGGCTCAACTTCACGCTCTTTCGCCCGTTCAACTGGATCGGCCCGGGCCTCGACTCGATCTACACGGCGAAGGAAGGCAGCTCACGCGTCGTCACGCAGTTCCTCGGCCATATCGTGCGCGGCGAGAACATCAGCCTCGTCGATGGCGGCGCGCAAAAGCGCGCGTTCACCGATATCGACGACGGCATCGGCGCTCTGATGAAGATCATCGAGAACAAGGACGGCGTCGCGACCGGCAAGATCTACAACATCGGCAATCCGGCGAACAACTTCTCCGTTCGCGAACTCGCGCACAAGATGCTCAAGCTCGCGAACGAGATCCCCGAGTACGCGCAAAGCGCGAAGGACGTCCAGCTCGTCGAGACGTCGTCGGGCGCGTATTACGGCGCGGGCTATCAGGACGTGCAGAACCGCGTGCCGAAGATCGACAACACCATGCAGGATCTCGACTGGAAGCCGCTCGCCACGATGGACGACGCGCTGCGCAAGATTTTCGAAGCGTACCGCAGCCACGTGGGCGACGCCCGCAAGCTCGTCGAGCAGTCTTGAAGGGTAGCGCGTGGCACGCATCGTCCTGAAGATCGACGTCGATACGCTGCGCGGCACGCGTGAAGGCGTCCCCAATCTCGCGCGCCTGCTCGACAGGTTCAACGCCCGCGCCACCTTTCTCTTCAGCCTCGGGCCGGATCACACCGGCTGGGCGCTGCGGCGCGTGTTCCGGCCGGGCTTTCTGAAGAAGGTGTCGCGCACGTCGGTCGTCGAGCATTACGGCGTCAAGACGCTCATGTACGGCGTGCTGCTGCCGGGGCCGGACATCGGCACGCGTGCGGTGTCGGAGATGCGTGCCATTCACGAAGCCGGCTTCGAGTGCGGCATCCACACGTGGGACCACGTCTACTGGCAGGACAACGTGCGCGAGCGCGACCGCGCCTGGACCGTCGCGCAGATGCAGCAGAGCCATGCGCGCTTCATCGAGATCTTCGGCGCGCCGCCCGTTACGCACGGCGCGGCCGGCTGGCAGATGAACGGCTACGCGTTCGAGCAGATCGATGCGTGGGGCATGCGCTATGCATCCGACGGGCGCGGCCACACGCCATACATTCCCGTGCTCGACGGCCGCACGCTCGGGCACGTCCAGATGCCGACCACGCTGCCGACGCTCGACGAGGTGCTGGGCGTGGACGGCATCGACGTGAACAACGTCGCGGGGCATCTGCTGCGTCACACCGCGAACAATCCGCACGATCAGGTCTTCACGCTGCACGCCGAACTCGAGGGGCAGAAGCTCGCGCCCGTCTTCGAGCAGCTGCTCGCCGGCTGGCGTGCGCAGGGACACGGCTTCGCCACGATGGGCGACTATCATTCGACGCTGGACCGGTCGGCGCTGCCCACGTACCCTGTGACGTGGGGCGAGATCCCGGGCCGCGCGGGCGAACTGATCGTCCAGCCGGGCTGATATCCTTCCGGTCTGCTGCGCCTGGCCCGCGCCGACCGGCCACGACACCCGCCGCCGTCCGCCGCGCGTCCGCGCAGAGCCCACTGCCCCGGCGCCCGGCAGGACATGCCGAATCCAAACAACAACAGGAGAAAATTACGTGCCGATCGCAGTCGACCAGCCCGTCCCCGATTTCACCGCGCCTTCGACGTCCGGCGAGTTCTCGTTCGCCAGCCTGCGGGGCAAAAAGGTCGTCCTCTTTTTCTATCCGAAAGACAACACGCCGGGCTGCACGACGGAAAGTCTCCAGTTCCGCGACCTGTATGCGCAGTTCCAGGCCGCGGGCGCCGAAGTGGTGGGCATCTCGCGCGACAGCCTGAAGTCGCACGAGAACTTCAAGGCGAAGCTCGAACTGCCCTACGCGCTCGTTTCCGACACCGACGAAGCCATCTGCAACCTCTTCGGCGTCATCAAAATGAAGAAAATGTACGGCAAGGAAGTGCGCGGCATCGAGCGCTCGACGTTCCTCGTCGACGCCGACGGCGTACTGCGACGCGAGTTTCGCGGCGTCAAAGTGCCGGGGCACGTGGAAGCAATTGTGGACGCTGTACAAGCGCTTTGAGGCACGTTATATTGGTCCGCAATGAGCGCCTGTCCACCCCATTCCTCCTGCCGTAGCGCCAGCCACCACGTGCCTTTCAGCGCGGTCGGCATGGACCCGGGCTATGTGGAGACGGCCAGCGTCGGGCGCCCGCGAATCAAGGTCGAGCCGCTGTTTCCCTTCTCCGGGACGGCGGCTTTTTTATTTGCGTCGCGTGAAGTCCACATTCCGTGCGCACCGCGCGCGGCGCGCCTGCCTCATGCAACTTCCAAGGAGCCGATCGAAACCTAGGCGAACCGGCGTTTTCGACAACGAAGCGCGTCTCCGGGCGCAAACTGCACGACCCGTTTTCAGTGTCACGGTAGAAGCAGGATGCGACAGGCGGCGCACGACATACGATCCGATTCCTTTCGAGGGAAACCATGCCTTTGCCTACCGCCCCAGCCAAGCTCGGCAACCTTCTGCCGTCTGAAGAATACAAGGCCAAAGCCCGGCCTGCGAAACAGCTGAAGAAACAGGCGGGCGAGACCGACGCAGCCGAAACCGACGACTATGGCACTGCGGTGAACGCCGTTGGCAGCACGCGGCCCGCGGCAGCCAACGCGGCGACCGCCCTGCGGGCCGTCGCGAGCGATACGCTCGCCCAGGGCAAAAGCGTCCCCGCCGACGCCGACGCTCCGGCGCCCGCCTCCAGCCGCCGCCGCCTCAAGCAGACGGCTGCCCTGCTGCAGCCCGTTCCCTCGCCGCGCGCCGACGAAGACGAAGTCGCCAGGCCTTTGGCCCGTCAGGCCCGCGAAGCCCGCGGCGACGATTCCGCCGCGGCAGCCACGGCCGCCGCGCAGCCGCGCGCGCAGAACAAGCGCCGTCAGCGTGGCCAGCCGGAAGCGGAGATGCGCAAGCTCTTCGTGCTCGACACGAACGTGCTGATGCACGATCCGAGCTCGCTCTTTCGCTTCGAGGAGCACGACGTCTATCTGCCGATGATGACGCTCGAGGAGCTCGACAACCACAAGAAGGGCATGTCGGAAGTGGCGCGCAATGCGCGTCAGGTGAGCCGCACGCTCGATGCGCTCGTCGCGCACGCGGGCGAGATGTCGGCGGGACTGCCGCTCTCGGCGCAGGGCAACCGCGACGCGCTCGGCCGCCTGTACTTCCAGACCACGCTCACCGACATCGAGCCGGTCGAGGGGCTGCCCGTCGGCAAGGCGGACAACCAGATACTCGGCGTCGTGCGCGCGCTGCAGAAGGAGCGCGAGGACCGCCAGGTCGTGCTGGTGTCGAAAGACATCAACATGCGCATCAAGGCCCATGCGCTGGGCCTCCCGGCCGAGGACTACTTCAACGACCAGGTTCTCGAGGACAAGGACCTGCTCTATTCCGGCGTGCGCGCGCTGTCCCAGGATTTCTGGACGAAGCACGCGAAGGGCATGGAAAGCTGGCAGGACACCAAGACCGGCACGACCTATTACCGCGTGACGGGTCCGCAGTGCGCGTCCATGCTCGTGAACGAGTTCGTCTACCTGGAGCCGCAGAACGGCGAGCCGTCGTTCCATGCGGTCGTGCGCGAGCTGAACGGCAAGACGGCGCTGTTGCAGACGCTGCGCGACTACGGCCACCACAAGAACAACGTGTGGGGCATCACGGCACGCAACCGCGAGCAGAATTTCGCGCTCAACCTGCTGATGAACCCGGATGTCGATTTCGTCACGCTGCTCGGGCAGGCGGGCACCGGCAAGACGCTGATGGCGCTCGCCGCCGGCCTCGCGCAGGTGCTCGACGACAAGCGCTACAACGAGATCATCGTGACGCGCGCGACGGTTCCGGTCGGCGAGGACATCGGCTTCCTGCCGGGCACCGAGGAAGAAAAAATGCAGCCGTGGATGGGCGCATTCGACGACAACCTCGAAGTCCTCCAGAAGACCGACGACGCCGCCGGCGAATGGGGCCGCGCGGCGACGCAGGAACTGATCCGCTCGCGCCTGAAGGTGAAGAGCATGAACTTCATGCGCGGCCGGACGTTCGTCGACAAGTACGTGATCATCGACGAAGCGCAGAACCTGACGCCGAAACAGATGAAAACGCTCGTCACGCGCGCGGGTCCGGGCACGAAGATCGTGTGCCTCGGCAACATCGCGCAGATCGACACGCCGTACCTGACCGAAGGGAGTTCGGGGCTCACGTATGTCGTCGACCGCTTCAAGGGCTGGACCCACAGCGGCCACGTGACGCTCGCGCGCGGCGAACGCTCACGGCTCGCGGACTACGCGTCCGATATTCTCTAAGCGCTCGCGCGCTCATTGACGGCCCGGCAGGGATCTCCCTGCCGGGCCGTTTTCATTTTCGAAAGGCTGTTGCGGCGTTCTTTCATCGGGTTTTCGTCCCGGCCGCGCAACACTTACGGCGCACACCTCAAGTAAAACATCAGGAACGCTTGCCGCGGGCCCGTGTGGCGGACTAGTATCGATAGACCGCCTGCTCTGGCGAGTGTTCGCTCGCCCTCTGAAATGCGTCGATTCTGGTTCCTGCTGGTCGTCACCCTGTTCCTTGCCGCGTGTGGGAGCGCGCCGCAGCAGGTGTCACGCAAGCCAGCCGCCAGTTCCGCCGCCACTCGCACGTTTCCGACGCCGTCGGGCTTTCCCAATTTCGTCGATCACAGCGTCGGACGCGAGGAAATCTCCATCCAGGCGATGTCGCTCGTCGGCGTCCCGTATCGCTGGGGCGGCAATACGCCGGAAGCGGGGTTCGATTGCAGCGGGCTCGTGCGGTACGTGGTCGATCGCGCGGCGTCCGTGAACCTGCCGCGCACGACCGCTGACATGAGCACGCGCGGCGAATCCGTCGAGCCGGACGTAGTGGCGCCCGGAGACCTCATCTTCTTCAACACGACCGGGCGGCCGCATTCGCATGTCGGCATCTATGTCGGCAAGCTGCGGTTCGTGAACGCGCCGTCGACGGGCGGCACCGTGCGGCTCGATTACCTGACGAATCCCTATTGGGCCAAGCGTTTCGACGGCATCCGGCGCGTCGCGCCGCCGAAGTCCGCGCCCACGCCGTTCGATGCGCCGGTCTATCTGGCCTCGCCCGCTGCGGCGCCGGCCGCGCCGGCCGCGCCTGCCGCGGCGAGCGCGCGTGCGCAGCCGGGCGTAGCGGAGCCGGTCGAAACGCGGGCGGCCGCGCAGCGTCAGGAGCGCGTCGCGGTTACCGCCGCGCTGGCGCGCGCACAGCCGCAAGCCGCCGCCATCGCGCAAGATCAGTTCGAGCCGCCGCCGTCCGCGCTCACAGCCGCGCAGCGGCAGGCGCAGGCAGCGGGCGCGGTATCGCCGGCGGTGGCCGCCGCCTCGGACGCTCCCGACCCGATCGCCGCCGTCGCCGACGCCTTCGAGCCCCCGCCGCCCACCGCGCGCCTCGCCGCGCAGCAGGCGCGCTCGGTGCAGCAACCCGCCGCCGCGGAGCCGCCCGTGCGCGTGATGCGCGCCTCGACGGGATCGCTCGCCGCGCCCCGCCCCGCTGCCAGCGACGACCCGATCGCACGCTTCGCCAATGGCGGTGACTAACCTTCGCCGCGTGTCTCTGCTATCGTGTTCCGATTATCTCGGCTAGATAGGAGCGAAACGTCATGGACCTGGGACTCGCGGGCAAAGTTGTCCTGATTACGGGTGGCAGCAAGGGCATCGGATTCGCGTGCGCGCGCGCGTTCGCAAGTGAAGGCGCGAAGGTGGCGATCGTGTCGCGTGATCCGGCCAACCTCGCGCGCGCCCGCGAGCAGCTCGCCGCATCGGGCTATCACGTCCACCTCGCCCGCGCGGACCTGCACGAGGCCCACAGCGCGCAGGACATCGTCGAGGAAGCGACGAGCGCGCTCGGCCCGATCGACATCCTCGTCAACAGCGCGGGCGCGGCAAAGCGCTACGACCCGGATATGCTCGACGCCGCCGCGTTCAGGGCCGCCATGGACGCGAAATACTTCTCCTACGTCTTTCCGCAGCAGATCGTGCTGAAGCAAATGGCCGAGCGCGCGCGGGCGAATCCGGACGCGGAACCCGGGGCGATCGTGAACATCATCGGAATGGGGGGCAAGATCGCGAGCGACATCCACATCGCGGGCGGCGCGGCGAACGCGGCGCTGATGCTCGCGACGGTCGGACTCGCGCATCACTACGCGAAGCTCGGCATCCGCATCAACGCGATCAATCCGGGTGCGACGCTGACGGAGCGCGTCGAGGAAGCGCTCACGCTCGAAGCGCAGCAACAGGGCATCACGCGCGACGAGGCGCTCGCGGGCAGCCAGTCGCGAGTGCCGCTCGGCCGCTATGCAAAACCGGAGGAAATCGCCGACGTCGCCCTCTTTCTGGCGAGCCGCCGCGCGAGCTATGTATCGGGCGCCATCATCCCGATGGACGGTGTCTCGGCGCCGCTCATCTGAGCAGCGCGTCGGCAGGAAAACTTACAGGAAGCGGTGGCCGAGCCACCAGCCGGCGGCGGAGAGTGCCGCCGACGCCGGAATCGTCAGAATCCACGCCCACACGATGCTGCCCGCGACGCCCCAGCGCACCGCGCTGAACTTCTGCGTCGCGCCGACTCCGACGATCGCGCCGGTGATCGTGTGCGTGGTCGACACCGGAATACCGAGGAACGAGGCGACGAACAGCGTGATCGCCCCGCCCGTTTCTGCGCAGAACCCGCCGACGGGCTTGAGCTTCGTGATCTTCTGGCCCATCGTGCGCACGATGCGCCAGCCGCCAAAGAGCGTGCCGAGGCCCATCGAGAGGTAGCACAGCCCGATCACCCACACGGGCGGCGCGTCGGCCGTGGCGGACGCGTAGCCCGTCGCGATCAGCAGCATCCAGATGATGCCGATGGTTTTTTGCGCGTCGTTGCCACCGTGACCGAGCGAGTAAAGCCCCGCCGACACGAGCTGCATGCGCCTGAAGCGCCGGTCGACGCGCGAGGGCGGCGTGCGGAAGTACATCCACGACACGAGCAGCATGAAGAACGAGCCGAGCACGAACCCGAGCAGCGGCGAGATGAAGATGAACGAAACCGTCTTGAGCAGCCCGTCGATGTTGAGCGCGCTCCAGCCCGACTTCGCGAGCGCGGCGCCGACCAGCCCGCCGATCAGCGCGTGCGACGAACTCGACGGAATGCCGTAGATCCACGTGACGATGTTCCAGCCGATCGCCCCGACGAGCGCACCGAAAATCACGTAATGGTCGACGATGGCCGGGTCGATCGTGCCCTTGCCGACCGTGGCGGCCACTTTCAGGTGAAAGACGAAGTACGCGATGACGTTGAAGGCGGCGGCGAATGCGACCGCCTGCTGCGGCTTGAGCACGCCGGTGGAAACGACAGTCGCGATGGAGTTGGCTGCGTCGTGGAAGCCGTTCATGAAGTCGAACAAGAGTGCGACGATGACGAGCGTGGCGACAGCCCAGATTGCGAGTTGAATCGAATGCATTCGGTGGTGGTTTTTTAACCGTTTCTTGACCGCTTGTGGCTGTTTGTGGCCGCTTTTGGCCCTAATCGGCCCAAGTCGGCCCTATTCGGCCCGGTGACTGGCGAAGCGGCCCGCCGCAGGGCGTGGCCGGTCAGCCGGATGAGTGCCATGCCGGAATCAGGCGTTTTCCAGCACGATGCCTTCGATGATGTTCGCGACGTCCTCGCACTTGTCCGTGATCGTTTCCAGCAGTTCGTAGATCGCCTTCAGCTTGATGAGCGTCTTCACGTCGTCTTCCTCGCGAAAGAGTTTCGACATCGCCGCGCGCAGCACGCGGTCCGCGTCCGATTCCAGGCGGTCGATCTCCTCGCAGATCTTCAGGATGTCGCTTGCGCGCTTCATGTCCGCGAGCAGCTCAACGGCCTGCTGCACGCGCACCGACGTGGCGGTGCAGATGTGCGCGAGCTGGCTCGCCTCGGACGTGACGGCGCGCACGTCGTAAAGCGAAATGGCCGTGGCGACGTCCTCCATCAGGTCGAGGATGTCGTCCATCGTGGTGATCAGCTTGTGGATTTCGTCGCGGTCGAGCGGCGTGATGAAGGTCTTGTGCAGCAGGTCGATGGTTTCGTGCGTGAGCTTGTCCGCACGCTTTTCATTGGTCTGGACGTTCTGCTTGTGGATCTCGGCGTCCTCGAGATTGTCGATCAGCAGTTCGAGCTCGCGGCTCGCGGCGACGATGCACTTCGCATGTGCATTGAAGATTTCGAAGAATTTGCCCTCGGTGGGCATGAATCGACTGAACATGAAAATCCCGGTAAATGGGTCAATATGGGGCTGACATCAAACCGACACATTGTACCTTTGCAAGACAGCCGGCGCACCGCGCCGGCCGTTGCGTTGTTGCATGTCAACCGCATCCCGGGAGCGCATTGACACGCGGCCGGATGTACCGGCCCGATCGAATTTTCAGTCGCCGCCGTAGAAGCTCTGCGCGCCCGCGAAGTTGTCGAACTTGGTGTACTGGCCGTGGAACGTGAGCCGCACCGGGCCGATCGGACCGTTACGCTGCTTGCCGATGATGATTTCCGCGGTGCCCTTGTCCGGGCTGTCGGGGTTGTAGACTTCATCGCGGTAGATGAAGAGGATCACGTCCGCGTCCTGCTCGATGGCGCCGGATTCGCGCAGGTCGGACATGATCGGACGCTTGTTCGGCCGCTGTTCGAGGCCGCGATTCAACTGCGACAGCGCGATCACCGGCACGTCGAGCTCCTTCGCGAGGCTCTTGAGCGAGCGCGAGATTTCCGAGATTTCCGTCGCGCGGTTCTCGCCGCTGTTGCCGGAGCCGGACATCAGCTGCAGATAGTCGACGATGATGAGGCCGAGCTTGCCGCACTGCCGCGCGAGGCGGCGGGAGCGCGAGCGCAGTTCCATCGGATTGAGGCCGCCGGTTTCGTCGATGAAAAGCTGCGCCTCGCTCATCTTCTGCACCGCGTGGGTGAGCTTCGGCCAGTCCTCGTCGGTGAGGCGGCCGGTCCGCATGCGGTGCTGGTCGAGCCGGCCGACCGAGCCGAGCATACGCATCGTCAGCTGCGTGCCCGGCATTTCCATGGAAAACACCGCGACCGGCAGGCCGTATTCGACCGCGACGTATTCGCCGATGTTCATCGAAAACGCCGTCTTGCCCATCGACGGCCGCCCCGCCACGATGATCAGCTCCCCGCCGTGCATGCCGGACGTCATCCGGTCGAGGTCGACGAAGCCCGTCGGCGTGCCGGTCACGTCGCTCGGGTTCGCGGTGTGATAGAGCGTGTCGATGCGCTCGACGACCTGCGTCAGGAGCGGCCCGATTTCGAGAAAACCCTGCGTGCCGCGCGCGCCGTCTTCGGCGATCGAGAAGACTTTCGCCTCCGCTTCGTCGAGCAGTTGCCGCACTTCCTTGCCTTGCGGATTGAAAGCATCGGCGGAAATTTCGTCGGCGACCGAGACGAGGCGCCGCAATACCGCCCGATCGCGCACGATTTCCGCGTAGCGGCGAATGTTCGCCGCGCTCGGCGTGTTCTGCGCGAGCGCGTTCAGGTAGGCGAGCCCGCCAACCTCCTCCGCCTTGCCCGCCGTGGTGAGCGCTTCGTGGACCGTGATCACGTCGGCGGGCCGCGTGGTCGCGATCAGCTTGCCGATATGCTCGTAAATGATCCGATGATCGTAGCGGTAGAAGTCGCTGTGCGACATGACATCGGCGATGCGATCCCACGCGGCGTTGTCCAGCAAGAGGCCGCCGATCACGGACTGTTCGGCTTCGATCGAATGCGGCGGGACTTTCAGCGCATCGAGTTGCGGGTCTTTAGACGGTGCGTTCATGGGGTGGAATTATCGATGAAATGACGGATCGCGGACAACAAAAAAGGCAGGAACCGCGCGCGGTTCCTGCCCTTCTTTTACTGCATCCGGCGTCGGGCGTCAGCACTCGACGCCCGCGGCATCAGGCGTGTTCGCCGAGCACCGACACCGTGATGTCGACCAGGACGTCCGTGTGCAGGGAAACCTGCACCGAGTGGTCGCCGACCATCTTCAGCGGGCCTTCCGGCAGACGCACCTGCGCCTTTTCCACTTCGGCGAAGCCTTGCTTCTTCAGCGCTTCCGCGATGTCCGCGTTCGTGACCGAACCGAACAGGCGGCCGTCGACGCCGGCCTTCTGCGAAATCTGCACGGTCGAGCCGTTCAGCTTTTCGCCCTGAGCCGTCGCGGCAGCCAGCTTTTCAGCGGCGACCTTTTCGAGCTCGGCGCGGCGCACTTCGAATTCGGCGATTGCGTCCTTCGTTGCGCGGCGGGCCTTCTTGCCCGGGATCAGGAAGTTGCGCGCGTAGCCGTCCTTGACCTTGACGATGTCGCCCAGGTTGCCCAGGTTGACGACTTTTTCCAAAAGAATGATTTGCATTTGGCTGTTCCTTTTTTACGTCGTCCGATTAGGCCTTGTGCAGGTCGGTGTACGGCAGCAGCGCGAGGAAACGCGCACGCTTGATCGCCGTGTCGAGCTGACGCTGATAGTGAGCCTTCGTACCCGTCAGGCGCGCCGGCGTGATCTTGCCGTTTTCGCCGATGAAGTCCTTCAGCGTTTCCGTGTCCTTGTAGTCGATGTACTCGACACTGGCTGCCGTGAAACGGCAGAACTTCTTGCGCTTGAAGAGCGGGTTTTGTTGCTGACGACGCTTGTCGAATTTCTTACCAGTCGGGCGGGGCATGTTCAGTCCTTTCCAATGTCCTGCAATTCTGTGATGTGAAACACCAGGGTTCGCGCGTTGCGGCTCTTTTTCGCCAGAAAGCCGGTGAAACGTGTCTCCACGCCCATCGGACAGCTTTCCAGCCTGCCGCTCGCCTCACCGGCGGCTACCGCGGGCATCGTCAGTTCGATCTGGCGGGCAATGCCCGCTTCGACGACTTCCGTGCGGTGATGCAACGTGCAGCTTGCGATCGGCAAGCCGGCGGGGGTGTACCGCACCGGTTCGCGTTCCACGACGCTCGCTGTCAGTTGCAGCCGGTTCATCTAGTTCCTGGTGGCTTGATAGCCTGGGTCGCTAGACCCGGTAACTTAAGCCTGCGCTTCGGTCGGCTGGGAGGCCGCCTTCTTGGCTTCTTCGCGCTGCACTTCCTTCATCATCGGCGACGGGCCGGTTTCGGCCTTCTTCATCTTGACGATCAGGTGGCGCAGGACCGCGTCGTTGAACTTGAACGCGTGTTCGAGTTCTTCGAGCGTTTCCTGATTGCACTCGATGTTCATGCAGACGTAATGAGCCTTCGCGAGTTTCTCGATCATGTAGGCCAACTGGCGACGGCCCCAGTCTTCGATACGGTGGATCTGGCCGCCGTGCGTGGTGATCGTGCCCTTGTAGCGCTCGATCATGGCGGGCACTTGCTCGCTCTGATCGGGATGCACGATAAATACGATTTCGTAATGACGCATATTCACTCCTTGTACTGACTTGTGGATTAAAGCCACCCGGGCGTCGGACCGGTGCGGCAAGTGAGAAGCCGAAGATTGTAACCGGCGGTGGCTTCCCGCGCAAGCTTCGCGGATATTTCGCGATTTACTTCCGCTGTCTTTTCAAGGATTTAGCGCTTCGCCGGTCCCGCGCCGGAGAACCCGCACGAAAAAAGTGCCCGATCTTACGGCGCGCGGCTCCAGTAATCCGGCTGGGCGTAAATTTCCTTAAGGTAATCAATGAAGTAGCGAACCTTCGCGGGCACGTAGCGCTGCTGCGGGTAGACCGCCAGAATGTCGTAGTCGGGCAGCGCGAATTCGTCCAGGACGGTTTCCAGCTCGCCCGCCGCCAGTTGCCGCTGGATTTCCCACGTCGAGCGCCAGCCGAGCCCGAGCCCTTCCGACATCCAGCGGTGCAGCAATTCGCCGTCGTTGCAGTCGAGGTTGCCGGACACGCGCACCGTCGCGAGCTTGCCGTTGCGCCGGAAATACCAGCCGCGGTTCTGCCCCCCCTGAAGGTTGAACGCGAGGCAGTTGTGCGCCGGCAGGTCCTCCAGCGTCTTCGGCTTGCCGTATTTCCTGAAATAGCCGGGCGTGCCGCACACCACGCGCCGGTTGCCCGCGAGTTTCACCGCCACGAAGTTCGGATCGACCGAACCGCCGATGCGGATCGACAAGTCGTAGCCCTCGCGCACGAGGTCCACCACGCGGTCGGTGAGATTGAACGACATCTGCAATTCGGGCTTGTCGGCGATGAACGCCGGCGCGTGCGGCGCCACATGCATGCGCCCGAAAGCCGCCGGCGCCGACACGATCAGATGCCCGTTCACCGCCCGCCGCCCGGCGGCGAGCTCGTTTTCCGCCTGATCCCACTCGGTCAGCAGGTTGCGGCAGCGCTCGAGGAAGGCCGCGCCGTCCTCGCTCACGACGAGCCGGCGCGTCGAGCGATACATCAGCTTCACGCCGAGGCGCTTTTCCAGCGCGTCGATGCGCCGTCCGAGAATCACCGGCGACACGCCCTCCTCCAGCGCCGCCGCGGCGAGGCTTCCCGCATCCGCGACCCGCACGAACGTCTCAATCTGCTTGAAGCGGTCCATCTGCCGTCTCCTGCCTGCAATTCGTCATTCGATACTTTTTGTTTCGAAGAAAGCGACCTGAGCTGATCTTATCAAACCTTTAGTGCGCGCTTAAAGTTCATCTCAGCCCTGCTTGATGCAGTCGGAAACATTCGGAAGAGATAAAAGGAAGGAGACACTCATGGCCAAGATGAGAGCCGTCGACGCAGCCGTCCTCGTGCTGGAGAAAGAAGGCATCGACACCGCGTTCGGCGTGCCGGGCGCGGCGATCAACCCGTTCTACTCGGCATTGCGCAAGGCGGGCAGCATCAGCCATGTGCTGGCACGGCACGTCGAAGGGGCATCGCACATGGCCGAAGGCTACACCCGCGCGGCGCCCGGCAACATCGGCGTGTGCATCGGCACGTCGGGCCCGGCGGGCACCGACATGATCACCGGCCTCTACTCGGCCCAGGCCGACTCGATCCCGATTCTCGCGATCACTGGCCAGGCACCGCGCGCACGGCTCTACAAGGAAGACTTCCAGGCCGTCGACATCGAATCGATCGCGAAGCCCGTCACGAAATGGGCCGTGACGGTGCGCGAGCCGGCGCTCGTGCCGCGCGTGTTCCAGCAGGCGTTCCACCTGATGCGCTCGGGCCGCCCGGGCCCGGTGCTGGTCGACCTGCCGATCGACGTGCAGATGGCCGAAATCGAATTCGACATCGACACCTACGAGCCGCTGCCGATCTAAAAGCCGAAAGCGACGCGCGGCCAGGTCGAAAAAGCGCTCACGATGCTCAACGACGCGGACAAGC
>Ga0163162_10001047_pt1 | contig 25683 bp, 21 predicted proteins | sample S55metaG_FD_115310 | JGI IMG/M metagenome (GOLD analysis project Ga0163162, IMG submission 115310) | Switchgrass rhizosphere microbial communities from Kellogg Biological Station, Michigan, USA - S5-5 metaG | ecosystem: Host-associated > Plants > Roots > Rhizosphere > Soil | place: USA... | reverse complement strand
TGATAGCAACGGCGGTCAGGCTCGGTTTCTTCCACAACATCCGAGCGGAGTAGACGAGGTTCTTCCAAAGCACGTCCATATAAGATCCTTTGTCTGGCGTAATGCGAACGGAATTGATCGCCTCCTTGGAATCAAGGCTCGTGCCAACTGTATTTGGTGGGAAATTGAATTGATCAGGCGTTGATGTGCTTCATTCGATTTCGTAAATGAGACTCGTCGATCCCATTTTCGTTATCTCAGTCAGACTGAATCATCTAACGAATTAAACCCGCCACTGCAGTTGCAACGGTGAACGTCGAAAACTGCGATCACCAGGTATTTGAGCATTTTCTTCATTATAGTTTCTCACGCTGATGAAGCGTGAATGTTGCTTACTTTTCCCGTCTAAGCTATTGCTTTTGGGGCTTGGCATCGAGAAAGTCGTTCACCATCGGGACGATCGTCTGCATGCGGTTCATCAGCGTAACGTGTGTTGTGTTGGGCAAAATAGCCAGTCTCGATTCCGGGTGCGGCCGCATGTCGCCGTGCAGATCGCCACCCTTGAGGCGGTACATTTCCGCGATGTGATCGAGCCGCACGCCATCGGCGTCGCCGTGGATGAAGAACATCGGCGCTTTGGTGGCCTTTAACTTGTCGGCGCCGAAGTCGTAGGGTCTTAAAGCGGCCGCTTTGATGTGATTGACAAAATCAGGGAATTTGTCAGGCGTCGGGCTTAGCCTCTTATATTCGGCTTCCATAGGAGTGCCTTTGAACAGTTCCCAAGTGAATGTCGGCCAAAAGTCGTTCCCCTCCTTGACCCAACCGTCTCGGCGGATCACGGCTGAAATGCTGACAACCTTTCGCACTTTTTCGGGATGGCGGATCGCACATTGGATCGCGACGCCGCCGCCCAGGCTGTAACCGATGATGTCCGCGCGTTCGATCTTGAGATAATCGAGCAGCCCGGCCACATCGTCGGAGAGGTTTTCGTAAGTCAGATCACGTGTGATGTCGGCTGTACGCCCGTGGCCCTGCATTTCGACGGCGATCACTTTCCGCGTTTTGGAAAGTTCACCCACCCAGTCGCTCCAGTCGCCTGGAATCGCCATGAACGCGCCGTGGAGCAGCACTACAGGCTCGCCGCTGCCATGGATCTCGTAATACATTTTGAGGCCGTTCACCGGCGCGTAACCCGTCATCGGTTTTTGCTGCCCCGATACGACAACCGACAGGAGCATCGTCAGCACCACCGACAGGAAAAAATCTGTTCTCTTCATTTTTGGTTTCCAATTCATAATTTCTCATGTGGCGAACACGCCTATGGCATCGACTCTACTAACACGTTTAAATAACCGACTTCACCATCCGCTTCCTCGTTCTGTATGACGCCATCGAGCGTAATAACTTCGCACGCAATTATTTTTCTCATTATTTCGACTCCTTTTCCCGCGATAATTTTGCCAGCAGATCTTCCAGGTTGGTGAGCTGCCCCATAGTTCCTTCCTTGAAGCCCATTTCGACCATCTTCTCCAGGCGTTCGAGGGACTCGTTGTAAATAGAAATGCTGACCTTTGTGGTTCCGTCCTGCTCGCTGAAAGTCAGGTCCCAATCCGAGCCCGGCAGCTGAGGATTCTCTTCCTCGTCTGCAAAAGCATTAAAGAACTTGAAATTGGTTTTTGGACTGATGGAAGTATATTTCTGAAGTGCCCAACGCTCTTGGCCATCCGGGCTTACCATTGCATAAAATCTTCGTCCACCCACTCTAAAGTCCATAACCTTTGTTCTTGATGCAAACGGTTTTGGCGCCCACCACTGGTCAAGAAGCTCCGGTTTGGTATATGCGTCCCAAACCAATGAAAGCTCGAACGCAAATTCTTTGATTATGGAGACCGTCTTCGTCTGTTTGTCGACAATAAAATCCATGTTCATCTTATTTTTCCTCCTGTTTCTTAATTGTTGCCAGAAGGTCCTCGAGCTGGCTATATCGGGTTTCCCAGATCTTTCTGTACTGCTCTAACCATTTGTCGATCTCTTTCATTTTTTCGATCTCCAGCGAGTAGAAAATTTCTCGTCCCTTTTGTTCCTGTGTTACAAGCTCGCACTCCGTCAATATCCGCAGATGCTTGGAAACGGCTTGCCGGGTGGTATCAAAATGCTCGGCAATGGCATTGGGCGTCATCGCCTGTAACGCTATCAAGGCAATGATCGCCCGCCTCGTCGGGTCTGCTATGGCTTGAAAAATGTCTCTTCTCATGATCTGAATCGAATTATGCAACAAAACGGTTGCGGATAGCAAGCGCAACCGAACGGCTTCTTAATAGATTGGCTGTCTTCCGATATGCGAGCGGTTTTTGGCGGGGAAACCATGCGCATCTCACGAGGTTTGGTTCGACATCCCAAAGCTTCCATCAATGGAAGAAGCCCAAAGAATATGGATTGAACCCCCTGGACTAGACCACCCTGTCAAGCTTGGAGAGTTTTTACCAATAGAGGAATGGGTTGAACTTTCGGTATGCACCGTTGGAGAGCTCACATATTCTGTCCAGCGCCCGCGCGTGCATCGATCAACGCGGCCGCCAAAAGGTTCTAGAGGAAGTTTTTGGATTAACCGTGAATCCTATGGCAACTGGCCTCGCTCACATCGACCGTCCCTAGCCGGTTTCCATCCGAGCCTCAACAAAATCAGGCGTAGGCACACTGAAGGCACACAGCCTGCCTCTTGAAGCGAGGACTCTCTAGGATAAATTATTGAAATTATTGGTGGAGCCGAGGGGGATCGAACCCCTGACCTCATGACTGCCAGTCATGCGCTCTCCCAGCTGAGCTACGGCCCCATCTCGTGTGGACGATGGCTGGTAAATAACTGATGCAGACTAGCCTAGCGTTTTGCGTTGAGTCAAGCAACGGCGCTGTTTTGCGTGATTGCGTTTACTCTTGTGGCCAAATTGTGGCCACGTGAACTCAACATCGCTGCTTGAACAGCTTCGCGCTTATTTCGCTCAGTCGCCCGAACATATCGCTGAGTTGTTCGAACGTTGCTGTGCCCCATAAGCGCCGCGATCGTGAAGGCGTCAAATCCCGCCTCTCCTAACCTGGTACCGAACGTAGCCCGAAGATCATGCCAGACCAAGCCATGAATCTTGGCGGCAGCACATGCTCCATGAAATGCTCGTTTTACGTCAGTCAAACGTCCGCCAGTCTTTGGACTTACGAAAACATAATCCTCAACTGACTTTGAACGACAGCGGCGGAGCATGATATCGCGCACTTCGGAATTCATCGGCACTTCGCGATTCTTTCTCGTCTTAGTACCAGTTACCAAAATCAAACCTCGCGCAAAATCGACATGCTTGATCTTGAGCGTTAACAGTTCATTCTTCCGCAAACCTGTTCCAATTGCTACCGGAACTAAGTCTGCCAAATGCGAACGTTGACCTGTTAACACTGAGCGTAATCCTGGTTCTTCTTCACGCAAGAGATATCGATACCGTTGATTATCGAGCTTCAGCTTCACAACCTTCAGACAAGGATTCGTCTCAACTTCTTTGAAATCCATCGCAAGACTAAAGATGCGACTCAATAGAGCCATCTCCAAGCTGACGGTTGCGAGTGAACGAGGCGTCTTATGCTTTGTTGGCGTATTCAACCGCGTCTGCTTAAATCGCTCAATCGAAAACGGCGTGATGTCTCGAAGTGAAGTATTGTGGAAAAAGGCTTTTAGAACTGGAAGTTTATATTCGTCGTCCTTCCATGACCGCTTGTTAGCTTTTGCCCACTGTAGATAAACGCGATCGACGAAATCACTAAACTTAACAGTACCAACTTCCATCTTCCCAAATCGACCTTCAAAGATCTCTTGTCTGATTCTGAGTTCCGCTTGTTCTGCTTGCCACTTCGTTCTGGCTTCCGGGATTGAACCTCGATAACGTTTCCCATTAAGTCGAAACGAAAAATGATAATGCTTGCACTCACCGGAATGACGGTGAGCACGCTTGCAAGTACCTCTCAAATACACTGACATCAGCGTTCCCCTTTCCGGTTGCAGCCAGGAGAACGCCAGGCAATATATTCGTCAAAACGATCGAGAAGCAAGCCCCTACCGTTTTTGTTTGGTCCACTCGATAATTTCATCAGCGTCAAACAATAATCTTCCACCAACCTTTCGATAAGGGATGCGTTCTTGCTCGACCATGTCGTAGATGGTTCGCCGCTTACAACGAAGCAACGCGGCTACTTCAGCTACTTTTAGAAAGCGCGGCAATGACTCGCTCGACATAGACAGTTCTGCGCAATACGAGCTGCTATTCATTCGATTCAATTCAGCGGTGCGCCGTAGACGCTATTCGCATCTTTCCCGTAAAATGAAAAAAACCAGCTTGCCAACCATTCTCGCGCTTGTGCATAAGCGACTGATTGAACCTGAGGCGGGAGCGTATCTACTTCCTCGATCATAGTGAGCGCAGCTAATCCCGCTCGATTCAATGATCCGGCGTGGTGCGCGATCTCAATCGCTCGCTGAAAAATGAATTGTGCGCGGGCTGGCTCGTGGAGTCGGGCCAACGCGATCCCCTGATTGATCAAAGTCTCAGCTAAGAAGCATTGTCGTCCGGCTCTCTCGAAACTTCGAGCAGCAGTGCGGGCAATCAGTTCCGCTTGTGCGTACTTTCCCTCTGATATAAAGACCTGAGCGCTAGTATCGTCAACTTGGGCCACTCTTACTTTGTCGCGCACACGCATAAATAAACGGCGGGCTTGTTCAAGGTATTGATGCGCCTCTTTGAATCGACGGAGTTCACGCAGCACGTTTCCGATGTTGTTCTTGACGTGAGCGCGATAGACCAAATTCTTTGCGAATTTGAAGTGTTCATCTGCGGCGCGGTATTCGTTGATTGCGCGTTGAAAATAATCATTTCGCCTTTTTGATGCCGCCCCGATTTCTTCAAAGATGATCCCAATCTGATTGTGATAAGCACCTATGAAAGTGTGGTTAGTGATTTTCTCAAATAGCAGTGTGTTATCGGTGAGAACCTTTAGAGATTCGTTGTAACGCGCTTCTGCCCATTCAACGAAGGATAGACCGATCAGCGCGTTGGCCCGCGCATTTCCACCGATGGTCAATCGTTTAAGGGCTTCGTTGAACCAAATACGTGCTTCATCGTTAGCGCCTGAGCGCCAATAGCAATACCCTAGTTCTGCTCGCGCCTCTGCAACTTTCCTTGAGTCTTTGAGTGCTTCATAAAGGGTGATGCTCTCAGTAATCAAATCTCTCGCGTAATCGTCTGCTTTTTTGATCTCACTTCGACTGCCAAGCCAACCTGTAAGAATGCCCGTAGTCAATAACACTTCGGCAACAACTGTGTCATGCAGTCCCTTAGTGTTGGGCTGACTCCCAATGATCCCGTTCCAGATCGGGAACATTGCCTCACGCGCAGCGTCATATTCGTTTCTGTCTTTTAGCTCTAACGCAGTGCGGCATCTGAGTTCGGCTTGTTGGTTGTCAGTAAGGTGAGACGTATCCAGCTTCGATGAGGCTGTCCGCATGAGAATTGAGACTTTCGGTTTGCGAAGAAGTTGAGCGAATGCAAACGAGATATTAAGTCGCTCTAGCCCGCCTTGCAAGAAATCATGCGTTGTTGTTCCATTCTTTTTTATGTAGAAATCTCGGCATTTTTCTCAACCTCAAAGGAGCAAAATCCATGAAACGAATCGCAATGGCGCTCGCGCTCATGTGCGCGCTATCAACCCCGATCTTCGCAGGCAACATGCCTACTGGCGGCAAAGCTGAGGAGCCACCACCGCCGGCAACAACCTCCAGCACATCGAGCACTTTGCTTGTTAGTGTGATAGTCACGCTTCTTAGTCTGAGATAGACCACTAAAACTAACGCTTCACTTTCAAGTGAACTCCGCCATTCGGCGGCAGGGATAAGTGTGTCTCAATTCATATCGAAATTTCTGCATATACCAGGATCGCACCCTTATCGGCTGAACCTTGCGACATTAGTTCCCGGCAGATTATAAACCGCTCATTGCCGAAGCTCTGCGACGTGAGAGAGCTTGGGTATCCCACACCGACCGCCCAGAGTGTGGGAGAGGGGGCGTCACCGTCTTGGTGAGGGGACGGTGACGCCCTCGCTTCATTGCTTTGTCATGCTTGAACCTGAGAACTGGAAGATCGCTGTTAAAGTTTACGCGGGAGATTCGGTTTCCGCTTTGCTTCTCGCTTATCAACTCACGGCCATAAAGCAAGCTATCCAGCGCGGGCGCAATGGCATCCCCGAAGCTATCGAAGGTTTGGATATGGCCCTTGAGAGTCTTTATCCGCACACTGACTTTCATTGCATGGGCCATAAGTTTTTTCATCGCACAATCGAAGGCATTCTCAGCCCCAAACATGAAGCCAAACTCCGCGAGCTTGGTGTGAAGTTATAACTATGCCGCTGCCTCAGTTGAAAAGTCTGTTTCAATCCCAACTCGTGAACTGATTGAATAACTACGCACAAGTTATGACAGAGCACCTTGCACAATGCCTCGTTGATCCGTTGCGGTTAGAGCCTTGCTGCGAAGTCGTTGACCGAATTTTGCTTTGATCATGTGAAACGTGGTTTCCACTTATGTCGTAGCTTTGACGGCTTTCACCAGGTTGTTCAGTTCAAGGGGTTCCCAGTGCACCGGGAAAGGAAATCTCTGGTTCGCCCACTCCACCGCAGCTTGTTCGCGCTCGGCGTAAGCCAGAAACTTCGCTAGAACTTGCTTCCGTCGTTCGACTTCAAAGCCGTTGAAGATCTCAGCCAGATCGGGATCGAGGAAAAGACTGTCTCTTCGCGCGAGAAGTTGATCCCAGAGCCGCCTTACCAGTGGTGCTACATGCGTCAGGGTCTGCTTCGTAAAGTTCTGGACATACCATCTGTTGACCGTGGCGTATTTGCTATCGAAGAAACGGTGAGTTTCCTCCTCACCCTGGGTAGGTCCATGCGCCAATACGTCATGCCAGTCCACCAGACAATCTACTTGCAAGATAGCCTGTTTTATCCGATCGGCATTACCCATCAGCGATTCGATGCGATCGCCGCGTGCATACCGCTCCACTACTAGAATGTCACGCCGGACGTTGGGCGTTCCCCAGCCATAGGTTAATGGCCAAAACAATAGAAAGCTCTGCGGCTCATACTCATCGGGTCCGCTAACGGCTTTTACGATGCAGGGAAAGAGGGAGCGTAGGTAATGAGTTCGTTCTCTTATCACCAGGGCATAAGACGAAAGCAGGTAAATGCCAAGCAGGGCCTCCAGGGCTGGCACGGTGTAACTGTCGTGCTCGCTTAGAGCACTGGTGGCTTCAGCCGACGCACGAGGAACCTGCACGTTCCTGAGAGTGTGCGAAGATTCGAATATTTCAACGAACAGCTCAACCACGGCCTCGAACCATTGAAGGGGTGCGGCAAACTTGATGAGCAGCAAACCCAGCAGCGAGAGTCGCTGCACTGCGGGCAGAAACTCCTTCTCCTTGATTTCTTTGATTTGCTGCGCCGTGATGCGGCCGTGTTCATCAAAGCCTGATTGCCAGCAAAGCACTACGTGATCTCTGAGTTTCTCCAGTACCACACGCAAATGATTGAAACGTTCGCCCGCCAGCAGTTGCTCAATGTAGGACTCAAACTCCTCGTCGTTGGCGGTTAACACTGGCACAATTGTGGCCTCGCTGGCCTGTAGTCTGGTTCGCTCCTCCAACCGTATTTCGGGCAGTAGTTGCTCCAGGCGCGACTCGACCTCGCGCTTCAAGCGCGGCTCTATATTAATGAGATCGATCAGCTCCTGCCGTGAATTGACTAGGCGCTTTCCGGTACCGGCGGTGTTCGCACCACCAGGCTTCAACCATATCTGGCCGGCAGCAAGAAGAATCCGATTCCTTTCGTCTTTGATCTGTGCCTTGGCCACGATCGGCCGGTTCGGCTGAAACGGAAAGCGCACGACCACGAAGTCCACACCGGCACTCGATTGCAGCGACAATACTTCGTACTCGGGAACGGGATCCAGATACTGCTCCAGCAGTTGACGGATACCGGCTTCATCGTAATCGGCCGGATTGCAACCGGTGATCGTCCGCGTTTGTTCGTCAACTCCGATCGCGATGAATTTCTCCTTGTCGGGATCGATAGCAGAGTTTGCAGTGGCCTGGATGTCTTTGATTAGCTCGGCGCGGAGGAATGGCGTGTTACGCAACCAGCTCTTTTTGAGTTCACACTCCGGGTGTTCACCAACAGCCGCGACCAGTTGCTCGATATAGTTGCGGATCCTCACGGCGCGCGCCAGCGCCAGTCCTTCAGATGGTTGCTCCGACTCAGAACTCGACATGGTTATCTGCTTAACCTCGCAATTTAATTCCGTCATAGCACTTGGTAGTGGACAAACCAACTCATCCGATATCGACCGGACACTTAATCTGCGCCGTCCGCTTTACTGCGGAGTCTCTGACCGAACTTTGATTTGATCATGTGAAATGTCGTTTCGACGTTTTTTCTCAGGTGGTAGTGCCGCAAAACTCTGCACGATTCAAGCTATAGACGTGATACACGCGCGTCCACAATTCTGACTTTGCGCCGTAGCTCTCGCGAGACTGCGGTATAGAGTGAGATAACCGCAGGTTAGGCTTCTATCAAATTGGCGGTCGTCGCATAGTCGGTGAAAGTCATCTCGAGCAGTACCTTTCGCAAGTAGAGCGGAAAGCCAAAACCAATTAGTCCATCAATTCCACCTCGGGTCAGGGCTGTCAACCATAAAAATGTTCGACCCAACCGATCGACTACGCGCTCTATGTCAACCCGTGACAAATGCTTCTTGCGTCAAGTTGGAGGCAGCTGTGAAGTAATTCAATCGCTCCTTTAGGCGGAATAAACCAGACTCCTCTTTAGAGTCGTTGAGAGGCGCCGCATTCTACACTCCACCACCCTTGAGGATGAAGTATAGGATCCTAATTTAACTCGTTCGACAATCACCGGTCGTGTACTACCAAAACCGCCTCACTACCCTGCCAATCTCGAGCCGAATCCACCAATGCTTTTTGGATTTACTTCTTCTAAAACACAGATACACGCGGCACCAAGGGGACCGACGTGCATTCTTCGATTGACTGACCAGTGAAGTAGGTCGGGGATAGGAAACTAGCGTTTAGATAAAGAACGTATTTTTTCTTTGTCGACGAAGTAGGCAGCCAGCGCTTCATTTACAACTTCGCTTTTTTGTTTACCTTCCACTGCAGCACAGACCTCTACCATTCTGTCAATGTCTTCCGAAATCATCAATGTAGTTCTTAGTTTTGGACCCTCAGTAAGGGCGGCACCATTGCGAGTTTTTGCCATTTTTTGTCCTGTTGCGCTCATACTCATAATGTTCTCCATTTCGTCTTTTGACAGGTTAGGAGACTAGTGTGAAAAGTAATATGCGCGCACAGGCAGGCATATTACTCTCCGCACAGTTTGTTATAATGATCCTTTTTCACAAAGAGGTCAAGAAACAAATGTGCATCATGCACATTTGTTTCTCGTAATCGTGCTGGTCAACGTGGTAAACGCCTCCAGTTCGCGCCGATTGCAAACCTTGAACGTCTGAGGTTTGTGATAGCCCTGGTCCGGGTACCAGATGACTCCGCGTTCTTTCAACATTCGGAGCGGTTTGGCCACCGTACTGCGGTCCGAGCCCACATAATCGCCAATATCACGTTGACGCACGATACCGCGAATCACCTCACCGCCGTCCGAATCCCGATCAGATCCTCGCTCATCAAGAAAATTAAGCAGAGCCTTCGCCACCTGCGCGGCCCCGCGCCGCATTAGAGACACTTCTATTCGTTTTCGCTCCTGCAAAGTTTTTTTGATCAGTAGGCTCGCTATGTTTCGATAAATCCGGCAGTCCCGGGCGGCGATCGCGGCGAGCGCCTCGCTCGAGATCTGTATTAGATCACATGGCTCGCTGGCGCTGATGAAAGCCACCCCTGATTCGCCGGCAATTGCGTTCATTTCGCCAACGATTTGATTGGGGCCGCGAAAAGCGAGCAGGAAATTCCCCTTTTTAATCAAAGCGGAATTCAGCCGCACTTCCAGATAACCAGACACAATTATGTAAATGTATTCAGTCCTACCCTTACGTAAAGTCAACTCGGTTTGCGGCGTTAACGTCTCGAGTTTTACTTTACCGGCTTGAACCAACGCTTTAATAATTTTGTCCGGGACGTCCTTAAAGAGTTCTGTTCTCCGCAACTCTGCAACAGTCGCTGATTGACTCTTTGGGGGTTGGACCGATTCACGTGAAGTCATCAAAGGACCTTGAGGTACTCAGGTGGATTGGGTGAGAACGTTTCTGACCTATTGTTTCAGAGGTAATCGATAGCCAACCAATCAGAATAAGCAGCTCAAATGAGGTTGGCAACCGCGAATCTTGCATTAAGTTTGCTTTTTGCGTCAAGTCCTCAGCAAGACTGCACCAACCAACTTCGACTAACCGGGCGCTGATCGCCAGCACGTCACGACTTCAATCAACCTCAACTTCGGTCGCCGATCACCAACACGCGCATCTCACGCCGAATAGCGGAATGTGTTTTGCCTCGCAGCGTGGTATGTACGAACATACATACAGTAATATGAGCATAATTGCTTATGGGCTTGGGCCGTCATCCGAGAAAATGGAGAGTTTTTTGGATTTCTGAAGATCAGCAGTGCTTTTCAAGGCGGATTCTAGATTCCTGGCATCATGTAATGAGTTTCGGTTTACGACTAATCAACCCTTTAACTTACTTCGGAGGAAAAAATGAAAGACGTTCTGCTTAGTAATGTTTTATCACCTTTGGAGACGCTGTTCGCAGCAGCTCAGACCGGTTTGGGCCGCCGCCGGTTTATGCAAACCGCAGCCGTGTTTAGTGCCGCCCTGGCTTTACGCCCGGCGAACGTTTTCGCCGAGCCAGCGGAAGCCGGAGAGTGGCGTGACCTTGTAACGGGTTTTGTCGACCGCATCTGTGAAAGCGACTACCGACAGGCGGAGTCCATCAACTACGTAATCAAGCAGTCGGTGGTTGAAGCTGCTCCGCGCGCAGTCACCTTCCATCAGTACTACGCGGCGCCACTCATTTTCACCACTACTGTAGATTTACAAATTGTGATTTGTCACAACGGCTTCAAAGTTCTCCGCTTTCCTTATTACGATATTCAACATCCCGTCCGCGAAGTTAACGACCTCAATGCCTACGAGATTCGCCGGGTAACCAATGCCAAAGAAATCAGCCTCCTTGGCTGCGTAGTAGCGCCAACAAGCTCCCGCACGAATGCCCTCGAGAGCAATGCAGATCACGCTGACTATCGCCGCACGATGGGCCTGTATGGACTTAATCCCAACGAGTTTACCCCCGAATACAAGCGAGTATTCACCGGCCGAGGCCGTTCTCGCATGGGTTATCAGGTGGCCCAAAAGAACGTGGTCGGATCAAACGGTGGGACTCGTCGAGATATTCTTTTGTCCGACCAGGATTGGTAATGGTCGATTACAGCGATCGCAACAGTGGTAATTGGAGGTTTATCAGATGAACTCGCAAACTCCTTCGCCCAACCGAACGGAATGGAGTGGCTACGCAACGCTGACGTTGTTGGTAATATTTCTGGGCGCTCTAGCTCAGAGCTTAGTAGTACCACAGTCATTGCATTCGTTTTTGACTTCTCTGCGCAAGGCAGATTCCGAGATCTCTCAAAAGATCCCCCCACCTTCCGAACCAGTTCCGATCAACAATCGACGTGAAGTTTGTGCCCAATGGTCATCGCAAAATTCCGACCATCGGTACAACTTTATCTGCGGCGCAGAAAACCTGTTCGACGTTTACGAAGTTAATGACGGTCAACTTAACATGATCGGTTCAGGTACCTTCAGCGACGGCAATATCAACGCCCAGGTTAAGTCGCTAACCAAGAATCGTCGAGGCTACTGGCAGTTGAAGTTGTCAGCCGACAAAAATACGCTGGAAGGAACCTGGCGAGGCGATGATCCGCGTGAGTTCGGCAATCTGAAACTGCGGAAGTAGTTTTAACTCGTTGACCCCGAGGTCGCGAAGAATGCCGATGAATGAAGAGCCCCGCTGTACTGCGGGAAAGAGGGTCGCGGTGCTTTCCCAACTACTGAATGAGGTATTGATCGATGTTTGGTTATTACCTGAGCCCGTTCGTCGCAAGGCAGATCTCAGCGCTAGTTTGCGGAATCAGCCTGCTACTGTTTGCTCCACCGTACAAAAGCCAGTCCGTCAGCCCTCAGGCAAATGCACAGGCAACAATAGATTCAGATCGGATAGAAAGGTCGATTCAATTCATTTGCCAAGACCAAACTCAAGATCCCAAGGCGACTGTTCCAATCGACAAGATGGCCACGCAGCCACTGATGGCGCTTACCGCACCGCAGGTAATCGCTGGCAGAAATAAGGCTCAATCGATGTTGGCTGTAGCTAAAAGGCTTTTGCCCTTTGCCTTGAGTCGTGTCGCCGCAAACAATGGTCTTGAACCTTTGAGTGCCAAATGGATTGTCGAACGAGTTCGATCAATCACTGCCATCCGACCTGATGTTTCCGAAGCAGATAATGCTGCTTGGCGTCCCAGTGAAGCCAACACCATTGTCTTTGGCACTATCTTTCTCGCTGCTTTAGGTTCAGAGGAGGCTATGTTGGCAGTCCTGGCGCACGAAATAACCCATGCGATCGATGGAACCGACAACTCTCTCGAACCGCTTTTCAGGAGGGTAAGTCAAAGGTCTTTTGTGAACGGAGCTCCGGTAGAGGAGTTAGTTTGCGAATTAGTCGCACTTGAGGTTGTGAGGGACTATGTCAGTCAAACTTCCAGCCAGCGTTTTCAAAGTCGACGTCTAGCCCGTCCCCTTCAGAAGAACTGCGTGAGCATAGACCTGTCGGATGATCATCACCTTTCCCCTCGTCAAACACTGAAAATGCTGATCAGTCTTGATCCAAGACTGAACTTCCAAATCAAGCACAATCCAAAGGGCCAACTAGCCAAACGCAGGGCAAACAAAAATTCAAAGCGAAACCGAAAATCATTGAAGGGTCCCCCCCCGTCGCCAACCGCTAAAGGCACTGCAGAAATCCCGCCGAGTGGCGGATAGCCTGAGAGGAGCCTTAGTGGATAACTTCGAAACATTACCAAGGTCAAGAAAAGACCAAGTTCAAGAATATACGCTGCGCAGGTGGGATACGCTTGTCGATGGAGAGCGAGTCGAATTAGGTCTTCTTCAGGTTGATATTGTTGGCCATAGCGACATTGTCGGAAGCGATCTAACTCTGGAGCAAGCAAAAGATCGTTTTCGCGACGAATTAGAAAGGATCGCACTTCGACAGCAGGGAAGGATATTCTCATGGGCCGGCGACGGCGGCTGTTTCATGTTTCTAATAGGAGATGGCCGGGGCTTTAATACGCTTGTTCGTGCTGCCATCGATATGCTTGAATCCCTGCCTGCAATTAATCAGGATCTGCAGCGCGGAACGGATTTGCAAGAGGATCTTAGGGTTCGAATATCCTGCGATTACGGTACAGCCCGATATCGTGATCCATCGAAGATACATGCACGTTTCATCAATTCCTTTTTCAAGCACGAAAAATGGATTTCTGAACCGGATCGCGTTTGTATAACTGAGCGCGTACGAAACCAACTAAATTCCCCGCTACGCGAACGCTTTGAGTTCTTGCGGTATTCTGCAGAGTTAAACATCGATCTCTACCAACTGATTGATAAAGATTCGAAGAACAAGGCTAGTCCGACCGAATCATTTCTACAAGCTGGCCCATATACAGCGGGACATCCTCAAAACATAACTAAAAAACGTGGAGTGAAATACCCAAGTTGGGTGTTTGTACTACCCCCGTTGCTTTGCGTTGCGGTTGTGTTGGTTTGGCCGATTGAAGAGAGTCTTGCCGGGTTAGTTGTTGTTCCTGTGACGCTAGTCCTCAGTATCCTTATTAGTTTACACAAATCAAAATATGAGTCCTCTCTGGGGCAGAGCCTGTTTCGAAGCTTGTTGAAGGATGAACTCTTACCGAATGAAACAGGAGGACCACTGGTCTTCGATGCCAAGGTCGTTGTTATAGCCGACATATCGGAAAAGGGTTCGTTTCTGAGGAGTCTCGAAAAAGAGTTTGAAAGGGTTGATGAATCAACTGAGCGCAATCTCACATTTGTACAAGTGACGTGTGATGAATTAGATCCTAAAAAGCAGAAGGCGAGTCTGCATTGTAAGCTTGAAGCCGCAAGCGCCGTCGTAGTGGTTCGTACCAAGGAACTCGAATTCAAGAATTGGCTTTATGAATACATTGACACTTGGGCCTATCAACGTTCGGAAATTCCGATAGTATTCACAGAACTGGACCCACGGTATCGCAAAAGTCAGATTCCGGAGCGGTATTTTTCCATTCCACCTCAAGCGAGGTCACTTCCCTGGAGGCTGTTGCAAAGAGCCCATGAGAGAGGATCTGAGTGGCGCGGTGTTGCCAGATACAATCGAGTAGCAGTCGGAGCTTGTGTCATGATTGCTTTTACCAGTGCCTTTATCGTTATTGCGATGTTACCACGCCAAAAAAGAGAGAGGCTTGAGTTGGTTAAGAAGCACTTTGACTACACTGCTGTTCATTTAAAAACAGATTACATTCGGCTGCTGGAACGAGGTGATACAGATAAGAACGTGCCGATTCCATCAGACAGCGAGTTGCAGGTTTCCTATTGGTTCAACTTTGAGAACGAAGCACGCCAATTTGCGTCGACCGAAGATCGGCCAAAGTACATGCCCTTTGGCTTCAACAAATCCTCTGCAATAGGAACCGCATTCGTGCTTGGGAATAGTGTTACTGAAGGAGACGTCAAAAACATACAGAGCGACAATCGCATTCCTATTAGAATTTGGAAAGACGATGTTCACGTGGACGACCCAGAAGCATTTTTGCATCAGGAGAGTTATCGGACCATAAAGTCAATCGTCTGCGCCTCTCACACGGGAACGCCCGAAACGGATCGAACATATACCGTTGGTGTTTGTGTTTTTACTGAAACTGACAAGCCGATTTTTAGGAATGAATACCGATCCTTGCTCCGGGATGCGGTTCGTAAACTTTTCCAGCAAGCGCGTCCACATATTGAGCGTAAGGAGATCACCCCCCTGCCAAAGTAAAATAGAAATGATGGCGCTTGCGGCAACTCCCACGTAGTGCTTATTCACGCGCTTAGGCGTTTCCATTTCGCCTTTGCTAAGCGATGGTTATCAAGACATTTGACGCTACGCTGAAAGAGTCGAGAGAAATGATCAGCCATCTTCACTGCTTGTTCCTGACACTCCAACTCCGTCGCGTAGGGAAGTTCCCATTTGCCTGGATACCACATTTCCTCGCGACCCGTCTCTCTCTTAAAGGCTTCCCATGAACGATATTCGTCGGTCTGACGTCGAACATCGGTTTTCGTACGCGTTACGCTTTCCTTTGTCCAGTGGAGATATAGAAAGTAGGATTGCGCGATCACATCGACGAGGGCAATCTCGATACCGCCTTCCGGCTGATATTCACTTAGGAAAGAGTCACGAACCGCCAGAAACTTCGCTCGCTCATATGCCTCGCGCATCCAGCCCGCCTTCCGAAAGACCATAGTCGCAAGATGACCCGTTTCAAATTCGAGCCGACACTCTTCTTTCATCTGCACCCAAATGATCTCGGCTTGTTCTGGAGAATGCTCCCAGAGCTTATGCAGATCAGAGAAAGTAACGCTATCCGCATGACTAGTTAACAGCTTTTCATAGATCTCCGTCACCTGTTGTTTGTCCACTTTGCGGATCGCGGCGTCGATCGCTTGCTCAAGAGACAAGCTCCCACCACTTTCAGACATATAGTATCCAATGCGTGTACTTAACAGGTCGCGGAAGATACGTACTAGGGTAAAACGGTCAAGCCTTGCGACCCCAAGCGAATCCAGATGTACGGCTCGACTAACACTCGCTTTGTGCGAACGTTCAGACGCGATATCAGACGGAACGTTCGATCCGAGCTCAGACTCTTTTTGCCTGGACTCTTCAACTGCGGTGAGGTGCGGCACCTCTCCTTCGCCATCGGCTGTTTCCGAGATCACTCCAGTCTGAGTAATGTTTTCAACGTCCGTGCAGTGATTAGCGCGAAGTGTTGACAGTAGCATTTGGTGGTGTTTTCTCCCTTGAAGGAATTCAGACCGTAGCACACGATAGCTTTCGCAGGCTGCGCGTACCTCTTTAAGGTCACGAAGGCGAATATATTTTTTGATAACCCTACCTTTATCCCATCGGTATCGGTGGTAGTAAGGTCCATGTAGAATCCCTCGTGCGCATTTGCAGTTCGGCCTACCGCACCTTGCGTAGGACGCACAGATAACTCCGGGCAGCATTGTATTCAATGGAATCTTAGGGAAAGGATTTTCAGTTACATTAGTCTTTTGTCCTGTCAAATGGGTACACCTATCGAATCAATTGTGGCCAAATTGTGGCCGGACAAAACCGATACTGTCCGTTACATTGGACCAACCATCTGTAACAAAACGGGAAATGCCCCAAAATCCTCGCTGGCTGCAACCTGTTTAATTGTTAATGATTAGCAAAACGGTAGGCTGAGGACTGCCAGTCATGCGCTCTCCCAGCTGAGCTACGGCCCCATATGACGTGGGTGTTCATTAAAATGAACAGACGCAGACTAGCCTAGCGTTTCGCGTTGAGTCAAGCAACGGCATGGTTTTGCGTCACCTCGCGAAGAAGTAGAACAGCAAACGCCTGTTGCCTCATGTGTAAATCTACTCCAACGCTGATTCGTTGTAGATTTTTAGTGAGTCAATTCGAAACGTTGACTTCCGTTCCGAACAGGAATAACCTTCCGCAGATTAAGAAAGGCTGATCCCGAGCCTCTGCTTCCTCGCATACTCGCAAATTTCAGCTATTCCGTTACTGAGCATGGGGAACTCAAGCCGTTGAACTCCTGGCATGGCCGACCATTTCTGTAGAGGAAATATGCGAACCTTTGCACAACGGCAAAATCAACCTAAAAAGAAAGCATCCTCCAGTCTTGCACGTCCTAATAGGGCCACACTTGGTCGCGCTCATCCCCAGCATCTCATCCTCCATTTGCAGCGCACCATCGGTAATCAAGCAGTGCTGCGGATGTTACAGATCCATGCTCAAGAACCCGACGCCGAAAGGACCGCTACGTCACCTCGCTTCAGACACGATCATAGCCGGAGTACCCTGCATGCTCCTGTCACAGAATCCATACAAACGAAACTGGCGATCAATAAACCTGGAGACGAATATGAGCAGGAGGCAGACCGCGCCGCCGACCAAGTGATGCGGATGCCCGAGCCGCGACTCCTCTATCAGGGGCCTGCGCGCTTGCAGACCAGGCACGTCGGAACAGGCGACCAGGGACAGACCACAGCACCTCCAATGGTCCATGAAGTCTTGCGTTCATCCGGCTCATCCCTCGATCAGACAACGCGAGATTTTATGGAGCCGCGCTTCGGACACGACTTTTCGCACGTGCGCGTGCACTCTGGCGAGGTCGCTGGGCAATCAGCGCAGGAAGTGAACGCCCACGCCTATACGGTCGGACACGACATAGTGTTTGGTGCCGGTCGCTTCGCACCGGGGACGAAGGAGGGGCAGCGGCTCATTGCCCATGAACTGATGCATGTGGTGCAACAGTCAGGCTCCGACGTGGTGAATCAGCGCGCAGCCGGCAAGGAAAGCGCTCTGAAGTTCGAATCGACGTGCCCCGTTCATATCCAGCGTGACGATATCGAGATGGAGGGCATCGATGTGCATCCCAAGGGCTTGTCGATGGAGAAGCACGTCAAGCATGTAACGGGTCGCTGGATGGATCTCTGGCGCTTGAAAAAGGATTCAAACATTCGAACGCTGCTCGGGGACATGATCGCGACTCTCAGCGCCGAGAGTAGCAGTCTACGGGTCGCACCCGTGGTGTTCGACCCGACTCCAGCAACCACGGAAGCAGGATTTCGTTATCAGGAGTGGAAGATCCAAGTCAATCTCGACATCATTTTGGGCAGAACAGTTAGTCTCGAAAACAAGGTCAGCTCCTTGTCAGCGGATGAATTGGCTATCATCGGTGAGACGCTGTATCACGAAGGTCGCCATGCCGAGCAAGCCTTTCTGGTTGCAAAAAAGCGCGCAATCACCATCAGGGATCCAAATGCCCTAGCCAGGGACCTCGACATGCCTGTGTCCATTGCCAGAGCGGCAGTCCTTTCCGGGCAGCGGGGGGTCGACGATCCGGATGATGAAAGGATCGAGGAATGGGCGGCATTCCACCCGTCTGGCAGGTACTTCGCGTATTGGCAATGGAACGAGGCGTTAAAGAAGGTGACGGCGGACACTTTGAGACCAATCGTCGCTCGTTCGCCGCATACAGTGGACGATTTCAGATCTACGGCAGAACACATCAACAGAACGATCAATATTCTGGGCACGAAATGGGTGTTTCCGTTTGAGAAGATGGCCGAGATCGAGAGGTTACCCGCCCCGAAACCGCTGGACACAGAGGTTCTTGCGCAACTGCGAAGTATCACATCCGCCTTCGATAAGCTCGTCCTCGCAATTGATAATTTCCGCTCTGCAGTCTCTCTCCTGCAGCTAATCCAGAGTCATCCAGACCAAGAGGCGGTGCGGATTTCTGACGCCGAAGTGAAATGGATAAGCGTCCGTATTGCCCAGACCGAGTTGTTCCTTGCACAAAGCGCCGCCTACCTGGCGTACCCACACGAGGTCGATGCCCGGCGGGCGGGAGATGTTGCTAAGCAGAGCGTCCTGGCAGCGACTCGACCGGCGCGCGCACGCTGACGAACTTTTACAGAATCCTTAATAAAACCGGATATGTCCCACTGTCGTCACGCTGTTATTAGCCACCTGCGACGCGGTACAGATTGGCCCGTCCACGCCTGCCTATCAACTCGATCATTCTGCCTTTCCGTAAAGAATATCCCATCTTTTGGGCCAACTCCTTTCCGGTAGCAATCTCCGTAGCAAGATCGCTCATAGTGAATGATTCCAGTCCTGCCGGACACCCCTCACCAGGTTGTCATGTTGGCCTGCATCAAGCTTACCGAGTTTTTGTTTGCCCACGGCTTTCAAGGAATGTCTCGAGCAAGGAGCGCGGTGTCTACATGGGCGGCCCGGGTTTGGCGCGCTGAGTTGACATGGCTATTGTTCAGAACTACTCTTCGGCTACCTCGGATAAGAGTTCCTTACTTCGTCAACGCGTTGGCCGAACCTCTTAAGGGTTGATTTGTTCCGCGTCCAGCCATGGATCAGAAATCCATAATCGATCAGACTGCCTTTGAGCGCCTCGAGGACGCATCGCAACGAAATCATATTCCTCAATTTTTCATATAGAAGTAGTGTCCGAAAAACAGGGACGGAAGAATGTCGCAGGATGTCATAGACCCAAATAGGCTCAGGCGATATTTACTCGGAGAGCTAACCGCAGAGGAACAACTGGCGCCCATCGAGGAGCGGCAGCTGGCTGATGAGATTTCTTTGAAGAATTTCAGCTAGTTAAAGACGATCTAATCGATGAGCAACATTTCCTAACCACATCAGAACGGCGCGAACATGAAGCGACCTGCAGAAAAAAACGTTCTGAAGGACTCTAACCAAACGCGTCCTTTCTCTCCGCGGACGTGGCTCCCGCAAACGCCGAGCTTACGGGTTGCGACAATCCTGATTCTTGTCGCCGGCGTTGGTTTCCTGGTGTGGCGCTTCTCTTCGTACCGCTCTGATCTTCAGCAAGGTCTACTGGCCCTCAAAACTGCGTACCGGCTGCAACGTCCCGTCGAAGCACGAGTGTCAGGACTCGATTATGCGCCGCTCTCGAATACAAGGGGAAACAATGAAACGACGGTCGACGCACTTTCGCGCGAACGGGCAGAACGCTTCTTGCTCTATGCCGAGAAGGATCAACCGAGTGCCGAGTCTTATCACGCACTCGGATCGTTTTATCTAACAGAAAAGAGGTTCGATAAAGCAGCCGAACAGTTCAAGAAGGCGCTCGAACGCAGTGCAAACGACCCTTACCTACACAGCGATCTTGGTGCGGCAATACTGGAGAAAGGAAAGCTCTATAAACTCAACGGAGAGCGAGGCAAGAGCCTCGAAGCGCTTGGTGAAAGCCTCGAGCATTTAAACCGTGCCCTGACGCTGAACCCCAATTTGCTGGAGGCGCTGTTCAATCGCGCGCTTTGCCGTGAATACATGGATCTCCCGCAGGCAGCGGCAGACGACTGGCGGCAATATCGCGAAAAGGATTCGCAGAGTCGATGGACCGATGAAGCGCGGCAGCATTTAACGCAGATCGAGTCGCAACCACCCAAAGCTTCGCAAAACAGAGACGACCTGTTGCCGAGTTTTTTGAAGGCTTACGCAGCACGTGACGATGAGGCGGCCTGGCAGCTTCTGACGTTAAATCGTGATGGCAGCGGTGTCTTGATCGAAAACCAGTTGCTCGACCGGTATCTCGATCTGGAAGCCAAGGGGCGTTTCGACGACGCGACGCAGAGTTTGCAAGCGCTTGCGTACGCAGGAGACCTGGAACTCAAAAGAGCGAACGATCATTTTCTTAACGACCTGGTCCAGTTTTATCAGTCCGCAACTCGTTCTGAGCGTGAGTCGTTGGCCCAAGCGCGGAGTTTGATGAGCCGCGGACACGACAATCTCAAGCAGGTCAAAGCGGAAGCGGCCGCGGAATTCTACGGCAAGGCCCAGGCGATCTTCGATCGATTGGGTGATAGCGTTGAGTCACTATACGTCAGGTTTCCCATCGCACATACGTACCTGCTGTTGCACCAGTCAGAACGCGGTCTTGCCATTTTTCAGAACGTGATCCGCGACGCCGAAGCCAGGAACTATCGCTGGCTGCTTTCTCAAGCACTTAGTGGAGTGGCCAATGCTCAAGCTGGTCTTGACGACTATTCTGCAGCCCTCATCAACAACGATCGCTCACTGAAAATCGCAGAACAAATAGGCGACTTCAATGGTCTGATGAAAACAGCCGATCAGTTGTCAATACTGTATACGCGCCTGGGAAATTATAGCGAGGCGGTCGAGCGCCAGGGTCAGGGTCTGGCGCTTCTTAATAACCACTACGTCGAGCCACGGCAGGCCTGGCGCAGTTATTTTCTAATGGCGACTCCGCTTCATTTACTCGGGCTGAATGACGCGGCGGAGCTTTTCGAGAAGGAATCACTGAAATTCGCTTTACAAGCTGGTAGTCCATACTACATCTGCCGATCCTATATCGGCCTGGCGGTGATCTACGGTAGTCAGCGCAATTACGATGAAGCCATGAAGAACGCGCGGCTCGCGTTTGACCTCGCAAAGAGTAATGAAAGCGCAGCTTCGCGAAGCGACACGGTGGCGTATTCATCCTTGCAGCTCGGACACCTCTACCGGCAAGCCGGCAATTTCAACAAGGCGATCGAAAGTTACGATGAAGTTTTGAAGACTTATGCCTCCGACTATCCGGCCTTCGCATACGCCGCACACAAAGGAAAACTTCTGTCCTGCCTGGCGCAGGGCGGGTGTCCGACGGTTGCGCAAGAGATCGAGACAACGCTCGGCCTCTTTGAAGACTATCGCGCGAAGATTGTCGAAGAAGAAAACAAGTTCGTTTTCTTCGATGCCGAACAGAATGTTTACGACGCAGTTATAGATTTCCAGTATTCGTTGAATCGAAATCCCGTTGCAGCGTTCGATCTTTCTGAGAGATCGCGCGGTCGATCACTGTTAGCGTTGGCTACTGAAACCCGACCCGACGGAACTCAGAGCCACCACAAGTCACAATCTGAGCCGGTTACCCCCGCGCCCTTGAACGCAGTGGAGATTTCGCAGCGACTGCCTGAGCAGTCACAGGTGCTTCAGTATTCGGTGCTGCAAGACAAAATTCTGATCTGGCTGCTCTCAAGGTCGTCCGGTGTGCAAGCCTTTGAGCATGCCATCGACGCTAAAGATTTGCGCGACAAGGTGTCGGCATATCTGGAACTACTTTCAGATCCATCTCCAAATAATGAAGAGGAACTGAAGCGTGCTTCGAGAGAGTTTTACGATCTCTTGATCAGGCCGGCAGAATCTGCACTCGACCGCAACAAGCAAGTCTGCATAGTGCCCGATAAGGCGCTTAACTATTTGCCTTATGGAGCCTTCATTTCCACCTCAACCGGAAAGTACTTAACGGAGGAATATGTGGTGACGCGGGCGCCCAGCACGACGATCTTCATCAAGAGCTCTGAGAACGCTCTGAAGAGGGCTGGCGCAACGACTGAGACATTAGCGAGCGTCGGTAACCCGCGGTTTGATCCCGGCACATTCCCAACGCTGCCTGATCTTCCTGCGGCAAAGAGAGAGTCGGAACAGATTGCCAGGCTTTACAGTGCGCCGCCATCGTTAACTGGCGAGAAGGCTTTGAAGAGCCGCGCCATTAGCGAGATGCAAAACGCGGATGTTATTCATTGGGCCTTACACGCTGTGGTAAACGAGCGCTCGCCACTGCGATCTAAACTCGTGTTCGCAAAGGACACCTCCGCTGAAGGTGCGGACACCTTAGAGCTTAGCGAGATCTACAACTGCCGTTTAACACATACTCGATTAGTTGTGCTTTCAGCTTGCCAGTCGGGCGCGGGACGTTACTACGACGGCGAAGGCATGATCGGTATCTCGCGACCCTTCATTGCCAAAGGCGTGCCGTTGGTGGTCGCGAGTCTGTGGCCCGTGGATTCGGACGCAACTGCGGAGTTGATGATTAACTTTCACCGAAACCGGAAGCCCGGCAGTATTTCGACTGCGGAAGCGCTAACACTGGCTCAAAGAGCGATGCTGACTAACTCAGACCGGCGTTACCGCCACCCTTATTACTGGGCGCCTTTCGTAACCATTGGGGGTTACGCACGATTCTGATAGACCAACCTTTTCGCACGATGTCGTAAAGATTTTCTTTGAGGCTGCAAATGTTTTGCCCCCTGATTGTCATTACTAATTGAACGGGTAAGAAACAGTAGCTCTGCTACCAGCTTTCTTAATCAACCTAAGGAGAACGAAAATGCCAGCAACTGCTACTCTAATCATCAAGGGGTTAATTGTTGTATTTGTTAATAAACAAAGAAACAAATGCACCGTAGGCGTGCTTGCGGACTCGCCGCCAGATCACAAGCTGACGATAACTTTCAGAAAACCGAGCCCTGCCGGTGACATGGAAGATTACAAGACGCTGAGTGCGGCTGACATCGCTTACAATTTACATCTCGATGTTCAGAAAATCTCACAAGACCAAATCACTTTTCGAAATCTGACGGCGATAGACAGGTTGAGGGACCCCACTGCCGCTAATGAAGATTCGTTTAGCTGGGTCGTGGACTTCGAGAACCTGGAGCTCTATAGCGATCCGATCGGCGCAAAGAAAAGGGGGTTCAGTCCGCTCCTGACTTTTACAAACGGTGACCTGTTTACGTTCTTCGTTTCAAGAGGTCCCCTGTTTACCCAACGAGGACTCTTTTCACCTTCAAAGAAATTCGGATTCGTGGCGACTGCCATTGGTGCTGAATTCCGGCTGGATCAGGCTGACAGCACCGCGGTTTTCCGCAATGGTGGTCAAGCAATACCTATCCCCGATCCGACTCAAAACTGGGAGATCGAAATCAATAACGATGCTGATGCCCATTCCGGGATCGTCACAGACGCCAATAATTACTATAAGGCTGTGGGATTAGACCTTGCTGAACAACAAAGAATCTTGTTCATGTCCGTTGCTCAAGGTGGAGGACCAGCCGGCCCAGAGGCAGCCTGCTTTACAGGTTTTATGGGCCAGAGCGAACTAACCGGATGAGGTACAGACTGTGAATCAACCAACGACAGAGTTACACAACCCAACAAAACTCCCACCACCTGCACCCCGCGAGCTCATCGTAATTGCAGAGCCTAAGGCGCAGCTGCGAGTAAGGCGCAACAAGATCACAGGCGTGGACGTTGCGCGATTGGCGAAATTGATCGCTTCAGAAGGAGTAATCATTCAACCTCTGTACGGGGTTAGTGAAGAATGGTTACTCCGTCGGACTGCTCATCTGAAAGAAGTGAACATGGGGGTTGGGCAGCGTCTTGACTTGTCAATTTTCTATAAGATTACGGCTCCGGATGAAAAGTTCGAAGATCTGGCTGTTAAGTTGCGAGCTCTCGACGTCATCCAGGCAGCGTACATCAAACCCGGGGCCGAGCTCACAATCGTCAACAATAATATTGCGTTCGAGAGTGGGCTCCTACCAGGTCCTGTAACCGGAAATTTCACACCACAACAGATTTACTTAAAGGATGCCTCGGAGGGCGGTGTTGGAGCTGGTTGTGCGTGGGCCAAAGAGGGTGGACGGGGACAGCAGGTAAAAATCATCGACGTCGAAGGCGCGTGGCGCTTTTCGCACGAAGATCTAACCCAGAACAGTTCTGGCCAAATTGGCGGAGGATCGACGCCCGATTTAGGATGGCGCAATCACGGAACAGCAGTCCTTGGAGTGCTCGGAGGAGACATTAACAACCTGGGCGTCACAGGAATTTGTCCTGAGGCCATTGTCGGCGGTTCCTCAATTTTCGGCCCCTCAATCACACCCGGCGCCCCGATTTGGAGCGCAGCGGCAGCAATTCGGCTCGCCGCTGACAACCTTAATAGAGGAGACATCATTCTCATCGAACATCATTTGCCTGGCCGGAAAGCTGACTTTCAACCACGTGATGACCAGCTTGGTTATCTCCCCATTGAGTGGTGGCCTTGCAACCTCGCTGCAATTCAGTATGCGACGGGCCGAGGCATAATCGTGGTCGAAGCTGCAGGCAACGGCAAGCAAAATCTAGACAATATCATTTACGAAGACGACCCTGATGCTCCCTTTGGACCATTCCCGGATTGGTGGCGGAATCCATTTCCAAGGAATCCTATCGATAGTGGTGCAATTGTGATCGGAGCGGGAATACCACCGGGAACGTTGAAACCAGACCGCTCTCGGTTGAGGGAATCCAATTACGGCTCCATGGTCGATGCGCAGGGATGGGGCGACAATGTGGTTTCGTGTGGTTACGGCGGTTTATCGGAAAACGATGCCGACGAGGATCGGTGGTATACAAGCCGCTTTAACGGCACTTCCAGTGCAGCCGCAATGGTTGCCGGAGTCGTTGGGTGTATTCAAGGAGCCTCAAAAGCCGTCAACAACGTGCTTGACCCAGCGATCGTTCGAGCATCGCTCCGCGACGACAATCTGAACTCACCACAGACGGATGGACCATTCGGTACGGCTAGTGTAGTTAGAATTGGCCCGCGCCCGGACCTTTGCAAACTGATGGACCATTTAATACCTACACCCGGGATCATCTCTAAATTAAAGTCTGATCTACGGCGTCTCCTGATTAGTTAGTGCGACTGCGAGAGTTTGCCGATCGATGTTGACTCCTCACTTAGCAGTCACTCGATCGGTGTCAAACGCATAGGCTGTTTGCTCCGCCGTCACTTTGCCTCAAAAGTAGGAATCTCACTTGGACCGGGTCAGTACAGGGAGCGGTAGCGACCTGGTCAAACTATGGGATTCAAGAATGCTGATCACTGACCAGGTCGCTACCGCTCCCTGTACTGACCCG
>Ga0163162_10001046_pt1 | contig 25743 bp, 23 predicted proteins | sample S55metaG_FD_115310 | JGI IMG/M metagenome (GOLD analysis project Ga0163162, IMG submission 115310) | Switchgrass rhizosphere microbial communities from Kellogg Biological Station, Michigan, USA - S5-5 metaG | ecosystem: Host-associated > Plants > Roots > Rhizosphere > Soil | place: USA... | reverse complement strand
TCGGTGAAGCTGTACATTTCCTTCTCGACGATGTCTGTCACCTCGCCGATTCCGCGCCTGAAGAGCTGCGTATGCTCGATGACCGGCGTGCGGATGTTCTGGTATCCGTAGGCGCGCAGCATCGACTTGACGGTCGTTTCGAAGAAATCCCACAACGCGGCATCCTGCGGGAGGATGTCGTTCATGCCCTTCACGCCGCTCAGTTTCTCGAGCCGTTTCTTCTGTTCTGTCATCTGTCTTTAGAGTGATGCCGCGGCCGTCTCTTCGCGCTTGCCGTAGGTGCGCGCGACGTAGTCGCTTACGATTTGCTGGAATTCCTCGGCGATGCGCTCGCCACGCAGCGTCTTCACCTTCACGCCGTCGACGAACACGGGCGCCGCCGGATTTTCGCCGGAGCCCGGCAAGCTGATGCCGATATTGGCCTGCTTCGATTCGCCCGGGCCGTTCACGATGCAGCCCATCACCGCGACGTGCATCTTTTCGACGCCCGGATACTGGTCGCGCCAGACCGGCATTTCATTGCGCAGGTACGTCTGGATCTGCGACGCGAGTTCCTGGAACAGCGTGCTCGTGGTACGGCCGCAGCCCGGGCATGCGATCACCATCGGCGTGAACGAGCGCAGGCCCATGGTCTGCAGGATTTCCTGGCCGACGATCACTTCGCCCGTGCGTGCCCCGCCCGGCTCCGGCGTGAGGGAGATGCGGATCGTGTCGCCGATGCCTTCCTGCAGCAGCACCGACAGCGCCGCCGTGGACGCGACGATGCCCTTCGATCCCATGCCCGCCTCGGTCAGGCCGAGATGCAGCGCGAAGCTGCAGCGCCTCGCCAGTTCGCGATACACCGCGATCAGGTCCTGCACGCCGCTCACCTTGCACGACAGGATGATCCTGTCGCGCCCGAGGCCGAGCTCGACCGCGCGCTCCGCCGAGCCGATCGCCGACTGGATCAGCGCTTCGTACATCACGCTCTGCGCGTCCCAGGGCGTCGTGCGCGCGGCGTTCTCGTCCATCATGCGCGCGAGCAGGTCCTGATCGAGACTGCCCCAGTTCACGCCAATGCGCACCGGCTTGTCGTAGCGCGCGGCCGCTTCGATCATCTGCGCGAACTGGGTGTCCCGCTTCGCGCCCTGGCCGACGTTGCCCGGGTTGATCCGGTACTTCGACAGCGCCTCGGCACATGCCGGATAGTCGCGCAGCAGCAGGTGGCCGTTGTAGTGAAAGTCGCCGACGAGCGGCACCGTCACGCCCATCCGGTCGAGCTGCTCGCGCACGTGCGGCACGGCAGCGGCCGCTTCCGGCGTGTTCACCGTGATGCGCACGAGTTCCGAGCCCGCCTGCGCCAGTTCCTTCACCTGAATGGCGGTGCCGATGGCGTCGGCGGTGTCGGTATTGGTCATCGACTGCACGCGCACCGGCGCGTCGCCGCCGATCGTCACGAGCTGGCCGCCCCAGCGCACGTCGACGCCATGCGACGCGCGGCGCTTAAGCGGCCCGCCGAACACCGGCTCGGCCGAACAAATCTTGCTGCTGATCAGGGATTGAGCTTCGGATTGCATCTAAAAACCCTCTCGCACCGCCGGCTGTCACGCGGTGGCGCATTTGTGGACCCTATGAAACCAGCACCGCCGGCAACAGCCGGCGGCACCCTCGATTCATCGACTCGCCGCGCCTTCAGGGCAGCGAGAAGCGCGCAACGTTGCCGCGCGCCACGGCATATTTGGCGGGATCGACGGGTTCGTCGTCGAGCGTCAGCGATTCGAGCCCGGCCCGGTTGCCGATCGTCACCTTGAAAGGCAGTTCGCCTTCGACGCGCTGGGCGTCGCCCGCGCGCACGAGACCAGAGAATACTTCCTTGCCGTCTTTCTGGCGCACGCTGAACCAGCTGTCCTGCTTCACACTCATTTCGAGCGCGTTTCCGCCCGTGCCCGCGACAGCCGGCGCCGATGCGGGGGCCGGGGCCGGCGTCTGGGCCGCAGCCACCGCCGCGGGTGCCGAGGCCGCCGGCGCGACGGCGCTCGCGCCCTGAACGGCAGCAATCGCCGACGACGACGCGGGCAGCGCGTTGGTGCCGAGCGGATGCGGCATCGGCTGGGCGCCCTCGCCGGCTGCCGCAGTCGCGGTCTCGCCCGGCGACGACGCCTCGCCGGTGTTTGCTGCAGCCGCCTCGTCGGGTGTCGCGACCGACGACGCCGCGCTCGTGCCGCCCGCGCTCGACACCGCCGTGCCATTGGCGCTCGCCTTCAGGCGCGCGAGCCACGCGGCGGAATCGCCGCCCGTATGCCACATCGCGAGCGCGATCACGGCCACGATGACCGCCGCGACGCCCCACAGCCACGAGCGGCGGCGCCCCGAACCGCCGAGCGGCACCGACACGCGTCCGCGCGGCAATCCGCTCCCGGACGACGCCGGCAACGTGAGATTCTGTTCGACCGGTCCGCTCGCGCGGCGCAGTGCCGCGGTAAACGGTGCCGGATCGGCGCCGAGCATTTTCGCGTAGCTGCGCACGATACCCGCCGCGAAGGTGCGGTCAGGCAGGTGGCTCAGGTCGCCCGCTTCCAGCAAACGCAATTTTTGCGGCGACACCTTGAGTCGCGCCGATACATCGTCGATGGACCAGCCCTTCGCCTCACGAAGTTGCATGAGGCGCGCTCCGACCGCCGCGATCGATTCCAAGCTCCCCGCCTGAACTCCGCTTGACGCTGCCCCTCCGGACATTGCCTGACCGTCCGGCTGGCCGCCAGGTTGATTGCCGGTATGACCGCCGAATGGCGCCGGGTGCTGCGGCTCACTCATCCCAAATTCCTCGCATCGATTCTTTTATTTGACGCTGTGCAACGCCGAACTACATACACGTAAACCGTGTGCACGATACAGCCCGTTGCCCGTCGCAGACCGCTTTATAACAAAATGTGCGGTTTTTCGTGCCGCATCCGATCGCTTGCTTCGCTTTTCTTTGGTTTTCGCGCCAGAAACACGCGTTTGATACGCCCGACGCCTCCCCGCGATGCGTCGGTCGGCCATCGCTCAGACAGCCCGCACCTCGATGACCTTCGACTGCCGTCCCATGCGCTCGGCAAGCCGCGTGCGGTCCTGCACCGCGCCCGCCAGCTGGCCGCAGGCGGCGTCGATGTCGTCGCCGCGCGTCTTGCGCACCGTGGTCACGATACCCGCGTCGATCAGCACCTGCGCAAAGCGCTTGATCTGGTCGTTGCGCGAACGGGTGAGACCCGACTCGGGGAACGGGTTGAACGGGATCAGGTTGAACTTGCACGGAACGTCGCGCGTCACCGCCAGCAGCTCGCGCGCGTGCGCCTCGCTATCGTTCACGCCGTCGAGCATGCAGTATTCGAACGTGATGAAATCGCGCGGCGCGACCTTCAGATAGCGCTGGCAGGCCGCCATCAGCTCGCGCAGCGGATACTTCTTGTTGAGCGGCACGAGCATGTCGCGCAGCGGATCGTTCGGCGCGTGCAGCGACACCGCGAGCGCCACCGGCAGGTCGGCGGCAAGCCGGTCCATCATCGGCACGACGCCCGACGTGGACAGCGTCACGCGCCGGCGCGACAGGCCGTAGGCGTTGTCGTCGAGCATCAGGCGCATGGCCGGCACGACCGCGTCGTAGTTGAGAAGCGGCTCGCCCATGCCCATCATCACGACGTTCGTGACGACGCGCTCGCCCTTGCCCGGCCCGCCGACGTCACGACCGAGCGACTTGCGCAGCGCGAATTCCGCCATGCGCAACTGGCCGATGATCTCGCCGGTGGTGAGGTTGCGCGAGAAGCCCTGCTTGCCCGTGGAACAGAAGCGGCAATTGACCGCGCAGCCCGCCTGCGACGAAACGCACAGCGTGCCGCGATGTTCCTCGGGGATGAAAACGGTTTCTACCGCATTGCTGTTGCCGACATCGATCAGCCACTTGCGTGTGCCGTCGGCGGAAACGTGATCGCTGACGATGGCGGGCATCGCCATGCTGGCGCGGCCCTTCAATTTTTCGCGCAGGGATTTTGCCAGGTCCGTCATGCCGTCGAAGTCGTCGGCGCCGTACTGGTGAATCCAGCGCTGCAACTGCTTGGCGCGAAACGGCTTCTCCCCCAGGCTGTCGCAATATGCGATCAGCCCGGCGGCGTCGAGATCGAGGAGGTTGACGGTAGAGCTGCTCGTCATGTCGAATTCTGCCATTTCTGTCTAGAGCCAGGCCCGGGCGAGATGCCCGGGCCTTTCGCGCCAATTGCTGCTATATCTGCTGCCGGTCTGCTTCGATACTTCTTCCGCGAAGCCGCGGAACATGATCAATAGTTGCCCGGCAATTGCCGATTAGCGCGAGTAAACGTTCACTTCCGGGAAGAAGAACGCAATTTCCTGACGCGCCGTTTCGGCTGCGTCCGAACCATGCACGGCGTTTGCGTCGATGCTGTCGGCGAAATCCGCACGGATCGTGCCCTTGTCTGCCTTCTTCGGGTCCGTCGCGCCCATCAGGCCGCGGTTCGTGGCGATCGCGTTCTCGCCTTCCAGCGCCTGGATCATCACGGGGCCGGAAATCATGAATTCAACGAGGTCCTTGAAGAACGGCCGCGCGGCGTGCACGGCGTAGAACTTTTCCGCGTCGGCACGCGACAGATGAACCATGCGAGCCGCAACGATCTTGAGGCCAGCGTTTTCGAACCGGCTGTAGATCTGGCCGATAACGTTCTTTGCCACTGCGTCCGGCTTGATAATCGACAGGGTGCGCTCGATCGCCATGAAAAACTCCAAAAAATGAACGGGTTAGGAATTTAAATGAATCGACAATTGTAGCACGAAGAGATGTATGATTGCGATTGAAACCTTACTGTTCCGTAAGGATCAAACAGGCGGAGAACGAGATCCGGCGGTGCTTTTGAGGGCGGCTGCAGCGCTATTGAAATCGGCGCAAGATAGACCCATATTGGCATCGGCCGGCGCATGCGACCGGCGGCGGCGAATTCGCCGGCGTACGTTCCAACCGCGTTTTATGGATGTCGCACTTCGACAGTCAAGGCAAGGAGAAACCATGAACGAATCACCCTACAGTTTTGGCCGCAGCGGCAGCGTCACATCGGTGGAGACGCGCAACCGCGTGCTGCGCAACACCTACTGGCTGCTGGCGCTATCGATGGTGCCGACGGTGCTCGGCGCCTGGATCGGCGTCACGACCGGATTCTCGCTCTTCGCGGCCACCAGCCCGGCCATGAGCTTCATCGCGTTCCTCGCGATCGCGTTCGGCTTCATGTTCGCCATCGAAAAGACGAAGGACAGCGGCCTCGGCGTGCTCGTGCTGCTCGGTTTCACGTTCTTCATGGGACTCATGCTGTCGCGGCTCCTGAGCTTCATCCTCGGGTTCTCGAACGGGCCGCAGCTCATCATGCTGGCATTCGGCGGCACCGGCATCATCTTCGCGGCCATGGCGACCATCGCCACGGTCAGCAAGCGTGATTTCTCGGGCCTCGGCAAGTGGCTGTTCATGGGCGTGATCGTGATCCTGCTCGCCGCGTTCGCGAACGTCTTCCTGCAGCTGCCGGCGCTGATGCTGACGGTCTCCGTGCTCGCGATCGTGATCTTCTCGGCTTACATGCTGTTCGACGTCCAGCGCGTCGTGAACGGCGGCGAAACGAACTACATCAGCGCCGCGCTCGCGATTTACCTGGACCTCTACAACGTGTTCACGAACCTGCTGGCGCTGCTCGGCATCTTCGGCGGCAACCGCAACTGACGCGCTCGCGCGCAAAAGCGCACGCCCGCAACGAAAAAACCGGCCTTCGGGCCGGTTTTTTCATGTCTGCGCAAAGGCAGGAAAGGCGTAAAGCGGGAAAAACCGCCGCTCAGTCGCGCTCGAACAGCGCGATGGATTCCACATGCGACGTGTGCGGGAACATGTTCACCACCCCCGCGCCCTTCATCCGGTAGCCGGCCTCGTGGACGAGCAGACCGGCATCGCGGGCAAGCGTCGCGGGGCTGCACGACACGTACACGATGCGCCTCGGCAGCGGCCCGTCGCCGCTTTGCGCGATGTCCGCCAGCGCCTTCGCAACCGCCAGCGCCCCTTCGCGCGGCGGATCGATCAGGAACTTGTCGAATGCGCCGAGTGCGCGCAGGTCGTCGGCGGTGACTTCGAAGAGATTGCGGCACGCAAACGACGTATGCGCATCCACGCCGTTCGCCTTCGCGTTCTCGAGCGCGCGCGCCGTGAGCACCTCGCTGCCTTCGATGCCCACCACCTCGCGCGACATCCGCGCGAGCGGCAGCGTGAAATTGCCGATTCCGCAGAAGAGATCGAGCACGCGGTCCGTTTTCGACGGCGCGAGCAGGGCAAGCGCCCGGCTCACCAGCACGCGATTGATCTGGTGGTTCACCTGCGTGAAATCGGTCGGCTTGAACGGCATGCGGATGCCGAATTCCGGCAGCGTGTAGGCCAGCTCCGCGTCCAGCGGATAGAACGGGTACGCCGTGTCCGGACCCTTCGGCTGGAGCCAGAACTGCACGCCGTGCTCGTCGGCGAAAGTGCGCAGCAATGCCTCGTCGGCCTCGGTGAGCGGCTCGAGAATGCGCAGCACGAGCGCCGTCACCTCCGAGCCGACCGCCAGTTCGATCTGCGGCATGCGGTCGCGAATCGACAGCCCCGCCACCAGATGCCGCAGCGGCACGAGCATCGCGGATACGTGCGGCGGCAGCACCTCGCAGCTCGTCATGTCGGCGACATAGCTGCTCTTGCGCTCGTGAAAGCCAACCAGCACGCCGCCCTTCTTCTCCACGTGGCGCACGGTGAGCCGCGCCCGGTAGCGATAGCCCCACGACGGCCCGTGGATCGGCCGGAACATCGTTTCCGCGCGCAGCTTGCTCAGATGCTGAAGGCTGTCTTCCAGCACGCGCTGCTTCACGGCGATCTGCGCGCGCACGTCGAGATGCTGCATCGAGCAGCCGCCGCAGGTGCCGAAAAACCGGCACTTGGGCGTCGTGCGGATCACGCTCTCGCGCAGCACGCTCACAACCTGCGCCTGCTCGAAGCTCGGCTTCTTGCGGTAGCTCGAATAGGTCACGCGCTCGCCCGGCAGCGCGCCCTCGACGAAAATCACCTTGCCCGGCTGGCCATCTTCGTTGACCGTGCGGCCGACGCCGCGCGCTTCCATGTCGAGCGATTCGATCTCGATTTCGGGCGCGGCGAACGACGGATCGGGCACAACGGACCTGGCCGGCGCGGCGCGGCGGCGATGCGTGGATTTTCGAGCGGCTTCAGACACCTGCGGACTTCCTGACTGACGTGACAAAGGCGAGATTGTAGACGAACACCGCGGGCTTACCCGCCAAAAGCCGCCAGATAGTGCGCCCAGTGCGGCGACGGTTCGAGCGCGAGCGCGTTCTTCACGAAATTGATTTCGTCGGCGTACTCGTCGGCGGAAAAGCCGCCGCGCATCAGCTGGAAGCGGCAGTACATCAGGTACGTATTGACGACGTCCGTCTCGCAGTAATTGCGGATCTCCTCGATGCGTCCCTCGCAGTACGCCGCCCACACCTGGCCGCCGTCCATGCCGAGCTTGCCCGGAAAGCCGCAAAGCTTCGCGAGCGCGTCGAGCGGCGCGTTCGCGCGGGCCTGGTACATCGCGAGGACGTCCATCAGGTCCGTATGCCGCGAGTGGTAGCGGCTGATGTAGTTGTTGAACTTGAACTCGCGGTCGTCCTGACCCAGGTCCCAGTAGCGCGACGCCGCGACACCATGCACGAGCGCGCGGTAATGGAGCACGGGCAGGTCGAATCCGCCGCCGTTCCACGACACGAGTTGCGGCGTGTACTTCTCGATCACGCGAAAAAACGACTGGATCAGCACCGCCTCGGAATCCTGCGGCGTGCCGAGCGAGCGCACGCGAAAGCCGTTGTTGTCGCGAAACACACACGAAATCGCCGCAACGCGCTGCAGGTGATGCGGCAGGAAATCGTTGCCCACGCGCTCGCGCCGTGCGGCAAACGCGAATTCGGCGACTTCGGCGTCGGTGAGCGCGGCGGGCAGATCTTCGAGACGGCGAATACCGTCGACATCGGGGATCGTCTCGATGTCGAAAACGAGAATGGGTGTCATCAAGTTCTAGAGCACGGCGTCCTTGCGAACGCCGTTGGAAGCGAAAAAGCGCTTGAGCCGCACGAGCGCCTCCTGCTGGATCTGGCGCACGCGCTCACGCGTAAGACCCATTTCGTCGGCGAGTTCCTCGAGCGTGGCCGGCTCGATGTGATTGAGCCCGAAGCGGCGCTCGATCACGTGCCGGTGCTTGTCCGACAGGCGCGAGAGCCACAGGCGCGTGAGCGATTCCAACTCGCGGTGCTGCACTTCCGCGTCCGGCGACTGGCTCTGGTCGTCGGACAGCAGGTCGAGCAGGCTCGAGCCGGGATCGAGGTCGAGCGGCGCGTCGAGCGACGCCGTGTGCTCGTTGAGCGCGAGGATGTCGGTGACTTCCTCGGGCGTCTTGCCCGTCAGATAGGCGATGTCGTCGATGCTCGCGTCGCGGCGGTCGGGTGCGATCGCGGCCGTCGAATTCGCGGAATTTTTTTCCAGATGGCGCTTGGCGCGCAGCACCTGGTTCAATTCGCGGATCACGTGCACCGGCAGACGCACCGTGCGCGCCTGATTCATGATCGCGCGCTCGATGCTCTGGCGAATCCACCAGGTGGCGTAAGTCGAAAAACGGAAACCGCGCGTGGGATCGAATTTCTCGATCGCGTGCATGAGGCCGAGATTGCCCTCCTCGATTAAATCGAGCAGCGGCACGCCGCGATTCAGATAACCCTTTGCGATACTCACGACGAGCCGCAGATTGCGCTCGATCATGACCTGGCGCGCCTCGAACTCGCCCGCTTTGGCGAGCCGCGAATAGCGCTGCTCTTCCTCGACCGTCAAAAGCGGCTTGACGCTGATTCGATTCAGATAATGCTGGATCGTGTCAGCCGTGAGTTCGGCCTGCAAAAGCGAACGAAAATCGTCCGCGTCCGGGACGGAATCGTTTGCGCCGTCACTCGGTTCTTCACCGGAGCCCTTGGCGCGCGCGCCGCTTTCCTCGTCGGATGGGTCGATTTCGACGTCCACCGCGTCGGAATCGTCGTCTTCATGGCTCGAAGCACCGTCTTCCACCGATACTTGCATGGGTCGGCTGATCGTCTCAGTCTCGGCTTGCGGCAGGCGGCGCTTCGTTTTAGGCATGATGGTTTCGCTTTTATTGCGGCGGCAAATACTTCAGTGGGTCGACAGGTTTGCCCTGTCGGCGAACTTCGAAGTGCAACATCACGCGGTCCGAATCGCTATTCCCCATCTCAGCGATTTTCTGCCCTTTTGTCACCGCGTCACCCTCTTTTACCATCAAAGCGCGGTTGTGTGCATATGCTGTCAGAAAAGTCGCGTCGTGCTTGATGATAATAAGGTTGCCGTAACCGCGCAGACCATTACCCGAGTACACGACACGCCCGTCCGCCGACGCATTGACCGCTTCCCCCGCCGCGCCACCGATATTCAACCCCTTGTTCCTGGCATCGTCGAACGTGCCGAGAATCGGCCCGCGCACCGGCCAGATGAAAGCCGGCTGCGCCGACGCCGCCGCGGCACTGTCCACGCCCGCCGCAGCCCCGATTCCGGGCACCGCCGCGGGTGCCGCGCCCGGCACCGTCCCCGGCGCGGTTCCCATGCCCGACGCGGAGCCGTACACCGGCGGCTGCGCGGTCGTGCCGGTCGTCACGCCCGGCTGCGGCGTGCCGGCCATCGATCCGTTGAGCGGCTGCGCCTGCACGCCGCCGCCCGTGATCGGCGCGGTGGCGACGCCCGGCGTCGTCGCGGCGACATTCGCGCCCGGCGGGGCGACCCGCACAAGCTGACCCACTTCGATCTGGTTCGGGTTCGTCAGGTTGTTCCACGACGCGATGTCATGATAATTCTGACCGTTTTCCAGTGCGATCCGATATAGGGTATCGCCCGGTTTTACGCGGTAATAACCCGGCGGCGGCGGTCCCTCCGGCAAGGCGGGCTGCGCACCTTGCGTGCTGATGGCCGCGCCGGTGCGGTCGACAACCGGTGCCTGGTCCATCCGCGTCGAACAGGCTGCCAGCACGGACAGCGCGAGGACGCACACACCGCGCTCAACCGCCGCCGGGCGGGCGTTCGCGCTCCTTTCTCGCATAGCACGCAACATACTCATCGGTGTCAAATCACTCCGGATTTTAAGGGTACAAAGAAAACACGATCGAGCTGCGACTCCCGCCATTGCGTCGGCGAGACCCGCTCCACGAGCGTCAGCACCTGCGACTGCGCGCTCTGCGAACCGACCGGCGCGACAAGGCGCCCGCCGACCGCCAGCTGATCCAGCAGCGCCTGCGGCACGTCGAGCCCCGCGCACGCGATGACGATCGCATCGAACGGTGCCGCGGCGCTCAGCCCGAGCCTTCCGTCGCCGTAATGCAGGCGGATGTTCGGCACCCGCAGCGGCCGCAGATTGAGCTTCGCGCGCTCCGAAAGCGGACGCACGCGCTCGATCGAATACACCTCGGCCGCGACCAGCGACAGCACCGCCGCCTGATAGCCGCAGCCGGTGCCGATCTCAAGCACCTTCGAGAGCGTGCGGCCGGCCGCGACGAGCTCGATCATGCGCGCGACGACCGACGGCTTCGAGATCGTCTGGTGATGGCCGATGGGCAGCGCCGCGTCTTCGTAAGCCTGCGCGGCGAGGCCCGGATCGACGAACATGTGGCGCGGCACCACGGACATCGCGTTCAGCACGCGCGGGTCGGTGATGCCGTTCGCGCGCAGCCGTTCGACCATGCGCTCGCGCACCCGTTCCGAGGTAAGCGCGTGCGCCGTGTTCAGCGCGACGTTCGGCGCGCCCCGCCTGATGCTCGACACGGATTCGCGCTGTTCGTTTTGGCGCGGCGCCGCGCGCAGCGCGCCGGGCAACTGGTGCGCGACGGCGGATACTTTCGCCGCCGCGTGTCTCGTGCCGGATGAAAGCGGATGCGGCGATGTGCCGCCCGTCTGATTCAGCGCATTCGACGGCCGCGCCGCCGCGCCGCCCGCCGGCTTTACGGCAGGCGCGCTGACCGGCTTGACCGCCGCAGGCCCCGGCGATGCCGGCCGGGCCTGTGCCGCATGCTTCACCGCTGCGACGCCGGCGCCCGGCGTCGTGACGGCCGCGCCCTTGTGCGCCGCCGTGGCCGTGCTTCCCGCCGTCCGCTTGCCTGCCGCGCCGGCGTGCGGCACGGATCTGAGCGCACCGCTCGCCGTGCTCTTCGGACGCGCGGCGTCCGCGCGGGCGCCCGGCTTGCGCGGTTCGCGCACAAGGTCGGCGAGCGCCAGCGGAAAGCGCTTCGCGCGCTCGTCCGTCATGTGCGGTTGCTCCCCGCGCGCGCCCATTCGGTCGTTTCGGACAGCAGCTTCGTGTGAGTCAGGTCGAGTTGCAGCGGCGTGATCGAGACATGACCGTTCGCGACTGCGTGGAAATCGGTGCCTTCGCTTGCATCGAGCGCGTCGCCCGACGGGCCGATCCAGTAGATCGGATTGCCGCGCGGATCGGTCTGGCGAATCACCGGCTGCGAAGGATGGCGCTTGCCGAGCCGCGTGACGCGCCACTCGCCCATCTGGTCGTAAGGCAGGCTCGGAATGTTGACATTGAGCAGCGGATGCCCGGGCATCGGATGCTCGAGAAAATGCGCGACGATTTCGGCGGCGACGCGCGCCGCATCTTCGAGATGCAGCCAGTCGCGGCCGACGAGCGAAAACGCGATGGCGGGCACGCCGAACATGAAGCCTTCGGTGGCCGCCGCGACGGTGCCTGAATACAGCGTGTCCTCGCCGACGTTCTGGCCGTTGTTGATACCCGACACGACGAGGTCCGGCTTCTCGTCGAGCATGCCGGTGAGCGCGATGTGGACCGAGTCGGTGGGCGTGCCGTTCACGTAGAAAAAGCCGTTCGCCGCCCGGTGGATGCTGAGCGGACGCGACAGCGTGAGCGAATTCGACGCTCCGCTGCAATTCTGCTCCGGCGCCATCACCGTGACTTCGCCGAGCGGCTGCATGGCCGCGTGAAGCACGTTGATGCCGCGCGCAAGATAACCGTCGTCGTTGCTGAGTAGGATTCGCATCCGACGATTGTAACCGAGGAAAGATGGCACGCGAACGACTCTGCCAGCACGCCGGACCACGCCGCGCACAGGTTTGCGCCGCCCGCCGCGCGCGCTTTTTCGCCATTTTCCGCTTTGGCTCCGCGTGGCTTGCACCTCGCCGCGAACGCGTCTGCGCGCGGCATGGGCGGTTGGGCGCGCGGCGCCGCACCCTGCTCTACACTTACGCGTAACCATTCGAGGAGAGCTCATGCGCGCCATCCGCTGCAACCGGTACGGACCACCCGAAACGCTTACCGTCGAGAATCTGCCGGACCTGCATCCGGAAGCAGGCGAAGTCGTGATCGACGTGAAGGCGGCCAGCGTGAATTTCCCCGACGTGCTGATCATCCAGAACAAATATCAGTTCAAGCCGCCGTTGCCGTTCACGCCCGGCGCGGAGCTTGCCGGCATCGTGCGCGAGGTCGGCGCGGGCGTCACGCGCTTGCGGCCCGGCATGCGGGTCGCCGCCTACACGGCGCAAGGCGCGTTCGCCGAGCAGGCGCGCGCGAGCGAGGCGTCATGCGTCGCGCTGCCCGACGATGTCGATCTCGCGAGCGCCGCCGCGTTCACGCTCGCCTACGGCACGTCGCACCACGCGGTGACCGATCGCGGGGCCCTCAAGGCCGGCGAGACGATGCTGGTTCTTGGTGCGGCAGGCGGTGTCGGACTCGCGGCGGTCCAGATCGGCAAGGCGCTCGGCGCGCGGGTGATCGCGGCGGCGTCGAGCGCGGAAAAGCTTGCGCTCACCGTCGAACACGGCGCGGACGCGACCATCGACTATTCGCGCGAGGACCTGCGCGAACGCATCCGCGCGCTCACGGACGGCCACGGACCGGACGTGATCTTCGATCCGGTCGGCGGCGAGTACGCGGAGCCGGCGTTTCGCAGCATCGGATGGCGCGGGCGCTATCTCGTCGGCGGCTTCGCCAACGGCGAGATTCCGAAACTGCCGTTCAATCTCGCGCTGCTCAAGGGCGCGAGCATCGTGGGCGTGTTCTGGGGCGGGCACATGCAGCGCGAAGCCGATCTCGCCGCGGCGGGCTTCGAGCAGATGATCGGCTGGATCAGGGAAGGCAGGATGCGCCTGCATGTCTCGAAGCGCTACACGCTCGACGAAGTGCCGCAGGCCCTCGACGACATGGCGCACCGCCGTGTCACCGGCAAGGTCGTGATCGAGCCTTGATGCGCGTGATTGCCGGCAAAACGTCTGCCTTTCGCAATCGAACAAAACGCGCCGCATTGCAGCGCGTTTTGTTCGAAGCCGCTTAGAGCTTCTCCGTCTCTCCGGTCTTCGGCTGCCACTTCATCAGCCTGCGCTCGGCCAGCGCGACGATGCCGTCGAGCACCAGCGCGAAGGCGGTGAGCACGAGGATGCCGGCGAACACCGTGTTGATGTCGAAGGTGCCTTCGGCCTGCAGGATCAGATACCCGACGCCGCGCGCCGAGCCGAGATACTCGCCGACCACCGAGCCGACGAATGCCAGCCCCACCGACGTATGCAGGCTGGAGAACACCCAGCTCGTCGCACTCGGCAAATACACGTGCCGCAACAGTTGCTTGCGGTTCGCGCCGAGCATCCGCGCGTTCGCCAGCACGACCGGGCTCACTTCCTTCACGCCCTGATAGACGTTGAAGAACACGATGAAGAACACGAGCGTCACGCCGAGCGCCACCTTCGACCAGATGCCGAGTCCGAACCAGACCGCGAAGATGGGCGCGAGGATCACGCGCGGCATCGAATTGGCGGCCTTGATGTACGGATCGAGGAGCGCGCTCATCGTCGGCGCGAGCGCGAGCCACAGGCCGACGCCGAGCCCGGACACCGTGCCGATCGCGAACGCGAGCACGGTCTCGATCAGCGTCACCCACAGATGCACGTAGATCTCGCCCGTCGTGAACCACTCCCAGATGCGCAGGAGCACCTTCTGCGGCTCGCCGAAGAAGAACGCGGCCTTGCTCGAGTCGTCGAAATAGAACGCGGGAAGGAGCGTCGGGCTCGTGAGCACGTACCAGAGCAGAAAGCACGCGACGAGCAGCAGCCACTGCCAGAGCACCAGATTTGCGCGGTTCGGGCGCAATTTGTTCCACATGATCGAAGCCTTTCCTAGACGGCAGTGAGCTGTTGCTGATAGCCCTTGAGCACCTCTTCGCGCAGCACGCCCCAGATCTGCGCGTGCAGTTCCACGAAGCGCGGATGCGAACGAATCTCGGCGACGTCGCGCGGACGCGGCAGGTCGATCGTGAATTCGCCGATCGGATGCGTGCCCGGCCCCGCCGACAGCACGACCACGCGGTCGGACATCGAAATCGCCTCGTCCAGGTCGTGCGTGATGAAGAGCACGGCCTTGCGCTTCGCCGCCCACAGTTCGAGCAGCTCGTTTTCCATCAGCTGGCGCGTCTGGATGTCGAGTGCGGAGAACGGCTCGTCCATCAGGATGATGTCCGGATCGAGGATCAGCGTCTGCGCCATGCCGACGCGCTTTCGCATGCCGCCCGAGAGCTGGTGCGGATAGCGGTCGCCGAAACCGCCGAGGCCCACGCGCTTTAACCACTCCTCGCCGCGCTCGCGCGCCTCGCCTTTCGGCACGCCGCGAAACGCGAGTCCCGCCGTGACGTTGTCGAGCGCCGAGCGCCACGGCATCAGCGCTTCGGACTGGAACATGTAGCCCGCGCGCCGGTTGATGCCCGCGAGCTTCTCACCGAACACCGTGACGGCGCCCGAGGACGGCTGCAACAGCCCCGCGCCCACGTTGAGCAGCGTGGACTTGCCGCAGCCCGTCGGGCCGACCACCGACACGAATTCGCCCGGCGCGATGAAGAGGCTCGTTTCCTTCACGGCGGTGTAGCGCGCGTTGCGGTTGTCGCGCGAAGCGAACGTGCAGGTGATGTTGTCGAGCGCGAGCGCGTAGTGTGAAGATGCCTGCATCGGGCTCAGGCCTTGACCGTCACGAGGGCTTTCTTCACGAAGTCGTTGGTCCACGTCTTCGAGAGGTCGATCGGCTTGCCCTTCACGGTCTGGTCGAACGCCTGCAATGTCTTGAGCGCGGTGGCGGGGCCATCGGCGGGCATCAGGCCGTCGGGCGAAAGCGCTTCCTTCACGTGCTGCCACGAATCGAGATAGAGCGCGCGGTCGCCGAGCAGATAGCCTTCCGGCACGGTTGAAATGAGGTCCGTGCCCGATGCCGTCTGCAGCCACTTGAGCGCGCGCACCATTGCGTTGGTGAGCGCCTGCGTGGTGTTCGGATTCTTCGTGATGAAACTCTGCGACGCATAGAGGCACCCCGCCGGCATGTTGCCGCCGAAGACGCTCTTCGTGTCGGCCAGCGTGCGCGTGTCGGAGACGATGCGAATCTCGCCCGAGCGCTCGAGCTTGGTCATCACCGGGTCGAGGTTCGCGAGCGCGTCGATCTGGCCAGACTGCAGCGCGGCGATCGCGCCGGCACCCGCCCCCACGCCGATGAACGCGACGTCGCTCGCAGTAAGCCCCGCCTTCGCGAGCACGAAGCTCGCCATGATCGACGTCGACGAGCCGGGCGCCGTCACGCCGATCTTCTTGCCCTTCAGATCGGCAATCGACTTGTAGTTCGGCATCGTCTTCTTCGATACCGCCAGCACGATCTGCGGCGCACGGCCCTGCAGCACGAATTCGCGGAACATCTGGTTCTTCGCCTGCAGGAGCAGCGTGTGCTCGTAGGCCCCCGAGACCACGTCCGCGCTGCCGCCCACCGCCGCCTGCAACGCCTTCGCGCCGCCGGCGAAGTCGGAGATCTCGACGTCGAGCCCTTCGTCCTTGAAGTAGTTGCGCCGCTCCGCGATCGTGAGCGGCAGGTAATAGAAGAGGTTCTTGCCGCCGACCGCTATCGCGACCTTCGACTGCTCCGGCTTCGCCTGCGCAAACGCGAGCGGCGCGCCCGACAATGCACCACCCGCGAGCACGGCACCGCTCGCAATGAACGTTCTGCGTTTCATCGACTTCTGTCTCCTGGTCTTGTGTTCTCTTGTGTTCTTTTCAGCGGGCGAGTCAGGCGTGAGCTAGATCACCTTCGAAGCCCGCAGCCGCGCAATGTCGTCAGGATGATACCCGAGCGACTGAAGGACTTCATCCGTGTGTTCACCGAGCCGCGGGCCGAGCCAGCGGGTCTCGCCGGGCGTTTCCGAGAGCTTCGGCGTGACGTTGGGCAGCGTGATCTCGCGCCCGTCCTGCCACGGAAAGCGTTGCAGCATCTGGCGCGCGATGTACTGCGGATCGGTGAACATGTCGGCGACGCTGTAGATGCGCCCCGCGGGCACATCGGCGGCATTGAGCACCGCGAGCGCTTCGTCGATGCTGCGCGTCGCGAGCCAGGCGGCGATCGCGTCGTCGATTTCCTGCGTGCGCGGCACACGGCCGTCGTTCGAGGCGAGCGCCGGGTCGTTCGCCAGATCGTCGCGTTCGATGGCCGCCATCAGGCGCTTGAAGATCGGATCGCTGTTGCCGCCGATCACGATGCTGCCGTCGCGGCACGGATACGTGTTCGACGGCACGATGCCCGGCAGCGACGCGCCCGTGCGCTCGCGCACGAGGCCATACACGCCGTATTCCGGCACGACGCTCTCCATCATGTTGAAGACGGCTTCGTAGAGCGCGACGTCGACCACCTGTCCCTTGCCACCGTTCATCTTTCGATGATGCAGGGCCATCAGCGCGCCGATCACGCCGTGCAGCGCCGCGATCGAATCGCCGATGGAAATGCCGATGCGCGGCGGCGGGAGATCGGGGTATCCCGTGATGTGCCGCAGGCCCCCCATCGATTCCGCGATCGCACCGAAGCCCGGCCGGTCGCGATACGGCCCGGTCTGCCCGTAGCCGGAAAGCCGCACCATGACGAGGCCCGGATTCTCGGCGGACAGCACTTCGTATCCGAGCCCGAGCTTTTCGAGCAGCCCGGGGCGGAAATTCTCGACGACGATGTCCGCTTCCTTCGCGAGCCGCCGCACGATCTCCTTGCCTTCGTCGGCCTTGAGATTGACGGTCACCGATTTCTTGTTGCGCGCCTGCACCGCCCACCACAGGGACGTGCCGCCGACTTCCGGGTAGAGCTTTCGCCACTTGCGCAGCGGATCGCCGCCGTTCGGGTCTTCGATCTTGATGACGTCGGCGCCGAATTCGCCCATGAAGCGGGCGGCGAAAGGCCCGGCGATCAGCGTGCCGAGTTCCAGCACCTTCACGCCGGCAAGCGGTCCGGTCACTGCGCTCATGTTGTCTCCTGGTCGTTTTTTTGTGCGTGTTGCCCTGTGCCGCTACACCGATCGCCGGTCGAGCATCGCGCGCGCGATCGTGCCCGCATCGACGTATTCGAGCTCGCCGCCGACCGGTACGCCCCGCGCGAGGCGCGTCACCTTCAGCCCTTTCGCCTTGAGCGTCTGCGCAAGATAGTGGGCGGTCGCCTCGCCTTCGTTCGTGAAGTTCGTCGCCAGCACGACTTCCTGCACGACGCCGTCGTTCGCGCGGGCGATCAGCCGGTCGAAGTGGATCTCCTTCGGGCCGATGCCGTCGAGCGGGCTCAGATGCCCCATCAGCACGAAATAGAGCCCGCGATACGTGAGCGTCTGCTCGAGCATGATCTGGTCAGCGGGTGTTTCGACGACGCACAGGAGCGCAGGATCGCGCTCCGGATCGCTGCACACCTCGCAGATCGCCGCCTCCGTGAACGTGTTGCACTTCTCGCAGTGCTTCAGGTGCTCTGTTGCGAACATCAGCGAGCGGCCGAGCTTTTCGGCGCCCGCGCGGTCGTGCTGCATCAGGTGATAGGCCATGCGCTGCGCCGATTTCGGACCGACGCCCGGCAGCGCGCGCAGCGCCTCGACGAGCGCCGACAAGGCGGAAGGTTGCTTCATGTGTCCCTGGTGTGGAGGAGCGCCAGCCGTTCAGGGCGTTGCTCAGAACGGGAGCTTGAAACCCGGCGGCATCGGCATGCCGGCGGTCATGCCGCTCATCTTTTCCTGCGTGGTGGCTTCGGCTTTGCGCACGGCGTCGTTGAAGGCGGCGGCGACGAGGTCTTCCAGCATGTCCTTGTCGTCGGCAAGCAGGCTCGGGTCGATCTGCACGCGGCGCACGTCGTTCTTGCAGGTCATCGTGACCTTCACCAGGCCCGCGCCCGACTGCCCTTCCACCTCGATCAGCGCGAGCTGGTCCTGCATCTTCTTCATGTTTTCCTGCATCTGCTGGGCCTGTTTCATCAGCCCGGCGAGTTGGTTCTTCATCATGATGTGCTCCTTCCTGGATCGGGGTATTGCGGATTGTTCAGGGGCGCGCCCGGTTGCCTGAACGCCCGGCGCGCCTGCGATGTTGCTTCGAGCGCGACGCCTTCGCCGATGGCGGGCGCCGTTCGCATGATCAGTTGCCGCCGGCCGGGGAACCCGGCGCAAGCGGCCTGATCGAGCCCTGCACGATGCTCGCGCCGAAATCGCGGATCAGCGACTGCACGAACGGGTCCTGCGTGATTTCCTGCTCGGCTTCCTGCTGACGCTTCGCGCGCGCGGCGGCGTCGAGCGCCGCGGCGGTCCGCCGGGCCGGCCCGACGGCCACGTTGACTTCGAGCGCGCGGCCGAGCCTCTCGGCGAGCGCCGCCTTCAATTTTGCGACTTGCGCGCTCTCCGCGTATTGCGGTACGGGCACGCTGAGTGTGATGGAGCCCTGATCGCAGGCGGTCAGCTCGCTGTTGAACGCGAGCTGGTACGAAATGCCCTTGAGCGGCAGATCGACGGCGAGCGCGGGCCAGTCGCCCGGCACGCCGATCGCATCGAGCGGCACGGCGGGCGGCAGCGGACGCGCGTCCACCTGCGGCGCGGGCTTCGCGACGGGCGCATCGGCGAGGCGCAGGTCATCGGGGCCGCTTTCGAAGGCGGGAACGAAGCCGTCGTCGGGCGGCATGAAATACGCGTCTTCTGCCGACGCCGGCATGTAGTCGTCCGGCGGCATGTCTTCCCACGGCGGCACCGATGCTCCGGCGCTGCCGCGCTTTGCCTGCGCCGGAGCGGCGGATGCGGATGCGGATGCGGACGCCGAGGGCTGCGCAGCCGCGGCACGGCGCGGCGCCGGCACCGGCACTTGCACCTGCACGGCGGGCTTCGCCGCGACAGGCTTCGGTGCAGGCGGAGCCGCGCGCGCCGCGCGATCCGACGATACGCGCATGCCCGCGCTGCGCAGCACATCGAGCGCGGCGCTCGCGCCACCTGCCGCGCGCGGCTTGACGGCTGCGGGCGCTTCGCTTGCGGCATCCTCGGCGGCCTGCCGTGCGGCTGCGGCCACGGGCGCAGGCGTTGCGCGCTCCACGGCTGCGGGTGGTTGCGCGATATCGGCTGAGGCTTCGGTCGTGACGGTTGCGGACGGCGCAAGGGCCGTATCGGCGGGAGCGCTCACGCGTTCCGGCGAAGCCGCGGGTTTCCGAATTGCGGAAACGTCAGGTTCAGGCAGCACAGCAGGTTGCTCGATCGCCGAGTCCGGCACGGCAATATCGCCTGAAGCGGGACCTTGCGCCTGCGCCGCCGAGCTTCGGCCGGTTTGCGCCTGCGCCGCATCGCCGACAGACTTGGCCGCTTCCTTCGACGCCCCATGCACCGACTTCGCCGACGATGCAAGCGCGCCGCCTGCCGCCACGCCCGGCGAGGCAGTCGAGCGCGCAACGCCCTGCCCGCGCGCCGCGTTCACCGCGAGCCCGCCCCCGCCGCCCGGTCCGCCCGCCGGCTCGAACGCGAGCATGCGCAGGAGGGTCATCGTGAAGCCCGCGTATTCGTCTGGCGCGAGGCCCAGTTCGCTGCGTCCGATGGTGGCGATCTGATAGAACAACTGGACCTGCTCGGCGGACAGCGCATCGGCGAACCGGCGGATATCCGCGGCTTCCGGCCATTCGTCGAGCACCGACGACGGCGCGAACTGCGCCCACGCGATCCGGTGCAGCAGCCCTGCGAGATCCTGCAGCGCGGTCGAGAACGACAGGCTGCGCAGCGCCATTTCGTCGGCGACGGACAGCACGCTTTCGCCGTCGCCCGCCGCGAGTGCGTCGAGCAGTCGAATCAGATAGCTCTGGTCGAGCGCGCCGAGCATGCCGCGCACGGCCTCCTCGGTGACCTGATTGGCCGAATAGGCGATTGCCTGATCGGTGAGCGAAAGCGCATCGCGCATGCTGCCGTCCGCTGCCCGCGACAGAAGCCGCAGCGCCTGCGGCTCGAATACGATCTTTTCCTCGCCGAGAATGTTCTCGAGATGCGACACGATATGCCCCGCCGGCATCTGCTTCAGATTGAACTGCAGGCAGCGCGAAAGCACGGTGACGGGAATCTTCTGCGGATCGGTGGTGGCGAGGATGAACTTGACGTGCGACGGCGGCTCTTCGAGCGTCTTCAGCATCGCGTTGAACGCATGGTTCGTGAGCATGTGCACTTCGTCGATCATGTAGACCTTGAAGCGCGCATCGACGGGGGCGTACACGGCACGCTCGAGCAGCGCCGCCATCTCGTCGACGCCGCGATTGCTCGCCGCGTCCATTTCCACATAGTCGACGAAGCGCCCCTCGTCGATCTCCCTGCACGCACGGCACACGCCGCACGGCGTGGAGGTCACGCCGGTTTCACAATTGAGCGCCTTCGCGAAGATGCGCGAGAGCGTCGTCTTGCCGACGCCGCGCGTGCCCGTGAACAGATAGGCGTGATGCAGGCGGCCGCCGTCGAGTGCGTGCGTGAGCGCACGAACGACGTGCTCCTGGCCGACGAGCGACGCGAAGGATTTCGGCCGCCATTTGCGTGCGAGAACTTGATAGGTCATGCCGAAATTGTATCAGCAACGTCAAGCGGCAAAGGCGTTTCGGACGAGCGCGGAAGGCGCGCGAACAAAGGCCCGCACTGAAGCGTCGATGCAATGAAAATACAGTGAGAAACCGCAGTGGAAGCCGACAGGGATAACCGAAGGGGAACAACAGGAACAGCGAGGGAGCAAGAATGAAAAGCGGAAGGTGACGAGCCCGACCCTCGGCACTGGTGGAAAACGGCTGTGGCTGCTTCGTTCCCGACCTGACCAGGTTGACCGCGCCACCATGCGAGGAGGCCCGTCACGGTCAATTGTATCACCGAGCGGGACGCCGCGCACCCAGGCGTCGACGAAATCCGTATGGCGAATGCGCGCGACAACCCTGCAACGTACCCCTTGCGCTCTGTATTTTCGCCCACAAATGCGGCCTATCGGCCTCCGGCAACGGATAGCAAAGTAAGCTAAGATGACATTTGAATCACCCGCAACCAACGTGCTCCGGCACGTTCGCGGCCCGGCCGGTAAGGGTTTTCGCGTGCGGCAGGCGAGCGGTTTTCATCCGCAGCGCAACGAAATTTTTTCCTGTTTAGTGTATCGTGGCGAGCATTCAAACGCGGGCCTCGAATCGATAGAGGTATTCAGATAATGAGCGAATCAATCAAGCATATCAGCGACGCTTCCTTCGAACAGGATGTCGTCAAGTCGGACAAACCTGTCCTGCTCGACTTCTGGGCGGAGTGGTGCGGTCCGTGCAAGATGATTGCCCCGATCCTGGACGAAGTCGCGAAGGATTATGGCGATCGCCTGCAGATCGCGAAGATCAACGTGGACGAGCATCAGTCGACGCCGGTCAAGTTCGGCGTGCGCGGCATTCCCACGCTAATCCTGTTCAAGAATGGTGCAGTGGCCGCTCAGAAGGTGGGCGCATTGTCGAAGTCGCAGCTCACCGCGTTCCTCGACAGCAACCTGTAACAGCCGTCTCGAGGAGCGCCGCAAAGGCGCTCCTCGTTCCCGAAGGCGCATGGCCCGACGCATGGCCCTTTGTTGTGATACGACAACATGCGCGTTTCGACCTGCTTGCCGCGCCACCCGAGGCTCGCTCGGCGTGTGCTATGCTAGAATCACAAGACTTCAAGACGAATAAGTCCTAGAGCGGTTCCGCTCGATCTCTTCCCCGAATTCTTTCTGTCGCACCTCTTCTCCCTGGCGGGAAATCCGTATGCATTTATCCGAGCTCAAGTCTCAGCACGTGTCAGCACTGATCGAGATGGCCAATGGCCTCGAGATCGAAAACGCAAACCGCCTGCGCAAGCAGGAATTGATGTTTGCGATTCTCAAGAAGCGCGCCAAGACGGGCGACACGATTTTCGGCGACGGCACCCTGGAAGTTCTGCCCGACGGATTCGGCTTCCTGCGCTCGCCCGAAACCTCGTATCTCGCGAGTACGGACGACATTTACATCAGCCCGTCGCAGATTCGCCGCTTCAATCTGCATACCGGCGACACGATCGAAGGCGAAGTGCGCACGCCGAAGGACGGCGAGCGTTATTTTGCGCTGGTGAAGGTGGATAAAGTCAACGGGCAGCCGCCCGAGGCCTCGAAACACAAGATCATGTTCGAGAACCTCACGCCGCTGCATCCGAACAAGCCGCTGCCGCTCGAGCGCGAAATGCGCGGCGAGGAAAACGTGACCGGCCGGATCATCGACATGATCTCGCCGATCGGCAAGGGCCAGCGCGGGTTGCTGGTCGCGTCGCCGAAGTCCGGCAAGACGGTGATGCTCCAGCACATCGCGCACGCCATCAAGTCGAATCACCCGGACGTCGTGCTGTTCGTGCTCTTGATCGACGAACGCCCGGAAGAAGTGACCGAAATGCAGCGCTCGGTGGTCGGCGAAGTGATCGCCTCGACCTTCGACGAACCCGCCGCCCGGCACGTGCAGGTCGCCGAAATGGTGATCGAGAAGGCGAAGCGCCTCGTCGAAATGAAGCACGACGTCGTGATCCTGCTCGACTCCATCACGCGTCTCGCGCGCGCCTACAACACAGTCGTGCCGGCGTCGGGCAAGGTGCTGACGGGCGGTGTCGACGCAAACGCGCTGCAGCGTCCGAAGCGCTTCTTCGGCGCGGCGCGCAATATCGAGGAAGGCGGCTCGCTCACGATCATCGGCACGGCGCTGATCGAAACCGGCAGCCGCATGGACGACGTGATCTACGAAGAGTTCAAGGGCACCGGCAACATGGAAGTGCACCTGGAACGGCGTCTCGCGGAAAAGCGCGTCTATCCGTCGATCAACCTGAACAAGTCCGGCACGCGCCGCGAAGAGCTGCTCATCAAGCCGGACCTGCTGCAGAAGGTCTGGGTGCTGCGCAAGTTCATCCACGACATGGACGAAGTCGAAGCAATGGAATTCCTGCTCGACAAGATCCGCCAGACGAAGAGCAATTCGGAATTCTTCGATCTGATGCGCCGCGGCGGGGGCTGATCCTCATCCCGCGCGCGTCGCGAGAAAAGCCGCCCGCTTGCCGGGCGGTTTTTTTTGCCCTTGCGCTTTGGCTCGCCGCACCGCAGTGCCACCGGGCAAGCTTCGCCGCGCAGGCGTTCATGCACGGCGGCTGGCGCCGGAACATCGTACGGAGCACCACGAGCGGTCCAGTCCGTACAATCGCTCTTGCGGCAAACTATCGAACGCGAGCGGCTCTCCCACGCGAGCCGCAGCGAGCTTCTCTCGGGATGCTGGACAGTTGCGCCTGGCCGGCGTGCGTTACGCCTGCCGGCGGAATTTTCGCGTGTGGCAAAACAGATCGACTGACCGATGCCCAATCCATTCATGTCCACGTTCGCGCGCTGGTTCGGCGCGCAGCGCCGCGAACGGGCGCTACGCAAATACGCGATCGACGATGCGCTCTGGCAGAGCACGCTCGATACGCTCCCCTTCTTCGGTCACCTCGACGCAGCCGATCTCGCCCGCCTGCGCGAAAACGCGAGTCTCTTCATCGCGCAGAAGCAGTTTTCGACCGCGCACGAGTTGCAGCTCACCGACGCGATGATCGTCTCGATCGCCGCGCAGGCGTGCCTGCCGGTGCTGAACCTGAGCCTCGACCTGTATCGCGGATGGGTCGGGGTGATCGTCTATCCGGGCGAATTCCTGATCAGGAAGACGGTGGAGGACGAAGACGGCGTCGTCCACGAAGTCGAACAGGATGCGAGCGGCGAGGCGTGGGAAGGTGGACCCGTCTTGCTGTCGTGGGAGGACGCCCAGATGACGGACAGCACCGACGCCTATAACGTCGTGATCCACGAGTTCGCGCACAAGATCGACATGGTGAACGGAGAGGCGAACGGCCATCCGCCGCTCTTTCGGCGCTGGCATGCGCCGCTCGACGAAAGCGCGTGGGCCGGCGTCTTCGACAACGCGTACGACCATTTCTGCGCCGAGGTGGATGCGGTGCCGGCGCGCCGCTGGAGCCGGTTCGAGCGCGATTCGCTGATCGATCCGTACGCGGCCGACCATCCGTCTGAGTTTTTCGCCGTGTGCAGCGAGGCGCTGTTCGTCGCGCCGAACGCGTTCGAGGCGGCCTATCCCGAGCTGTACCGGCTGCTCGCGCGCTATTACCGGCAGGACCCGGCGCGCGTCGGCGCGCTTTCCGGCGAGAAGTCGCCGCAAGACATGTCAAACGACTGATTTTCTGGCATAATCGCCGTTTTTCGACCTCAGGCAAGTGGCTCGCGCTCAAAGCCGGTGTCCGGAGTCGGTGTCCGAATGGATCGGACACGGGTTCGGAGGCGGTTCGGGCACAATCCAGCGGGCTGGCTACCGTCAGATATCAGGAAAGACCATGAAAGAAGGCATTCACCCGAATTACCGCGAAGTTCTCTTCGTCGACATGTCGAACGACTTCAAGTTCGTGACGCGTTCGACCATCCAGACGCGCGAAACCGCCGAGTTCGAAGGCAAGACCTACCCGCTCGCGAAGATCGAAGTGTCGTCGGAATCGCATCCGTTCTACACCGGCCAGCAAAAGATCATGGACACGGCCGGCCGCGTCGAGAAGTTCAACAAGAAGTTCGCAGCGTTTTCGTCGAAGAAGTAAGGACGGCGACGTCTCAGGCGTCGGCCGAGCGCCGATACCCGCAAAAAGGGCAGCCTTCGCTGCCCTTTTTTGTCGCCGCCCGCTTTTGATCCGCTTCAGTGCCCGGCTGCCTGCCTGCATGTCCCGCCATCCGCGGACCCGGTGTTGCGCGTGGTTACATCGGTTGCTCCCACGGCGGTGACGCGCCGGGCGGCTCGCGACTACAATGCCGGATGCTCGAAGCCGCGCACAGGCCCGGGCTTCGCGCGGGCGCGGTTGCACCTCGCCGCACCCGCGACACCGAAGTCCGCCGGTCTTCCCATCCTCTGTTCCTTTTCGCATGCGATCTGTCGTCCGTCTAACCGCTTCCGCCACCAGCGCCCTGCCACGCTGGCTACTGCTCGCCATCTGTATCGTCTATGCGTCGTTCGGCCTCTTCGGGCGCGACCCCTGGAAGAACGAAGACGCGGCGGGCTTCGGCGTGATGTGGACGATGGCGAACGGCGACGTGAAGGACTGGCTGCTGCCCAATCTCGTCGGCAAGGCGCTCACCGCCGACGGTCCGCTGATGTACTGGCTCGGCGCGATCTCGATCCGGCTGCTGAGGCCCTGGGTGGACGCGAGCAACGCGTCGCGGGTCGTGACGGGTCTGCTCTTCTGCGTGGCGTGCGCGTTCGTCTGGTACACCACCTATCTGCTCGGCCGGCGTGACGAGGCGCAGCCGTTCAAGTACGCGTTCGGCGG